>Ga0190282_1032_pt1 | contig 121831 bp, 107 predicted proteins | sample ZER3_100Endo_I3_FD_131024 | JGI IMG/M metagenome (GOLD analysis project Ga0190282, IMG submission 131024) | Enriched cells of freshwater protists from Biology Centre CAS, Ceske Budejovice, Czech Republic - ZER3_100Endo_I3 | ecosystem: Environmental > Aquatic > Freshwater > Unclassified ...
TAATTCTGGAGACAAGGATCAAGCGCAAAATGTGATTCATGGAATAATGATTTTGCTTTTTAGTCAGGCGAAAGCCGGAAAACTTCAATTGACGTGTCCATTTGATGCCTATTTTTTCTTGTTATGCAAAAGACGCTGGCTGAAAGAACTTAAAAATTCTGCCAATGAAGAAGTGACAATTTATGAAAATGTGGTTTCTGTTAATGAATCGGCTCACGAATTGATTGCTCAAACAGAAGAATTTGAAGAAGAACAAAAGCGTTACGGGCAAGAAAATAGATTAGAAATAGCAGAAGAGAGAGTTGCCTTCGAAGAAAACCTGACTAAAATCTCAGATAAATACTTTAATAAAAAGAGAAATAAAGCCGTTTCGCTCAAACCTTGGTATTTTGCCGCGGCGATATCTATAATTGTGATGTTTGGTTTGTTTTTCTTTGATTATAGGCATTATCCTAATTTTGAAGATTATAACCATCCAGAAAGTGCCTATTTTACAGAAAGAGGCGTTTCTGAAGCAATTTTAAAGCAAGCAGAGAATAATTTCAACGGAAAAAGATATGAAACTGCAATTCCGATTTTTGAAATGATTTTAAAGGAAAATAATTCAGATGAAATTAAATATTTTTATGCGGTTTCGTTATTGCAAGTAAGCAAATACGTAAAAGCCGAAAATATCTTTAAAGAATTAGAAGCCGGAAATTCTGTTTACAAAGAAAAAGCAAAGTGGAATCTGGCTTTATCTAAGCTAAAACAAGGAAAATATAAGGAATGTAAAGCCATTTTACAGACCATTTCACAGGACTACGAAGACTATGATGACGTAGAACAGCTTTCGGAAGAATTGGAGTAAAATTAAATTATTAAGAAAAATTTTATCACTTTACGGAAAACCTCAATCGAATTTGGAATTTTAGTTCTAAATTCGATTTTCTTTTTAAAGAATTAACCCAAAGTAACTTAACCAACCACTAACCCAAAAATGAAAAAAGTTTTACTTATTTTTCTACTTATTTTTTGTCAAACCACTTTTAGTTTGAATAAAATTACAGAAACCGAAAAACTAGCAACGACCTGCAAAGTGTGGGGTTTCTTAAAATATTATCATCCAGCTGTTGCTGCAGGCAAAACCAATTGGGATGAACAGCTTTTTAAAGTATTGCCCAAAATAGAAAGTGCTTCAACAAAAGAAGAATATGCTACTGTAATAGAAAAATGGATTGATGAATTGGGGGAAGTTCCAGCCAATAAACCTCAAATGGATGATTCCAAAAGGGATTATTTCAATAAAAATCTAAACTTAGAATGGACACAAAAAGAAAAACTCTTCTCTAAAAGTCTTTCAAATAAATTGAAATTTATTACCGAAAATAGATTTCAAGGTTCAAATTTTTATGTGAATCGAAATGGTGAAGGTGTTGCTCTTCAGTTTATAAATGAACCTCAATATGCAGAATTCAATTGGACAGATAAAAATTTACGTCTTTTAGGATTATTCCGTTTTTGGAATTATGTAGAATATTTTTTTCCATATAAATATATAATGGATCAAAATTGGGATGAAGCTCTTATTGAAATTCTACCTCAAATTGCAAATCCAAAGTCTGAAAAAGAGTTTTTATTGGCAATGCGTGAAATCTCGATCAAGCTTAATGATACACATGCATCGACAATGAATATGGATATGATTAAATATTTAGGAGGCGAAAAATATACCGCTTTCAGTGCCAGATTCATAGATGATAAAGCTGTAATTGTAAATTTAGCTAATGATTCATTAGCTAAAATCGACGATTTAAAAATTGGCGATATTATAACAAAAGTTGATGGCGTAAGCATAAAAGAGAAACTAGAAGAATTATTAAGGTATATGTCGGGTTCTAACAAGGCGGCTGCGGTGGCAAATTCTGGTTTTGTAATGTTTACAGGAAATGATGATGAACTTGAAATTGAATTTATTAGAGATAATGTCACTTCTGTAAAAAAAGTACATCGTTATTCTAATGAAAAAATTAAAAGAATGCCACCAAAAAGTGTTGCAAAATGGGAAATTTTGGAAAACAATATTGGTGTAGTTAGAATGAATAAAGTGCCAAAAGAAGAGGTTGCTGGAATGATGGAAGAATTGAAAAATACCAAATCTATTATTTTTGATGTTCGAGCAAGACCAACTTATACAGATTTTTTAGTAAGTGATTATTTAAACGCTGAACCTAAACCAATCTTGAGATTGCTGTATCAGGATTTGAGTTATCCTGGTCGTTATTATTATAATGATGAAATGCAGGAATGCGGAAAAATCAACACAGACTATTATAAAGGAAAAGTAATTGTTTTAGTTGGTTCAGGAACATGGAGTTTTGGCGAACAAACAGCAATGAGCCTTCAAACAGCTCCAAATGCAACTGTTATTGGTACGCAAACAGCGGGAGCAGATGGACCAAACTATCATTTTACATTAATCAAAGGTTTTGATTCTTGCTTTACTTCTGCAGGTGTTTTTTATCCAAATAAAAAAGAAACGCAGCGTATAGGGATTGTTCCGAATATTACAGTAAAACCAACAATTTTAGGTGTTCAGCTAGGAAAAGATGAGGTTTTAGAAAGGGCTTTGTTGTTTGCTAAAACAGGAAAGTAATTTACTGAACAATTATTAGAAAGAAAAAACTAATGCGTAGGAATTGTACCCAATATTGAAGTGAAACCAACAATAAAGGGAATTAAAGAGGGTAAAGATGAAGTTTTGGAACGAGCTTTGCTATTTATTCAAAATGGAAAATAAAGCTAAAATGTCATACTGAAGCACGAGGGGTCACACTAGCTGATCGAGAGAAAAAATGGGGGTTTTCTTTTCGAAGCTTCTTGTGAGGCCCTTCGTTCTTCAGAATGACAAAATAATTGGTTGTTATTGTTCAAGCCTTTGTCAAAGTTTAAATCTTTGACAAAGGTTTTTCTTTTTTAGCCAGAAAAAAAATCCGTTTTAATCCGCGTTTTCACGAAAGTGATCCGTTTCAGCAGTGTACGAATTACACGAAATTGCTATTCTTTTATTATTGTCGTAATTTTGGCGCTTTAAAATTAAAGTCTTGAATTCAACACCCATTATTACCGATACCCACACGCATTTATATTCTGAAGAATTTGATCAGGATCGTGACGCTATGATTCAACGCGCTATCGATGCCGGAATTACACGTTTCTTTATTCCCGCAATAGATGCTGCCGCAACGCAATCTATGTACGATTTAGAGAAAAATTATCCTGAAAATATATTTCTAATGATGGGTTTACATCCCACTTACGTGAAAGATAATTATCTGGACGAATTGGCGCATGTGGAAACAGAATTAGCTAAAAGAAAATTCTATGCAGTTGGCGAAATCGGAATCGATTTGTATTGGGATAAAACGCATTTAAAAGAACAGCAAATTGCTTTTAAAAGACAAATTCAGTTGGCAAAACAGTACAAATTGCCAATTGTAATTCACTGTAGAGAAGCTTTTGATGAAATCTTCGAAGTATTGGAAGAAGAAAAATCTGAAGATTTGTTTGGGATTTTTCATTGTTTTTCCGGAACTTTAGAACAAGCAGAGCGAGCAATTTCTTATAAAATGAAATTAGGAATCGGTGGAGTTGTTACTTTTAAGAACGGAAAAATTGATCAGTTTTTAAATCAAATCGATTTGAAACATATCGTTTTGGAGACAGATTCGCCGTATTTAGCACCAATTCCTTATAGAGGAAAAAGAAACGAAAGCAGTTATTTGGTCAACGTTATTGCTAAATTAAGCGATGTATATGGTGTTTCTGTAGAAGAAATTGCAGCAATTACAACCCAGAATTCCAAAGACGTTTTCGGGATTTAACCGTTACCTTACAAAACTTTAATTTTTTTTTTGTTCTTTTGCCCACTTAAACCCAAATAAATAATGCAGAGATTTGATGCCATTCGACCGTTTTATGATTCCGAAATAAATGAAGCACTTCATGGTGTTGTCAATCATCCGATGATGAAAACCATGATGAACTTTACTTTTCCGGACGTGGAAGATGAGGTTTGGAAGGAACAATTGAAGAAAACACATTCTATTCGTGATTTTCAATGCAACTTTATTTACAATACAATTCAGAAAGTTTTAGAAAAAAGCTCTGAAGGTTTAACAACTTCAGGTTTTGAAAAACTGGAACCTAATACTTCTTATTTGTTTATCTCAAATCATAGAGATATTCTTTTAGATACAACATTATTGAACGTTTGTTTGTTCGAACATGGTTTGGTAATGACAGCTTCTGCAATTGGTGACAATTTGGTTAAGAAAGCTTTCTTGGCAACTTTAGCAAAATTAAATAGAAACTTTTTGGTTTTAAGAGGATTAACGCCTCGTGAAATGTTGCAAAGTTCAAAATTATTGGCAGAATATATGGGGCAATTATTGCTTCGCGAAAATCGTTCGGTTTGGATTGCACAAAGAGAAGGAAGAACAAAAGACGGAAACGACGAAACCAATCCAGGAGTTCTAAAAATGATCGGAATGGGTTCTGACGAAGAGAACTTAATGGATTATTTCAAGAAATTAAAAATCGTTCCGGTTTCTATTTCGTATGAATATGATCCAACCGATGTTTTGAAAATGCCACAATTAATGGCAGAAGCAAACAACGAAGTTTACGTAAAAGATAAAAACGAAGATTTCATGACCATTTTGAGTGGTATCATGGGAACTAAAAAAAGAATACATATTTCTGTTGGCGATGTTCTAGATACAGAAATCGATCAGATTGTGGCGGAGAATGACAATGCAAATAAACAAGTTCAGGCTTTGGCACAAACAATTGATGATGTGATTTTAAAAAACTACCAATTATGGCCGACTAACTTTATTGCTTACGATATTTTAAACGGAACAGACAAATTTGCTCACAAATACAAAGAGAGCGAAAAACAGCTTTTTGAGCGTCGTTTAGAAATGAGAATCGGAAGCGATAATCCTGTGACAAGACAAGGATTTTTAGCAATGTACGCTAATCCTGTTGTCAATAAATTAAAATACCAAGATGTCATCTAAAGCAAAAATATTATTGATTTATACCGGAGGAACCATCGGTATGAGCAAAGACTTTGAAACTGGAGCGCTTAAGGCTTTCAATTTTGGTAAATTAATTCAGAAAATTCCAGAAATCAAACAATTGGATTGTGAAATCGAATCAATTTCTTTCGAACATCCAATTGATTCTTCAAATATGAATCCTGAAATGTGGACCAAAATAGCCACAATCATTGAAGAAAGTTACGCTTCTTTTGATGGATTTGTAGTTCTTGACGGATCAGATACGATGTCGTATTCGGCTTCGGCATTGAGTTTCATGTTGGAAAATTTAGCAAAACCAGTTGTATTTACAGGTTCGCAATTGCCAATTGGAGATTTGCGTACCGATGCAAAAGAAAACCTGATTACAGCGATTCAGATTGCATCACTTTTAGAAAACGGAAAACCAGTAATTACAGAAGTTTGTTTGTATTTTGAATACAAATTATACCGCGGAAACCGAACTTCTAAAGTAAATGCAGAGCATTTTAGAGCTTTTACAGCGCCAAATTATCCAGAATTGGTAGAATCTGGAGTTCACCTAAAATTGAACAGACATTTATTTCTTCCTGTAAATAAAAACGCAAAACTAATCGTTCATAAAAACTTAGACAATCACGTTGCGATCATTAAAATGTTTCCTGGAATGAGCGAGATTGTTCTAGCTTCAATCCTTGCAACTTCTGGTTTACGCGGAATTGTTCTGGAAACTTACGGTTCAGGAAACGCACCAACCGAAGATTGGTTTTTAAATCTAATCGAAAAAGCAATCAAATCGGGAATGTATATCGTAAACGTAACACAATGTTCAGGCGGAAGCGTGAATATGGGACAATATGAAACCAGTACAGCACTTAAATCTCTAGGAGTTATTTCTGGAAAAGACATTACTACAGAAGCAGCAATTACCAAATTGATGTATTTGCTTGGACATGATATTCCGCAAAAAGAGTTCAAAGATATTTTTGAGACTGCTCTTCGAGGGGAGATTTCGTAAAGTTTAAATTACAATATTAAAAATCCAAATTCCAAACTTTGTTTAATGCAAAATTGGAATTTTTCTTTTTTAATGAATTAACGTTCAGTTTGTCATTTCGACGAAGGAGAAATCTCCACAAGTAACTCCGCTCCAATAAATCAATTCTTTGTCGAGCTCCACGCGGAGATTTCTCCTTCGTCGAAATGACAAGATTGTGAAGAATTCGAATTTTAATTTTTGGAATTTGTATAAGTTACCGGACAAGTTTCCAAATCGTCAATTGCTTTATTTTTTTTGTAATACAAATAAACAACTACAGAAATAATACATATAATTCCCTGAATCGCAACGGTAGCTCTTACACCTAAAAAGTGAGAAACATAACCGATAATCAAACTTCCCACAGGAATCATTCCCTGATACGCCATCATATAATAGCTGATACTTCTTGAACGCATATTGACTGCGCTATGAGTCTGAATATAAATGTTGATCGAAGAAGTTTGTCCCATCATACCGATTCCGCTCAGAGTCATACAGATAAGAGCAATGGTAATACTGCTTGAAACTGCTAGAATAATTACGCTAAAACCAAGAAGTAAACTTGCTGAAATCATTAATTTGCCCATGTTTTCAGCGGATTTTAGATTGGCTAAATAAATCGCAGACAAAACAGAACCAATTCCGGCAGCACTTTCGAACCAACTGAAAGTTTGTGCGTTTCCGTTAAAAATGTCTTTCGCAAAAACAGGCATCAAGGTATTAAAAGAAATGACAAACAAACTGCTACAGGTTAACATCATAAGCATTCTAGCCATCTCAGTTTCTTTTTTTACATAATCCAAACCTTCCATAAGATCATCCAACATATTCAGTTTGTTTTCGGCTTTAATATGCGGTGTAATTTTCATCATCATTAATGAAATCAAAACAGGAACATAACTCACAAAGTTTCCAATAAAACAGATATCTTCTCCATATTGGTGCAAAATAATCCCCGCAAGGGCTGGACCTGCAATACGCGCAAAGTTGTTTAAAGTAGAGTTAAGCGCTACAGCATTTGGAAGATCTTCTTTATTGTCGACAATATCGATCATCATCGTTTGACGACACGTCATATCAAAAGCATTAATAATTCCCTGAATAAGGCTCAAGGCCAATATAAAGTTGATATTGTATATTTTAAGATAAATTAGCAAAGCCAAAGTTCCTGCCTGAAGCATTGCTAAAGATTGCAAGAAAAGCATTGTTTTGTGTCTGTCATAACGGCCAATAATACTTCCTGCCAAAGGTGCTAGAAACAAAGACGGAATCATACTTAAGAAAGTCGCCAAACCTAATAAAAAAACAGATCCTGTGATGCTGTAAACCATCCAGCTTACGGCTGTTTTTTGCATCCAAGTTCCGATAACGGATACGGATTGACCGTAGAAAAATAATTTGAAATTTTTTGATTTTAAGGCTTTAAACATGACTCTAAATATTTAATACAAAGGTCGGGATTATGATAGCATTAGAAAAATTAATAATTTTACTGATAATAAGTACTAAAACTTATCAATATGGAGATTTATCAACTGCAGTATTTCATTAAAACAGCTGAGGTTTTGCACTTTACTAAAGCTGCAGAGTTGTGTTTTGTGACACAATCGGGTCTCTCGCAGCAAATTAAAAAACTCGAAGAAGAGCTTGGTTTGCCTTTGTTTAAGCGAATCGGAAAAAAAGTGCAGCTGACAGAAGCGGGTTCTGTTTTTTTAATTCATGCTAAAAGAGTTGTGGAGAATGTAGAAAACGGAAAACAGGCAATTGAGGATTTAAACGAAATGATTGGCGGCGAATTACGCATTGGTGTGACGTATATTTTTGGTTTATTGATTCTGCCTGTCGTAAATGCATTTGCAAAACAATACCAAAATCTCAAGATTATTGTAGAATACGGAACGACAGAGGTTTTAGAAGAAAAATTACTCGACAACGAATTGGATTTAGTATTCGTTATTTCATCGCACGAAATTGAAATGCCGATTCAGAAAGTGCCTTTGTTTACTTCAAATATGGTTATGGTTGTTTCTAAAAATCATGCTTTGGCAAATCTGGATAAAATTGCTTTCAAGAAAATCGAAGATATTCCGCTGATATTGCCGGGAAAAGGATCCAATTCGAGAGAATATGTCGAACAGTTGTTTAAGAAGTTTAATATGAAACCTAAAATTTCGATAGAACTTCAATCTATTCATGCATTGCTGCAAATGGTAGAAAATAGCGATTGGGCTACAATTGTTGCCGAAATGGCTTTGAAAGACTGGGGAAACTTAAGAGCTATTCAAATTACGGGAGTTTCCACAAAAAGAGAGTCGTACATGCTGACGATGGGAGGTTACCAGAAAAAAGCGGTAAAATTGTTTATGGAAGAATTTAAAAAAAGCATATAAAAGGAACTTGGATTTACTTTTGTAAAGTCAGATTTTTTTGTGTTATTTGCAGACCAAAATAGAGAGGTGTCCGAGTGGTTGAAGGAGCAAGCCTGGAAAGTTTGTATATGGGTAACTGTATCGTGGGTTCGAATCCCATCCTCTCTGCTAGAAAAAAACGCAATTTCATTTTATGAAATTGCGTTTTTTTATTGGAATGTATTTACAGTTTAATCTCAAATAAACTAAAAGAGCCTTCTTTATAATGTTCTGGTAATTCTGGTGTCCATTCTATTGTACTTATACCTTTGTATTCGAAACCGCAACTGGTGTAGTATTTGTTTATTCTTTCGTTACCGCTGTGTGTATCTAAACGAATGTATTGTTTACCATTTTCTATGGCATAAATTTTTGCCCATTCCACAATTTTTTTGACATAAGATTGTCCTCTAAATTTTGGATTTGTAGCAATGCGATGCAAATAAACTGCTGGATCTGCAGCGGCTTCTTTCCAGATAATTTTATCATTAAAAGTAAGAACAAAAGTGCAGACAACTTCATTTTCTTCTTTGATAATAAAATGGCGGTTTTCTGCAATTTCTTTTTCAATTAGAGATTTTTCAAAACCTCTCCAGCTTTTATTATTGACTGTTTTTTGGTAAGAAGTAGCTTCGTTATAAATATCGAAAACAGCATCGATATCATTATTTGTTGTTTTAAGGAATTGCATTTTAGGATATTTTATTCTGTAAATTATGCTATAGCAAAGGTAGATTTTTAAGAAGTAAAAGTTTTTTTATTTCTTGGTTTTAACTTTTCTCATCGATGTTTAACCAAACGACATTTTGCTCCGATTGATGATCTTGCCCTATAATATTTTTGTATAAAACAGGTCTTCTAGCTTTTATGTAGCGACTTCCTCCAGCCTTTACACATTTCTCGGGAGTAAGTATTGCGGTTGCAAAAGAATCTTCAAAAGAACGGCATTCGGCAACGATATCTCCAAAAGGATCAATAATCATTGAACATCCATTTTTTAACTGATCGTCATCCATGCCAATTGGATTTGAAAATATTGCATAAATGGCATTGTCATAAGCTCTTGCAGGCAGCCATTTCATTAACCAGTCGCGGCCTTTCATTCCATCAAATTCTAATCGTAAAGGAGTAGGATCGGTTTCTCGGTTTTCCCAAAGCTGAGGCGAAACAAAACCAGCGCCAGGGCGGGTAGAAGGAGTGCACATTGTAACATGTGGCATAAAAATAATGTCGGCACCTAGAAGTTTTGTAGCGCGTACATTTTCAATAATATTATTGTCGTAGATTAAAATACCGCATTTCCAACCATCAATTTCAAAAATACAATATTCATTTCCAGGAGTTAGATAAGGATTTATAAACGGATGAAGTTTTCTGTATTTTGCTACCAAACCATTTTTGTCCACACAGACATAGGCTTTAAACAAATTGTCATTTTTATCTTTTTCGAAAAGTCCGGCGAGTATTACGATGTTGTTTTTCTTAGCAATTTCGATCAATTTTTGAGTACTTTCTCCGTTCGGAATTAATTCTGCTAAGTCTAACATTTGTTCTTTTGATAGATTTCTTGCAAAAGTATACCCAGTAATAGAACATTCATGAAACGAAATCACATCACATCCTTTTAAAGATGCTTTTTGAGAAAGTTTTTCAATTACTGATAGATTATAACTTTTATCGCCACTTTTATTTTCAAATTGGGCTGTGGCTATTTTTAGATTTTTCATTTTTGTAGAATTATTAGAAGCCAAAAATAGGATGAGCAGTATTCTAAAAATTGTACAAAACCGACATTTAGAGCATAGCAGGAGAAAATCTTTCGATCAGATTATTGGTTAATTTTTTGGTGCTATACAAATATTCTCTAGGATTTATTCCAGTATGTTTTCTAAATTCTTTTATTAGATGTGATTGATCTGAAAATCCAGCATCATAAACAATTGAAGTTAAATTGGTATCAGAAGGTTTGTTTTTTAGCAGTTTCAAAAAATGATGTAATCTCACAATACTCCCAAATTTCTTTGGATTTAATCCAACGCATTCTTTAAATTTTCTCTCCAATTGTCTTTCCGAACAACCTGTATATTCAACCAATTGGTTTACAGTAAAATGTCCTTTTTCAGAAGTAATAAAATGTAAAGAATTGTTTATTATCAATTGATTATGAGTTGGTTTTGCGATAATCATTGAACTGAAAAAATGATTTAAAAGTGAAAGCCGTTCTTGATTATTTTGTTCGGATAATTTTTCCTGAAGTATTGCTGTTTTTTCTCCAAATACGTCTTCAACAGGAATAATTGAATTATAAAATTCACTTGCAGGAATTCCTAACAACTGATTTATTCCGTTAGGTTGAAAAACAACGATTATAAGCGTTATTTCGTTTTCTGAATAAAGATCTTTAAACCCATTAAGTTGTCCGTATAAAAATGAAGTTGGCAGATACTCTTTTCTTTCATATTTGATTTCAGAAATTAGTCTGCTTTTTACAGAAAATACAAACCCTGTATTGCCATCAGAAAACAAACGGAATTTTTGAACAGCAGTTTCAGCATTATCTAAAAAAATATAATGCTTGATATACGGAGCTAATTCTTTTGATGGTAAAACCTGCATGGTTACATAGTTTTTTAATCTGCTTTTTTTGATTTTAAAGAAGCGTCATTACAAAATTAGCTATTTTTTTGCTGAAAGAAACCCAATTTCCTACTCCCAAAAAACATCAAAAAATCATAAATATATAGTCGTGAAAAGTTATCCTTAAAATACGGTTTTCCTCATTATTTTATTCTAGAAATATTATATATTTGGCTCCTGCGTAATATAAATAACTTGATGGATTTACCTCCTTATTCGCCAGGATTGCATAAACTGGTTACTCTACATGTCGGCCAAATTTCGAAGCTTACCGATAGCAAAGGTTTTGTTGCAGTTACCAATTCTATTTTGGAAAAATACGAACTTGAGAAGGTTGGGGCGGTTGTTCACGATTTTGAAAATGATAGTTTTACGATTTCGTACTGCCTGAAAGAATCGCATATTTGTATACACACTTGGCCAGAATACAATCAGCTTACTTTGGACGTTTATTTGTGTAATTATCTTCAGGATAATGCAGCAAAAGTGCGTGCTGTAATGGCAGATTATGTGGCTTATTTTGAAGCAGAAATTATTAAGGATTTTGAAATTAACCGATAAAATATGAAGATTCCTTGTTACGATTGTAATACAGAAACCGAATTAGAGGTTGGTTTTGAGGCAGTAAATTTTGTTTGTCCTACATGTTTCAGCGTTTATAGCGTTGATGATGAAGGGAGATTTCGAAGAAAATCGCAGTATAAAGCGCCTTTCAATGATTGTCCGCTGGAAATTGGCGATACTGGTTTCTTAAAAGGAAGCGAGTATATGGTAACAGGTATTTTAAGGAAAAATGTATATCCTAATTATGCTTGGACAGAGTTTATTTTGCAAAACAAAGAAAAAGAATTTCTTTATCTATCGCTTTCAAACGGGCATTGGATGATGCTTACCGAAATGGAAAAGATTGACGATATCAAAAAAGGAGTTAAAGTTCTGAAATATGATGGAAGAGATTACGACTTATTTGAACATTCGGATGCTGACATAATTAATGCAAAAGGATTTTTTGATTTTCAGCTTCCGAATAAAAGGATTCATTTGGCCGAATTTATAAATCCGCCTTATATTGTTTCGGTAGAACGAATGAACAATGTTCAAACGGCTTTTCATGGCGAATACGTTCGCAAAGCTACAATTCAAAGAGCATTTAAAGGAGCGGATTTGCCTTATCAGTCGGGTATTAGCATGATTCAGCCAACTCGTTTCAATCTTACAAATACAGCGGTTATTTTCTGTCTTTTTGCTTTGCTGATTATAACGGCAAACTGGTACATTTATAAAGATCAAGTGGAGCAGAATGTCTTTAATAGCAGAATTAAATTCAGCGAATTTGATAACAAAGAAATGACAAGTCCGTCGTTTGTCTTAAATGGCGCATCGGCACCTATGACGATTAAGGTTTCGACTGGCGTTAACAATTCTTGGGCAAACTTAAATGTTGCTTTGATAAACGAAGACACCAACGACGAAATTTACGCCAACAAAGACATCGAATACTATTACGGCTATTCTGATGGAGAATCTTGGACCGAGGGAAGTCAGTCTGAGAAATTTAATATTTGCGGAGTCGAAGGCGGAAAATACCATCTTTTAATAACGCCAATGAAAGCTCCAGAAGATCTTGGCAATAGCGAAATGGAAGTTAGCGTTGTTTGGAACGAGCCTTCAAATAGAAATGCTTGGCTGGTTATTATCGGAATGATCGTAATTTATTTTATAGTGCGTTATTACAGAAATCAATTTGAAAAAAAGAGATGGGCAGACAGTTCCTACTCGAATTACGAATAAATTTATATGAAAAGAATTTTTGATTTCTTCAGCTATAATTGGGTTCCATTGGCAATTGGGTTCTTTTGCTTTGGAGTTTATATGTATTTTACTCTTGCAGGAAACCGAATCTGCGATTGTGAAACGACAGAAAATTATAAATCGACAACAACGGGAAACCGTTCATCAATTAACCGTTTTTATCATAAATAAAAAAATCAATTAATATGGAATTAATTCACGCTCAACCAATAGTAAATTCAATTATTTATTCTCTTTTAGGAATTGTTATTTTGCTAATCGGTTATTTTATTATTGAAAAACTGACTCCAGAAAACACTTGGAAAGAAGTTGTAGAAAAAAATAATGTTGCTGTTGCGATTGTCTTGGCAGCGTTTATCATTGGAATTTCCATGATTATTAGTGCCGCAATTCATGGGTAAAAAGTTTCTTAGGTTTGAATTTCTTTTACTTTTTGCTGTATTTATAATTGCCACTTGCGGACTAATTTACGAATTGGTTGCAGGAACTTTGGCAAGTTATTTATTGGGCGATTCGGTAAAACAATTTTCGTTTATTATTGGCGTATACCTGTTTTCGATGGGTATAGGCTCGTTTTTTTCAAAGTTTTTTCATAAAAATCTACTCAACACTTTTGTAGAAATCGAAATCTTGGTCGGACTTATTGGAGGTCTGAGCTCGGTAGTTTTATTTCTTTTGTTCGAAAATGTCGGGTCTTTTCAGTTCATTTTATATTTATTCGTTTTCGTAACGGGTTTCTTGGTCGGATTGGAGATTCCGCTTTTAATGAACATTTTAAAAGACAGAGTCGAATTTAAAGATCTTGTTTCGAATGTTTTTACGTTCGATTACATCGGAGCTTTGTTGGCTTCAATCTTGTTTCCGTTAGTTTTAGTTCCGAAATTAGGAATCATGGGAACTTCTCTTTTCTTCGGAATGATTAATATCAGTATCGCTATCGTTTTGTGCTTTTTGCTGAAGAGAGAATTAAAAAACGTTTATTTTCTAAAAGCGAAAGCCGTTTTCTCGTTTGTACTATTATTGGCTGTTTTTGTTTTTTCGAATGACATTCTCGCTTATTCTGAAGGCAAATTGTACGGAGAAAATATCATTTACACCAATTCAACACCGTATCAGCGTATCGTTTTAACGCATAATAAGAGCGACTACAGGCTTTATTTGAATAACAACCTACAATTTAGTTCTGCTGACGAATATCGTTATCACGAGGCTTTGGTGCATCCCGTAATGTCGATGGCAAAAAACGTTAAACATGTTTTGGTTTTAGGCGGAGGAGATGGTTTGGCAGTTCGCGAAATCCTAAAATACAAAGACGTTGAAAAAGTAACGTTGGTCGATCTAGATGAAGGAATGACGAAGTTATTTAAAACCAATACAGTTTTAACCAATTTCAATCAAAATTCGCTGAACAATCCTAAAGTTACCGTAATCAATACAGACGCCTATATTTGGGCAAAAAGATGTAAAGAGCAATTTGATGTCGCGATAATCGACTTTCCAGATCCGTCCAATTATAGTTTGGGGAAATTGTATTCGCTGAATTTTTATCAGACCATAAAAACCATTTTAAAACCCGATGCTGCGGTAGTGATTCAAACTACTTCGCCATATTTTGCGCCGAAATCTTTTTGGTGTATCAATAAAACCGTAATGCAAGTTTTTCCGCAGGTCGATGCGTATCATGCTTACGTTCCTTCATTTGGAGAATGGGGTTATACAATTGCGATAAACGGTTTTGGAACCACTTTTAACTCCGTAAACCGAAAAGCAGACAAATTGAAATTCTACAATTATCAATTTGACCGTTTCAATTATTTTACAAATGATATGATTTCGAATGAAATTGAAATTAATCGTTTAGACAACCAGATTTTAGTACGCTATTTTGATGAAGAGTGGGGAAAACTGCAATAAATCTAGAAGGAATTTCATAAAAGGAGTTGGTGCTTCTTTGCTTCTGATTCCGTTTCTGCAGTTTTGTTCCGATAAAATTGCGGTCCTGATGATTCGTTTGTCTGGAACTAAACATTTACTCGGACATCGTTTGTGGATTAAAGATTTTCCAAAACCGACCAAACAAATCCAAATTCCATATTTGATTGTTGGTGGTGGAATTTCGGGTTTGAGTGCTGCGAGACAATTTCAAAAAAGAGGAATTTCAGATTTTTTAATGCTTGAATTAGAAAACCATTTGGGAGGAAATTCTTCAAATGGAGAAAACAAATATTCTAAATATCCTTTGGGAGCGCATTATCTGCCTTTGCCGAATTTTCAAGACAAAGAACTGCTTCAGTTTTTAGAAGAAGAAAAAATAATTCTCGGTTATAACGAGAAAGGATTTCCCATTTTTGACGAATTGCAATTGACTTTCGCGCCAGACGAACGTTTGTTTTATAAAAATAATTGGCAGGAAGGTGTAGTTCCAAAAAATGGAAATTTGGTTTCCGATGATTTGGAATTTGATCAATTTTTCAAAAAAATGGATGTTTTTAGAACGGGAAAAGGAGAAGATCAAAAGTATTTATTTGAAATTCCGATTTACCTTTCTTCTAAAGATGAAAAGACTAGAAGTTTAGACAAAATTACCATGAAACAGTGGTTTAAGGAAAACAATTTCACTTCAGAACCTTTGTTCAATTATATCGATTATTGCTGTAAAGACGATTTCGGCTTGGGAATTGAATACGTTTCGGCTTGGGCTGGAATTCATTATTTTGCAGGAAGAAAACAAGACAGCACGCCTGAAAAACACGACAGCGTTTTAACTTGGCCAGAAGGAAATGCTCGTCTTGCTAATCATTTAAAAAAATATACTCAGGATAAATTTCTGAAAAATCATTTGGTTTATGAAGTGAAAATCGAGAACCAAAAAGTTGTTGCAAAAGCGTTTGACGATGCAACGAAAGCTTCAGTTGAAATTATTGCTGACAAAGTAATTATGTCGTCTCCGCAATTTGTAAATCAGTATTTAATTCCAAATCGAAAGGCATTTACAAAAGATTTCCATTACACGCCATGGCTTTTGGCAACTTTAATTGTGGATGAACTTCCTGATAATAATAGTTTCCCATTGTCTTGGGATAATGTCATTTACGGTTCTAAAGGTTTGGGTTATGTTTACGATCAGCATCAGACTTTGAATCAAGTTCAGGATAAAAAGGTGATTACGTATTATTTCAGTTTTTCTTCGGCAGATCTGAAAAAGATTAGAAAAGAACTTTATAAAAAAGACAAAGAATACTGGAAACAGTTTGTTTTGAATGACTTGAAAATTGCTCATCCCGATATTGAAGAATATACAGAAGATATAGAAGTTTTTCTTTTAGGTCACGGAATGATTTCGCCTGCGCCAGGATTTATTTTTGGTGAAGCGAAAATGCAAGCCAAGCAAAATATTGAAAAGAAGATTTATTTCGCACACACGGATTTGTCTGGAATTTCGATTTTTGAAGAAGCTTTTCATCAAGGAATTAATGTTGTAAATGAGATTTTAGATGGAACAACCGTGGATTCATAAAGCCAAAACTGATTTAACTTTTATTATCGGACCATCTTTTTTTGTGTTGGCGATAATCTTCATTTTTCAAGATTATATTACTGAAATTGAAGAGAATTATTCTTTCTACACTTGGCTTTTTCTGATTGTTTTTATAGACGTAGCACACGTTTACGCGACTTTATTTAAAACGTATTTTGTTGCCGATGAATTTCAGAAACAGAAACGCAGACTGATTCTTTTGCCTCTTTTTTGTTTGGTTACCGGAATTATGCTTTTCTCTTTCGGGAGTTTAGTTTTTTGGTCGTTTTTGGCTTATGTAGCTGTTTTTCATTTCATCAGACAGCAATATGGTTTTATGAGATTGTACGCGAGAAAAGAAGTTAAAACTAAAATTTCGGTTTGGATTGATAATTTGGCAATTTATGCTTCAACGGGATATCCAATGTTGTATTGGTTTTTTTCGTCTAAGCGAAAGTTCAACTGGTTCGTAGAAAATGAATTTTTCAGGTTTGAAAATCAATTGATTCTACAAATTCTGTTTTGGATTTATATTGGAATTTTGATTTTGTATGTGGTTTATACTGCTGTGAAATCAATTCAGAATCAATTTTTTAATATTCCGAAGAACAGCATTATTCTAGGAACGGCGCTTTCTTGGTATTTCGGAATCGTTTATTTTAATGACGATTTAATTTTTACTTTATTGAATGTCGTTTCGCACGGAATTCCATACATGGCTTTGGTTTATTTTAAAGAAATTGATGGAAAATCGGAATCTGAATTGGGAAATTTGTCTTTTTTAAAACAATACAAAGGACTTTTGATTTACATTGGAATCCTTTTAATAATTGCCTTTTCGGAGGAATTTCTTTGGGAAGTTTTTGTTTGGAATGAAAATATCACCGTAACCAATTTTGACTTTTCGAGTTGGCAGATTTTATTGGTTCCATTACTGACGGTTCCTCAGTTTACGCATTATTTATTGGATGGTTTCATTTGGAAATCGAAGAAGTAAGGTTTGGATTTTTAGTTCTAATGAAAACTAAAACTTCTAATCTAGCCCCGATAGGAGTGATATCCTTTTGTGTTGGGGTTCAACACAAAAGATATAACGGATAGCGGGACTAAATTTGTTTTGAAAACGAATGTTCTGCTGTTAAAAACTAATCATTCAAAGCGCTTTTTATTTTCGGCATCATCTTGTAAACAAACATTTTATAAGCAGCTTCTGAAGGATGCAATCCATCTGAAGCAACCAGACTCGGATTGTTCAGTCCTTCGCGCGTGATTTCTGTAATCGACACAAAAGCAATTTGATTGTTGCTGCAATAGTTCTCTGCAAAAGTATTGTATTGGTTAATTTCTGTTGAAATCGTACTGCTTTGGTTTCCTGCAATTGCTTGCCCGAATGGCGTGTACGCATAATCAGGAATAGAAATTACGACAACATTTTTTCGGTCGCCTTTTGCCAGCATTATCGCTTTGTTGACCAATTCTGGGAATTCTTTTTCGTAAACCGAGAAACTTTTGTGCTGATATTGATTATTCACACCTATTAAAAGCGTCACCAAATCATAATTGGCTTCTAGATTTTGAGAATCAATTGCCGAAATTAAATTGGTTGTTGTCCAGCCCGTTGTAGCAATAATTTTGAGCGAAACCGTGCTGGAATACATCGCATTTAAACTTGTTTTGAGCTGTTCTGGAAAGCGGCAAGTCGCACAAACGCTTTGACCAATAGTATAACTGTCGCCTAAAGCTAAATAATTTACTTTGCTGGCAACTGGAGGTTCTGGTGTTTTGGGAGGAGTTACAACTGGTGGAGTTGTAGTAGGAGTGGAGTTGTTTTCTTCGGCGTTGCAGCTCAAAAGAAAAACTGAAAATATAACGGTAACTATTTGTTTAAAATGTGGTTTCATAATTTGTTCAAATTAGATTTAGTCGCTTTAAACAAATAGTTACGTTAAATATATGGGTTTGGATTTTTAAACCATTTCGGTTTTCATCACGATTTCTTCTTCGATGGCGTTCCAAAGTGCGATGCGTCTTTCTAGAGCAAGAATCGAAACTTCTTCAACTTCTTTCCATTTTTGAGCATCGTCTTCACATAACTCTGTAATCATTTGCATAGCCATTGGTCCGTGTTCGTCGGCATCCAATTCGATATGTCTTTCAAAATAGTAAAGCAATTTTGCTAAATCTGTATCTGGAAGATTTTTTTGGAAATTCTTCAAGATCTGAGTAAACATACTCGGGATCAAATCTTCTCTTCCAAAAGTAAAGGCAGCAGCAATTTCGTGCGGTTTTCCTTCTTCGATAACTCTAAAAGTAAAGTCCAAGAACGATTTTACGTTTGGATGCAATGAACTTTGTTTGATGGCAACAAATATATTATGAAGCGAATGTACTTCTGATAAAAAGCTTAAAACTCCTGTTGTATTGGCTCCACAAGCTTCCATTGCTTCTAGATACATTTCGTAGTGGCTTTGTCTTCTTCCGTCAATTGTTAAATCGGTTTCTTCAGCAAGAACAATTTCGTTAATTAAATATCGGGTTTCTGGATTTTTAGTAGCAAACCAAGGCGTTGTTGTGCAAGTAAGTTTGGCTTGTAAGGCTTTTAAAAGTGACATAAAATCCCAAACAGCATAAACGTGCGTTTCTAGAAAGCTGTGCAAGTCATCTATGTTTTGAATCTTATTGTATAAAGAATGGTTTAATAGTTGGTCTTTTTGGGTTTGTATGCTTTTGTTTATCGTTTCGATATTCATTTTAAAAAAATTTTGATGCAAAGATAAAAAGCTTCTCTGTTAGAAGAAGCTTTTTAGATTGTTTTTGTATATATTTTAATAATTATCAATTATTTAAACGCTGGAATTCCGGTTACATCCATTCCAGTAATCAATAAATGGATATCGTGAGTTCCTTCATAAGTGATAACACTTTCTAGATTCATCATATGACGCATAATTGAGTATTCGCCTGTGATTCCCATACCTCCAAGCATTTGTCTTGCTTCGCGTGCAATGGTAAGCGCCATGTTTACGTTATTGCGTTTTGCCATAGAAATTTGTGCTGTTGTAGCTTTTCCTTCGTTTCTTAAAACACCTAAACGCCAAGTTAATAATTGTGCTTTTGTGATTTCGGTAATCATTTCGGCAAGCTTTTTTTGTTGCAATTGAGTTCCTCCAATTGGTTTTCCGAACTGAATTCTCTCTTTCGCATATCTTAAAGCTGTATCATAACAATCCATTGCAGCTCCGATTGCTCCCCAAGCAATTCCGTAACGAGCTGAATCTAAGCATCCAAGCGGAGCGCCTAAACCAGATTTGTTTGGCAAAAGGTTTTCTTTTGGAACTTTAACATTATCAAAAATTAATTCTCCTGTTGCAGATGCACGAAGCGACCATTTGTTGTGAGTTTCTGGAGTTGTAAAACCTTCCATGCCACGTTCTACGATTAAACCATGAATTCGGCCTTCTTCATTTTTAGCCCAAACAATAGCAATATCAGCAAAAGGTGCATTTGAAATCCACATTTTTGCACCATTTAAAAGATAATGATCGCCCATATCTTTAAAATTGGTGATCATACTTCCTGGATCTGAACCATGATCTGGTTCTGTCAAACCAAAACAACCGATAAATTCTCCTGTAGCCAGTTTTGGCAGGTATTTCATTCGTTGTTCTTCGTTTCCATATTTCCAAATTGGGTACATTACCAATGAAGATTGAACAGATGAGGTAGATCTTACACCAGAATCGCCTCTTTCAATTTCTTGCATAATCAAGCCGTACGAGATTTGATCTAGCCCTGCGCCTCCATATTCTACTGGAATATAAGGACCGAAACCACCAATTTCGCCAAGACCTTTTATAATTTGTTTAGGAAATTCTGCTTTTTGAGCATATTCTTCTATAATAGGAGAGACTTCTCTTTTAACCCAAGCACGCGCTGATTCGCGAACTAATTTGTGCTCGTCTGTTAACAAATCGTCTAAGTTATAGTAATCTGGAGATTGAAATAAGTCTGGTTTCATGTTATCTAATTTTAGCAAAGCAAATTTAAGCAATAAAAATATAACAAATAACGACTAAATTGTTATATTTTTATTTAGCAAAAATAAAATTAATAGGAATTTGGCAAATTAATTGTAGTTTATTGATAATTTATAGACTATTTTTGAATTCCAAAAACAAACTTTAATGAGGCTGATCATCTCTTTTTTCTTTTTACTACTCATGCTTGCCAATGGAGTCGCACAGACGAACGGAAAGCTTACAGAAGAAAAGTACTTAGAATTACAGAATAAAATCCGTTTTAGCGCAAACGGAAGTTATGATGAAGGTTTGACTTATGTTGATCAGATGCTTAAGTCTAAAAATGATATCCATATGGCTTTTGCTTATGGAGCAGGGTCTTATTTGTATCAATTAAAAGGAAATGCAGATAAGTCCGAAAAAATGTATAGAGAGTCAGTTAAGCATTTAAATAAGATTCCAGACTCAAATGATAAAACAAAACTTCACGCTTATTTATGCAATTATAGAGGTTTAACTTATTGGAAAAGATCTAATTATGGTAAAGCTCTCAGCAGTTATCAAGAAGGAGTTAAACTTTCTTCTAAAATAAATGATGTTGTTCAAATTGTAAAATTTAAGGCAAACATCGCTTTATTAAACGAAAGTGTTGGTAATTATCAGTTATCGATAAAAATCTTAAGACAGAATGAAATATTTCTAGATAAGAATGAGAGTTTATACGAAAAAGAACAGTTTCAGAATGCTAAAAGTAATACCTATACCAATCTTGGAAATTCTTATGAAGGATATTACAATAAAAATCGTGAAAAGACTTATTTGTTAGATTCTGCTGAATATTATTACAAGAAAAGTATCGCCTATTCTGATAAATTTATTGACAACAAGATGACTTCTAAGCTTAGTTTAGGAAATATTTATCTATTTAAAAAGGACTTTACTAATGCAGAAAAGATTTATTATGATATCTCTTTTTATGCTAAGCAGACTAATAATGAAGCTGTATATCAAGTTGCTAGTTATAATTTAGGAGATCTTTATTACTCCATTAAAAAATATGATAGAGCCCTTATATTTTTAAAGAAGGTAGATTCTATTAGTCAAAAAAATAAAACGATCGATCTTAGTTTTTTTAAGTCGAACTATATTCAAGCTAAAATTTACAGTATTAAAAATGAGCCAGAATTGGCTTATAAGCACTCTAAACTATATTTGGATTCTTATGAGAAATATGAAGGGAATCTAAGAGAAGAAACTTTAGAAGTTAACTATAAACTAGGCACTGCAGATCTTAGCCAAGAAATGGTTAGTGTTCAGGAGAAATATAAATATGAGGTTTTTTGGAATAAAGCCTTGAAAATATTTTACGTAATTCTGGTTGTCGGAATTGTATTTTTCCTCATCAAAAATATCAGGGATAAAAATAAAGCCCAAAAGAAAATGAATGCTTTAATTGAAGAGTTTAAAGCTAATCTGGAAAGAAAAGAACTTGAAAAAACAGAAATAGAAAATGTTCCTGCTGAAGAAATTGCGGTTGAAGTTGTAGAAAATGAAGATGTTACTCTGAAAAAGGAAAACGCAAACTTAAGTATTGATGAGGCTAAGGAAAATAAAATTGTAGAAAAACTACTTGCCCTAGAAGAAAAACTAGAATACTTAAATGCTGATTTTACACTTTCGTACGCGGCTAAAAAAATCAAAACCAATACAACTTATTTGTCTTATGTTGTGAATAAAAGATTCGGAAAATCGTTTAGCGAATATTCGAATGAGTTAAAAATTAATTATGTTATTAATCAAATGATTACCAATCATTTGTATCGTAAATATTCTACGCAGGCAATTGCAGAAAGTGTAGGGTTTAAAAATGCAGTTTCTTTTGCAAAATCATTTCGCAAAAGAACTGGAGTGTCTCCAGCTCAGTTTGCGAATAATATTTAGTAAACGTAGTTTCTACCTTATTATGTGTTTCCACCACCACCCAATTTTTTTGGATCGTTTGGATCAATAGGACCTTCTTCATCTCCTCCTTTAATTGTTTTTTGTGCTTTTCTAGAAATTGTATCTAGTTGAAAATCTTCTAATGTTAATGTGCTATTTTTCATGATTTTAAATTTTTTGGATTAGTTTTTAAAATGTTTAATTGAGCTTTAGGTTACATATTGCCACCACCACCACTTTTACCAGGATCAACATCTGGCTCTTGAGAACCTCCTTTGATTGCTTTTTGGTCCTTTTTAGAAATTGTATCTAGTTGAAAATCGTTGAATGTTAATTTTGAATCTTTCATGATATTTTATTTAAATTAAAAAAATTAGTACTATAAATCTTTCATAAATATTTTCGGCAGTTTTATCAAATGCGACAAAAAAGCGGCGCTCAAATTGGTTTATGTAAAAAAATTAGGTTTATGTTGGTTTAAAAAAGCAGTATGGATAAAGGGCTTTTTGTAAGTTAATTCTGTTTTTTAAAATTATACTGCTACACTTTTTTTGGAAGTTTTTTTGCTGTTTTTGAGGGGCAATTTTCGAACTATTTTATGTCAGTTTTGGAGCCTCTTTTTATGATTTTTTTCTTGTAAAATCATTCGTTTTTATTGACCTATTTTTCATGTTTATTAATGTTTAGATTATTAACTATTCAAAACTAGATAAAAAGCAAAACCGTTAATCGAAAATACACTTTCCGAGCTTTTTAATGGAAAAATAAACGCGTAAAGTGTTGTAAAACAATATATTGCGTTTGGTACTATACTTGGTATAATTTATAAATTGTATGTGGTATAATTAATAAAATGTATGTGTTCATGTGATTTTTATCAATAAAAACCCCAATCTTTGCAGTGTAATTATGATTTAAAAACGATCAAAAACGATGTTAAAACTGGTCCAAAAATTTCTGCAAATCAATCGCTACTCAGACATCAAAAATGAGTTCAAGGATCTGTTTTTGTCTCATCCAAATTATCCGAGTTTGTTTGCCATTACAGATTCGTTTGATTTGCTTTCTGTGGAGAATGCAGCAGTAAGAGTTTCGAAAGAGCAGATTGAAGATTTGCCTTCAAACTTTTTGGCGTATTTTAAGGACGAATTAATTTTGGTCGAAAAGATTAAAAGCGGTGTTAGAATCACAACCACAAAAAAAGGAACACAAAAATTATCTTATGATAAATTCCTTTTGGACTGGAATGGTGTTATTGTTGCCATTGAGCCAAACAATGTAGTAGCAAGAGAGAATCTAAAAGTGGAATATAATTGGTTGAAATATTTTATGCCACTTGGACTTGTAGCAGGATTGTCTTTTTTCTATAATCGTTTTGATCTTTTTAGCGCTTCGTTTTTGGTAACATCGGTTCTTGGTTTAGTTGTAAGTATATTTATTGTGCAAGAGAAATGGGGAGTTAAAAACACAGTAATTTCTAAATTTTGTAATTTAAGTTCTAATTCTTCTTGTCACGCTGTAATAAGTTTCAATGATGATATTGCCAATAGATGGTTGAGTTTTTCAGATTTGCCTTTGCTTTTCTTTAGTTCAAGTATCGTTGCAATTTTAGTTCAGCCTTTAAGCTCATCTATTTTTGTTGGATTTTTAAGTCTGTTGGCTATTCCAATAATAGTATGTTCGATCTGGATTCAAAAATTTGAGATTCAAAAATGGTGCATCATGTGCCTAGCAATATCATTTTTAATATTGGTTCAGAGTATTGTTTGGTTTTCATCAGATCTTTTTACATTGAGTTTTAGTTTCAATGAAATTTTTCCTTACGTATTTTCTTTATTGCTTTTAATCCCAATTTGGGCAGCAGTTAAAGTGATGATCAGAAAAATGCTTGACAATGAAAGTTCTTTAAAAGAGCTTAAAAAATTTAAAAGAAATTATTCGTTATTAAACTTCTTATCAAAAAAGGTAAAATATACAAAAGGATTTGAAGATTTAAGAGGTTTGACATTTGGGAATAAAAATGCAGGAGTAAAACTTTCTGTGATTCTTAGCCCAAGCTGCGGACATTGTTATAAAACTTTTCAAGAAGCTTTTGATCTAGTATTGAAGTTTCCAGATAAAATATTTTTGAACGTTCTTTTTAATATTAATCCAGAAAACAACGACAATCCTTATAAAGCTGTTGTTGAAAGACTTCTAACTATAAACAGAACAACACCTGGAAAAACAGTTGAAGCAATTTCAGATTGGTATATAAAAAGAATGCCACACAAAAAATGGCTTAAAAAATGGAATGTTGATTCTGTAAGCATGATGATAAATCAGGAAATTCAGAAACAATACGATTGGTGCTCTATGAACAATTTTAATTATACACCGATTAAAATTGTAAACGAAAGGCTGTTTCCAAATGAATATGAATTGAACGAGTTGAAATATTTCTTAAATGATTTTGTAGAGGAAGTTCAAGTTTTGGAAAAAATAGCATAAGGAGAATAAAAACAGAAGTTTTGACTGTTAAAAATAGAAACGGTTAACCCAAATTAAAAAACCTGCAGACATGTTAAAGAACATTTTGAAATTGAAAGGTGCAGTAGAATTGACTGCGAGTGAGCTAAAAACAATAAATGGAGATCATGCTCCAATTTGTGAGGATGGATTTAAAGCTAAAAGATGTACAGAATTTGGGACTGTGCCAGCATACTGGAACTGCATACCAAATAATTACGTTGGAAGCTGCTAAAGAAGATTTTTTAAGCATCAAGTTGTTGAATATTTGAGGCTTAATCCCAGAAAACGTAAATAACTAGTTATGTTAGAAAAAATTTTAAAAAGCAAAGAAACAAGAAAGCTGACAAAAAAAGAGCAGAAAAACATTTTGGGTAGTGAATATTCACAAGAGCTCAATTGTAATGATGCCGGTGTCGAGAAATATTATGCTTGCTAATTTTAATTTTAAAATAGTAACAGAGAAAAACGACTCTATTGCTATCTAAAAAGAATGGTACTAAATTATGCTAAAAAAGATTTTAAACCTAGATGGTGTTCAGTTCATTAACAAAAGTGATCAGAAAACCATAAAAGGAGGAATTCCAGAATGCTGGGTTTATGCTTTGCAAGCAGGATGCATTTTAATACCGCCAGGCGAAACTTGTCCGCTAAATACATCATCAGGTATTTGTGATACAAGTCGTCTTTGTTGTTGATTTTTAACTTTTTTAAAAGTAACCGATATAGCCTTATTTAGAATTTAGTCATGTTTTTTTTGAATGTATAGGCGCTCGATCGTGGAACATTGAGCATATTCTCAGTATTGATGATTGGTACTGAGATTCTTAGGAGTTGGCCGCTGGGTTAGTTTTATTTGGTTAGGGTAACCGCGGCCATGTCCTAAAGAAATTGTGTTGCTAAAATTTGTTTTTAAATATGAAACAGAGAAGATTTATATCTTCTCTGTTTTTTTATGGATTAACAAGAATTTTTTTTCTTAAATTGGTCGGGAATAAATCAAACTAAATTGAAAAAATTCACTCATTATAGACAAGCAGATCGCAAAGATTGTGGCCCTACATGTTTAAAAATTATTGCTAAATATTACGGTAAAACAATCAATATTCAGGAGTTGAGAGATTTTAGCGAAACAACTCGTGAAGGAAGCAATTTGCTTTTTCTTAGTGACGCTGCCGAGAAAATCGGATTTAGAACTCTAGGTGTAAAATTGTCTATAAAAAGAATTGAAGAAGCTCCGCTGCCTTGTATTCTGCATTGGAATAAAGACCATTATGTGGTGCTTTATAAAATTAAAAAAGGCAAATATTATATTTCAGATCCTGCTTTTGGCCTTTTAGAATACAATAAAGAAGAGTTTGCAAAGTTTTGGATCGGTAATAATGCTGATGAAGAAACAAAAGAAGGGATCGCATTATTGATAGAAGCAACACCTAAGTTTTTTCAATCTGATTTTGATAAAGAAGAGAATTCAGGACTCGGTTTTAAATTTCTTTCCCAATATCTATTTCAATACAAATCATTCCTTATTCAGCTTGCTATCGGACTATTTGCGAGCAGTTTACTCAATCTGATTTTTCCGTTTTTGACTCAAAGTATTGTCGATGTCGGAATCCAAAATCAGAATATCCATTTTATTTATTTAATTCTCTTTGCAATGCTTTTCGTTTTTGCAGGAAGAACAGGATTAGAGCTCATTAGAAGTTGGATTTTACTTCACTTATCAACTCGGATTAACATTTCTCTTATTTCAGATTTCTTTATCAAATTGATGAATCTGCCCATTTCTTTTTTTGACGTAAGAATGACGGGAGATATTATGCAGCGCATAAACGATCATCGGCGTATCGAAAAAATATTAACCACATCTTCGCTTAATGTTCTCTTTTCTGTGATTAATATGTTTGTTATGGGAGCTGTTTTGGCCTATTTCAATCTGCAGATTTTTTTAGTCTTTTTTGCGGGAAGTTTACTTTATTTTGGCTGGATCGTTCTGTTTTTAAAAAGAAGAGAAGTATTAGATTATAAACGATTTGCAGAAGTTTCGAACGAACAGAGCAAGGTAATGGAACTCATAAACGGAATGCAGGAAATCAAGCTTCATAATGCCGAAAAACAAAAACGCTGGGGTTGGGAATATGTTCAGGCAAGGCTTTTTAGAGTTTCGATAAAAGGACTGGTTTTAGAACAGACGCAGACCATTGGTTCTTCAATTATAAATGAATTAAAAAATATATTTATCATTTTTCTATCGGCCAAATTGGTAATCGATGGTTCTATAACTCTCGGTATGATGCTTGCCATAAGCGCCATTGTAGGGAGTTTAAATGGCCCGATTACGCAATTAATCGAATTTGTAAGAGAATTGCAGGATGCAAAAATTTCGTTGGCCAGATTGTCTGAAATTCATGAAAAAGAAGACGAAGTGCAACAGGAAATCAGTCAAACCAATGATGTTCCGCAAAATGTAGATATCGAAATTAAAAATCTTTCTTTTAGGTATTTAGGTTCAGATACTCCGGTTTTAGATAATTTAAGTTTGTTAATTCCGTGCAATAAAGTGACTGCGATAGTCGGCGTTAGCGGAAGCGGAAAAACAACTTTAATGAAACTGCTTTTGAAGTTCTATGAACCCGAAAAAGGAGAAGTTCTTATTGGAAATGCACAACTAAAAAACATATCGCAAAGCGCCTGGAGATCTAATGTTGGCGCGGTAATGCAAGAAGGTTTTATTTTTAGCGATACCATTGCCAACAATATTGCTTTTGGGGTTGATAAAGTTGATAAAGAGAAATTGCTCTATGCAGTAGATGTGGCAAATATTAAAGAATATGTCAGTGAATTGCCTTTGGGTTTTAATACCAAAATAGGAGCAGAAGGGCTGGGAATGAGCACCGGACAAAAGCAGCGTTTATTAATCGCAAGAGCGGTTTATAAAAATCCTGAAGTTTTATTTTTTGATGAAGCGACTTCGGCATTAGATGCCAATAATGAAAAGGAAATTATGAAAAAGCTCGATGTTTTTTTCAAAGATAAAACTGTGGTCGTAATTGCGCATCGACTGAGTACAGTTATGAATGCAGATCAGATTGTGGTTTTAGACAAAGGAAAAATCATCGAAATCGGAAGCCACTCAGCATTGGTGGAACAAAAAGGGAATTATTTCGAATTGGTAAAAAATCAACTTCAATTAGGTAATTAATCATGAACGAAGATACATTTGAATTAAGAAGCGAAGAGGTTCAGGATATCTTGACCAAAGTGCCACATTGGATGATACGATGGGGAACTGTTTTGATATTTGCCATTATTATCATGCTGTTTTTTGTTTCTTGGTTTGTCAAATATCCCGATGTTGTGAAAACTGAAATTGTAATTACAACTAATATTCCGCCAGAGAAAATAGTGTCAAAATCTTCTGGACGCATTGAAGCCATTTTAGTTAAAAACAAAACACTGGTTTCTAAAAACAGCACATTAGCAATTATTGAAAATACAGCCAATTACAAGGATGTTTTTCTTTTAAAAAGTATTGTAGACGGTTATAATATTAATAATCCAAAAAAAGAATTTCCTTTTGATGTTTTGAAAAATACACAATTGGGAGAAATCGAAAGCGCTTATGCTATTTTTCAAAAAGATTATCAGGCGCAGGAACTGAATAAAGATCTGCACCCTTTTCAAGTCGAAAGGAGCGCGCAGCAATCTGAAAAAATTCAAATAACAGAAAGGTTAGAGATTCTGCAGCAGCAGAAAGGAATTAACGAAAGAGAATTGGAGCTTCAAAAAAATGAAGTCGCCCGTTTTGAAACTTTATTCAATAAAGGAATTATTTCTGCTCAAGAAATGGAAGTTAAAAAACTAGCATTTCTTCAAGCGCAAAAGAATTATAGGAGCTTATTGTCGTCAATTTCCCAATTAAGGTCTTCTTTGATTGACAACACAAAATCGAGTCAGAATTCGCAAATAAATAGCACTAAAGAAGAAGCTAATCTTGGGCGCAGTGTTTCACAATCTTTTTATCAGTTAAAAAAAGTAATACGCGATTGGGAATTGGCCTATGCGCTGAAATCTTCAATCAGCGGGAAGGTTACTTTTCTGCAGGTTTGGAATGAAAATCAGACCATAAATGTTGGCGATAATGTATTTTCTATTATTCCAGACGCAAAAAATAGTTTTATTGGCAAAGTGAAAGCTCCAGCTTTGAATTCTGGAAAAATAAAAGTAGGGCAAAGAGTCAATATTCGTTTGGCAAATTACCCGGATCGCGAATTTGGCGTGCTGAAAGGCGAAATCAAAAATATTTCCTTAGTGCCAGATAAAGATGGAAATCTACTTATTGATGTTGCACTTCCAAAAGGACTAAAAACATCTTACGATAAACAGATCACTTTTCAGCAGGAAATGAAAGGAAGCGCAGAAATTGTAACCGAAGATTTGCGCCTTATCGAACGAATTTTATATCAATTTAAAAACATTTTTGAACAAGTTTAACCAATAACGATAACTAACCAGCCACAAATTTTAAATGAAAAAAACACTACTCATTGCTTTTGTATTATTATTTCAATTTTCTTTTTCCAAACCAATAACCGAAACCCAAAAGTTAGCGACAGCTTGCAAAGTCTGGGGTTTCTTAAAGTATTATCATCCGAATGTTGCTGATGGAAGTAAAAATTGGGATGATCAGTTGTTTCAGATTTTACCGAAAGTAGAAGAAGCGAAGACTTCTGAGGAATTTTCGTTAGTTATCGAAAACTGGCTTTCTTCGTTGGGAGAAGTTAAAGCGAATGAAACAAGAAAATCTCTTCCGAAAAAAGAGTATTTCGATAAGAATTTTGATTTGTCTTGGATTAGTAAAAATGATTTGTTTTCTAAATCTCTTTCTCAAAAATTAAAATTTATTGAAGAAAACAGAATTCAAGGCAAACAATATTATGTGAATTTTGAGCTTAATACAGGAAATACACCTCTTCAGTTTAATAACGAAATAAAATATGCTGATTTTAAATGGACGGATAAAAATTTACGTCTTTTAGCTGTTTTTAGATATTGGAATTACGTCGAATATTTTTTTCCATACAAATATCAAATGGATGAAAATTGGGATAAAGTGTTGACAGAAATGCTTCCAAGGTTTTATGCGCCAGATTCTGAAAAAGATTTTGCTTTGGCAATGCGCGAAATTTCTATAAAACTAAATGATACTCATGCTTCGACTAGCATGCCTCAATTATTCGAATATTTTGGAGATAAATTTATTCCGGCTGATGTTAGTATTATAGACGAAAAAGCAATTGTTGTTGGCTTAAAAAATGATTCTTTAGCAAAAGTTAGCGATATTAAAATTGGAGATGTATTTACGAAAGTTAATGGAAAAACGATAGCAGATCTTTTAAAAGAAAACAGAAAATATGTTGAAGGATCTAATGAACCATCTGTTTTAAAAAATGCTTATTGGACTATTTTTAATGGGAAATCAGATGTGGTAGAAGTAGAGTTTATTCGAAATGGAAAGTCTGAAGTGAAATCTATTAAACGTTACAAATATCAAGATTTAAAAATTAAGTTTCCAAAACAGGAAAAATGGAAAATTTTAGAAGGAAATATTGGCTATGTTAATTATGATGCATTAGAAGAAAGTGATGTTCCAGCTTTGATATCGGCATTAAATAACACAAATGCTGTTATTTTTGATAATCGAGAACGCCCGCATGATGTTATGTATGCGATTTCAGATTGGTTAAATTCTGAGCCGAAAGAATTTGTAAAATTCTTAGATCCAGATGTGAGTTATCCAGGGCGTTATTTATGGAGAAACGAAATTTTAAAGTGTGGAAAAAATAATCCAGAGCATTACAAAGGAAAAGTAATTGTTTTAATAAATGAAAAAGCAGTAAGCCATGCAGAGCTTAACGCTATGAGTTTGCAAACTGTTCCGAAAGTTAAAGTAATTGGAAGCCAGACAGGCGGTGCAGATGGTGCAAATTATAGATTTTTAATCATTAAAGGATTTAGTTCGTCGTTTACTTGTTTTGGTGTTTTTTACCCAAATAAGAAAGAAACACAACGAATTGGAATTGTTCCTGATATTAAAGTAAAACCAACTATTTTAGGAATTCAGCAAGGAAAGGATGAGGTTTTGGAAAGAGCTATTCTTTTTGCTAAAAATGGAAAATAATGATTTATAATTTACAAAATCAATATATGAAAAAGATCATCTTTTTTGCTTTAATGCTTTTAGGGACTTTAAGTTATGCTCAAAAATTAGATTGTAGTAAATTTAAGAATATCAAGTTTGGCGCGCCAGTATTTCCGAATGAATATATTATTCGAAAAGATTCAATTCAAGAAGGTTATATGGATGGAAAGGTGCAAACTGTTTGGACTGTCAAATGGTTAACAGGTTGTAAAGTTGAAGCAGTTTGTGTTAAAAATTTCGGATCACCAGATATTAAAGTTGGAGACCGATATATTTCTGAATTTATTGATATCTCTGATGATTGTTTCACCGTTTCGATGCTTTATTTTGATGATCAAAACCCAAACGGAATGGATTTTACGCGAGGTTTTTGCATCATGAAAGATTAACTTCTAAACTATAATCTTTGTCAAGGTTCAAAACTTTGACAAAGATGTTTTTACATCTTTAAATAAAAATCTTTAGTGAGTTCAATATATTCTGGGGTATAAATATGACGATCGATTTCGATAATTAATTCATCGATTTCAATTTCAGCAGTTTCGTTTCGGCTAAAAGCCAATAAACTACGTTTGATTTCAGATTTTGGAGTGCCTTTTACTCGGGTAATTTTTGAGGGATATAATTCGAATTCTTTTGCTAAAGCCGTAAATTTTTCTTCTTCTTTGAAAGGAATAATTATAGCTAGAATTCCATTTTCTGAAAGTAATAAATCGGCAGCTTCAATAATTTCTTCAAAAGGCATTGCATCTTGAAAACGTGCTAAATCGCGTTGTTCGTTTTCAGTTTTATAATCTTCAGCATAAAAAGGCGGATTCGAAACAATCAAATCATATTCGTCTTCAGGTTCTTCGATAAACTCATCTAAACCAGCATGAAAACAGAATAATCGATCACCCCAAGGAGAAGCTTCAAAATTTTCTACAGCTTGTTCGTACGCGTCTTCATCAATTTCAAGCGCATCAATTTGTTCCGCGTGACTTCTTTGTGCCAGCATTAAAGCAATAATTCCAGTTCCAGCACCAATATCCAAAACACTAAACGGATTATGATGAACAGGAGCCCAAGCGCCAAGTAAAACACCATCTGTGCCTACTTTCATAGCGCAACGATCTTGATTGATAGAGAATTGCTTAAATTTAAACATGATGAAAATTTTTAAGTTCAGTTAGAAAACTGAACACTTAAAACTGTGACTGAATACTTCTTAAAGGTACATTTCCACAAGACCTTCAGGAAGATCCATGATTACTTTTTTGTTCTCGCGATCAATTTTCACAAGGAAATTATCGATCATTGGAACTAAGATTTCAACTTCGCCATTTAAAACTTCAAAAAGAGGCTGAGCAGTTGAATCGTTTATAGAAGTTATTTTTCCGAAAACGCCTAAACGTTTGTCTTCGATTTCAAAACCAATAACTTCGTGGAAGTAAAATTTGTTGCCTGTAAGTTTTGGCAACATAGTTAAAGGAAGATAGATAGCGTTTCCAACAAGTGCGTCTGCATCTTCTTCGTTGTTTACATCTTCAAAACGAACTCTTAAAAAATCGTTTTTGTGTAAAGAACTAGTTTCAATAAAAAAAGGAACCAAGTGTTTGTTGTGTTCAACAAACACTGATTCCAGATTTTCGTATAACTCAGGTTCGTCTGTGTCTAAATAGATCAGAACTTCACCTTTGAAACTAAATTTTTTAGCGATTTTACCTAAATAAAAACAGTCTTCTTTACGCATTATCGCTAAGTAAAATTATGCTTCAGTTGTTTCGTTATTCTCTTCAGCAGCAGGAGCTTCTTCAGTAGCTTCAGCAACTTCTTCTGTAGCCTCAGCAGCTTGTGCAGCGGCAGCAGCTTCAGCTTGAGCAGCAGCGGCATCAGCAACACGTTTAGCGTTAACTTCTTTCTCTGCTTTTAATGCTGTAGCTTTAGCATCAGCTTTAGCTTTAGATAAACCATCTTTTTTAGCATCAACTTTACCAGCTTTTGCTTCTAACCATGCAGTTAATTTAGCATCTGCTTGCTCTTGTGTCAAAGCACCTTTACGAACTCCTCCATCAAGGTGGTGTTTCAATAAAGCACCTTTGTAAGAAAGGATAGCTCTTGCAGTATCAGTTGGTTGAGCACCATTGTGTAACCATTTAACTGCGCTGTCAAGGTTTAACTCAACAGTTGCTGGGTTAGTGTTTGGATTGTAAGTACCGATTTTCTCTAAGTATTTACCATCTCTTTTTGAGCGTGCATCTGCAGCTACTACCCAGTAAAAAGGTTTTCCTTTTTTACCGTGTCTTTGTAATCTAATTTTTACTGACATAATCTAATTGATTAAATTTTGAGGTACTCGACCTCTGTTAATTAAGGGCGCAAAGATATAATTTTTTTACGAAAAACACGTTTTAAAAGTCATTAAATATATCGGAGCTGTTTTTTTAGCATTTTTTTGACTTTTTAATTGAAGTATTGGGCTCTTAAATGCAATACTTTTGTATCAAATTCATTTTAAATATGAAAAAATACTTTTACTTTTTATCGTTTTTACTTCTGTTTGTGTCCTGTGAAGAGGATATAAAATTTAATAATCCAGCTTTTCAAACCTTAAAAGACAATACTTTTTGGCGGGCTCAAGTTTATCAAGCCGGAGCAGAATCAAATGGTTCTTTTATTATTGAAGGTGCTTTAGGTTTAGAACAAATAAGTTTTCAGCTTCCTGAACCATCTGAAAAAACGTTTGTTTTAGGTGTAGATGATGCTACAAAAGCGATTTATAAAAATACGTATAAAGGGCAAGAAGCAGAATTTAGTACAGGAACAGGCAAAGGAAATGGAGAAATCATCGTTACAGAATATAATACAGTTGAAAACACTATTTCTGGCACGTTTAAATTTACGGCAGTTAATACTGATTCTGGAGCCGAAAAACAAACAATGCATTTTTCGGAAGGCGTATTTTACAAAATTCCAATAACACCGCAAGAGAATTTTAATCTTGCCAATTCTAATTAAAAAAAGGGATCAGCTTTATGTTGATCCCTTTTTTGTTGTTTTTGTTTTAGGTTTCACGTTCCAACAACTTGAAACTTTAAACCTGAAACAAAATAAACTATTATATGTTAGCAGCTAACCAGTCACCAACTTCTTTAGTACCGTAAGCTTTTCCTCCGTTAGCTAAATCTTCAGTAACTACTCCAGCTTCTAAAGCTTTGTTTACAGCGTCTCTCATTGCTTTTCCTTCTTCCATCAATCCGAAGTTTTCGAACATCATAGCAGCCGATAAAACAGTAGCCATTGGATTTGCAATGTTCAATCCTGTAGCTTGTGGATATGAACCGTGAATAGGTTCAAATAAAGAAACTTCAGCTCCCATAGATGCAGAAGGCATTAATCCCATTGAACCAGAAATTACAGAAGCTTCATCTGTTAAGATATCTCCAAATAAGTTCTCCGTAATTAATACGTCATAAGAATTTGGCCATTGAACCAAACGCATTGCAACAGCATCAACAAACTCGTATGAAACTTCAACTTCTGGATAATCTTTTTCCATAGCTTGAACCGTTTCTCTCCACAAACGTGAAGTTTCCAAAACGTTTGCTTTATCAACGCAACATAGTTTTTTAGAACGTGTCATTGCTAATTCGAAACCTTTTTTAGCTAAACGTTGTACTTCAGCTCTTGTGTAAACACAGTTGTCAAAAGCAGTGTCGCCACCGTCTTTTCTTCCTTTTTCACCAAAATAGATTCCACCCGTTAATTCTCTTAAGAAAACTAAATCAGTTCCTTCGATTCTTTCTCTTTTTAAAGGCGATTTATCCAATAAAGAAGGGAATGTAAAAGTTGGTCTTACGTTTGCAAACAAACCTAATGCTTTACGCATTTTCAACAAACCTTGCTCTGGACGTACCGGTGCAGAAGGATCGTTATCATATTTAGGGTGACCGATCGCTCCAAAAAGAACGGCATCAGCATTTTTACAAACTTCGTGTGTTGAATCTGGATAAGGTTCACCTACTGCATCAATTGCAGCTGCACCAGTTAAAGCTGGTTTCCAAGTAATTTCATGTCCAAATTTTTGTGCAACAGCATCTGATACTTTTACCGCTTGATCAATTACTTCTGGTCCAATTCCATCTCCGGCTAAAAGGGCTATGTTTAATTTCATTCTATATTTTTTTAAAAGGTTTAAAGGTTCAAAGGGACAAAGGTTCAAAGGGTGTTGGGATGAAAACTATATTTTAGCCTTTGTCCCTTTGTTCCTCTGAACCTTTGTTCCTATATTTAAGTTATAATGTTAAGCATTTTCTGCGTTGCAATAATCGCTGCAACAGTTTGATCTGAATCTAATCCGCGGGTTTTGAATTCTTTTCCGTTGTTTACCCATGTGATAATGGTTTCGCACAACGCATCAGAACTACTTCCTGGCGGGATTCTCACGGCATAGTCAATCAGTTTAGGAAGCGTTAGTTTTTTGCTTTTGTAAATTTTCGACAAAGCATTCATAAAAGCATCAAATTGACCGTCTCCTTGTGCATTTTCTTCGATTAGTTCACCGTTTAAATTTAAAGATAAAGTCGTCGATGGGCGCATTCCTTTAGAATGAACCAGCATATAAGAATTTATGGTAATTTTTTCTTCGTAAGTATGGCTGTCCAAAACATCAGAAATAATGTATGGAAGATCTTCCTTAGTTACGGTTTCTTTTTTGTCGCCCAATTCGATAATTCTTTGGGTAACCAATTTCAAATCTTCGTTGTTTAATTTTAAACCTAATTCTTGAAGATTCTTTTCGATATTGGCTTTTCCAGAAGTTTTTCCTAGAGCATATTTGCGTTTTCTTCCAAAACGTTCTGGAAGAAGATCATTAAAATAAAGATTGTTTTTGTTATCTCCATCAGCATGAATTCCAGCTGTCTGAGTAAAAACGTTATCTCCTACAATTGGCTTATTTGCAGGAATTCTATAACCTGTAAATGTTTCAACCAATTTGCTTACAGAATACAATGAAGTTTCTTTTACGTTGATCTTTACTTGTGGCAAATAATCGTTGATAACTGCAACGGTACTTTCAAGAGGCGCATTTCCAGCACGTTCTCCCATTCCGTTTACCGTAACGTGAAGTCCGTTGATTCCTGCTTTTATTGCTTCCATTACATTGGCAACGCTTAAATCGTAATCGTTATGTGCATGAAAATCAAAGTGAATTTGCGGATATTTTTCTTTAATTTTCGAAATAAATTCAAAAGTTAAAGACGGAATTAAAACCCCTAAAGTATCAGGGAGTAAAACTCTTTTAATTGGCTGAGTTGATAAAAACTCTAAAAATTGAAAAACATATTCAGGAGAATTTCGCATTCCGTTGCTCCAATCTTCCAAATAAACATTGGTTTCAATGCCATTTTCTTTTGCTAAAGCAATAATTTGAGCGATTTCAGAAAAATGCTGTTCAGGAGTTTTTTTCAACTGATGCGTTAAGTGATTCATTGAGCCTTTGGTCAACAAATTTTGCACTTTAGCACCAGCTTTTTTCATCCAATCGATTGAAACACCGCCGTCAACAAAAGTCAGAACTTCAATTCTGTTGGTGTATCCTTTTTCTTCAGCCCAAGAAGTAATGCCTTTTACAGCTTGAAATTCTCCTTCGCTTACGCGTGCCGAAGCAATTTCGATTCTATCAATATTTAATTCCTCCAACAATAATTGCGCAATGGTCAGTTTTTCTGCAGCAGAAAATGATACTCCTGAGGTTTGTTCACCGTCACGAAGCGTCGTATCCATTATTTCAATTTTTCTTTTTTCCATATTGATATTCTATATTTCTTTAATTTCGAAATGATAGCGGGTTTGTATTATTAATTTAGAAAGACCCGAGAGGTTTTGAAGCCTTTCGGGTCTAATAGACTGAATGATATTGCTATTAGTAAGGAAGTTTATCAGCGAAAGCTTTAATATCTTCCTTCATATCTTGTAAATAATCAATATCGTCAAAACCATTAATTAGGTTGTTTTTTTTGTAACCATTAATAGCGAAAGACTCTTGCTCACCAGTTGACAATAAAGTAATTGTTTGGTTTGGAAGATTGATTTCTAATTCTGTATTTGGATCAGCTTCGATAGCTTTGAAAATATTAGCTAAAAATTCTGGGCTAATTTGTACTGGCAAAACACCAATATTTAAACAGTTTCCTTTGAAGATATCAGCAAAGAAAGAAGAAACTACAGCACGGAATCCATAATCGTAAACTGCCCATGCAGCGTGCTCTCTAGAAGATCCAGAACCGAAGTTTTTTCCTCCTACAAGGATTTTTCCGCTGTAAGTTGGGTTGTTTAAAACGAAATCTGCTTTTGGAGTATCGTCTCCATTGTATCTCCAGTCTCTGAAAAGATTATCTCCAAAACCTTCACGTTTTGTAGCTTTCAAGAAACGAGCCGGGATGATTTGATCTGTATCTACGTTCTCAATTGGCAACGGTACACCGCTGCTTGTAAGTATATTAAATTTATCGTATGCCATTGTAATTTTTGATTTTAGATTAACGATTTCTGATTTTAGATTTATTGAAATGTAAAATAGTAGGCGTTAATTTTTTTTGTAAAATGTAAATTGAAATTTTAAAGAGTTTTAATGGTTAACGAAATCTGAAATGCTTCGCCAGTTCGCTTTCGCTCGTGTCAAAAATCGTTAATCATCATTCTTAAATCTTTAAAAAAGCTCTCTCGGATCTGTTAGTTTTCCTGTAACAGCAGCGGCAGCAGCCATAATCGGACTTGCTAATAAAGTTCTTGAACCAGGACCTTGACGACCTTCAAAGTTTCTGTTTGAAGTACTTACTGCATATTTTCCAGCAGGAACTTTATCATCGTTCATAGCTAAACAAGCAGAACATCCAGGCTGACGTAATACGAAACCAGCTTCTGTCAAAATATCTAAAATTCCTTCTTCTTTAATTTGTGCTTCAACAACGTGAGATCCTGGAACTAACCAAGCCGTAACATTATCTGCTTTTTTTCTTCCTTTTACAATTTCAGCGAAAGCTCTAAAATCTTCAATACGTCCGTTTGTACAGCTTCCTAAGAAAACGTAATCGATTTGTTTTCCGATCATTACGTCGTCTTCGTTGAAGCCCATGTAAGCTAAAGATTTTTTGTAAGTTTCCTCACCGCCTTCAACTTCTTTTGCATTCGGGATATGTTTTGTAATACCAATTCCCATTCCTGGGTTAGTACCGTAAGTAATCATTGGTTCAATATCTTCTGCTTTGATGTTTAATTCAGCATCAAAAACAGCGTCAGCATCAGTTTTTAAAGTTTTCCAATATTCAACAGCTTTAGTCCAAGCTTCTCCTTTTGGAGCATATAATCTTCCTTCTAAGAAATCGAAAGTAGTTTGGTCAGGAGCGATCATTCCTCCACGAGCACCCATTTCGATACTTAAGTTACAAACTGTCATACGACCTTCCATAGTCATGTTTTCGAAAACATCACCAGCGTATTCGACAAAGTAACCTGTTCCGCCAGAAGTAGTTAATTGAGCAATAATGTAAAGCGCAACGTCTTTTGGTCCAACACCTTTACTTAGTTGTCCGTTTACGTTGATACGCATTTTCTTTGGTTTTGGCTGCATAATGCATTGAGTAGAAAGCACCATTTCAACCTCAGATGTTCCGATACCGAAAGCGATAGCTCCAAAAGCACCGTGAGTAGACGTATGTGAATCTCCACATACAATAGTAGCGCCAGGCAAAGTAATTCCGTTTTCAGGACCAACGACGTGTACAATTCCATTTTTTTGGTGACCTAATCCCCAGTGAGAAATACCGTATTCAGTTGCATTGTCTTCAAGAGCTTTTAACTGATTAGCAGATAAAGGATCTTCTACTGGTAAATGTTGGTTTATAGTTGGTGTATTGTGGTCTGCAGTTGCAAAAGTACGTTCTGGGTATAAAACGTTAACGCCTCTTGATTTTAATCCTAAAAAAGCAACAGGACTCGTAACTTCATGAATGAAATGGCGGTCAATAAAAAACACATCTGGCCCATCTTCAATTTTACGCACAACATGTGAATCCCATACTTTGTCAAATAATGTCTTACTCATTTTTTATTTTTTTTAATTGTAATTTCTATAACCACAGCAATCTCCTGTTCATTATAATAGCAAAACAAAAGTAAAAAAAGATAAAAAAGCGTCAATTTCAATATTTCATTATATACGATACCCAAACTAAAATACAAATTGCCAATTGGCTTTTGCGACTTCAAATTTGATGGAAAAATGATTTAGAAATTGATTTTGTTTTTCTTTTTTACTTTTGATTTTTTTTGATTGCTTTTTGTTTTAATAGTTTGCAAATTTATCTCAAAAGCACTATAAAATATAAGTTTTTATTTGAAAATATGTAACAAATTAAATAAAAATAGTAATAATTATCAATTTTGATTTCTCTTGAAAATGGATGTTTTTTTGCTTTTTTTGAGGTTTTAAATCTGTATTTTGAGTGTTATTTAGAATCAATAAAACAGCAAAATACTACGACATCCAAAAGATGAAAATTTATAAAAAATTAGGACTTTTAACACGAAAATTAAAGTCCTAGAAAAGTATTTTTTGAAGAGTTTTGTATGGCTTAATTGAGAGAATTTTTGAATTCTAATGGCGTCAAGTTTGTTTTCTTTTTGAATAATTTGCTAAAAGACTGAGGATATTCAAAACCCAATTGATAGGCTATTTCTGCCACCGAAAGATTTGTAGTAATCAAGAAATCCTTTGATTTTTCAATCAGTTTGGAATGGATATGCTGTTGCGCATTCTGTCCAGTTAAATTTCGAAGCATATCGCTCAAATAATGACTCGAAACATTAATTTGTGAAGCTAGAAATTCTACCGAAGGCAATCCTTTTTTTAAAGTTTCGGCATTACTAATGTAGTTGTCTAAAGTTTCTTCAACTTTAAGTAATAAATCGTGGCTGATGGTTTTTCTTGTAATGAATTGACGTTTATAGAAACGATTGCTGTAATTCAGTAGCACATCAATATAAGAAACAATCACGTCCTGACTCATTTCGTCAATTGCGGTATTGAGTTCGTTGTCAATGCTTTTTAATAATCCTATAATAATGTTTTTTTCGCTGTCAGAAAGATGAAGTGCTTCGTTGGTGTCATAAGAAAAGAAGCCATATTTCTTGATGTTTTTTCCTAAAGGATAATTTCGAATAAAATCTGGATGAAACAAAAGCGTATAACCGCCATATTCGGCACCCTCTTCGTTTTCAGTAAAAATTAACTGATTAGGAGAAGCAAACATAAGTCCACCTTCATTAAAATCATAATAACCTTGACCGTAACCCATTTTGCCATTAGTGGAAAATTTATACGATATTTTATAGAAGTCAAGCATAAAAGAAAAGTTTGCTAAATCTTCATTTATAACCAATTGCGTATTGTCTACCAAACTAATCATCGGATGAAGCGGTTTTGGCAATCGAAGCAAGTCATGAAATTGCGAGATAGAAGAGATTTTTGCTGGATTGTGGTTTTTCTTTTCCATGATATAAAAGTATGAAATTTTGAAAATTCATACCGTTCATTTTATTAAAATCTGAACGGTATGAAACTTATTAAATTATGCTCCCAAAAATTGTTTTCCAAACTCAGTACGAAAAGCTTCGTCTCCTAATTCTAATCTTTGTTTGTAAAGCGCTTTTGCGTCTTCTCCAGCAACATATCTCAGTTTTGTTTTTCCGTCTGTTGCGGCTTCATAAACGACATCGGCAATTTGTTCCGGCGTTGATGCCATTTCAAACATGGTTTCAACATTTGCAAATAAGCTTTTAGTCATTGCTTCGTATTCTGGCATTGCGCCTGTGTCGAGTGAACCGTGAAGAAATTCTGTTTTAATTCCGCCTGGAGAAACCGTTTTAATATTTATTCCGAACGAATTTAATTCAAAAGCCATGCTTTCGCTCCAGCCTTCTAATGCCCATTTTGTTGCATGATAAACCGAGCTTAAAGGAAAAGCAATCAATCCGCCGATTGAAGTTGTCGAAATAAATAAACCGCTTTTTCTTTCTCTGAAATAAGGAATAAAAGCATTTGTAACACGAATTACCCCCAATAAATTAGTGTCTAATTGTTTTGTGATTTGAGCATCAGAAAGACTTTCCAACGGCCCCATTAATCCATAACCAGCATTGTTGTAAACGACATCGATATCACTTAATTCAAGAGCTTTTTTAACTGTAGATTGAATTTGATCATAATTGGTAACGTCTAAAGGTAAAAGCGTTACATTTTTCAATTGAGAAAGTTCTGTTTCTTTTTCAGGAGTTCTCATGGTTGCGATTACATTCCACCCTTTTTGTTGGAATAATTCTGCTGTTGCTTTTCCTAAACCTGATGATGCGCCTGTGATAAAAATTGTTTTCATGATTATTATTTTTTAATTGTTATAATTTGATGAAGCAAAGTTCAGGATACACCACAGTTTAAAAGTGTTCATTTTGGAGCAATGAGTGTTCAAAATGAATAATCGATTGTTTTAACACATAGAAACATAGATTTGTAATTCTAAAAAAGGCGTTTCACTCATTTAAATACACATAGCTATGTGTTAAAAATCTAGATTTTTTTCAAACTTCTTTTTCTAAAACTATGACCTATGTCTCTATGTGTTTAAATTTTTAAGAATTGCATTTCACAGGTTTTATTTAACGCATTTGTTAACAACTTTCATTTCGTTATTTCTGTAAAAAAAGCGTAAATTTGACTTCCTTCCATTTTTCATTTCGCATTTTGTTATGTTTCATGTTGTCAATGTTTTGCAATGTGAATGCTTTGGAATTTGGGACTTAAAATTTTGATTTTTACAACTTTATGTATTTAATATTCGATACCGAAACAACCGGATTACCAAAACGCTGGGACGCCCCAATTACAGATTCTGATAACTGGCCTCGCTGTATACAGATCGCTTGGCAGCTTCATGACGAAATGGGACAGCTTATCGAGCATCAGGATTATTTGGTAAAACCAGAAGGATTTAATATTCCGTACGACGCTGAACGTATTCACGGAATCTCTACTGAATTGGCTGAAGCCGATGGAATCACTTTGGCTGAAGTTTTAGAGAAATTCAATATCGCATTAAGCAAAACCAAATATATTGTAGGTCAGAATTTAGGATTCGACGTTAATATTATGGGAGCCGAATTCCATAGAATGGGAGTGGAATCTCAAATGAGTTCTATGCCGGTTCTGGATACATGTACCGAAGTTACGGCTTCATTATTACAGCTTCCTGGAGGTCGTGGAGGAAAATTCAAACTTCCGACTTTGACCGAATTACACAGTTATCTTTTCGATCAACCTTTCGCGGAAGCGCACAACGCAACTGCCGACGTTGAGGCAACTACGCGTTGTTTCTTAGAATTAGTTAGAAGAGAAATTTTCACAAAAGAAGAGCTTGACGTTCCGAAAGAATATTTCAAAGAATTTCAAGAAAGAAATGCGGAGCCATTTAAGTTAATTGGTTTAAAACACATCAACTTAAAAGCGGCTTCTGATAAAATCAGAGAACAGCTTAAAGCTCTTGCTGGAGAAGGTCAGCAGACCGTTGTTTCAGAAGAAGAAAAAGCCGATTTTAAAGCAGCAAAATTTGCGCATTTACACAATCATACTCAGTTTTCGGTTTTGCAATCGACTATTGGAGTTGGAAATATTGTGGCCGCTTCCGCGAAAAACGGAATGCCAGCCGTGGCGATGACAGACACAGGAAACATGATGGGAGCTTTCCATTTTGTGAGTGCTGTTATGAACCACAACAAAGTGGCTTCTGGAAAAAACAAAGCATTAGTTGAAGCGGGTGAAGAACCAACAGAAACTGAGGTGAAACCTATTGTGGGCTGTGAATTTAATATCTGTGACAATCACTTAGATAAAAGCAAAAAAGACAACGGTTATCAAGTTGTTTTAATGGCTAAAAATAAAGCAGGATATCACAACTTAGCCAAAATGGCTTCGATTGCCTATACTGACGGATTTTATTATGTTCCGAGAATTGATCGCAAAATCGTTGAGCAATACAAAGGCGATATCATGGTTTTGTCTGGAAATTTATATGGAGAAATTCCGAGTAAAATCTTGAATATTGGTGAAAACCAAGCCGAAGAAGCTTTGATTTGGTGGAAAGAACAATTCGGCGAAGATTTCTATCTGGAAGTTATGCGCCACAATCAGGAAGATGAAAATCGTGTGAACAAAACCCTGATTGAGTTTTCTCAAAAACACAATGTCAAATTAATTGCGACTAATAATACTTATTATTTAAATAAAGAAGATGCCAATGCGCACGATATTTTATTGTGTGTAAAAGACGGTGAAAAACAAGCTACGCCAATTGGTCGTGGTCGTGGTTACCGTTACGGACTTCCAAATCAGGAATACTATTTCAAGTCGCAAGACGAGATGAAAAAGCTTTTTGCTGATTTGCCAGAAGCGATTATTAATATTCAAGAAATTATAGATAAGGTTGAAGGATATTCGCTTTATCGTGATGTATTGCTTCCGAAATTCGAAATTCCAGACGAATTCATGGTGCCTGAAGATGAGGAAGATGGCGGTGTTCGTGGAGAAAATAAATACTTGCGTCATCTTACCATGGAAGGTGCAAAAAGAAGATATGGCGAAATTACAGAATCGATTCAAGAACGTCTTGATTTTGAATTAATGACGATTTCGAATTCAGGATATCCGGGTTATTTCTTGATTGTACAGGATTTCATCGCCGAAGCCAGAAAAATGGACGTTTCGGTAGGACCTGGGCGTGGTTCTGCAGCCGGATCTGCGGTTGCGTACTGTCTCGGAATTACGAATATTGACCCGATTAAATACGACTTACTTTTTGAGCGTTTCCTAAATCCTGACCGTGTATCGATGCCCGATATTGATATCGACTTTGATGACGAGGGTCGTGGACGTGTAATGGAATACGTAATCAACAAATACGGTCAAAAACAGGTGGCGCAGATTATCACTTATGGTAAAATGGCGACCAAATCGGCGATTCGTGATACGGCTCGTGTACTGGATTTACCATTATTTGAGGCCGATAGAATTGCAAAATTGATTCCAGGAATGATGCCGTCAAAATGGAATTTGGCGCGTTTTATTTCGGAGAGTGAAGAGGAAGTTAAAAAAGCCCTTCGTTCTGACGAATTTGATAATGTAAAAGAATTAATCGCGATTGCCAATGAAGATGATTTGGCAGGAGAAACTATTCAACAGGCAAAAATCCTTGAAGGATCGATGCGTAATACGGGAATTCACGCCTGCGGAGTAATCATTACACCGTCGGATATTACGAATTACGTTCCTGTAACGACTGCAAAAGATTCGGATTTGTATGTAACACAGTTCGATAACTCGGTTGCAGAAAGTGCCGGATTGCTGAAAATGGACTTCTTGGGTCTGAAGACCCTTACGCTGATAAAAGATACAGTAAAACTGGTAAAATACAGAACCAATATTGATCTCGATCCCGATACTTTCCCGATTGATGATGAAGAAACGTATGCGCTTTTCCAAAGAGGTGAAACCGTTGGAATCTTCCAATATGAGTCGCCTGGGATGCAGAAATACATGAAAGATCTGAAACCAACAGTATTTGGAGATTTAATTGCCATGAACGCCTTGTATCGTCCGGGACCTTTGGAGTATATTCCTTCTTTCGTTCGAAGAAAAAATGGTGACGAGGAAATCAAATACGATTTAGATGCCTGTGCCGAATATTTATCAGAAACCTACGGAATTACAGTTTACCAAGAGCAGGTAATGCTTTTGTCTCAGTCTTTGGCAGGATTTACAAAGGGTGAGGCCGACGTCTTGCGTAAAGCGATGGGTAAGAAACAAAAAGACGTACTTGATAAAATGAAGCCGAAGTTTGTTGAACAAGCAGCAGCAAAAGGTCACGACGCCAAAGTTCTAGAGAAAATCTGGAAAGACTGGGAAGCCTTTGCGAGTTACGCCTTCAACAAATCGCACTCGACTTGCTATGCTTGGATTGCGTATCAAACGGCGTATTTGAAAGCGCATTATCCTGCTGAGTATATGGCGGCGGTACTTTCGAATAACATGAACGATATCAAACAAGTTTCATTCTTCATGGAAGAATGCAAACGTATGGGATTACAAGTACTTGGACCAGACGTAAACGAATCGTACTATAAATTTACTGTAAACGATGACTATGCCGTTCGTTTCGGAATGGGAGCGATTAAAGGTGTAGGTTCTGGAGCTGTAGAAACGATTGTAGAAAATAGAAAAGACGGAAGATATAAATCGATTTTTGATTTGGCGAAGCGAATTGATCTTCGTGCAGCAAACAAAAAAGCGATTGAGAATTTAGCATTGGCTGGAGGTTTTGATTCTTTTGAAGGAACAACCAGAGCCCAATATTTTCATGATGATGGTGACGGAATTACTTTCTACGAAAAAGCAATGCGTTACGGATCTAAATTTCAGGAAAATGAAAACTCATCGCAAGTAAGTTTGTTCGGAGAAGCAAGTGAAGTTCAAATTGCCGAACCAGTTGTGCCTCCGTGTGAAGATTGGAGCACAATGGAAAAATTGGCAAAAGAAAAAGAAGTTGTCGGAATCTATATTTCTGGACATCCGCTTGACGATTTTAGGTTTGAAATGAAATACTTCTGTAATAACAAATTGGAATCGCTGAAAAGTATGAATGAATTTGTTGGGAAGAATTTACACTTTGCAGGAATTATCAATAACGTTCAGCATCGTGTGGCCAAAAATGGAAAAGGCTGGGCTGCATTCAACTTAGAGGGTTATGATGAAAGTTATGAGTTTAAGATTTTCGGAGAAGAATATTTAAAATTTCGTCATTTCTTAATTCAAAATAATTTTGCCTTTTTGAAGATATTAATCAAAGACGGATGGGTAAATCATGATACAGGTAAAAAAACAGATCCTAGAATGCAGTTTGTTGAGATTCGACAATTACAAGATATCTTGGAAGCTTTCGCTAAAAAGCTAATTGTTTTGCTCAATATTAAAGATCTTCATCCTGAATTTATTCATAAACTGAGTCATTTATTTAATGAAAACAAAGGAGATAATTCTGTGACTTTTGAAATCATGGAATTAGAAAAAGTGAAAAAATTGGTTGAGGTTGAAACCCCAACAGATTTTGCAGATTCTGAAGATGCTGTTTTTGAAGCTGATAATGAAAATGAAGATGCCGCCATTGAGGATACAAAAATACAAGAAGTAAATGAGGTCGAAGAGATAAAAGTAGTGACTAAATTGACCATGCCAAGTCGTCGTTTGAAGATTAAAATTTCAACTGAATTATTGCAGGAATTGGAGAAAATGCAGATTAATTTTAAATTGAACTAAAAAATTAACAGTTAAAATTTAAACACATGTTAATTTTTTATGTTAAAAATATGCATGCATAATAGTTTTTTAGTAATATTGCCCAAAATTACAACGTTTTCGTTCCAAGTCTAACTTCGCAAACTATAAGAATATGTTAAAATACTCTAAGTTTGTATAAATCAATAAATCAAAATTATGAAAAAGAACCTATTTTTATTAGGACTATTAGCTTGCTCTATGGTTTCAGTAGCGCAGACAACAGAAAAGCCAGAAAGCTGGTATTTCAAATTAGGAGGATCGTATTTCAATCAAACAGCTTCAACTGAGTTTCCAGAAGTAGGAGGACAAGCTCCAAATAGAGATGTATATTCAGGTACTTTAACAAGTAATAAATTGGTTTCAAGAGAAAGTATAACAGGTTCTTTTGGACAAGGATTCAGAAGTGGTATTACAGCTGGTTACCGTTTCTCTACTCGTTTAGGAGTTGAGATGTCTGCAAACTATTATATCAGTAATAGCAAAACAATGGCTCAAACAACAGACAGACTTTATGGATACGATCCAGCTACTACTGCTGCTACATACATTAGTTTTACAGCTGAGGGACAAATCAAAGCATTCGATTTAGCGCCTTCTATTGTAATGTTTTTAGGTGATGCGCATGGTTTTGAACCATATACTAAAGTTGGAGTTATTGTGCCAATTCATGGTACATTAGATATTAAAACAGATAGAGAACTTTTGACTTACGTAGGTGCTAATCAAGTAGCTAAAAATAATATCTATTCTAAAGATGTAGTTAAACCAAATCCAACAATTGGTTTTATGGCTGCAGTAGGAACATCTTACAAATTAGGAAAACATATTTCTGCTTTTGCTGAGTTAGAGTACAGAAACTTTACTGTTCATGGTAAAAGTAAAGAAACTACAGAATATACTGTAAACGGACAAGATGCACTAGCAACTAGAAATACATCTCAAAGATATACTAACTATCATGAGAAATTAGATGTAAATTCTAATAACGCATTATTTAATCCAAACACAGCGACAAGTGATGCGACTGATACTACAAGACCAAATGATAAAATGGATGAGTTAAGCTCTTACGTTGGAATCTCTGGTTTAGGATTAACATTAGGTGTAAAATACAGCCTATAATATTCCGATTTTTTTATAGTTTACAAAAGAGGATATTCGAAAGAATATCCTCTTTTGTTTTACTAGTGAGATTGCTTAGTTCCTCGCAATGACAAACAGTGAAATCTATTTAGAAGTTTCTCTAAACTCCTTTAAAACCTGATCAATAACCCAAGTTGTTCTGGCGCCAGAAGTTCCTTTTGATGGAGAAGCACCTTCATTTCCTAGCAATTCAGAAATAACAGTTTCAATAAATGGCTGTTGAATATGAAGCGGATTTTCTATTGTAATCGTTTCTTTTTCTCCATTTAAATATTGAATATGAAGCGGATCATTTCCAAAAGTAGAGAAAGAGATTTTTCCTTTGTCTCCAACAATTTCAGTATTGTCATAACGTTCAAAACTCGCAAAATTCCAAATTCCTGAACCGTGAATTCCGTTTTCGAATAAGAAAGACATCGAAACAGCATCTTCAGCTGGATAAGCAAGTAGTTGAGAAGTCGCATGTCCGCGAACAGACTTTATCGGACCTAAAACAAAATCTAAGAAATCAAGAGTGTGACAAGCCAAATCGACAAAAATTCCTCCTCCAGAAATATGAGGTAAAACAGTCCAAGGAAGATTGATTTCGTCGTCATAACGCTCCTCAAAAGGATGGTATAAAACAGAATTGACGTGTCTAATTGTCCCTAATTTTCCTTCGTCGATTATTTCTTTAATTTTTAAGAAACGAGGCAAAGCTCTTCTGTAATAAGCAACAAACAAAGGAACGTTGTGTTCTTTACAAGCGCTGATCATTTCGTTGCATTCTTCAAAAGTCAAGGCCATTGGTTTTTCAACGTAAACAGGTTTTCCTGCTTTGGCACATAAAATAGTATATTCTTTATGAGAAGATGGGGGAGTGGCAATATAAACGGCATCTACTTCTGGATCATTAATCAAATCTTCAGCATTAGAATACCATTTCGGAACATTGTGACGTTTTGCATAATCTTCGGCAAGAGCCGCATCTCTTCGCATCACAGCTACTAAAGCAGAGTTTGGAGCTTTCTGAAAAGCAGGGCCACTTTTAACTTCGGTTACATTCCCGCAGCCTATAATTCCCCATTTTATAATTTCCATTGTTTAAGTTTTAAGTTTCTCAAATTTAGTATAAAAGCTTTGTATAAAAAAGTTAGCCACAAATTCACGAATTTATTTTAATCTATTTAGATAAAAAATGTTCTGTTTAATTGCACGAATTTATTTCACGCAGATTTTAAATGATTTAAGCAGATTCACACGGATTTTTTTAAATTAAATCGACTTAGATCTGCCTAAATCTGCGTGAAACAAAAAAAGATAATTCGTATAATTCGTGGCAAAAAAAAGCCACGATATTCAGAAAAATAATTCGTGAATCCGTGGCTAAAAAAAATTAAGTTTAAAGGTTTACTTTTTCGGTAAAGCTTTAAAACCCATATTGTAAAGCGTGAACGCCTGAATGTCTACATTCTCTTGAATCGTAGCGGCAACAGATTTTCCTGCTCCGTGACCAGCTTTAACATCAATTCTAATTAAAACCGGATTTTCTCCAGTTTGTTTTTCCTGCAATTCAGAAGCAAATTTAAAACTGTGCGCTGGAACTACACGATCGTCGTGATCTCCAGTTGTTACCATAGTTGCAGGGTAATGAGTTCCTTGTTTTACATTGTGAACTGGAGAATATCCTTTTAAGTATTCAAACATTTCTTTGCTATCTTGAGCGGTTCCGTAGTCAAAAGCCCATCCTGCACCTGCTGTAAAAGCGTTGTAACGAAGCATGTCCATAACTCCAACAGCTGGCAAAGCTACTTTCATTAAATCAGGACGTTGTGTCATAGTTGCACCAACCAATAAACCTCCGTTAGATCCTCCGCGAATAGCCAAATAATCAGATGAAGTATATTTTTGAGCAATTAAATATTCTGCAGCAGCAATGAAATCGTCAAATACATTTTGCTTTTGAAGTTTCGTTCCAGCATCGTGCCATTTTTTACCATATTCACCGCCACCTCTTAAGTTAGCAACAGCATAAACACCTCCATTTTCCATCCAAACCGCATTACCAATGCTGAAGCTTGGAGTTAAAGAAATATTGAATCCGCCGTAACCATAAAGGATTGTCGGGTTTTTACCGTCTAGTTTTGTTCCTTTTTTATAAGTAATAATCATCGGAACTTTTGTACCATCTTTTGAAGTATAGAAAACTTGTTTAGACTCGTAATCTTCGCTTTTGAAATCTACTTTTGGTTTTTGATACACTTCAGATTTACCAGATTTTGGTTCCAAAGAATAGATGCTTCCTGGAGTTGTGTAATTGGTAAAGCTGTAGTATAAAATTTTATCTTCTTTTTTACCGCTAAATCCTCCCGCAGTTCCAACAGCAGGAAGTTTGATTTCACGAACTAATTTTCCGCTGTAATCATATTGCTGTACAAAAGAAACCGCATCTTTAGTATAATTAGCAAAGAAATAACCGCTACCAGTTGAAGGCGACAAAATATCTTTAGTTTCTTTAATAAAATCTTTCCAATTCTCAGGTTTCGGATTGGTTGCATCAACAGTAACAACACGTTTATTAGGAGCCTTAAAATCGGTTTCGATAAACAGTTTACTGCCTTCATTTTCGATAACGCCATTGTCGCTGTCAAAGTTGTCTACAATTGTAACAATCGGACTGTTTGGTTTAGTTAAGTCTTTAATGTATAATTCGTTACCGTAAGTCGAATTAGCAGCTGTAATTACTAAAAAGCGATTGTCTTCGGTAACATAACCGCCAACATATCTTCTTTTTTGGTCTGCACCAAAAATTACTTTATCGTCTTTTTGAGAAGTTCCCAGTTTATGGAAATATAATTTGTGCTGATCCGTTTTAGCAGATAATTCACTTCCTTTTGGTTTATCATAACTAGAGTAGTAGAATCCTTCATTTCCGTGCCAAGAAACACCGCTGAATTTTACATCAACCAAAGTATCTTCTAGAATTTTCTTAGAAAGCGCATCAATAATAATAACTTTTCTCCAGTCGCTACCACCTTCAGAAATCGAGTAAGCGGCTTTGTTTCCGTCTTTAGAAAAATTTAAACCGCCAAGCGAAGTGGTTCCATCTTTAGAAAAAGTATTCGGATCTAAGAAAACTTCTTCTTTTCCGTTTTCATCTTTTCTGTAAACAACAGATTGATTTTGAAGTCCATTATTTTTAGAATAATAAGTAAATTTTCCTTCTTTGAATGGAGCTCCAATTTTTTCATAATTCCAAAGCTTTTCCATTCTTGCTTTAAGTTCATTTCTAAACGGAATTTTATCTAAATAGCCATAAGTGACTTCATTTTCAGCTTTTACCCAAGCACCCGTTTCTGCAGATTTATCATCTTCTAACCAACGGTAAGGATCGCTTACTTTGGTATCAAAATAAACATCAACAGTTTGTCCTTTTTTAGTTTGCGGATATTGCATTTTACCTTGCCCAAACGAAATTCCTGCGGTTGTTATAGCCATTAATAAAAATGTTTTTTTCATAGTTAGTTTTTATCTGTTGTAACAAAAATAGCACTTTTTGTTGTGAAAATTTAAGAAGAAAAAATAAACCATATAAGTTATATAAGTTCATTTAATTTAAAGCACCGCTTATTTTTACTTATATGACTTATATGGTTTAAAAATGTTACAGATTAAAATTAACTCCCAAAACGATGTTTCTTCCAATATTCGGAATACCGTCTGTTTTTAATCTTGAAAGGTGAGCAATATATTTTTTATCGAATAAATTGTTTCCGTTTAAGTTAATGTCGAAAGCCGTTTTACCAAGTTTAACTGTTCCTCCAAAACCTAAATTTACTAAAGTATAACCTTTAGAGGCTGTTTCAAAACCGCTCACATTATCTTGATTGAAAGTCGAAGAAACATTCAAAGAAGCAAAACCTTCGCTCAGCCAATTTTTGATGTTAAATTCTGTTCTTAAAGTATTGTTCCAATTGTTTGCAGGAATTAAAGGCAAGTAATCTTTGTTGTCTTTTTTACCTGTAACAGTTTCAAAACTAGTTTCAAAATGCAACCAATCTAATGGGTGTGGGTGAAAGTGCAGACCAACTTCTCCACCGTACAATTGTGCATTATCCTGAATATAAGCAAAAACATCGTTGTCATCTCTAACTTCTCCTGTTGGCGAAGTATAAATGTAATTGTTTACATGGTTGTAAAATCCGTTTACGAAAAACTCAAAATGTGTGCTTTTGTATTCTAAGTTCAAATCAGTCTGAACGTTTTGTTCTGTTTTTAAATTAGCATTTCCAACTTCATAACGGTTTGTTCCTTCGTGAACACCGTTTGAAGTTAGCTCAGCTAAGTTTGGCGCTCTAAATCCTGTTGCTACATTTAAACGGAAAGTCAAAGGCTCAGCAAATTTTGTTTTGTATCCTAAAGAAGCATTAAAACTATCAAAAGAACGATCTAAAGCTTGAAAATAACCTTCTTCGCCTTCAGTTCCGTGCGCGATAGAAGTAATATTTCTGTTGTCAAAACGCAATCCAGCTTGAATAACGCTGTTGTCCCATTCGTAGTTAGCAGTTCCAAAAACACCAAAATCATTAGTTGTAGCATCTGGAATCAAGTATTCTTCACCAGAATTTTTGTTGGTCTGATGCATTCCTTGAACACCAAAAATAGTTTCAATTTTTCCGAATTTAGGAAAATGGTATTTTGCATTATAATTGAAAGTATTCAATTTCATGTGTAAAGAAGCTTCATTGCTGTCTTCAAATTCGCTTCTGTCATTGGCAATATATCCTAAATCAACGTCTAATTTTGAGTTTTCAAAGAAAATCACATTGTTTAAACTCAATAAATGATTGTAAATTCCTTGTCTAGGAAATTGAGTGTCTTTACTTGAAGATTGTTCTGCGATTCCATCTTCTGGAATTCCAATGTCTAGTTTGTTAAAGTTGTATCGTACAACGCTAGAAAAAGTCGAATTGCTGTAACCAATTCCAGTTTTAAAATCAGTTTCGTTGTAACGTGAATTAGTTACGCGATCACCATCAGCAATTTTGTAATCAGAATGTGTGTTGTAGCTTCCTCTTGCTAAGAATTTCCAGTTTTCTGTAGACGTTTTTAATCCGATAGAAGAATTGCTTCCTTGAGTATTAGTGAAATATTTTTGGCTGAAATTAGCTTTAAAATCACCAGCGTCAGCAAATTTTTCAGGATTGAAATATAAAACACCTCCTAAAGCATCAGAACCGTATAATAAAGATGCGGGTCCTTTAATAACTTCAACACTTTCAATTCCGGCATCATTTAAACCCAAACCATGTTCGTCTCCAAACTGCTGATTTTCGATGCGAACACCTTGAGAATAAACCAAAACACGGTTACCGCTAAGTCCGCGAATTACAGGTTTCCCGATAGAAGTTCCTGTAGAAATTTGAGAAACTCCCGGAATTGTCGCCAAACCTTCAATTAAAGTTGAAGTTCCTTTCTGCTGTAATGTTTTGATGCTTTCGTGCTCGATTTTCATTACGTTTTGCGATTGCAATTTGTTGAAAGGAGTTGAAACCACAACTTCATCCATTTCTAAAATAGATTCTTCAAGAGTAATATCTAGTGTGTTGCTTTTTAGTAATTTGGCAATCGTTTTGTTTTGATTGGCATATCCAACATAAGTAAAAGCAATGCGGAGGCTTCCGTTTGGAAGATTATTCAATTCATATTTTCCGTTTGCGTCTGTTGTTGTTCCTTTATGTAGTTCAGGAGCATAAACAGAAACTCCAGGCAATGGATTATTTTGATTATCGGTTACAGTTCCAGAAACCGAATTTTGAGCAGTAAGCATGCCCGAAAACCCTAAAACAAGGGCAATTATAAATTTTTTCATTTGAAAATGATGCTATAGTTAATTTGATTTTTCTTCGAATAAAAACCAAAATGAACGGCAAAGCATTCTGATCCCAATTTTAACCAATTAGGATGAGGAAACTCAACGGTTTTTGAATTTTAATTAAAAGAAATGTGATGTTTTTTCGAATTATCGAAAATTAAGAAACTACAGCAACAGGTGGCCCCCGTAAGTAATATGAGGTAGTTGAAATTGAAAAAATTTTCTCTGAAAATGGGAAGAAATAAGGTGTTTCTCTATCAAATGAATGAAATTCAAAAGAGAAATTTTGCGGAAGAATAAAAGATTCAAAGGCAAAATGACAAACAAAACAAACGTCATAGTCATGATGCTGGTGCGTTATTTCGCCACTCGGATCATTGTAATTATGATGACACTGTTTTTCAGAAAGCTGTTTTACAATATGCTCATAACTGTGTATCGACTGAAACAATATTGAGAACAATATTGTGACAGCAAAAGATAAACTTAATATGAGCTGTTTTTTCTTCATGCATTGCAAAGGTATAAAAGATAAAAAGAAAATAGATGAATTTTTTGTTCCAACAAATTGATTTATTGAAAATAATGCAGCAATTAATTTTATTCTCAGTCAAAAAGAGAATATTTTCACTTTGTATCTTTACTAGAGAAAGCATTATATTATATTTGTATGTGAAATAAATAGGCGCAAAAAAGCGTTTATTTGTAATCATCTTTTTAAAACCCAAACCACGATATGCGAATTATTTTTAGCTGCTTATTTTTACTCACTTTTTTTAACTCTTTTGCGCAAGAAGAAGTTAAACCTGAGGTAAAACCAGTTATAAAAATAGATTCTCTGTATCGAGAAGATCAGTTTTATTTTGGGGTAACCTATAATATGTTTACTGATATTCCAGTCAATTTCAAACAGAACAAATTTTCTCTCGGACTTTCTGGAGGTTTCTTGCGTGATATGCCCGTTAATAAATCTAGAACAGTCGCAATTGCAGCAGGTTTAGGATTGAGTTATCAAAATTACTTTCAAAATCTAACGATTGCTCAGGGGCCTACAGGCAACATAATATACGGTGTGAACAATTCTAGCGAATATGTTTCTAATCGTTACAGACAATATTCTGTAGATCTTCCGATAGAATTTAGATGGAGAAATTCGACTTTTGAAAGTACGAAATTTTGGCGTATTTATGGTGGTGTAAAATTGAGTTATATATTTTCAAGCGTATCTATTCTTGATGATGGCGAAAAAACATATAAAATCAAAAATAACGACGCTATCAATAAATTTCAATACGGTCCATATCTTGCGGCAGGATATAATACATGGAATCTTTATTTGTATTATGGTTTAAGCCCTTTATTTAATTCGGCGACGACTCTGTCTGGCGAAAAAATCAATATGAAAACCTTAAATGCGGGCTTGATTTTCTATATTTTATAACCACAGATATAAAAATAAAAGCTGAGGCATTATTCCAACAAATAACCCGATTAATATTTCTTTAGGCGTATGCGCATTCATTTCTAAACGAGATGAAGCCACAACTCCAGACAATAAAATAAGCAAAGCTGACCAATACGGATTATGAAGTTGAAGATGAATGTTTAAACCGATAACAAAAATCGTTAAACCTGAAATCGCAACCATATGAAGACTTGCTTTTGTTTTGAAAAGCACACATACTAATGCTAAAATCGTGCTGAATAAAGCAGCTAGAAAAAAGAAATGAAGCTCAGGATAGCGCGTAATTACAATACTTCTTTTGACCAATAAAATATACAAAAAACACTGCAGAATAAGCGGAATAGTTCGTTCTGAAGTTTGGCTCAGCATTATTGATTTTACATGTCCAGTTGATTTTAACAACAAATAGAATAAAATTGGGACAATTATATTTATCACCAAAATCTGGGTTAAAACAAAATACTTCTCTTGTCTGCTAAAAACGTCGTCTTTGTAAAATAAGTAAAACATTGTCGCATATAGCGATATGAAAATCGGATGTAATATATAGGAGAAGAGTGGAAGTAATTTTTTCAAAACGCCTGAATTTGTGGTGTAAAAACAAATATACTCAATAAATGTTTTCTGCCACTAATTACACGAATTCGCGCGAATTATTTTTTTGCTACAGATTTCGGCATTAAAAGGATTGTAATCAATAATAACCTTTTAATCTGTGGCTAAAATTTTTCACGCAGATTTAGCAGATTTTTTTAAAATTAATTCGTGTGAATTCGTGCAATTCGTGGCAAACCTTCTTTTTCTGCACTTTCAAATAAATGGAATAATTAGTGAAAATTTGGGAAATTAGTGGCAAACCTTTTTTTAAATTTGAAAAAAAGAAATTACTAAATGAGCATAAATTTAAAAAGCCTGGTTTCAGTTCTCAACGCCAAATGGATTGGCTCCGATGCTGATGTTTTAATCGATCATATTTCAATTGACAGCCGTTCTCTGCAAAACGGATCGCAGACTTTATTTTTTGCGTTGGCCGGCGTTAATAATGATGCTCATTTGTTTATTCCTGATTTAATAGACAACAAAGTTCAGAATTTTGTAGTTCAATATATTCCAGAAGGTTATGAGGATAAAGCTAATTTTTTGGTTGTCGAAAATACGCTTCAGGCACTTCAGGAATTTGCGACATATTACAGGAATCTTTTTCATTTTCCAGTTATCGGATTAACGGGGAGCAATGGTAAAACGATCGTAAAAGAATGGCTTAATTTCTTGTTGAGTCCTGATTATAATATTATTAGAAGCCCTAAAAGCTATAATTCTCAGGTTGGAGTTCCACTGTCTGTAATTGCCATTAATGAAAAACATAATTTAGGAATTTTCGAAGCAGGAATTTCGACGGTTAACGAAATGGTTAAATTGGAGAAAATCATCAAACCAAATATTGGAGTTTTAACGAGCATTGGTTCTGCGCATGACGAAGGTTTTTTAAATTTAGTACAGAAAATTGATGAAAAACTGCTTTTGTTCAAAGATTGTCCAATCATTATTTATCAAAAAAATGAAGTGGTAGATTCTTGTCTGTCTCAATTTGCTGCAGAATACATGCTTCATCCGAGAAAACTGTTTTCTTGGAGTTTTACAGATAAAACCGCTGATGTTTTTATTGAAAAAAGAGAACATAAAAACGATCATACTTTCATTCAATATCATTACAAAAAAGAGGTTTTCAATTTAGAAATTCCGTTTAATGATTCGGCTTCTGTCGAAAATGCGATTTCTTGTTTGTTAGTTTTATTAAACTTTAATTACGATCAAGAAACGATTCAGAATAGAATCGAGATGCTTTATCCTGTTCGAATGCGTTTGGAAGTAAAAAACGGAATCAACAATTGCAGTATTATTGATGATAGTTATAGTTCCGATTTCCAGTCGCTTAAAATTGCTTTAGATTTCTTGGAAAGCCAGAAGAAAAAAGGTGCTTCAAAAACCGTTATTTTATCAGATATTTTCCAAAGCGGATTTACGAATGAAGAATTGTATTCTAAAGTTGCACAGTTAATTTCAGACAATAAAATCAACCGTGTAATTGGTATTGGGCCAACAATTTCTTCTTTTCAAGATAAATTCCCAAACAATAAAATGTTTGAAAACACAGCCGATTTCATTGCCGAAATCGACAACTTGAATTTCAATAACGAAACCATTCTAATAAAAGGGGCAAGAACTTTTCAGTTTGAAGAAATTGTTTCGCTTCTGGAGGAAAAAACGCATGAGACAATTCTAGAAATTAATCTTGATGCCATCAGCCATAACTTCAATTATTATAAGTCAAAATTGGCGGCAAACGTCAAAATGATGGTAATGGTAAAGGCATTTGGCTACGGAAACGGGGGATTAGAAATTGCGAAATTATTAGAACATCATAAAGTGGATTATTTGGGTGTGGCTTTCGCCGATGAAGGAATCGCACTGAAAAACGGTGGGATAAAGCTTCCAATTATGGTTTTAAATCCTGAATCGACGAGTTTTCCATCGATCATTCAATATCAGTTAGAACCAGAAATTTATAGTTTGAAAGGATTAAATGCCTTTTTGAAAATTGCTCGCGAAAAGAACTTAAAAGATTATCCAATTCATATTAAAATGGATACAGGAATGCATCGTTTAGGTTTTGAAAACAATACAATCGATGAATTGATTGCAACTTTAAAAGGAAATTCAACCGTTCGTGTTCAAAGTATTTTGTCGCATTTGGCAACCAGCGACGATCCAAAACATTTTGATTTTGTGAGACAGCAGATTGCATTGTTTGAAAAACTGTCTTCAAAATTAATGGCAGCATTAAATATTAATCCAATCCGACATATTTTAAATACTTCTGGAATAAGCAATTTTCCAGATGCGCAATACAGCATGGTGCGTTTAGGGATTGGTTTATATGGAGTTTCAAATGATCCTGCAGAACAAAAATATTTGGAGAATGTAGGAACGTTAAAATCGATTATTTCGCAAGTTCGAACCATTCCAGCTGGCGACAGCGTAGGTTACGGACGTCGTTTTATGGCTGATAATGAAACTAAAATTGCAACTATTCCAATTGGCTACGCAGACGGAATTGCGAGATTATGGGGGAATGAAGTGGGTTATGTAGTGATCAAAAATCAGAAAGCCAAAATCGTCGGAAGTGTCTGCATGGATATGCTAATGGTCAATGTAAGCCATATCGATTGCAAAGAAGGTGATTCTGTAATTATTTTCGGCGAAAGCCCGACTGTTATTGAGATGGCTGAGGCTTTAAAAACAATTCCGTATGAGATTATGACGAGTATTTCGCAACGAGTAAAGCGCGTATTTTTCCGATAGCATTAAGAACTTTCAATAAAATTACGTATTTTCGATATTCATTTATTCAACTAAACAGATCAAATATGGGATTTTTTTCAGAATTTAAGGAATTTGCAATGAAAGGCAACGTAGTCGATTTGGCTGTCGGTGTAATCATTGGAGCTGCTTTTGGTAAAATTGTAAGCTCGTTAATCGAAGATGTAATTACGCCGCTGTTATTGAAACCTGCTTTAGATGCTGCACATATGTCAACTATTGAGCAATTGACTGCTTTTGGAGGAGTAAAATATGGTGTGTTTATTTCGGCAGTGATCAACTTTGTAATTGTTGCTTTTGTTTTGTTCTTAATCATAAAAGGAATAAACCACGCAAAAAAGAAAGATGTTCCAGCGCCAGCAGCCCCGGCAGGACCAACTCAAGAGGAATTGCTTACACAAATTAGAGATTTATTAAAAAATAAATAAAAATATAATACCGCTACACTAAGTCTAACTTAACCGCCTTCTAAAGAGGCGGTTTTTTTACAATAATTAATTTAATAAAGTATGGGACATAATACAAGTGCTTTAATTGGGCGAATGCCTATTAATATTGAAAAAATAAAATTTTATGGACTTGCGGTTGCATTTGAAGATGATTTTGCAATTATCTTTTTAGATGAGGATCATCTTTTTCAATGGCATTTAAAATTAAATTTAGATTATGTTTCTGATAATGAGAATTTGCGTTTCGGTGATGAATTAGTTCGTTTTTTTGCGAGAGAAATCGAACTGGAAGATTATATAATTGCATATTTGAGTTATGAATTTTACGGAGAATTTTATAAAAGTGCTGTAAAAATTAATGAAGGGGAAATTAATTTAATGCTAAAAGAAATAGGTGTTGATGCTTTTAATAGTAAAAATGAATTTCATAAGTTAAATCTTGACGATTATCGAATGTCAGAATGTTATTATTGGGATGAGAAGCTAAATTGGGTAAAATTTAAAGATAATATTATTGCTGGATTTATAAGTAAGGTAATTGATTTATAAAGATATAAGCTTTAAAGGTAGTTGGGTTAAGGTGGGTTTTTCAAACAATTGAACTTAACAATTTTACAAAATGTTTATTTTATAACATTTTGTTATTTTTTGTGAATCGCCTTGCCAAGACTTTTATTATACTTATTTTTGCGTTACAAAATTGATTAATTGATTATTTAAAAATATAAAAATGAGAATTGCAGTTGTAGGTGCTACCGGAATGGTTGGCGAAGTAATGCTTAAAGTTTTAGCGGAAAGAAATTTTCCTGTTACAGAATTAATTCCTGTTGCATCTGAAAGATCAGTAGGAAAAGAAATCGAGTACAAAGGAACCAAATATAAAGTAGTAGGTTTACAAACAGCTGTTGATATGAAAGCAGATATCGCTGTTTTTTCTGCTGGAGGAGATACTTCATTAGAATGGGCACCAAAATTTGCTGCTGCTGGAACAACTGTAATCGATAACTCTTCTGCATGGAGAATGGATCCTACTAAAAAATTAGTAGTTCCAGAAATCAATGCTGATGTTTTAACTAAAGAAGATAAAATTATTGCAAACCCAAACTGTTCTACAATTCAAATGGTTTTGGCTTTGTCTCCTTTACACAAAAAATACAATATTAAAAGAATTATTGTTTCTACTTACCAATCTATCACAGGAACTGGTGTAAAAGCGGTTAAACAATTAGAAAACGAGTATGCTGGAGTTCAAGGTGATATGGCTTATAAATATCCTATTCACAGAAATGCAATTCCTCATTGCGATAGTTTCGAAGACAACGGATACACTAAAGAAGAAATGAAATTAGTTCGCGAAACTCAAAAAATCTTAGGCGATAACACAATTAGAGTTACCGCTACTGCAGTTCGTGTGCCAGTTGTAGGTGGACACAGTGAAGCAGTAAACGTTGAGTTTACAAATGATTTTGAAGTAAATGAAGTTCGCGAAATCTTACACAACACTGATGGAGTAGTAGTTCAAGATAATTTAGATACATTTACATACCCAATGCCATTATATGCAGAAGGTAAAAATGATGTTTTTGTTGGAAGAATTCGTCGTGACGAAAGCCAGCCAAATACATTAAACATGTGGATTGTTGCTGATAACTTAAGAAAAGGAGCTGCAACAAACACAATCCAAATCGCTGAATACTTAATTAAAGCAGGTTTGGTATAATCGTAGAGATTAAATAAAATTGTTATAAAGAGAAAAAGCCGTAATTGCATTTTTGTAATTACGGCTTTTTTGTGCAAAAAACTTTTCAGCTTGGCTGTTAAATAAGTAAATTAGCAGTTAAAACTTATGCTTTATGAATTTCGATAACTACAAAATAATTCCGAACTATAATACCAATAAAACAGATCTATTTACTGCCGATGAAGAAGATATTCTGGCTTGCGAAAAGACGTTGAACGTAGTATTTGATGAAGATTATAAAGAATATGTTCAAGAATACGGAAGCGGAATTCTAGGAGGAACTTACGTGCGAGTTTATCTTCCTGAGACCATTATTTTAACTTTACAGGAATGGAAAAACCGTATAACCGAATATTGGTTTTGGGATGAAGGAAAAGAAGTTTTGACCAAAGATGAGGTTTTGAATTCTATCAGAATTGGAGATACTTTTGATGGTGATGAAATTATTCTTTTCAACAGTCAATATTACATTTTGCCAAGATACAGCGAAATGATTTATAAAGCAGGAAATTCGCTTGAAGAAACTATTACATGGCTTTGTTCGGCTGGAATTTTGACAGAGGCATTTTCTGAAAGAGAATTTGAGCCTTTTGATCCAAGCGAGCTTCCAGCATAAATTTCAAATAAAAAATTCCAAATTCCAATAGCACAAAATGCATTTTGGAATTTGGAATTTTAATATTTTGGATTTTGTATTATTTAGTATTCTGGCGCCAATTCTAACTCCAATCCTTCTAGATCTTCAGTAATTGGTATCTGACAGCCTAAACGGCTATTAGACTTAACATAAAATGCTTCAGAAAGCATGGCTTCTTCATCGTCACCCATTTCTGGTAATGCAACATCATTTAGAACATAACACTGGCAAGATGCGCACATGGCCATTCCTCCGCAGGTTCCTTCAACAGGAAGTTCGTATGCTTTGCATAACTCCATTATATTCATTGCCATATCAGTCGGAGCTTGTAATTCGTGTATAACTCCTTCTCGATCTTTAATTTTAATTAATACATCCATTTTAATTATTGGAATTTTTGGCAGGATTTTATAACGTGAAAAAATCCTAATTTATATTAGCTAGTAGGTTTAGTACTAAATGCGTATTCTTTTCTATTGTTGTCCTTTAAGCGCATTTTTACACCAAGAACGTTGTCATTTTTTTCAAGAATTGTAACCACTGCAATTACAGAATAGTAGTCTCTGTCAGACTGGAAAACTAATGTTCCTTCGTAAGTCGTGTTTAAAACTCCTTGTTTGTCAGTTGAAGCAGAAATTTTTCTCGGATGAGAAAATTCAGCAGAACTGTAAGTTGTTTTTATTGTAAATTTTGCTTTTCCTTCTACAAAGTCGTACAAGAAATCGTAGTTTCCAATTCGTAATGTTCCTGGTTCATCATTCGGATTCATTGAAAAAACAATCTTTCCTGAATATTGAAAGTCAGACCATTCTTCAGCTTCACTTACCCAAGCCTTGTCAACCACAACATTCTTACTTTGGGCATAATCTACAGAAACAAAAAACAATAATAAAAAAAGAGCGTAATAGTTTTTCATAGTTTAAGATTTAAGGGTTTTGTGACAAATTTAAGTTAAAAATGTAACAATTCCTTAACGGAAACTCTTAAATCTTTGCGTTGTTTTTTATGAATGTGGCAAAAAACGTCTTTTTTTTAGTGATATTTTATCATTTTGTTAATCAAACGATAAATCACTTATTATTCTTGTTAAACTTTCAGAGGCTAATTTTGAAAAAAAGGCGCTGTATTGTTACATTACGTTTACCACAGTTTCAATTTGTGGTGCATATTTTTTTATGGTTGTTTCTACACCGGCTTTCAACGTCATTTGATTAACGCTACAGCTAATGCAAGCTCCTTCCAAACGAACTTTTACATGTTTATCATCTTCGATAGAAATCAATGAAATATCTCCACCGTCAGATTTTAAGAATGGTCTTATCTCATCTAAGGCCAATAAAACATTACTTGTTAATTCTTCTGTTGTCATAATATTTGAATGTGTCAATGATGAAAATGTGCCAATTAGACAATTTTGAAATTTTCTAATTGGCAAATGATCTCAATTATCTAATTATTTTTTTACTGCAGAACAACCTGCCATTGTCGTAATTTTAATTGCTTCTGTTGCAGGTAAGCTTTCGTTTCTGTTTACTGTTTCTTGTACCACATTTCTAGTAATTTCTTCAAAAACTTTCTCTATTGGAGAAGCAGTCTGCAATGCAGCTGGACGACCGTAGTCTCCTGCCTCACGAATAGATTGTACAATTGGAACTTCTCCTAAAAACGGTACGTCTAAATCTTTAGCAAGGTTTTTAGCACCTTCTTGTCCAAAGATATAGTATTTATTTTCTGGTAATTCTTCTGGTGTAAAGTAAGCCATGTTTTCAATAATTCCTAAAACAGGAACATTGATGTTGTCTTGCATAAACATTGCTACTCCTTTTTTAGCATCTGCAAGTGCCACTGCTTGTGGAGTACTTACTACCACTGCTCCAGTAATAGGAAGCGATTGCATGATAGAAAGGTGGATATCTCCAGTTCCAGGAGGCAAGTCAAGAAGCATGAAATCTAATTCTCCCCAATCTGCATCAAAGATCATTTGGTTTAATGCTTTTGCAGCCATTGGACCTCTCCAGATTACGGCTTGGCTTGGCGCTGTAAAAAATCCGATTGAAAGCATTTTGATTTCATAGCTTTCAATAGGTTTCATTTTAGATTTTCCGTCAACTGTTACAGAAATTGGTTTTTCGTTTTCAACGTCAAACATAATTGGCATAGATGGTCCGTAGATATCAGCATCTAAAACTCCAACTTTGAAGCCCATTTTTGCAAGTGTAACAGCCAAGTTTGCAGTTACAGTAGATTTTCCTACTCCTCCTTTACCAGAAGCAACTGCAATAATATTTTTGATTCCAGGAATAGAACGGCCTTTAATTTCCGGTTTCTCTGGAGCTTCTACTTTAATATTTACTTTTACTTTCGCGTCTGGCGATATTAAATCGTGAATTGTTTTTCTAATATCATCTTCAGCTCTTTTTTTGATGTGCATAGCAGGCGTATGCAATACAAGGTCTACAACAGCTTCATCTCCAAATGTAATAACATTGGTTACAGCGCCGCTTTCAACCATATTTTTTCCTTCTCCAGCAATAGTGATTGTCTCTAAGGCTTTTAGAATTTCTTTTCTATCTAGTTTCATTGTAATGGGCTATTTTTTATTCTGCGAAAACAGTCTTATAAGATTATATTTATTTAAACTGATTTCAGGGTGCAAAGATAACGGATTAAGTTCGGAAATTAAGCGTTTTTGGATTGTAATTATTGATATTGAGATTATTCAAAATTATTCAATATAACTTTTCATTAAAAATAGTAATTAAGATTTTGATTCCTTTGTTGAAGTTTTTTTGATTTAAAGGAATGATTTTTATGTAATTTTTCTTTCAATTAAATAAAAATTCTCACAAAACTTCATTATATTTGATAGCCCAAATCGATGATTGCCAGATATAAAAAAAATAGGTGAAAACTAAAGTTTTTTGAAGTAGTTATTGGGTTTTCTGTGTTTTTTTTAAAGTTATTTCTACAATTTTAAACTTTAAAAATATGCGAAATTTTACTTTTTTATCAATTCTTATTGCGACCAGTTTTTTTGCATTTTCATTTAAGTCTTTTCCAGACAAAACCAGAAGTATAGACAATGCTATTGTTTCATACGAAGAAGTGACGGTCAATACGACTGCTATAAATGCTTTTTTTAAAAAATATCCTAAGCTTAAAAAGTATCAGAAAGATGTTGAAGATATTTATAAAGCAAAACAATACAAATCTATTTGGTATGATGATAAAAGCATAACCGAATTGGGCGCGTTATTGTACCAAAAGGTCAATGTTCTTAAAGATCAGGGAATCGAAGATAAGATGCCTTATAAAGATGTTATTGATGAAGCATTTAACGAAAGTGATAACATTGATCCGCCTCATATAGATACCGAATTGCTTCTTACAAGCATGTATGTTTTTTATGCCAGCAATGTATATTCTGGAGTAGATCCTGCAACGCTGAAAAAAATTGGTTGGTTTCTTCCTGCAAAATCTATTTCATACGCTAGAATTTTAGATTCGCTTATTGTTGATTCTGATCGATTGAATGAAGACGATTATCTGTTGTTTAAACAATACTACAAACTTCAAGATGCTTTAAAGAAATACAGAAAAATTGAAAAAGATGGTCTTTGGCAGAAAATCACCATCGATAGTGCTACTTACAAAGACATGAGACCAGATGATACTGCAGTTGCGATAAAACAAATTAGAAATCGTTTGTTTGTTGTCGGAGATTTAAATAGAGACACTGGAAGCGATATTTATGATGAAGAGTTGATGCTTGGAATTATGAAGTATAAAAAAAGGTATAATCTTAAATTGAATTATGTCATAACGCGAGATCATATCAACCAGATGAATGAGCCTATTGGTAAAAGAATCAGAACGATTATGCTAAATATGGAGCGCTGTCGATGGATTCCGACTAAATTGGCGCGCGCGCAAGAATTTGTAATGGTTAATATTCCGTCGTTTAGATTGTTTTATGTCAAAAATGATAAAATAGATCTAGTGTCGGATATATTTGTTGGAAACAGAATGAATGAAACCGTGATTTTTAGCGGTAATATGGATCGAATTGTTTTTAGTCCGTATTGGAATGTTCCAAATAGTATTGTGCAAAACGAATTGAAATCGCAAATCGCAAGCAATAAAAATTACTTAGCAGAGCATAATATGGAATGGAATGGAGGCAAAGTAAGGCAAAAACCAGGTCCAAAAAACTCTTTAGGATTAGTCAAATTCATGTTCCCAAATCCGAATGATATTTACATGCACGATACGCCTGCAAAAACTTTGTTCGATTTCGAAAACCGTACTTTCAGTCACGGCTGTATCAATGTAAAAGAAGCAAGACAATTGGCATTGCATATTTTAAAAGATGATCCCGATTGGCCTGTAGATAAAATTGATAAAGCGATGAGCGGTGAAAAAGAAACGACTTGCATGCTTAAAAATAAAATTCCGGTTTATATAGGTTATTTTACCTGCTGGGTTCAAGAAGACGGAGAAATTCATTTTTATCCAGACGTTTATGGACGTGATGAAAGCTTAGACAAACTCCTTTATTCTTCTGATGCTTTAACTATGAAAGACTAAAATAAAAGCCCGACGGATTTTACTGAAATCTGTTGGGCTTCTTTAAAAAAAATGGTCTACAAGCTTATTCGTATTTTAGATACTTTAATACATCTATTTTAGTTACCTGAAACGCCTTTGTTAAAACAATTATTAATGTTAAAAGCAAAAGAGAAACTAGGGCAATTACAAAAGGAACGGATGATATTCCAATTCTAAAAGCGAAATCTTCAAGCCATTTCTGTAATAATATATATGCAGGAACAATTCCGATTGCAAATCCTATAAAACAGTAAACAATATATTGTTTCGACAATTCTTTTAAGAGTATATCTGTTTCAGCTCCTAAAGTTTTTCGAATGGCGATTTCTTTCAATCTTCTCTCCATCGAAAATGATGCCAAAGCAAACAATCCGAACACAGCAATTATAATTACAACCAGATTTAGGATAAAAAACAGGTTTTTTTGCTTGATTTGTTCATCGTAAGTCTTTGCAAATCCTTTGTTAACAAATTCGTATTCAAAAGGATAGTCTGGATTTACGTTTTTCTCCCAATATAATTTCAAATTTTCTAACGTTTCTGTTAAATTATTTGGAGACACCTTTATAAGGACATGATTAAAGTTATTCCAACTTAGAGTTTTAAGATTTATAAAAACCATTGGCGGAATTTTATTTTGTAATCCAGTCAAATTGAAATCTTTTACAACTCCAACAATTTTAAATTTTAAATTATCGCTACCATTTACACTCCATCCAGAAGTTATAACCGTATTAATTGGATCTTTCAGATTCAGCATTTTGACCAATGTTTCGTTCAAAAGCATGCTGTTTATAGTGTCTGAAGCATATTTAGGAGATAAATCACGCCCTTTTACTATTTTTATTTTCATCATATCTAAGAAACCAAAATCCATTTCAATGTTTTTTGGCTGAACAAAAATACCATTATGCTTAAATCCTGAACTTGAGCCACTTGTTGTTCCAAAAGCTCCAGCAAACGTAGAAACATCTACAACGCCAGGAATCTTCTTCATTTCTTGTTTTGCCGCTGTATAGTCTTGAGTTCTTTTGAGTCTGTCTGAAGTGTTATAAGGAATTGAAATCACTTGATCGCCGCTAAAGCCCAAATCTTTCTCCATCATATAATTAACCTGAGAATTGACAATTAAAGCTCCGATAATAAAGAATGCCGCAATTCCGAATTGAAAAATAAGCATCGAATTACGAATCCAAATTCCGCTTTTGCTTCTAGAAAAATTTCCTTTTAAAACTTTTAAAGTTTCAAAGTTTGAGATATAAATGGCAGGGAAAATACCCGCAAAAATGATTACTAATCCAAATATTAAAAAGAGTTGCAGGTAAAATTCACTGCCATTCATACTCAAGGTTTTGTTCAAGAAATTATTGTAATATGGCAATGAAAGTTCTACAATTGCCAAAGCAAATAAAATGGCAAGTGTTACAATTATAGCTGTTTCAAAAATAAACTGAGCAATAATTTGGTTTTTAGAGGCTCCCACAATTTTACGTACTCCAACTTCTTTTGCACGTTTTATTGCTGATGCAGTTGCTAAATTGATATAGTTTACCAATGATAAAACTAAAATCAAGAGAGATAAGCCTCCCATGATGTAAAGCAGTTTTAAATTACCAACGCCTTCAGGATAGTTTTGTCCCGCAGAACTTTTTGTTCCGTAAAGACGAGATGTTTTCAATTGGTCTAAAATGACTTCTGTTTCGCCATTTTCTTTTACGTATTGCTCCACGGTCATGCCACTTTCTTTAGCATCTTTGACGGTTCTGTTTACATGATAAACATTCTGCATTTTCTTTAAGACAGTGGCTACAGGTACATCGTTTTTGGTTTTAACTAATAACCCATAATTAAAATTTCCCCATTGACTTAAGTCGTTTTCTCTTTTTACGCCGCTAAAAACATAAGTTGGCTCTATAGATGAAGGTCTAGTAATGTGGTATATAGCTTTTACAGTATAATTTTTATTAATGTAAGTGATAGATTTGCCAATAGGATCTTCATCTTTAAAAAGCAATTTGGCTTGTTCGTCAGAAATGGCGACACTGTTTTTTTCTTTTAAAATATTGATTTTTGAACCTTTTACAATTTCAAAAGGAAAAAAATCGAAGAAATTTTCATCACTCATAGTGATGTCTTTAGTCATCAGTTTTTGATCTTTATATTTGATGATATCTTGATCATACCAAGTGGTGAAAAAGCAAATATTTTCAATTTCTGGAATTGTAGCTTTGCAAGTTTCTCCAAACGGAATCGAGTTAGAACCCCAAGTATCTCCCGAGCTTATTCTGTTGAGAACCATATAAGTATTCTCTTTTCCTGGATTCCATTGATCGTATGAGTGTTCGTTGTTCCAATAAAGAATCGCAAAAATAACTGCCGCAATTCCAATACTTAATCCTAAAACATTTAAAAACGAAAACAATTTGCTTTGCTTTAAATTATAAATAAATATTTTAAACCAGTTAAAAATCATTTTGATGTATATTTTTTATAGTTGATATGGCTGTTTTTGGTAATGCTTTTGGTTTTAAAGCATAGTAAATATTCTGCAGACAAATTCTACCAGAACCACGAGTGCAGTAACAATAATTTTAATCATGATTTTATTATTTAGCGTCCATAAAAACATCAACATTACGCTGATTTAACTTCTCAGAAAATATAACTCCATCTTTCATATGAATGGTTCTTTGCGAAAAAGAAGCATCATAGTCAGAGTGGGTAACCATCAAAATAGTAGCGCCTTTAGCGTGTAAATCGGTTAAAAGTTCCATTACTTCATTACCGTTTTTACTGTCTAAGTTTCCTGTTGGCTCATCGGCCAAAATAATTTTTGGGTCGTTTACCAAAGCTCTTGCAACGGCAACTCTTTGCTGTTGTCCTCCAGAAAGCTGTTGCGGAAAATGTTTTAAACGATGAGAAATGTTTAATTTTTCAGCAATTGCTTCAATCTTTTGTTTTCTTTCAGAAGCTTTTACGTTGTTGTAAAGCAAAGGCAATTCGATATTATCGTAAACAGAAAGTTCGTCGATCAAGTTGAAGTTTTGGAAAATAAAGCCAATGTTTTCTTTTCTCACTTTTGCTCTTCCTTTTTCTTTCAGGCCGATCATTTCTTGGTCTAACAGTTTATAGCTTCCGTTGCTTGCACTGTCCAAAAGTCCGATAATATTCAATAAAGTCGATTTTCCGCATCCTGAAGGTCCCATGATAGTTAAAAAATCTCCTTTTTTTATTTCTAAATTGATACCGCTCAAAGCAGCAGTTTCTATTTCTTCTGTTCTAAAAACTTTGGTTAAATTCTGAATTGTGATCATAATTTTTAAGGTTTTGAAATGTTGTTAAATTCGTTTTTTGATTGATGATTGAAACGATGATTTTTTATAATTGTAAAACTGTAAACTGTGACTGCGACTGAAAACTATTCTTTCTCAAGCGCAAGCTCTTCAATATCTTTATAATCGGTATAAGAAGAAGTTACTACAGATTCGCCTTCTTTTAAACCTTCTAAAACTTCATAATAAGAAGGATTTTCGCGTCCTAATTTGATATTTCTTCTTATGGCTTTGTTTCCATTCACAACAAAAATCCATTTTCCTGCCGCTTCCTGATTAAAAGCACCTCTCGGAATTACTAGCGTTTTGTTCTTTTCAGATAAAATCAATTTTACGCCAAAGCTAAGTCCGTCTTGAAGAGCAATTTTTTCTTTAGATGCAAAAGCCAATTCTACAGTAAAACGTCCGCCTTTAACTTCCGGAATTACTTTGGTAACGATAACTTCAAGATTTTTTCCTTTAAATTCTACTTGACCTTTTAAACCTTCTCTAACTTTTTCTAAATAAAATTCATCCACATCAGCAGTCAGTTTGTAACCTTTATTAGCGTCGATTTTCCCGATGCTTGCTCCAGCCTGAAAAGTTTTTCCTAAAACAGGTTCAAAAGAAGTCAATCGTCCTGTTTCTGGAGCTGTAATTAAAAAGTTCTTTTTGTTATTTCTAAGAATATCCAAACTCTTTTCCATCGTCTGGATCGAGCGATTTATTTGCGAAATCTGAACCTGATTGCTTTGTTTTTCTTTTTGAATACTCTGCTGAATGGTTCTTTTTCGTTCTTCTTGAAAACGAAGGCTTTCTTTGAAAGTATTCCAGTCATTTTTAGAAATTACATCTTTTTCATAAAGCTTAGCATTCATGTCGTACAATCTTTTGGCATCGTTATAATCGTGTTCAATCAAAACTAAATCTTTGTTGAGGTTTAATTCTTGATTTCTGATATTTAATTTTCCTGTATTTAAGTTGTTGATTTGCTCAATAATAGCAGTTTCCTGAGTCAGGTAATTCAATTCTGTATTCGGATTGTACAAACGAGCCAGAGATTGCCCTTTGGTCACCATTGCTCCGTTTTCTACAAAAATCTCTTTTACAGAACCGCCTTCAGTAACGTTTACAAGCATTACATTCAAAGGTTCTACTTTTGCTTGAAAAACCACGAAATCTTCAAAAAAAGCTTTTTCAGCTTTCTGAATGGTCAATTCATCTGCTTTTACGTTTAAAGTTCTTTTGGTATTGAAAGCAAAAACCGAGATCGTAAGCAAAACTAAAAAAACAGCAATTGCTATTGCGAGATATCTAAATTTTTTATTTTTACGAGGAATTACCGTGTCCATTTTTTTAATATTTTACTGATAGTCAATAGGTAAATATTGTGCCATAAAATTTATTATTTGTAAACTATTGATTTTAAAGAGGCTTTAAAAAACACCTCAAAAAAGAAGTGTTCGATAATGAACAGTTGACCGTTCGGAAGCGGACAGAAAAAAGACCAAATGAGAAAAAAACTAGCCCAAATATTAGTTGTTGACGATCAGGAAGAAATTCTTTTTTCTGCCAAAATGATTCTTAAAAAGCATTTTGAGGCAATTTTCACGACTAATAGCCCAAAAAAAATCATTTCGATCTTAAACGAAAATGACATAAATGTGGTTTTGCTGGATATGAATTACCGAATTGGTTTTGAAGATGGGCGAGAAGGAATTCATTGGCTAAAAGAAATTAAAGAACTTTCTCCAAACACAATTGTGATTTTAATGACTGCTTTCGGTAAAATTGAAACCGCTGTAGAAGGCATTAAAATTGGAGCTTTTGATTATGTTTTAAAACCGTGGAATAATGAAAAACTGCTAGAAACCATTGATAAAGCGGTTACTGAAAGCAGAAAAAACACTAAAAAGGCAACTGAAAAAGTAGAAAAATCCGAAAAGAAATACTTTGTCGGAACTTCAGTCAAAATAAAACAAGCTTATTCTATTGCCGAAAAAGTGGCTCGAACAGACGCTAATGTTTTGATTTTAGGTGAAAACGGAACAGGAAAATATGTTTTTGCCGAATATATTCATCAGCATTCTGAAAGAAAAAATCAGCCTTTTGTGCATGTAGATTTAGGTTCTCTGAGCGATAATCTTTTTGAAAGTGAGCTTTTTGGTTATGCCAAAGGCGCTTTTACAGATGCTAAAATTGATACTCCTGGCCGTTTCGAAAATGCTTCAAACGGAACTATTTTCTTAGATGAAATCGGGAATATTCCGCTTCATCTTCAAGCTAAATTGCTTCATGTTTTGCAGACCAAAACCGTAACGCGTTTAGGAGAGAGTAAACCAAGACCGCTCAATGTGCGTGTTATTGCAGCAACAAATAGTGATATTAAAACTGAAGTAAAAAATAAAACGTTCCGCGAAGATTTGCTTTATCGAATCAATACAATGGAAATAAATCTTCCGTCTTTACGAGAAAGGAAAGATGATATTGTGCCAATGGCCAATTTTATTTTAGAACAAATTGCCGAAAAATACAATCGTAGTCCTGAAGCTTCGGGATGGTGTTTTGAAGAAAACACAGCCTCTTATTTAGAAAGATATCCATGGAAAGGAAATGTCCGTGAAATGGAAAACAAGATTGAACGCGCTTTAATTTTAGCAGAAAACAATACAATTTCTGTTATGGATTTGGACATTTTGGATTTTGAAGAAATTCAGGAAAACGATGAAAATCCGTTATCAGAAATGGAAAAAGGAGCAATTGAAAAAGCACTTTTTAAGCATAACGGAAATATCAGTAAAACCGCTGAAGAATTGGGTTTGTCTCGCGCTGCTTTATACAGAAGAATTGAAAAATACGATTTGAAAAACCACTGAAAATGAAGAACTGGAAGTTTTATAACGCGTTGTTTATAAGAGTTGTGTTTATAATGACGCTTTTTCTTTGCAGTGCTTTTTTGTTGTACAACGGATTCAAATTCAATGCAATTCTAGTTGGTGTTTTTGTTTTGATTTTTCTGTTCGAAATGTATTTTTTTGTCAAAAACCAATTGTTGTTTTATGACAAAACGATAAATTCCATTTTGCATGACGATTTTTCTACTCACTTTCCAGAAGAATATAAAAGAAACAATTTCAGTAGTTTATATCTTTTGTATGATGCTTTAAAAGCTCAAAAACAGGAACAAATATCCAAAGAATTGATCTATCGTTCGATTTTGAACAGTATCGATACGGCAGCATTAATTCTAGAAAAGGAAAATGAGGATTGGTCTATTTTTATAATGAATGACTGCTTTTCGAGTCTATTTAAAGTTCCAAAAGTAAGTCATTGGAAATACCTTAAAAACTATCTTCCTGCGCTTTGCAATGAAATTGAGAATGTAGATTTTGGCGAACTCAAAAAAGCAATTTCAATTAAAATTGAGGATCAGGATTTGCAGACTTTTATGTTGCAGACTTCTCGCACTCAAACGTATAACAAAGAATATTTTATTATTTTATTGGATAGTATTCAGCGTGTTATCGAGAAAAAAGAAAAAGAAGCTTGGATTAATTTAATGAAGATTATTTCTCATGAATTAATGAATTCTTTAACGCCAATTCGTGCGCTTTCACAGAATTTACTTCATATTGTAGATCAGGAAGAATTGGAAGAAGATGATTTTGAAGATATCAAAAGCAGTATTTCGACCATTATAAATAGAAGCGATCATTTGCAGTTTTTTGTAGAGAATTATCGAAAACTGGCAATGTTGCCTACTCCAAACAAACAAATGACACCAATCAATGCTTTGTTTGAAGATTGCTTGCGAATTATGAGTCCGATTTTGAAAGAAGAAGGAATTGAATTAATCAATGAAATTCATAGTTCTCGTTCAATTTTGATTGATAAAAATCAGATGGAACAAGTAATTATCAATTTGATAACCAATAGTATTCATGCTTTAAAAGAAAAAGAAGAAAAGAAACTGATAATCTCCAGTTATACCGAAAACAATCGCTTTTTTATTGTGATTTCAGACAATGGAAAAGGAGTGGATGCCGAAATTAGAGATAAAGTTTTCTTGCCATTTTTCACCACCAGAAAAGATGGCGCGGGAATTGGATTAACGCTTTCTAAAAACATTATCGAAGCGCACGGAGGTTATTTAAGCTATCAAACAGATGAAGATCAAACTAGTTTTGTGATTTGTTTGATTTGATAAAATGAACCATATAAGTGATATAAGTTCATTTAAACATTGTGTTTGTATCTCTCGCAAAGACGCGAAGTCACAAAGTTTATTTTAAATTTTCTTTGTGACTTCGCGTCTTTGCGAGATTAAATGACAAAGTAAAACTTCAAATTAACTTATATCACTTATATGGTGAAAAATCTAAACCTCAACTTCAGGTTTCCAGAAATGCTTTTCAAAATCTACAATCTGATTATTGACTACTTTAATGCCTTCATTTTCTAAAAGCTGTTGCATTAAATTAGTTCCGTCAAAATGATGTTTTCCTGTTAGAAGGCCTTTTTGGTTTACGACTCGGTGCGCAGGAACATCATCCATATTATGACATGCGTTCATTGCCCAGCCGACCATTCTTGCCGAACGAGCTGTTCCTAAGGCTTTCGCGATAGCGCCATAAGAAGTTACTTTTCCAAACGGAATTTGTCTGGCGATTACATAAACTCTTTCGAAAAAATTCTCTTCAGCCATAATTATTTTGCCACAGATTAAAGTGATTAGAAGGATTTTAAAATTACTATTTATCTGCTAAAATCTGCGGAATCTGCGAGAAAAATTTAAAAGCCATAGAGAAAGAATCATTTTAATCCTTTTAATCAGTGGCTGTAAAATTATCCGAAGTAATAATTCAAGATATTAAAAAGTGTCGCAAGAGCAACTAATCCTGTAATAGATCCAATAATGGTATTCATGTTTCTCATGAAGTAGTCGGTTTTCTTTTCTATTCTTCCAAAAAAAGCAATATAACTGTACAAAATTGCAAAAGCTCCAATAACCGAGCCTAATACAAAGGTTAAAATAATGGTGTTTTCGAATACAAAAAGATGATAGGAAGCCAGCGTTACACTTACTACAACATAATAAGGAATAGGGAAGAAGTTCAATCCAGAAAGCAACATTCCGAGAAAGAAACGACTTTTTTTACTGCTCTTTTTTATTTTCGTTTTTTTCTTTGCTTTTGGTTCTTTCGCAAAAAATAAAAAATAAATGGTTAAAATCGAAAAAATGATAAAACCAGCCTCACGCAATAATATTACAACATCTGGACGATTGTCTATGACTCGAGCAAATAATACTGCGATATAAGCTTGAAAAAAGATAATTAAAACTGCACCAATTACAAATGACAGCGCATTCTTTCTCCCTTCTTTCATTTTTATTTTGGCAGCTGTCATATTGAGCAATCCAGGCGGAATAGTTCCAATGGCAGCGGCAATAAAACCTGAAATTAGGGGAACGAGATAGGTCATTTAGTTATTAAATCAGTTAGATAAAGGTTTCAAAATTAAAGTTAGTCTTTAATTTTGAAACGAATATACGTAATTGCCTTATTAATTTCTAAATATTGTTTTTCGTAGAAAGTCTGAATAGCAGTTACAACCTCAGGGCTTCCTTCGTTTTTATATACATTGTGATTCGCATACAAAACTTCGTGACCTTCTCCGTGAAGTAATCCAAGAGTATAACCGTGCATAAATTCACTATCGGTTTTAAGATTTACAACACCGTCTTTTTTCAAGATTTTTTTGTACAATTTCAAGAATTCAGAATTCGTCATTCTGTGTTTCGTTCTCTTGTATTTGATCTGCGGATCTGGGAAAGTAATCCAGATTTCGTCTACTTCGCCTTCAGCAAAAATATGATTAATCAATTCGATTTGTGTACGAACGAAAGCAACATTATGAAGACCATCTTCTACAGCAGTTTTTGCACCTCTCCAGAAACGCGCTCCTTTAATATCGATTCCGATAAAATTTTTGTTTGGGTATTTTTCTGCTAATCCAACAGAGTATTCTCCCTTTCCGCATCCTAATTCTAAAACTAATGGATTATCATTTTTAAAGAAATCAGAGTTCCATTTTCCTTTTAAAGGCATTAAATCGCCTACAACTTCTTCTCTTGTTGGTTGGAAAACGTTTTGAAATGTTTCGTTTTCTCTGAATCTTTTTAGTTTATTTTTACTTCCCACTTTACAAAAATTTTCCGCAAAATTAAGGAATATAAACGAATGAAAGTAACGGAATTGTGTTTAAAAGTTTTTTGCCACGAATTACACGAATTTTTACTAATTTCTATTTGATAATTCAGCTTTGCTGATAAAAAAAATAATTCGTGAAAATTCGTGTAATTCGTGGCAAAACTAAAAATTAACCGTAATGAGGTTCTGTTATTGGTTGTGCTTTTGGATCAAGAGATTCATCGTGTTGTGATAAATCCAATCCGATGTGTTCTGATTCTTCTGAAACTCTCAGTGGAATAATGAAATTCGTTACTTTAAATAAGAAATAAGCTCCGAAGAAAGTAAAGACTGAAACCAAAACTAAAGCCATCATGTGATGTCCGAAAACATTCCATCCGCCGTGAAGTAAACTTGCATTTTCGCCGTGAGCGAAAACAGCCGTTAGAATCATTCCCATAATTCCTCCGACACCATGACAAGCAAAAACGTCAAGCGTATCGTCAAATCTTTTAGAATATTTGCAATTTACAGCTGTGTTAGAAACCAAAGCTGTGATGAATCCGAAGAACATACTTTCTGGGACAGAAACAAATCCGGCAGCAGGCGTAATGGCTACTAAGCCTACAACAGCACCGATACAAGCTCCAAGAGCAGAAACTTTTCTTCCATTCATTCGATCAAAGAAAATCCAAGTAAGCATCGCTGCAGCAGATGAAGTTGTAGTTGTAGCAAAAGCCATAGCAGCAGTTCCGTTGGCAGCAAGCGCAGATCCAGCGTTGAATCCGAACCATCCGAACCAAAGCATTCCAGTTCCTAATAAAACAAACGGAATGTTGGTTGGGATATGTTGACTGTTTTTTCTTTTCCCTAAAACAATAACTCCCGCCAAAGCTGCAAAACCAGAACTCATATGAACCACAGTCCCTCCAGCAAAATCTTTAACCCCGAAATAACTTCCTAAAACTCCAGTTGGATACCAAACGGCGTGACATAAAGGAGCGTATATAAAAATCGTAAATAAACTAATGAAAACTAAATAAGAAATAAAACGAACACGTTCTGCAAACGAACCTGTAATAATCGCTGGACAGATAATCGCAAATTTCATTTGAAACAAAGCAAAAAGCATAAACGGAATCGTGTTTGCCAATTGTTTATGAGGTAAAACTCCAACATAATCCATAAAAGCAAAAGTAGTTGGATTTCCGAAAAAGCTGTAAAAATGATCTCCAGAACCAAAACCAACAGGTTCTCCAAAAGCCAAACTAAATGCTACAACAACCCATAAAAGCGTTACCACTCCTAAACAGATAAAACTTTGAAGCATGGTCGAAATAACGTTTTTCTTTCCTACCATTCCGCCATAAAAGAAAGACAATCCTGGCGTCATGATTAAAACCAGACAGCTCGAAGTAAGCATCCAGGCAACATCGGCTGGAACTATATGGTCTGTAGTTCCAAATTCTGATAAAACATAATTATTTTCTGTAACAGTTGGCCAAAATGCACCTATTGTACATACGACGCTAATGATAATAAAGGAAATAATCCAGCGTTTTTCTATTTTCATTTTTAAAATACTTTGTTTAACCCTATTTTTTTTGGGGTCAAAGTTAGAAAAAAATAAAGATTCTTGTTTTAAAGGCTGATAAAATAGAGGTGTGTGTTTTATTTTGATTGATTTTGTAAAATACGGCACGTTTTTTTGACAGTATCTTATTCTAAAGTTACAAAAAAGCACTGTTTTTGACGAATTAATTAAAAATAATTCAGCAGTGCCTTTTGTAAAGTGCTCAAAAAGTTATGTTTATAATAACAAAAGCTGAAAATGTTTTATTTTTTCTGAAGTTTTGAAATCAATGCGTCTTCAATTGGTGTTTTTATCTTGGTTACAGCATCAACTTCGTCATTTGGAACTGTCATTGATAGAACATAATGCTGAATTTTCCATTCATTACCTACTTTAACTAAAACTCCAGATCCGCGGCAAATTTTCATTTGTGTATCTAATAATTCATCAAACCAAGCAATTTTTCCGCTTTTGTCAAAAAAGATATGACGTTCTAAGGCTTTAAAGTTCCATGTTGTTCCTTTGTCAAAAAATGGTTTTGCCCAAACGGCGAATTCTTTTTTAGTCCAATTTTCTGTAGCATCAGTTCCAATGTAAATCGCATCAGAATTTAATACACTAAAATAAGCGTCAAATTTTACCTCAGCAGCAGCTTTATGCCAAGCGTCTAAAGTTTGATTGATTTTGTTTTTGTCTGTTTGTGCATTCGCAAAAGAAGCAACGAATAAAAGAAGTAAAAGTGTTTTTTTCATGAGTATTATTATTTGACTTTAAAGGTATAATTTTTTTTGAACCATATAAGTTATTTAAGGAAATGGAAGTTTTCAAAATAGTTAAAGATTTTGCGTTTAATTATCATTAACATTACTCATGTCATTTAATCTCTCAAAAAACCACTATATTTGATTCTCAATAAAAATACCCCCAGTCATGAAGGCAAAATTACTTATAAGTTCATTCGCTGTAACTTCTCTAATGTTCGTTTCCTGTAAAAAGGAATTAGAACCGCAAGCAAGTACAGCAACTTCCGAATTAGTAAGGTTAGGACTTGCAAAAGATACAACTACAACTAAAGCCGCTGCGCCAGTGGTGCAAAATTCTGCGGCAAACCCAAATACAGTTTTAAGCGATACAAAAGGAATTAATCCTGCGCACGGACAACCGGGTCACCGTTGCGATATTGCGGTTGGTGCGCCTTTAAATTCGGCACCTCAACAGCAAGGTCAAGTCACGGCACAAGCAGGGCAAACTGTAAAGATGAGCCAGCCTCAAGTGGTAACTACGACAACAACCCAACAACCAGTTAAAGTGGCTAAAGGGATGAACCCGCCACACGGACAGCCAGGTCATAGATGCGATATTCCAGTTGGAGCGCCATTAAATTCGCCTGCTGCAAAAACAACTGCTGCAAAAACAACTGCTGCAACTACAAATACAGCACAAACCGGAACGGTTACACAAAACTTTACGGTAACTCCTCCGCCATCAAATGCGGTTCCAGCATTGTTAAGTACTGAAAGTAACGAAACTACAGTTGCAGATGGAATGAATCCGCCACACGGAAAACCAGGTCACCGTTGCGATATTGCAGTTGGAGCACCTTTACCGAAATAGTTTATTGAACCATATAAGTGATATAAGGAATTTAAGATTTCACTTAATGCTATTCCTAAAAAAAGCGAAGCCGCAAAGTACATACTTTGCGGCTTCGCTTTTTCGTGATACAAGTTTTTCGGTAAACTTAAAATGAACTTATATTACTTATATGGTTTAAAAAATAGATTAATGTTCTTTTATTTTCTCGAAAGTGGTAGTCAACGATTTTTTGACTTTGGCTAATGCTCCGCTGAAAGCTTTTTCAAGAGTTTCGGCGTGTTCTGTTACGGTTATGGGTTGTAATTTTACGGGACGGACTTCAATTACACATTTCTTATCATGCAAGCTGAATTTTTCGCCGTTTTCATCTCCAAAATGAATTTCTACACGGGTAATTTTATCTTCAAAACGATTTAAAGTTTTTTCTATTTCTCCAGAAAAATAACTTTCTAATCTTGCGCTTCCTTCAATGTTTTTGTCTGTATTGATTTGTACTTTCATAACGGATAAAATTTAATGATTCATTCTCAAACTTATTTATTTTAAAGGTAAAAGACAAGTGAGTTAAGGAAATATTATGAAATTTTAAAAGAATTATTTTTTCAATTTTGTAATTTCGATTTAGAGAAAATATACTTAGAGTATTCAATTTTATAAACAAAGAAAAAACTTACAATTTATTTTTGTTTTTCATATATTTGGAGTTCCTAAATGCAAAAATATATGAATACAGAAAAACTTCTTGCCCGTATGATATGGTGGCGGTATTGGAAACAACCGCAACGCTCTTTGCAGCGTAGGACACCTTAGTTATGCGGGTTTTATAATTCCTAAATGCAAAATTATGAGTACAAACACTTTTTCCAAAGAAACCGAATTGAGGTTAACTGAATTCTTCAACAATTCAATTGATTCCAAAAGTATGGCGAAAACGATTAGACAAGTAAATTACACGCTTGCGCTAAATGTCCTAAAAAATGAAACCACACAACCCGAAAACATCAATCTCGAAGATAGTTTCTATTGGCTGAATAAATTAGCAGAGATTCTGGATCCTTATTTGGAGGTTGAGTAGATTTTAGAAATGAGAAAAGCCACTTTGAGGAGTGGCTTTTTTTAGTTTTACACTAGTTTGTCTCCTCCGTCAGAATGACAAAAAATGAGAATTTATTCAAAAAAAGAAACTACGACTTCTCCTTCTTCCCCCACTTAACCTTCATCTTTCCTTCATTATCATAAGCAATCAAATGCAGGACAATACCGCGTTCGCGAACGGCTTTTCGTTCTTCTTTGGTGGCGAGTTTGGCGTCGTTTTTAGAATTTCTTAGCGGAACGGTGAGGGCGAGATTGGTGCCTCGGCCGAAAGAATAAATGCCTTCTGCATCCATGTTTAGAACGCTCGAACTTATGGTTAGTTTGTGGACATCGATTTGTTCACCACGAAGATTAAGCGAACCCGATAAATCGCTGAAAGTAATATTCTCTACATCACGAAGCGGAAAAGCAAATTTACCGACTTTCATAATAGGTTCGAAGTTGAGTAATGCGCCTTGGTTGACATTAAAATCTAATTTTCCTTTCATCGAATTCATAATCAAATCGCCTTTGCTGCTCATTAAACCTGTAACGTTGGCATTGCTGGTTAATCGGCCGCGAATGTTTTTCGGACTAAAAGATTTGATTCCGAAGTTATTGAAAGATCTTAAAAAGCTTGCAATATCAACTTTGTTTACCTGTGCATTTGAGGTAAAAACATAATGGTTTCCGCTTGGCTGAACAGAACCGCTAAAATTGATGCTTCCGCCAGAAGTCTGTACCGTTCCGTTTTTGAGCAGAATTTTAGAATTCAGCATTTCCAATGTTGCTCTTGTCTGGGTTGCAGTAAGCGAACCGTATGTAATTTTGTCGGCTTTTAGATTAATGATTGCCGTACATTTTTCGGTTACAGATTTTAGCTGATTCGTAAAATTGACATTCTGCTTTGCTGCTTTTTTTGTTACTGTTTTTTGCTGTGGAGAATTTTTTAAAACGCCTAAAAACTGTTTCACATCAATATTCGGACAATAAATATTCCAGTTTACGACCATTTTTTCAGGGGCGTTGTAATATAGATTCAAGAAATTATCAATTTTTCCGTCAATGCGGATAATGTTGTTTTTGTGTTTGTAAGCAATCTTTTTGATGTAAAGCGCTTCTTGCGTAAATGACAATTGTACGGCTGTATTTTCGGCGTGAATGTTTTTCGGAAGATAGTCAAATGTAGCATTGTCAATATCAACATTACCTGTAAAACGTGGTTTGTTGATGTATAAATCGACAATATCAAACTGAAATTTCAGATTGGCTTTGGCATGACCACTTTCAAAATGCAGCATTTTTTCATTCATCATTCCGTTCAATTTCGAAATATCAAAATCAGAATTTACAACTCCTGTTACAATTGGTTTTTCTAGATCATTAATAACAGCTTGAGCAATATTTAAAGGAATGTTTTCATATTCGGCTTTAAAATTGGTCAAAATAATAGCAGAATTCGGATCGCTGAATCCTTTTTCGGGCTTGAAATTATTCGTAAAAATTCCTTTGAAACTGCAATTGGTAAACAAACCATCCGGAATACTCAATTCGTTATTTCTGACATCTGCCTGAACCACAATTTTAGGATCGCCTTCTACATTCAAATCGCCTTTGATGTCGCAGTTTACCTTAATCGGTTTTTTGATGCCAAATTTATTCAGCTTCGAACTGATATTTCCAGACAATAAATTAGACGCATTTTGCCATAAAATATCAGTCCCAATATTGATTCCGAAAAGCGAATTGTTTTTTCCGATATTAAAGAAAGCAACAATATCAAAAGCATCAGAACCAATTTTGAGGCCTTTGGTATTAATGTCAATTTTTTGTTTGGCTTCAGAATATGAAATATCAAATTTACCTTCCAGCATTTTTTCTTTAGCAAAACTTCCGTGAACCGTATTAAAAGCAAGGCTGTTAATTTTCGTCTTCAAAAACAGATTCGTCTGCCAATTGTCATCGTCATAATCGACTTTAGACTCTAAACTTGCTACATCAAAATCAAACAATTTATGTCCTAAATGATTGTCAATAATCACATGAACTTCGCTTAAGCTTACCTGATCGATTGTAGTTTCAGGTTTCTCTTTATCAGTTTTAGGTTTTTTCTTTTTAGGTTTGAAAATGTTGGAATTAGAATAACCATCTGCGGCTTTGTAAATGTAAATATCAGCGTCGTTAATTAAGATTTTATGAATATTGATTTCGTGATGCAATAAACTCCAAATATTTAAGCGCGCTTCAATCTCTTTGGCTCTCAATAAAGTATGTTTGTGGCTTTCCCATTTATTGTCTTTTATTTCCACATCATTTAAAGCTAATGTAAAATAGGGGAAGCCCGTTAAGAACTTATAATGAAAGTCGGTAATATGGAATTTACCATTTATATTTTCGTTGATTTTGGTATTGACTTTGGCAATAATTTCTGTTTTATGTCGATTGAAATAAATAGACAAACCTCCACAGGCAAGTAAAAGAATGGCAACTAGGCCAAGAACAAAATATCCGAAACGTTTGGCATATTTTTTAAAAGATTCAGATCGCAGAAAGGATTTTGTTTTATGTAAAGTTTCTTTCATGTTAAACATGTTTTTGGACTTACTAAGATACTAAAAAAATGCTAAAACTTTTATTGGTTTGATTTTCAGATAAATAAATTGTAAATTTAACCCTATACAGTTTATAATTATTGACAATACATTTATAATGAAAACTAATTTAGTAATGGTGTTTGATTTATTTTAAATTTTTAAATTTGTACTGTAGTTTGAAAGTTAAATATTCAGACATAATTTTAATCTTAATATATTATGGCATTAGCAATAACAGATGCTACTTTTGATGAAGTAGTTTTAAAATCAGATAAACCAGTAATGGTAGATTTTTGGGCAGCATGGTGTGGTCCTTGTAGAATGGTTGGTCCAATCATTGACCAATTAAGCGAAGAGTATGCTGGTAAAGTAGTTGTTGGTAAAGTAGATGTAGATGCTAACCAAGAATTTGCTGCAAAATATGGTGTGCGTAACATACCAACCGTTTTGGTGTTTCAAAATGGTGAAGTAGTAGGAAAACAAGTAGGAGTAGCTCCGAAACAAGCCTACGCAGATAGTTTAGACGCTTTATTGTAATCTTAGATTGCAATTTATATAAAAAAGGTCCAGCGAAAGTTGGACCTTTTTTATTTTTTTAGCCACGAATTCACTAATTCGCGCTAATTTGATTAGTGAAAATTAGTGAAATTCGTGGCATAAAACTTTTTTATTTTGTTCGAAAATCAATTAATGATTGTGAGTTTCGCTGTTTTCATAACCTAAAATCGTAATCATATAAGGAGTACTAGAAACCTTAGTCTTTTTGATTGCCGATGTAGAAAGGTTTACTTGCAACAATTCTCCAGTTGATGGCGAAGTGATGTAAGCAAAACGATCTGTAACTGCCATTTGAGGTTTTAATGTTGCATCTGTAGCTGTTTCTGAAGTTGCTTTAACTTCTTTTGCAACTTGTAAACTGCTGATGTCATAAAGTTTAAAATCTCCTGAATGCAATAAAACAGCCAATTTTTTATGATCATAACTTACTTTACATTGCATAATTGTTGTGTTTGCGATAATTGGTTTTACAGTATTGGCAACAACATCAATTAAATAAGCACCTTTTGCAGCAGTAAATCCAATGAATTTTCCAGCTGAAGCCGTTTCTAAAATACTTCCAAACCAAGCAGTTCCAAAATCTGATGGATGATCGATTAGTTTTTGATTTCCGTTGCTTTCCACAACTAAAATTCCGCTAGAAGAACCAAAAACAGCATAAACTCCGTCTGAAGCATTTCCGTGAATTCCTTTGGTTTGAATTTTAGCATCAAAAAGCGTTTTTCCGGTATTGTCAATGATTTTTACTTTTTCTGGAAGTGTTCCAGTAACAGAATTGTCTTTTTCAGTAATAGCGTAAGTTCCATTTGTAAAAGTCGCCATTGCACCGTGATGCGCCAATAAACCAGCGTTTATCGTTTTGAATGTTGCACCCGCTTTGTGTACATCTGCTTCTTTACCAACAGAAAGCGTTCCGTCTCCGTCGTTAAAAGTTAGGATTTCTCCAATTTTACTTTTAAAATGAGTTGGTTTTAATGCGCTTGTCGCTAAAATTCCAAATTTAGGAACATCATCCACATCAATGTGATCGCCGTGTAATTCTAGTCCGCTGTCGAAAGTTTCTACGAAATTATTGTCTCTGTGAACAATTCCTGCATAACGTCCAGATTCTGTTGTGTACAAAGACGATTTAGCAAATTTTGCCGTAAAAGAACTGATTTTATCTTCATGCGGATCAAAAAGTGTTAACTCAGCTGTTTTTTCGTCAGAAAGTAAAACTCTAACAAATGTATGTTCTTCTGAAGTGTCATGGTCGTGATCGTGATCGTCATGATTATCATCGTCGTTGCTGCAAGAAACTGCAAAAAGCGATAAAACAGATAAAAATAGCAGTTTGTAAAACTTGTTTTTCATTGTAATAAAGGATTTAAAATTTGTAAATAATTGAGTTTTGAATGGTTTGCTTACCGCGAAATCGAAAATGGAATTTTCATCGAAACAATAATATTTCTTCCCGCTTCCGGAAGTTCGATAAGTCGGTAAAAGCTGGTGTGATTTAAATATTTTGTATTGAATAAGTTTTGGATCTGAACATTAATGCTGATCGCCTCTTTTCCTGTTTTTACTTTTGTACCCAAAGCCACATTAAAAACATGACTTTCGGCTGTTTTTTTCTCAGGCGGAACAATATGGTTTTGCTCTGCTGTAAGGCGATAATCAACAGAGAAATAAGAATCTTTTAAAAAGCCTGTTTGAGGCTCGTAATTCAATCCGAATAAAACAGAAGGCGGGGGCGAGAATGGAAGCGTATAACCTTTTTTACTTCCAGATTTTTGTTGTGAATAAAGATATTCTGCAGCGATTTCTGCACTTAAAGATTTTAAGAAATAATAACGAGTTTGCAATTCAGCACCATAACGGAATACTTTACTTTGCTCATATTCAAAAACCTGATTTCCTGCTCCATAATAAATATCATGTGCTGAAGTTGGATTTAAATAAATGAAATTGGGAAAATAATTCACAAACGGCGTTAGTTGAAAAGACCAGTTTTGCTGTTGCCATTCCATTCCCAAATCCAATTGATACGAACGTTCGGCATCCAGATTTGGGTTTCCTTTTTCGAATCTGAAATAATGATAATTGACACCGTTTGAAGCCAATTCTTTCGCAATCGGCATTCTAAAACTAGACCCCAAATTAGCTTTCAAAGTCAGATTTCCAGGATTATAATTTACCCCAGCCGACCACGTAAAACTGTTGAATGTTTTAGTCAAATCGTCAGAACGCTGTAAATATTCCAATTGCGTTTGGTTGTTTTCTGAAACAGGACTTTCAAACCAATCGTAATACGATTTCATTTTGATTTTTCCATAATCATAACGAACAGCGCCGTGAAGAAACCACTTTTCGTTTAATTCGATTTTATCATAAGCAAACAATCCCGCATTAAATTGCGTAAAAGCTGGAATTAGAAAACTCCATCCACCAATGGCATTTTCTTGCGCAACGACATTAGTTCCAACGGTGATTTGATGATGATTAATAGAAAATTCATCTTTAGCAGAAAACGACCAAACATCTTTATCATATTGACGTTCCAAATCTTGAGGAGCATACATGTCATCTGGATAAATTGGGGGCATATAACCGTGATTAACATAATGACTCCATTCTCTTCTAAAGTTTTTTTGAAAGCCAATCTGCGTTTCAAAAGCATGATTTTCCCAATTAAAAGAAGTCGTATTGCTCAATTTCAAATGATTGACTTGCTGATACGGCATCAAAATATCGCGACTTGATTTGTCGTGCAATTCGATATCGACATTTCTTGGTTCGAGTCCGTGCGCATTCGCGAAAAAACCGCTTTTCGTGTGAACGTTACTGAAATAAAAAACCGACTTCAATTTTTCTCCAGAATAACCCGTACTCAAATGAAAATCGAGTTCGCGTCCAGCTGTATTTCGCAAATGATTTTTATACAACGGAACCGCATAACTGTACACATGAACTACATCGGTTGGAACACGATAATCGCCGTAATCCATTGTGGTTACCCGAGAATCGAAAAACCAATTTTCATGTCGCCCATATAAATTAACAGAACTTCCAAATAGCGCATTATTGCTTTTTCCTGTAAGGTCAACGCTTCCGCCAAAAGTATTTTTAGAAGGAAGAGGAAGCGGTTTAATATTCACCGCACCGCCCACAGCATCAGATCCGTAAATAAATGAAGAAGGACCTTTTATGATTTCTACTCGGTTTACCGCATATTGATCGATTTCCAAACCATGATCCGCGCCCCATTGCTGGCCTTCATGTTTCAAGCCGTTTTCAACCACAATTACCTGATTAAAACTCAAACCTCGAATAAGCGGTTTTGAACCTCCAGAACCAATCGAAATGGTTTTAACGCCAGGTAATTTCTGTAAAGACTGCATCAAACTACCGCCAAGGTTACGCTGAATAAAACTGCTGTTTACGGTTTCGACATTGAGCGATTCTTCTTTTTTGCGTTTTTCAACAGCATTTCCGCTCACTAAGACTTCGTCGAGTTCTTTAATTTCAGGCTTTTTTTCTGAAGGTTTATTTTGAGAAAAAACTTCAGATGAAATCAATAAACTAGCGAGTAAAAAACAATATTTCCAATAAAGGAATTGGGCATTCTTCATTAAATCCTGATTATAAAATTTTAATACTTAAACCTTTCAGCGTCTGCCAGCCTTCTTTGTCCGTCAATCTGATCATAAAATGATAATCGCCAGGATCAACATCGGCTGGAATTGTAATTTGTGCCGTTGCTTCATAACTTTTCACGCCATTTGGAATAGTGTAATTGTTAATGAAAAGCATTGGATTTACAGGTTTTTTTACCGCTTCGGTCTCGCAAGTCGTCACTTCTGTACTGTGCGTATGATGATCGAAATTGTGATGAATGTCTAAGCTGTAAGAACCCAATTCGACGTTATCATTAAAAGTCGCTTTGAAAGTGAAGATTTGTCCACGTTGGATCGTACTGCATTGAATTGGGAAAGCTTCTTTTGCTGAAATGTCAATTACAGGATATTCCGTATCGATTTCCGTCTTATCGCTAGAACAAGAAGAAATAAAAGCCAAAGCAAAAACGCCTAATAAAAATGTTATCTTTTTCATTTTTTTGATTTGAATTAAAGTGCAAATGGAAGATCAATTGATTGAGAAAAATTGATATTATAAGTTGTGTTTTTATACAAAACCAAGAAAGTATAATCGCCAGAAGCCCAAGATTTGTTGGCAATTAAATCTTGCTGAACAGGAGAATTGTTGTCTTTTGCAGCACCAATTATAAGATTTGGTTTTTCTCTTGTAAACTTTACTCCATCCCACGGAACATTAGAGAATTGTCCTGCATCGGCTACATTTTTATGTTCGATGACATCATAAACAATCACTTTGCTAAAATCAATTTGATCAACGCTTTCCGGATTGTGTTTAGCATTTTTATTAATCAAAAGCAAATACATAATTCCGTCGCCTTTTATGCCTTCAAGCGTTACTTGCGAACTGAAAATATCGTTGTTTTTGTACTTAGTGGCCGGATCAGAAAATTTGCCTTTTCGATACATAAAACCATCATTAATAAAAACCGTGAAGATTGAAGCCACAGGATTTACAGGAATATTTTCTAGTTTGTAAATCGTGATGGTTTTGGTTACTTCCAGTTTTGTTCCGTTTTGATCGTTGATGATAATAATGAAATCATATTTACCTTCTACAGCGTCTTCTGGAATGTCAAAATGCTTGTGAACCGTTGCGTTTTTGGCATCTGCATATTGCGTCCAAGTAATTTCGTGAGACCAAACTTTAGAATAGGTTTCAGTGCTTTTTTGTACAATTTTCACTTGTACATCTTTGATTTTGTCAGCAGCAGTTACCTCCGCGTTAAAATGGAAATCTTCGCCAATAGTTGCTGTTTCGTTGTTTCCAAGTCCCAATTCGATTTTGTCAATCGCAGGAATAGCTGGTTCTTTTTCTGAATCGTCGTTACTACAACCTGTAAAAGCAATTGCAGCAAAAACCGAAGCGAGAATGAGTTTTGTTGTTTTCATTTTTTCTGATTTGATTTTGATCATTTTATAAAGAGTGTTTGGGTTACGAGAGTGTTTTTCAGTGTATTAAGTCCCAGAGGGACGAAATATTTATAGAAAATCAATTTGCTATTTAGAAAAGAGCCCCAGCGGGGTGAAACAATCTTCTGAATGATTGAAAAACAGCAGAAACAGAACTAAAAAACCGAATTAAGTTTTAGCTCAAATGCTGTAATCGATAAAATTGAAAAGGGAATTTTTGTGCAGAAAAAGCAGTATTCTAGCAAAGAAATTTTGAAATTTCAAAGCAAGATATATCGTCAATGCAAAGTATTAACTGCTGAAAATGAATGAGATTGCTGAAGTGTTTTAAGATTTAAAAATCATAAAAACAAATCAATTGCCGAATTGGCAAGCAATCAGGTGCACAAAAAATTAAAGTGTAAAAATAGGAGGGGCTCGAAGTGAGAATAGAGACCCTTTAAAAAATGCAAAATGCTGTTCGTTGTAAAAACTAAGGTGTTTTACAACAGCAATACTTTTATAAAATTGAAAAACCGTAAACTCTAAAGTACCAACTGCGCTGAATTTAAAATCGCAAATCGAACATTTATGAAACGAATGAAGTTTTGCCTTAAACTGTGGCTTTTCTGAAACCGAAAATTCTAATTTCTCTTTTTGCGAATGCGTATCCAGTATATGCTCATACGAATGGACAGCAGGAAATAGTATTGCGAACAATACGATTAACGGCATCAAGAGATTTATAAATTTAATTTTCTGTTTCATTCGTGAAGATAACTTCTAGATGAGGTTTTTTGCGCTATTTAATGCAATAGTGTTGCAAATATAAAAATCTTATCTTTAAATGCAATGTTGTTGCAGTAATTGTTTGTAAAAAATCAGCTTATTTGCTATTTTAGCGAATCTTATATTCCGCTAAAAATGAAAATTTTCTACCCCTTTCTTGCTTTTTTTATGGCAATTACGATTGGATTTTCTCAATCCAAAACAAAAGGAAAACTTGTTTTGGAAGATGGTGTTTCAGAGCAATTGGCTCAATTTAGAAAACATCAAATTTCAGACCTCAAGTATGAACTTCTATTTGAAATTCCGAATAAGAAAAGTGAAGATATTGTTTCTAAGGTTAATCTAGATTTGTCTTTGTCAGATTTGAGCGAGCCGTTGTATTTGGATTTTAAAGAGAAATCTCAAAACATAAAAACAATTGAAGCCAACGGGAAAAACATTGCTATTGTTCATGAAAAAGGACACATTGCAATTCCTGTGGAGAATTTGATTTTAGGAAAAAATAAAATCAAAATTTCGTTTATCGCTGGAAATTTATCTTTAAACAGAAACGATGATTTTCTTTATACGTTATTGGTTCCAGATCGTGCCAGTACTTTATTTCCCTGTTTTGATCAGCCGGATTTAAAAGCGACTTACAGACTGACTCTTCAGGTTCCTGTTGACTGGACCGTTCTTACTGCTGCCCGAATTTTTGGAGTATATGAAATTGTGATTGATAATGTTGCTTATATGAGGTATGGCTTTGATGAATCGGATAAAATGAGTACTTATTTGTTTTCTTTCGTAGCCGGAAAATTTAAAACTACTAAACAAGAGTTGGGATTTAGTGAAATGAATTTTTTATATCGCGAAAATGATGAGAAAAAAATACAAAACAGTACCGATACTATTTTTAAGTTGCACAAACAATCTGTAGATTTCTTGAGAGGATATACGAATTATAGATTTCCTTTTCAAAAATTAGACATTGCCGCAATTCCGGCTTTTCAATACGGCGGAATGGAACATGTCGGTGCAATTCAGTACCGAGAATCGACTTTGTTTTTGGATAATAGCGCAACGGATAGCGAAAAATTAAACCGAGCAAAATTAATCGCACATGAAACCTCGCACATGTGGTTTGGAGATTTGGTAACGATGAAATGGTTTGATGATGTCTGGATGAAAGAGGTTTTTGCCAACTTCATGGCAGATAAAATCATGAATCCTATCTTTCCAAAAGTCAATCATAATCTGCAGTTTTTTACAGCACATTATCCTAGCGCTTACGCGGAAGATCGTTCTTTGGGTACACATCCTATACGACAACATTTGGCTAATTTGAAAGATGCAGGTTCGCTTTACGGCGCTATGATTTACAACAAAGCGCCAATTATGATGCGTCAGTTAGAAGCTTCAATGGGAAAAGATGCTTTCCAAAAAGGAATTCAAAAATACATTGAAAAATATGCCAATGATAATGCCGATTGGAATAATTTGGTAGAAATTCTAGATGCCGAAACGTCTTTGGATATGAAGAAATGGAGCGAAGTTTGGGTGAATAAATCGGGAAGAGCGATTTTTTCAGATAAAATCGAATATGACGCTCAAAACAAAATCAAAAACTTTGAAATTACACAACAAGCGGAAGATAAATCGAATAACGTTTGGCCTCAGATTTTTCAAATTGGTTTAGTTTATACCAATGAAATAAAAGTGTTGACGGCAAATATTACAGATAAAAATTTAGTTTTAAAAGAGGCTATCGGACTTGAAAAACCGCTCACGATTATTTACAATTATAATGGTTTTGGATACGGAGTTTTTCCGCTTGACGGGAATAATTTAAATGATATCGCCAGTTTAAAAGATGAGGTGGCGAGGGCTTCGGCTTATAGTAATCTCTATGAAAATACATTAATTGGAAATATTGCTCCAGAAAAGGCTTATGAATGCTTTTTAAAAGGAATTCAGTCGGAAGGAAATGAATTGGTTTTACGAATTGTTTCTAATAATCTGAACACGATTTATTGGAGATTTTTCACCGAAAAACAGCAAAATAAAGTACAAAAACAGCTTGTAGGGATTCTGTACGAACGTTTGCAAGCTAATTTGTCTTCGAATATTAAAAAGACTTTGTTTGGTTTATTCAGTTCGGTTGCTTATTCTGAGTCGGGAAAAGCAAGTTTGTATAAGGTTTGGAATAGAGAAATTTCGATTTCTGGTCTAAAATTAAACGAAGACGATTATACCAATATGGCAATGAATCTGGCGATTTTCAAACATCAAAAAGCTGATGAAATTTTAGAGAAAACTAGAAATTCCATTTCAAATCCAGACAAAAAGAAACGTTTTGAATTTTTGCTTCCTTCTTTATCAAAAGACGAATCAGTTCGAAATGCTTTTATAGAATCTCTAAAAGACGATGCGAATCGTGAAAAAGAATCTTGGGTTTCGACTGGATTGGCCAATGTAAATCATCCGCTTCGTCAGGAAAGTGCACAGAAATATATTAGATTTTCACTAGATTTGGTAGATGAAATCCAACGTACGGGAGATATTTTCTTTCCGAAAGATTGGTTGGATAATACCGTTGGAAAATATTCGTCTAAATATGCTTTAGATGAAGTACAGCGATTCTTGAAAGAAAACCCTAATTTTAGTACGATCTTGAAGCGTAAATTGTTTCAGGCGACAGATTTGCTTTATAAAGCACAAAATATTAAAAAAGAAACCGAATGAAAATTGAATCGGAAATAGAGAAAGTCTCGAGTTTTCAGCATCTTGAAATGCTGGCAAATCAGGTTGTGGAAGGTTTTATATCTGGAATGCACAAGAGTCCGTTTCATGGATTTTCAGCCGAATTTGCCGAGCATAAAGTCTATAACGCAGGCGAAAGCACCAAACATATCGATTGGAAATTGTTTGCCAAAACGGATCGTTTGTATACGAAACGTTTTGAGGAAGAAACCAATTTGCGCTGTCATTTGATTGTCGATAATTCGTCGTCAATGCATTATCCTGAATTGAAATCGAATCAGCCTTTTTATGAAAAGAAGATTGGTTTTGCGGTTTTGGCGTCGGCAGTTTTAATGAATATTCTAAAGAAACAGCGCGATGCTGTTGGTTTAAGCGTTTTCTCGGATAGTTACGAATATTATGCTCCAGAAAAAGGAAGCGATCGTCATCATAGAATGCTTTTGAATAAGTTGGAACAATTATTAGAACAGCCAAAAGCAAAGAAAACGACGGATACAATTAGATATTTGCACCAAATTGCAGAGAAAATGCACCGCCGTTCGATGATTATTTTGTTTACTGATATGTTTCAGACGCAGGATGACGAGAAATTATTCAACGCTTTACAGCATTTAAAACACAACAAACACAAAGTAGTTTTGTTTCATGTGGTTGATAATCAAACCGAATTGAAGTTTGATTTTGATAACACCCCAAGAAAGTTTATTGATTTAGAATCGGGAGAAGAGGTTTCGATTTTTGCAGACAATGTAAAAGAAGAATATGAAAAAAGGGTAGAAGCTTACTTTAAAAATCTGGCTTTAACCTGCGCGAAGAACCAAATTAAGTACGTTCCGGTAAATGTTGGCGATAATTTTGAAAAAATATTGACTACATATTTGGTTGAAAAACAAAACTTTGGATAATATTTTAAAGTTTTTTTTAATTTTTTTTATAAAAACACTTGCAGAAATGAAATTCTGTTATATCTTTGCAACCGCAATAACGCAGAGGTTTGGTAGTTCAGTTGGTTAGAATACATGCCTGTCACGCATGGGGTCGCGGGTTCGAGTCCCGTCCAGACCGCAATATTGGGAGAAGCCTTTCCTTCATGGAAAGGCTTTTTTGCCCAAAAACGGTATCTAAAATTAGTTGTGTTGTTTTGCTACGACTTTGTAACTCGTAGCTGGTTTAGTAGTTAGACCAATGAAAAGCTTTCCACTTTTGTGGATGGCTTTTTTGATTTAAGACTATTTGGTTTCACAATTATTTAACCGCAAAGAGCGCTAAGATTTACGCAAAGTCCGCAAAGTTTTTTTTAAGCTTTGCGGATTTTTTTTTTTGATCAATTCCAATTTACATGCAGTTTGTCATTTCGACGAAGGAGATTCGAGCGATAGCGAACAGGCGAAGCAAATTTCCGCGAGTGGCTCTACAAAGAGTGGTATATTCTAAACTAAAATTACTTGTGTATTTTTACCGCAAAGAGCGCAAAGAATACGCAAAGTTCGCAAAGGTGGTTTTTTGAGAAATACAAAGTTCGCAAAGCTGATAATTTGATGCAGTGCTGTGGGCTTTTTGCTTTTAAACTTGAGGTTTTTTCGATTGAATAAAAGAAAGTTCCTACTTTTTAATGAAAATATGAAATTTTAAAATATTGGATTTTAAGTCATTAAAAATTTTTTGAAATTTTCTTTTCAAAAACGCTTGCAGAAACGAAATTCTGTTGTATTTTTGCACCCACAATAACGCAGGGTTTGGTAGTTCAGTTGGTTAGAATACATGCCTGTCACGCATGGGGTCGCGGGTTCGAGTCCCGTCCAGACCGCTTAAGTTTGTAAAATGCCTCTCATTACGAGAGGCATTTTTTTTATGTAAACTTTTTGGAGTTTAACCGCAAAGAGCGCTAAGATTTTACGCAAAGTTCATTAAGGTTTTTAAAGTAATCCGTCTAGTTTGTCATTTCGACGAAGGAGAAATCTCCGCAAGAAACTCTACAAAGATTGGCGACATTCTGTACGGAGCTACTCGTGGAGATTTCTCCTTCGTCGAAATGACAAACTGTGTGGATGATTGAATTTTAAATATTGGAATTTATTTCTTTCCTATCTTTATATTATGGAACAATCAACATTCAAATTAGACAAATATTATCTCACGAAAGTAGATGCTGATAAAAAAAGCATTTACTGCCATCATGATATAATGGGCGAATTGTTGGTTCCAACACACAAACACAACAAAGCGCAAATGTTATACGCGGAGGGTGATGTGGTTTTTGTGACAACTGAAACAAAATCCTATTTTCTTCCTGCAAGACATTTTATTTGGATTCCTGCGGGATTAGAACATAGTATCGAACCAAAATCGGAACATGTGATGATGCGAAATCTATATTTTCCGGTTGAAAAAGATGAAGATGATTTCTATAAAAGCGAAGGCATTTATCCGGTAAACAATTTACTGCTTCAAATGATGATGTTTACCAATCAGTGGAATGGGGATTTGAAAAAAGGTTCTCCGAATTTCGTGATTGCAAAAGCTATCAAAGCTATTCTTCCTCAAATATGCACTAATAATCTGCCTTTAGAGTTACCTCAGCCTAAAGATAAACGATTAGGGAAAATACTTCGACATATCGAAAATAATTTGGGAGAAACGATTCTTTTTGCTGATGTGGCGCATGAATTTGGTTTTAGCGAACGCTCTTTGTATCGCTTGTTTCAAAAAGATCTCAAGATGTCTTTTATTCAATATTATACCATTCGAAGAATCCTTAAAGCGATCGAACTTTTACTAGAAAGAAAGCTTTCTGTTAAAGAGGTAGCTCTAGAAGTTGGTTATAATAGTGTTCCGACTTTCAGTAATACTTTTTTTAAGATTTTAGGCCAAAGACCTTCTGATTACCTAAACGGAGAGGAAATTTTGGAGCGCGGAAAATGATTTTTTTGTTTCACGCAGATTAAGGCTGATTTAAGCTGATTTGGCAGATTTTCTTTATTTGATGTTAAAAATTTTCTCTCGCAGTCTCGATAGCTATCGGGAGCAGATTTAGGGAATTTTTTTAAATGCTTTATAATCTGCTAAATCTGCCAAATCTGCGGGAGCAAAAATAAAAATCTGCGTCCTCTGCTAAAATCCCTTTAAATCTGCGTGAAACAAATTTAATTTCAATTATCTGTTTTTCAGTATTTTAATATAACGTTTTCGAAAAATGGATTTTAACATTTGTCCGAAATGAATATGTTATTGACTTTTTAGAATCATCCGCCAAGGAAAAAATGAAGGAACTTTGCAGCATAAAATATTCAAATATTCATGTTCCTTACAAAAACAAACTCTAAAGAAGATTGTTTTCCCAGAAGCTTATTGATTTTACTAATGGTGTTAGTATTCAATAGTTTACAAGCTCAGGAAGTTCATACGGTTTCTTTACAAGAAGCAATGAAACTGGCGAAGGAAAACAACAAAAAAGTCCTTAAATCTCAACTGGAGATTACGCTCGCTGAGCAAAACATCAAAGAAAGAAAAGAACTTAGATTACCAGATGTACAACTTAACGGAATGTACTCTAGAATTACCAACATTACAGAATTTAAAGGAGATGGTTTCTTAAACGGAAAAGAAGTTACGAAAGCAATTCCTGAAATTTATGAGGTAAATTCAACTTTTAAAATGCCAATTTACGTTGGAAACAAGATTAATAACGCGATTAAAATTGCGAATCAGGAAAGCGAAATTGCAAAAATAAAATCGGAAAAAACAGAAAATGATATTGAGCTGCAAGTTGTGGCCAATTATCTGGCGATTTACAAAATGATGGAACTTCAAAAAATATTTGAAGAAAACATCAAAGAAGAAAAAAACCGATTAAAAGAAGTGCAATCGCTTCAGAAACACGGAACGATAACCAAAAATGAGGTTATACGTGCCGAATTACAGCTCTCAGATCGTGAGTTGAATGCGCTTACAAACTCCAAAAACATTCAGATAGCGCTTCACGATCTGAAGACTTTAATTCAGATTCCGGAAAACGAAGAAATTGTAATTGACACCACTGCAAATTTGGACGAAATGAACGGCGTAGATCCGTATGATTTTTATCTGAGCAAAGCCATGCAGAATGAAGAAATGCGAATGGCGAGTCAGGAATTAGACATTAGTAAAACTGAATTGAAATTGGTAAAAGGGAATTATCTGCCAACTGTAGATTTCTTTGGGAATTATGGTTTTTATTATCCAAACTACAAATTCTTTCCGCCAAATCCGTATTTGTACACTTTAGGTCAAGTGGGAATCGAGGCGCGTTTTGATCTTTCGGCTTTGTATAAAAACAAAACGAAAGTGGCAAAAGCGAGTACCAAAATCGATGCGCAGAAAATGCAGAACGAAATCATAAAAGATGAAATTCAGGATCAGTTGTACAAAGAGCACACGCAATATCAGGAAATCCTTGAGAAGTTTGTTGTGGTTGACAAAGCTTTGGATTTAGCTGAAGAAAACTACCGAATCGTAAAACTGAAATATTTAAATCAATTGGTTTTAATTACCGAAATGGTTGATGCTGATAATGCTTTGCTTCAAGCGAAATACAATAAAATTGCTACTCATTTGGATGCTGTTCTGAAACATTATGAGATGATGCATACGGCTGGGATTATGCCTCAGAGCTAATTGTTTAGACTTTATAGAAGAAAGAAGCAAGAGAAAAGACTTAAAAAGAACTAAGATAAAGAGATAAAGATGGTTAAGATAAAAAATGAAACTAAAAGAAATAAGACGTTTCATATACTAATAACAATTATTGCGTGTACGCTGGTTATAAGCGGGGTTATTTTGGGAATTTGGTTTTATGTGTTTAACCGAAATCACGAAGAAACCAATGACGCTCAGGTGGAGCAATACGTTACGCCAATTATGTCGAGAATTACGGGTTATGTGCAGGAAGTTCGTTTTGACGAAAATCAGTTTGTGCATAAAGGAGATACTTTGGTAATTATTGATAACAGAGAATATAAATCGAAATTGAATGTGGCTCTTGCCGATGTTCAAAACGCAGAACAAAACAACGTTGTGGCTCAGAAAAATGCTATTAACACAGCAAGTGCAACGGCAATTAACGAAGCACAATTGGAAGCTTCAAAAGCGAATCTTTGGAAAACTAAATTAGAATATGAAAGATATAAAGCTTTGGTGAGCGAAGAAGCGGCAACTTCTCAACAATTAGAAAAAGTAAAAGCAGATTACGAATCGGCTCAGGCGCATTTTTCAGAAATGAAAAATAGAATTCATTCGGCTTCTTTGAGCACTTCTGTTGCTGAGGCAAATGTTCCGACTACGCAAACCAATATTGCTTCGAAACAAGCTGTTGCAGATAATGCGGCATTATTTCTTTCGTACACGGTAATTACGGCGCCTTATGACGGTTGGGTTGGAAAACGAACTTTACAGCCAGGACAAATGGTTAAAGAAGGACAGTCTTTGCTTTCTATCGTAAGTAAAGAAAAATGGATTACAGCGAACTTTAAAGAAACACAATTACAATATTTAACGGTTGGACAAGAAGTAGAAATCAAAGCTGACGCTATAAATGACAAAGTTTTTGTGGGAACAATTGCTTCGTTATCGCCTGCGAGTGGTGCGAGATTCTCGTTGCTTCCTCCAGATAATGCGACTGGAAACTTCGTGAAAATTGAACAAAGAATTCCAGTTAGAATTCAGTTAAAAGAACAAGACAAACAAACCGATTTTTTAAGAGCAGGAATGAACATTACGGTTGTTGCTGCGCACAAATAAAATGGAAGATAAAAGTATATTTAAATCATGGGTTCCAAAATGGGCGATCATTATTATTTTGTTCGTTTGTTTGCTGCATTCCATGATTTTATTGGGAGTTTATACGTCAAACGTAACGTATGCGGCGAGTTTTCTGGACATTGAGCCAGAAGATTTGCAGTTTGCAATGTGCGTGACGTACGGAACTCTGTTGGCAACCATTTTAATAGAGAGTCGATTCTCGAGTTTTTTTCCTGCGAAAAATTATCTGATGGCGGTCTATTCCCTTATCGGAATTACGATTGTTACATCGGCTTATATAACCAATTTCTCGGTTTTTTTATTGATGAGAGTTGCGGAAGGAATCCTGATGGCGCTTCCTGTAATCACGATAAGACAATTACTTATTGAGCAGTTTAATTCTAAAAATGCCATAATTATTGGGTTTTCATTTTACTACGGTTCGCTGTTGTTGTCAACGCCGTTTATTATGAATATCGCCGTGTGGTTTCTCGATCATTACGACTGGAAATACATGTTGTATGTTTCGGGTGGACTGCAGGTTTTAAACGTCTTTTTAATCTTAGTTACTTTCAGAGGGCACCGAATTACGAAGAAAATCCCGTTATATCAAATTGATTGGATGAGTTATTTTTTGGTTTTAATTTCGATTCTTTGCGGTGCCTACTTTTTTGTTTATGCTGAGAAAAAATATTGGTTACAATCTTCAGAAATGGTTTTAATGTTGATGATTTCGCTTATCACAGGCGGATTATTCATTTTTAAAGAACGTTTGGTAAAAAGACCAAGTTTCAATTTTGAAGTCATAAAATACGCCAATCTGCGAATAGGATTTTTATTGTTTTTCCTTTTCTATATCAGCAGGGCGACACTGAGTCTTTGCCATTCCGCGATGTTTTCAATCTGGAATTGGGATCCATCGCGTGTGGCGGGCGTGCAGTACATAAACGGATTAGGAAACGTAATCGGACTTATTTTGGCTGCTTTTTTCTTGATGAAATCGGTTTCGACTAAAATTATTTTCATGATTGGTTTTACGCTTATTGCTATTTTCCACTTCTGGTTTACGTTTCTTTTTGTGCCAGATGTTGCGTTGAGCGATATTATCATTCCCTATATTTTGCAAGGAATCGGTGTGGGGTTTTTATTTGTTCCGCTCATCTTATTTACCACATCATCGGTTCCGGCAAATATGGCGGTTTCTTCTGGAATTGTTGGGGTTTCAGGACGTTTCTGGGGAAGTACAATTGGTTTCTGCGTGATGCAGAATGCAATGGTTTTCTTGAATAAAAAACACTTCTTGAAATTAAGCCAATTCGTAACAGGTGAAAATCCAGAAGCACAAAACGCAATTGCTTCAACTACGCAAAGTTTTATTGCTAAAGGATATTCGGCAGATAATGCTAATGTTCTGGCTATGAAAAAGGTTTTCGGTACAATAGCCAAACAATCGACTTTATTAGCCGATATGGAGATTTACACAGTTGTAGGTTACGGTTTAGTGGTTTTGATTATCCTAATTGCTTGTAATCAACATTTGAGACAAACCATGACTTTGGTAAAAAGTAAAATTTGGATTGGCTAAAGGTTTTAATCTCGCAAAGTCGCAGAGACGCAAAGATTTTTATTTTTTTGCAACCGATTAATAAGATTAAAAGGATTTTGTTTCACGCAGATTTTGCAGATTTAAGCAGATTTATTTTAAGATTTTACAAATAAATAATCTGCGCATATCTGCTTAAATCTTTTTAAAATCTGCGTGAAACAAAACTTTGCGTCTTAGCGACTTTGCGAGATTCTAAACAAAATCCTGCGAGAAATAAGACTTTATTAACTTACTTAAAGACGAGAAACAATATAAATGCTCGTATCTTGTACCTGTTTAAAAAACAAATAAAATTATGAGCCAGCAATGTGTAATTTTTGATATGGACGGCGTGATTTGCCACACCAATCCGCATCATGTAGTCGCTTTTGAAAAGTTTTTCGATAAATATAAAATTCCGTACACCAATAAAGAATTTGAAGAGCATATGTACGGAAAACACAACAGTTATATCATGACGCATTTCTTCAAGCGTCCGATTCAAGGAGAAGAATTGATTAAATTGGAAGACGAAAAAGAAGGAATGTTCCGTGAAATTTATAAAGACAAAGTAGAAACGATTCCGTATTATATGCAGTTTTTAGAAGAACTAAAATCTCGCGGATTCAAAACAGCTGTTGCAACATCGGCTCCACGCGCCAATTTAGATTTGATTGCTAATTTCTTGAAACTCGACCAAAAAATGGATTCGATGATGTCTAGCGAAGACGTTACATTTCATAAACCAAATCCAGAAGTATATTTAAAATCGGCAGAACGAGTTGGCGTTTCTCCGTCTGATTGTGTGGTTTTCGAAGATTCTTTTTCGGGAATTACAGCAGGATTAAATGCCGGAATGAAAGTCGTTGGTGTTTTAAGCACACATACAAAAGAGCAACTTCCTCCATGTGATTTTTATATCAATGACTATAGCGAAGTGAATGTGGATAAGATTATTGAAATAATAAATTCCAATAAATAAATCCCAAATTCCAAAAAATGATATATTGAACCTTTGCCAAAGTTTTAAACTTTGGCAAAGGTTTTTTAGTTTCAAGCTTCTTGTGCAGATGTGCATTTTTTCACGCAGATTTTACAGATTATAGCAGATTTTTTTTAGATTTTGAAAATAAATAATCTGCGTGTATCTGCTTAAATCTTTTAAATCTGCGTGAAATAAAAATATTTAATACTTCTCCTCCAAAAAAGCAATCCAGCCTTTCTCAAATTCTTCAGTCGATACGTTTAATGTTTTTTCGATATTGCCGAAAGAAGCGATTAATTTGGGTAGAATATCTTTGCCCCATTTTTGAGTAAGATATTCGATTATTGTGTGGCCAATATTATAGATTTGATTGCTTTTATTTAGCTCTTCCAAAGTCAGGTTTTTGCTTTTAGCATATTTTACACTTAACCTATTTACTTCTTTCGCCTCAAACATACTGATCGATTCCCAAAGCCAGCGTGGATATTCTGCGCCAAACTTTTTGTCAAATTCCCTTTCAAAAGTGCGTCTGTCTTGCGTGATAATAGAGTCTTTGGCTTTGTAGATTAAGATATTTAACTGAACGCAATGCGTAAATTCATGCAGCGCCGTTTTTAGCGGGTCGTCTGGGAAAATCGAATTAAACCAATTTGTCCAGACAAAATGAAATTCGTTTGGGCCACGACTTGTGCCTTTTGTATTTTCTTCTAAACCAGTTGCGGCGTTAAATTTGTATTGCGAACCGTAAACAAAAACCTTTATTAAATCGTGCGGTACATCTTTTAGATTTTCTCTAATTTTAGAATAATTCTCTTCTAAATGGTTGCTGACTTTTTCAGCCTCGCTTTTGTAAATTCCAGTATAGGAAACAATAAAATGCTCCGATTTTATAGTTCGAGTTTCTTGTTTAACGGTATAGTTTCGAATCGTTCTTACGAAGTAAAAAACCGCAATAATTCCTAAAAGGAAGACTAATAATCTGTATTTTTTCATGTGTTCTAAATGATTTTAGAGATTTAAAAAATGAATAAAATAAGGAGAATTAGGTTTTTGGTATTTTAAAAATAAGAATATTTAAAGATTAAATCATAAATAATTAAAGAAATTTCTGAAAAAAAATCAGATGTAAAGCTTTGTGAATTGCCTCCTGCTTTAGCTGGAGGTATTTGATTTTGAATGATAATTGGCTTTAGCTGAAATCTTTAGACAAGATTCTTGAATTTTTTCAATGCTTTGAGGAATTTACTTCAAAGGGAAATCAAGCAATTCTTTAGGTTCAATATCTAAAGCATTAGCGATTTTTACAAGAGTTTTTACAGAAGTATTGATTTTGGCAGTTTCTATTCTTGCTATTTGAGATTTTGTTACGCCAGAATCATCAGCTAAACCTTGCTGTGATAAGTCTTTCTTTTCACGTAATTGTCTAATGTGAATACCAAGATTTATGATATAATTTTCTTCTGAAATGTCCATATTTCAAAAATGGAAAGATTTATTTCGCTTTCGATAGCATGCGTGCCTACAAATTATTATATTTGCCTCAAATAAAAAATAAGATAATGGCTACAGAATGTTTTTCGAATGAGCTTGAAACTAGACTAAAAGACTTTTTTACTGAAGTAATTGATGTAAAAGATATGGCGAAAGCGATAAGAGAAGTCAATTATGTGCTTTCGTTAAGTTCGATGCGCGGTTGCGAAACCTTAGAATCTGAAATAAATCATATCGGTGATGATTTTTATTGGCTAAATAGATTAGCAGAAGTTCTAGATCCTTATTTAAATATTGACTAAAGGAAATTTATTTTATAAAAGTTCATTTCGACGAAAGGAGAAACCAAAAGCAAAACCGACAAAAATTCCAGAGTGATTTCCGCAATTTTTTTCATAGTTTGACAACTCGTTGGTGATGCTGGGAATCTTCTTTCGTCAAGTTGGATTATTTGGATTATAAAAAACAAGTATTATCTTTCTAGCTCGTCTATAATGAATACTTGTAAAACATGAATAAATCTACTTTTTTGATCTAATAATTTGATAAAAAGTTCATGGAATTTTTCTTCATTTTTGTCTTTGCTTTCTACAAACTCAATTAGCTCAATAAAAGTTGTAGCAATATTATTACCCATTTCAAAATATCTTTTGTCATTAAAAATTGGAAATAAATACTGATTTCTGTTTAGAAAATTGTTAACAACTACATGAGCTTTTGAAAATCGATAAATACTCAATTCACTATCTGAAGGTTGGCTGGTATCAAAAGGTTTATCTAATTCGATTATTAATTTTTCAAGCTCACTTTGCCTAAATTGTGATTGAACAATAATTTTTTGAGATTTGATTTCATTATTGCTTTTTATGTTTTCGTATCGTGCAATTAATATTGTTAGATACACAAATACAAACAAATTCAAAATAGATACTCCGCCACTAACATATCCTCCAATAGAAGATAATGTTTCATTATCTAAATTTATTTTATCTTTAATTAAGTAGTAGGGGAATAGCATTCCAATTGTTAAAAATAAGATAGAGCAGTATATGATAATTGCATTTTTTGTCATGGATGTCTCGCTTGGAAGTTTTAATTACTTTTGGGAATCGGTCTTTTTAAAAGTTGAAATAATTGTAATTGTTGCGCCACACACATCTTCCAAGTCGCTATATTCGTCATATTCTCCACTTGTACCATGCTTTGGTTTGTAATCTCCTAATCTTCCTTTTTTTAAGTTCTGAAATTCTTTATAAGTATCAGGAAATTTACTTTTGTATTTTTCAAGAAAAGTTTGGCCAGTCAAAATTATGCCAAGTCTTTCTCCTTTGCTTAAAAAAGGTATCATATCGACATTCGGCCAATCTTTTGATATTCTTTCAGCTTCATTTTCGATTTTCTTGATCTCATCTAATTGATAGTAGTAGTAAACTGCGGTAGTTGATAAAAGAATAAAAAATACAGGATACAGTAATTTCATTCTTTGGCTTTTAGATTTTTGTAATTCATCACGAAACCATAAAAAAACAGATAATATTGAGGTAAATGTGGTAAAAATAAAAGCTATTAAGTCAAAATTCATTTTTTTTTCTTTTAATTGTAATCTTATTTGTTTTGTATTTTAGTTTAATAAATTTCGAAGAGAAGGTTTTATTGCAGAAAGTAAATCTTTGGATATTGTTTCGCTAATAATTCCTCCGGCAGTCATTTCAATAATTTTACCAGCTAAGAGTTGATGCCATTTCTTTTTTCCTAAAAAATATAATTCTTTTAATTCTTGAATTTCGTTTAAAACATCATCGTAAATTGCCTGTTGTCCTGCTTTAAGTTCGTTAAATTGATTTAAAATTTCTTCAAGTTGAGAGTCTTTGTTGATTTTTTCATCATAAGTAAATGCATCATCGTTAATTTGAATGCCTAAATTAATAAGTTCTTGTTTCAAATAAAATATTAAAGTTTCGGCTCTTTCATTTTCACCGCAATTTTCAAGGTTTTTACATATTTTTAAGTGTTTTTGATATTCTTCATTTATCAAGTCAATATGAATATTTAAAAACTTAATCTTGTCTAATTGATTTTCAAAATCATACAGTTCAAGTTTTACATTGTTTATTGATGTTCTTTCGTTGTCACCTGTAAATCTAATGTTGTTTTCATAAGATTTACGCGCTATTTTTTCAATTATGTCCATAATTTTTATAATATATTTATTCTGGAGAATTTTAGTGTTAAGTAATTGCGTTTTTCAAAAATAAAAATAGAATATATAAATATAGTATGGAGTTAAAATCTTTATCAACAACTTTAGCAGCAAAACAAAAAAGCTTCTGAAAACCTTCAGAAGCTTTTTTTTATGAGAATGCTTTTAAGTAGAGCAAATTTAACATTAAAAAAGCTCAACAATAAAAAAGTAGAATAATACCCAAGTTCCTATGAAAAAAAATCCAAGGTACATGTTGTTTAAGTTTTTTTTCAAATCCTTTTTGATGAAAAGATGATATAAAATCCAACCAAAGAAAGCGAGCGTTAACCCCATTGCCATTAAAATTCTTGACATAATTTATCTGTTTTTTGGCGACATTTCAATTGGTTGTGTCGTCTGTTAGAGATTGGTTTTGGTGTTCTATAAATCATTAATTTCAGATTTACAGAAAGTTAAGTAAAATTATTGATTTAAAATGATGTTTACAAATGTAAAATTCAGGTTTTAGAAAACATATAAAAGTTGTTTTGAAACGCCATTTAAAAGCAAAAAACAAAATGCAGTAAAAACAAAAAAGCTTCTGAAAAAAAATATTCAGAAGCTTTTTTTGGTGCGGATAATAGGACTCGAACCTACACGCCTTGCGGCACCAGATCCTAAGTCTGGCATGTCTACCAATTTCACCATATCCGCGGTAATTGTGGGTGCAAAGATAGGCATACTTTTGAATTATCAAAGCATTTTTTGAAAATTTTTTTTAATTCTCTTTTTTGTACTTTTGGGTTTCTATAAAAATTATTTAAATGGAAAATATTAAGTCCTACGTTCAACAACATAAAGATCGGTTTATCAACGAATTGATCGAATTATTAAAGATTCCGTCGGTTTCTGCCGACACTGCATATTCTCAAGATGTTATTGACACAGCAGAGGCTGTAAAAGAAAGTTTATCAAAAGCAGGGTGCGATTATGTCGAAACTTGCGACACTCCAGGTTACCCAATTATTTACGGAGAGAAAATAATAGACCCAAATCTTCCAACGGTTTTAGTTTACGGACACTACGATGTACAACCGCCAGATCCGTTAGAATTATGGACTTCACCACCATTTGAACCTGTTATTAAAACTACAGATATTCACCCAGAAGGAGCAATTTTTGCACGTGGAGCATGTGACGACAAAGGTCAGATGTACATGCACGTAAAAGCACTTGAATTAATGGTTCAAAGCAATACGTTGCCTTGTAACGTAAAATTCATGATCGAAGGAGAAGAAGAAGTAGGTTCTGCAAGTTTAGCTTGGTTCGTAGAGCGTAATCAAGAAAAACTGAAAAATGATGTTATTCTTATTTCAGATACAGGAATGATTTCGAACCAACAACCGTCTATTACGACTGGTTTAAGAGGTTTGAGTTATGTTGAAGTTGAAGTTACTGGTCCGAACCGCGATTTGCATTCTGGTTTATACGGAGGAGCTGTGGCAAACCCAATTAATATTTTGGCAAAAATGATTGCTTCTCTTCATGACGAAAACAATCATATTACAATTCCAGGATTCTACGATAAAGTTCAGGAATTATCTGCAGAAGAAAGAGCTGAAATGGCAAAAGCGCCTTTTAGCTTAGAAAAATATAAAAACGCTTTAAACATTGAAGATGTTTACGGTGAAAAAGGTTACGTAACAAACGAAAGAAACTCAATCCGTCCGACATTAGACGTAAACGGAATCTGGGGAGGTTACACAGGAGAAGGCGCTAAAACGGTTATTGCGAGTAAAGCTTTCGCTAAAATCTCGATGCGTTTGGTTCCAAATCAAGATTGGGAAGAGATTACAGAGCTTTTCACAAAATATTTTACAAGTATTGCTCCGGCTGGAGTTACGGTAAAAGTAACGCCTCACCACGGTGGTCAAGGTTATGTAACGCCAATTGACAGCATCGGATATCAGGCTGCTAACAAAGCATATACTGAAACTTTTGGAGTTCCCGCAATTCCTGTTCGTTCAGGAGGAAGTATTCCGATTGTGGCTTTATTCGAAAAAGAATTAAAAAGCAAAACCATCCTTATGGGCTTCGGATTAGACAGCGATGCAATTCACTCTCCAAACGAGCACTTCGGAATCTTTAATTACTTGAAAGGTATTGAGACTATTCCGTTATTTTACAAGTATTTTGTGGAGCTTTCAAAGTAGTTTTTTAACCGCAAAGAGCGCTAAGATTTACGCAAAGTTCGCTAAGATTCTTTAAGTAAGATTATATAAAAGTTCGCAAAGTTTTCTAGATAAAGCTTTGCGAACTTTGCGTTTAAAGTGCGTCCTTAGAAAAAATCCTTGCGTTCTTTGCGGTTAATTTTTTAAGCATACATGCGAAGTTTTTTATTTCCAACATTTTAGAATCTGCATTTCAATTAAATTAGTATTTTTATCAGAAAATAACTAAAAAAAATGCTATGTTCCCAAAAGTAGATTCGGTTTTCAAGGCAAAAATAGTTTTGTGTTTTGCTTTTGTTTTGTTTTTTAATATCACAATTACAGGTCAGGAATCAAGGCCAAAAGCTACTCCAGAGCAAATGCAGAAAATGCGAAATGATATAGAAACTTATTATGCCAATACTACTTTTAAAATTAAAGATGATACAGGAACTCTTATTGGTGAAAAGAAATTTGCTACACTTACTTTAGAAGAAAAAAGAGCGCTTCAAAATGTTTTTTTCGAGCACAGAAGATTAACCAAACAAGAAGTTATCGAAAAACTGAAAAAAGGCGGGCCAGAATTTGAAGAAATCATGATGTCAAAACCTGCAGCAATTAAGGAAGTTAAAGTTCAAGAAAGCTTTTATCAGACCGCAGATTTGACCGAAAAACCAACTTATCCAGGTGGCATGGAAGAGTTTTATAAGTTTGCGGGTCATTTTTATAAAGTGCCGGCAACACCAAAAGGAGTTTTGTTAAAAGGAACTATACGCGTTACTTTTATTGTGCAAAAAGATGGTTCTTTAACCGATATGGCAATTGTTAAAGATTTAGGTTATGGTACAGGAGAAGAGGCTCTGAGAATATTAAGATTGTCTCAAAATTGGATACCAGGCAAACTAAACGGGCAAGTGGTAGCGGCAAAATTTAACCTTCCGCTTTCTATTCAAGAACCTGATTAATTGAATATTGATATTAAAAAACAGCTAACTTACTTTATGAAAAAAACGATTGTTTTTGTTTTACTTATGCTGAATTTCAGTTTTTTAAATGCTCAAACTTATAAAGATTGGGTTCGAAAAGCAGATTCTTCTTATTCGGGAAAAAACTATAAATTGTCTGTTGCTTATTATAGCAAGGCCTTTAAAATAGAGCAAAAATCGTTTGTAGATTTCTACAATGCAGGTTGCTCTGCGTCTATGGCCGAAGAAAATAAAAAAGCATTTAAATGGTTGAATTTGTCTATTGATAAAGGATATGAAAACATTACACATATTCAAATTGATCGTGATTTAAAACGTCTTCATTCAGAAAAAGAATGGAAAAAAATGATTGATAAACTGCAAAAGAAATTGGAGATTATCGGAGTAAATTACGATAAAATACTAGAAAAAGAACTGGCGTTGATTTATACTGAAGATCAAGAAATTCGTGGAGAATTTATGAATGTTTATAAAAAGCCAAATCCAGATAAAAAGAAAATAGACAGCATTGGTAAAATTATGAATCGAAAAGACAGTATTAACCTAATTAAGGTGATGAAAATACTGGATGAAAGAGGATGGCTTGGGAAAAATGTGGTTGGTGAACAGGGAAATAAGACGTTGTTTTTGGTTATTCAGCATGCCGATTTAGAATACCAGCAAAAATATTTGCCAATGATGAGAGAGGCGGTTAAAAATGGGAATGCTAATGGAGCAAATTTGGCGTACTTGGAAGATAGAGTGGCTTTGAGAGAGGGAAGAAGGCAAATTTACGGCAGCCAGGCGGCAAAGAACAAAAAAACAAATAAAATGTACATATCGCCGATGATAGATCCAGACAATGTAGATAAAAGACGTGCAGAGGTGGGACTTGGAACTATGGCCGAATACGCAGCAAAAATGAATATTGAATGGAATTTGGAAGAGTACAAAAAAGAACTTCCAGAAACAGAAAAACTAGAAAATATTACAAAATAAGAAATGCAACTTTTCAAATTGGAGTTAAGTGTCTGTTGTGTTTTTGAATCTTAAAAGAAAAAAAATCCGCTTCTGATGGAGGAAGCGGATAAAATTAAAACTAATTAAAAAAAAATTCTAAAAATAAACATGCAGATCCAGACTAGAATAAGTCTGGATTGTATCCAAAATAAGGTACTTTTTGTTCGTTAAAAATAACCCCGTATTCTTCTAACTCTTTCAAAATAGGTTCGTAAACTTCCTTTTTAATAGGAAGCTGTACGCCTGGAGTTGTAATTTTTCCGTTTAAAATCAATAATGTCGCAATCGCAACCGGAAGTCCGACTGTTTTTGCCATTGCCGTATAAGTTTGGTCATCGCCAATGCAAACCATTTTAGAATCGATTTGCTTTTTCTCGCCATTCAATTCATAACCAAATTTATGATACATGACAATCATGTCTTTGTCGTCTGGTTCTAAAGCCCAACCTTCAGATAATATCTTTTCTAAAATCTGCGCTGGAGTTGCATTTGGAAGATTTACTTTTTTGTTTGGGTTAAATAAATCCAGTTCCAAAAGCTTATCCCACATAATATCATCCTGATCGATTTTTAAGATCAATCGAGTTTTAATTTCTACAGAATCTGTTGGATGATAAGGAAGGAAAGAGTTGATGAACTGACGATAACTCATATTTTCTGACCCCTCTAAAATATAACTATCATCAGTCATTCCGAGCTGAACAAACATGTTCCAGGCTCTCGAAAAACCAACCCTTCTAATTGTTCCTCTATATAATGTCAAAACATCGTCTAAACCATAAACCGAACGATATTTAAGCGAATCGCGATTAGAATAAGCTTCAAATTTCCCGTAGCCCTCAACTTCTAGAAATTCGGTTCTTCTAAACAACGCGCTATACGGAATGTATTTATAAGTGCCTTCTTGAATAAATTTGGCAGCGCCGCCTTGTCCAGCCAAAACTACGTTTCTTGGCGCCCAAGTAAATTTGTAATTCCACAAATTGTTGTCAGATTCTGGAGCTACAAGTCCACCGCAGAAAGATTCAAACAAAAGCATTTTTCCGCCTTTAGATCTAATTTCATCAATAACTTTCATGGCACTCATGTGATCGATTCCAGGATCGAGACCAATTTCGTTCATGAAAATCAGATTGTTTTTGATGGCTTCATCGTTTAATGCCTGCATTGCATCACTGATATAGGATGCAGTAACAAGATTCTTTTTGAATTCCAGACAATCTTTAGCGATTTCGATATGCAGATGCGCAGGAAGCATTGAAATTACTATCGAAGCATTTGCAATAGCTTTTCTTCTTTCATCGGCATTAAAAATATCTAAGGCAAGCGGAGTTGCATTTGGATGATCCTGTGTCTTTGCTTTCGCAAGTTGCAATGAAAGGTCGGCTACCGTTAAATGTAGTTGCTCTTCATTAGATTTTGATAATAAATATCGAATCAAAGACGATGCAGATCTTCCTGCTCCAATTATTAAAACGTTTCTCATGTCTCAAATATTTAACACAAATATATTTAAATGTTATAAATATAACAATTGAAATTAAATTAAATTGAATTTATTTTTTGAAATGCTGCAAAAAATAATTTGATTTAGTTCTAAATAATCGAGAAAGTAAGGCGGTTTTTCGGTTCGTTTGGAGTATTTTTGTATCAAATTTCAAAAGAAATAATTATGAAAAGAAGATTCGTTCTAACGGGAGCTTTTATTGGTATGTTAGCTATTATTTTGGGCGCTTTTGGAGCTCATTTATTAAAAAAATATCTTTCAGTTGATCAATTAAACAGTTTTGAAGTTGGTGTTCGTTACCAAATGTATCACGCTCTTTTTCTTCTATTTTTATCTACACAAAAAGACATTGCAGAAAAAACGCTAAAAACGATCTATAATTTAGTTGTTGCAGGTGTTGTTCTTTTTAGTGGTTCAATCTATTTAATGGCAACAAAAGACTACACTTTGTTTGAATCGAAAATTATCGTATTCGCAACTCCAGTGGGTGGTTTTCTATTAATTATTGCTTGGACGCTATTATTCTTTACGATTTTGAAGAGAAAATCATAAAATCCCGAAAAAAAAATTCTGTCTAAGAATTAATCTTTAATTTTGTCACATAAATAACATATAGACTTATTTGTGTGACTTTTTTGTATTTTATATTGTTAAACAAAAATAATATAACAAAATCGCACATTAAGTTGTAATTAAACAAATTAGAAGCGATTATTTTTTTCTTTTTGTAATTTTTAAAGTGAAATTTCACTTTTTTGATATAAATCAGAGTGAAATTTAAGTATTTTAAAAGAAACAAAAATTAATCTGTAATTTTGCTTTAAACAAAAAATCACACACAACTTAAAAATTTATGGACACTAATACAGTTTTCGCGCAATCGATTTCGCTAAAAGAATTAGGAATTGAAAATGCAAAAGTTCGTTATCAACTATCTGCAGATGAATTACATGCGATTACTTTGCAGTCAGGACAAGGTGTTGAGAATTCTACTGGAGCGTTAGCAATTAATACTGGTGAATTTACAGGTCGTTCTCCACAAGATCGTTTTATCGTAAAAGATGATATTACTAAAGATCAAGTTTGGTGGGGAAATGTAAATATCCCGTTTGAGCCTCAAGCTTTTGAAAAGCTTTATAATAAGGTAACAGCATTTTTATCAAACAAAGAAGTATTTGTTCGTGATTCTTATGTGTGTTCTGATGCAAATTATAGATTGAATGTAAGAGTTGTAACAGAAACAGCTTGGTCAAATTTGTTCTGCTATAATATGTTCTTACGTCCAGAAGCTTCAGAATTGGCTAATTTTACGCCAGAATGGACAGTAGTTTGTGCTCCAAGTTTTATGGCAGATCCTGCTGTTGACGGAACAAGACAATCTAATTTTGCTATTTTAGATTTTACTAAAAAAATCGCTTTAATTGGTGGAACAGGTTATACAGGAGAAATGAAAAAAGGAATTTTTTCTGCTTTAAACTTTATTCTTCCAGTTTTCAAAAATACACTTCCAATGCACTGTAGCGCCAATGTTGGCGAAGCAGGAGATACGGCTATTTTCTTCGGTTTATCTGGAACAGGAAAAACAACTTTATCTGCAGATCCAGAGCGTAAATTAATCGGAGACGATGAGCACGGATGGACAAACGAAAATACAGTTTTCAACTTTGAAGGAGGTTGCTACGCTAAAGTAATCAACTTAACAGAAGAAAATGAACCAGACATTTTTAGAGCAATTAAAAAAGGAGCGCTTTTAGAAAATGTGGTTTTTAAAGCTGGAACAAATGAGGTTGATTATGATGATGTTTCTATCACTCAAAATACTCGTGTAAGTTACCCTATTACACATATTGATAATGTACAGCCAGGTTTGGTTGGACATAATCCTAAAAATATATTTTTCTTAACGGCCGATTCTTTCGGAATCTTGCCTCCAATCTCAAGATTGACTCCAGGTCAGGCAGCTTACCACTTTATTTCTGGATATACAGCAAAAGTTGCTGGAACAGAAGCTGGTGTAACAGAGCCTCAGCCTAATTTCTCTGCTTGTTTTGGAGCTCCATTTATGCCTTTACATCCAACGCGCTATGCAGAAATGTTAAGCAAAAAAATGAAAGATGCTGGAGTGAAAGTTTGGTTAATCAACACAGGGTGGACTGGTGGACCTTACGGAATTGGTAGCCGTATGAAACTGAAATATACTCGTGCTATGATTACTGCTGCATTAAAAGGAGAACTTGATAATGTAGAATATGTTGATCACAAAGTATTTGGAATTGCAAAACCTCAATCTTGTCCAAATGTTCCAAGTGAAATTCTAAACCCTAGAAATACTTGGGAAGACAAAGAGTTATACGATAAAAAAGCGTTAGAATTAGCTGGGAAATTCAAAGCTAATTTTGCGAAATTTGAAGAATTTGCCAATGCTGAAATCTTAGCAGGTGCGCCGATTACAGAATAAAAGGAATGAATTAATTCAAATAAAAAAGCTGTTCATTTCTGAACAGCTTTTTTTGTTTGGTTTCCAATCGCAGTAAAAAAAAATAGACACTGAACACGGAACCGCGACTGAAAACCTTGAAACTTTATTTTTTAGCTTCGTCTATACGTTTTTGGATTAAATCCCAAGCATAATAGTGGAAAGTCATTCCGTTGCTCATCGCTACGAAAAGTCCGTTTTTGTATTTTCCGCCAAGATTAACGCTAGTTGCATCTGCACCGTCACATTCAACTGTAGAAGTTGGAACTTCTGCTAACAAAGGATGATTGTTTGGGTTTTCTTTTGCGCCTTCTCTTGGGTAAACCATAAAAGTATTTGCTTGCTGATTTGATACTAAAAGATATCCTGTAGAATCTGTTTTTTTGTAAATAGCAATTCCTTCGTGATCTGCTTTGAAATCTTTTTGACCAAAGAAAGCCAATTCTTTATTATCATTTAAAGCTGGATCTGCTTTGTATTTTCTAATTCCAGCCTGCTCATCGCAATAGTATACAAAACCTAACTCGTTATCAACTGCAATAGCTTCGATTTCTTTTTTACCGCTGTAAGTTCCGAATTTGCGAACTACTTTTGCAGCAGCAAATTTTCCGTTTCCAGAAAGTTCATATTGCCATAAATAAGTTCCAGATGGACCAGTTTTTCTTCCAACAATAGCGAAGATCTTTCCGTCAGTTGGACGAGTGTATAAAGAAACTCCCATTGGATCGCGTTGTGCTTCTCCTTCAAAAACAGGAATTCCGCCATTGTCGATTGGTTCTAAATCAGGTAAACTGAAGATTCTGATTCTGTTTTCTTCACGCTCTGTTGTAACGGCAACGTCTACTTTTTTTCCGTCAATAATCAATCCGTAAGCGATATCAACATTGTTTGGACGTTTTAAAGTAATTGATTTTTTAAGGATTTTTCCATTCAAATCAAAAGCATACAAACCACCGTCTGTGTCTTTATCTGTTCCAACAATTATACTTTTTGAAGCATCTGTTGGATTGATCCAGATTGAAGGATCGTCTGTATCGTGAGGCAAAGCTTCTGTAACTGCTGTTGGTTTTACTGCATTTGGCTGAACTGGAGCTAATTTGTCGTCTTTACAAGCTGTAAATGAAACAGCTAAAAGTAAAAGAGCAACTAAAGATTTATTTTTCATTATATTATATATTTTAATGCAATTAGACAGAGCGTTAAACTCTGTCTAATTTAAGAATTTTAAAAAAGTGCAGATTACAAGTCTAATTTCAATCCGAAATTGTAACGAGCTTGGTAATATTCAGCTTGTTTTGTGTGAGCTTCAATTCCTTGGTAGTAACGTAACGGTTGGTTTGTTATGTTATTAGCTTCAGCAAACAAACGCAATTTTGGAGTGATTTTGTAAGCAGCATTCGCATCTAAGAAAAATTGTTTGTCGTAGAAACTATCTTTGTAAGACTCAGAACCTAATTCATCTAAGTAATCAGATGTAAAGTTTGTAGAGACTCTTGCAGAGAAACGTTTGTTTTCCCAAGATAAAGATCCATTAAACATGTGTGGTGCAGTACCAGGAAGGCTAATGTTGTTTCTTTCGTTTCCATCCTCATCAGCAATACCTTTTGCTTTAGATTTCGTGTAAGTATAGTTTAAGTATACAGCAAAACCTTTTAAGAATTTACCAGGTAAGAAATCTAACTGACGTTGTAAAGCAACTTCAAATCCATAAACATCAACATTGTCTCCGTTTCTTGACTGTAAGAAAGACCAGTTTTCTCCTGCTGGAATTGGGTTTACTTGATTTGGGAAATCTGCAGCAAATTTCGCATCAGTATATTGATTATCGCTGTAGTTGTAAATGAAATCATTTAATCTTTTGTAGAAAACACCTCCAGAGATCAAACCAACAGATTTGAAATAGTTTTCTGCCATGAAATCATAGTTGTATGCGTATGTCGCTTTAAGACCTGGATTTCCAGCTGTAATTTCTTTATCAGCAGCAATATTGTTTACATAAGGCGCAAGTGCATAGTAGTTTGGTCTAGCCAAAGCTGTTGTAGCAGCAGCTCTTAAAACTAAATCTTTTGTTGCGTTGTATTGGAATGAAATACTTGGCAATGCATTTGTGTATGAGTTTGTATTGTTGATTTTGCTTTCTAATTCTTCTTCATCCAATACACGGTTTCCTGTATAATCAATATGAGTATTCTCAACACGAACCCCCATTACCATCGAAAGTTTGTCATTAAAATCTTGATCCCATCTTACATAAGCTGCAGAAATTCTTTCTTTAGCGTTGTAGTTAACAGCTAAATATTCAGCTGGATCTGTTTCTTTTTCAAATAAAGTAGAATTGTTTAAATCCAAACCTCCTAAATAAGCTGCAGAAGCAAAAGTTCCTGGCACATATTTACTTCCTGGATTAAAATCTTTTCCATCAAAATAAGATGTTGGAACTTGTGATAATAATTCCATATCATCATTGATTGGAGTATAAGAATAGAACATATTGTTTCTTTCTTTTTCTTTCAAACGAAGTCTAAGACCAGTTCTCAATCTTCCTTTTTCACCTGCAATTACAGAGAATGGGAAACGGATGTTTACTTTTGCACCAAATTCACTTTCGCTAGTTTCGTCTGTGTTTTCAGTAACAGAATCAAATTTAAATTCGTCTGTAGATTCTCCAGCAGTTGTTAATAATGGGAATCTTGGATCAGATAAATCTTGGAACATCTCTAAACCTTTTTGACGGTATTCGATGTAACGCTCACCTGGACGGTATTCTCTAGCTTTCGCATAGTTTGCAGACCAGTCTAAATCTAAAGAAGAGTTGATTAAGTGTTCTCCACGAAGAGAATAGTTTTGAACTCTTTGATCTTCTAATCTTCTGTTTTTGTTTCTGCTGTTATCTAAACCACCTTTTGTCTGACGTTTTACACGACCTTCAAATCCTGTGATAGTTTCACCATCGTAAATAGCTTCGATATCATCATAAGTAGTTCTGAAACGATTTTCTCTATCATCTCTCCAGTTGTAGATAGCGTTAGCGAAAATAGTATTGTTTTCGTTGAATTTATAATCTAAAGCAACAGATCCACTACGACGAATACGTTGTACATCATACTTTCTGATTTCAGCCGCTTGTAAATAATCATTTCCAAATTCATCTCTTACCCATTCGTTTTCGATGTTATCAGAACCATAATCAACATTGTTGTAAGATCCACTCACTACAACTCCTAATTTGTTGTCAATAAAACGATTACCGTAAACGAAACCAGCAGTGTAAGAAGCGTGGTCACGAATTGGCAAATAACCTCCTGCAAGAGTTGCAGAAATTCTTTCTCCGTTTGGAGTTGCTCTTGTAATTAAGTTTACAGAACCTCCAATCGCATCAGCATCCATGTCTGGCGTAAGTGTTTTGTTTACTTCGATTGTAGAAATCATATCAGATGGAATTAAGTCCATTTGTACGTTTCTGTTGTCTCCTTCAGCAGATGGAATTCTGTCACCATTTAAAGTAACTGAGTTCAAAGATGGAGCTAAACCTCTAATAATAATGTTACGAGCTTCACCTTGGTCATTTTGCATTGTGATACCTGGAACACGTTTTAAAGCGTCTCCAACGTTAGCATCAGGAAAACGACCCATTTGATCTGAAGAAATTACGTTTCCAATGTTTTTGTTGTTCTTTTGTTGATTCAGCGCTTTTGCCTGACCTTTTAAGATGTCTCCAACAACAACTTCTTTCAATTCATTTTCAGAAGCTTTAAGAGCGAAGTCAATTACGTTGTTTCTTCCTTGCTCTACTTTTATTTCTTGAGTTAAAGTAGTATATCCAATATATTTTACTTCGACTTTGTAAGTTCCTTCGTTAATATTCAATAATTCGAAACGACCGTTATAATCAGAAACGGTGTATTTTTTCTCACCTACAATTTGAACCATAGCTCCAGGAAGAGGCAGTTTGTCATCGGCATCTAATATCTTTCCAGAGATAATAGCCTTCTGAGCAAAACCTGTAAAGGCGAATAAAAAGAATGCTGTTAATAGATAAAATTTTTTCATTGTGTGTGTTTAGTTTGATTTCGGTTGCGAAACTAAAGCCCTTATATTACTAGAGCCTTGAAAAAAAATTAACATAACGTTATGATTGTCCAGCAAAATTCAAAATCTATTAATGTTTAAATAACACTTAGAAGGCAAATAATTGATTCACAATCAAAAAGAAAATAATATTTTGACTTTAATTAAAAATTTGGCGTTAAATTTGCCGTATCAATCACAATCAAAAATCATCAATCATGTTAAAACAATTTTTTATCCTATGTTCAGGAGTCGACCGAGACATCCTGAAAGACTGCTCAGAGGGCGAACAAACCAAATATGTTGGTATTGGAGCCACTGTATTCTTTACAGCAGTTATGGCCTTTTTGGCTAGTGCTTATGCGCTTTTTACAGTTTTCGATTCTATTTATCCCGCTTTGATTTTTGGATTTGTATGGAGTTTACTGATTTTTAATCTGGACCGATTTATCGTTTCGACCATTAAAAAAAGAGATCGTTTTATGGACGAATTTCTTCAAGCAACTCCACGTATCGCATTGGCGGTTATTATTGCAATTGTAATTTCAAAACCTTTAGAGATTAAAATCTTTGAAAAAGAAATCAATACCGTTTTATTGAAAGAGAAAAACGAAATGGAATTGGCTAATAAAAAGCAAGTTGGAAATTACTTCAAATCGGATTTAGATAAAAATAAAGCTGAAATTGCGGCGCTAAAAGCTGACATCGCAAAGAAAGAGAAAGAAGTAAACGATTTGTATTCTGTTTATATTACTGAAGCCGAAGGAACTACCGGAACTAAGAAATTAGGAAAAGGTCCAGTTTACAAAGAAAAACGCGAAAAACACGATGCAGCGCTTAAAGAGTTTGCAACTTTAAAGACAACAAATGAAGCTAAGATCGCCGAGAAAGAAAAAGCTGGAAAACAATTGCAAGCCGATTTAGACAAAAAAGTTTCGCAGACACAACCCATCATCGAAGGTTTTGACGGATTAATGGCACGTATCAATGCATTGAACAAATTGCCTTGGTTGCCATCATTTTTTATAATGCTGTTGTTTTTAGCAATTGAAACCTCTCCAATTATTGCCAAATTATTAGCGCCAAAAGGAGAATTCGATTTCAAACAAGAAGAAGCCGAAACGGCGATGAAAGCAACGCTGACTCAAAATAAATACAAACGTGAGCTACTTGTAAAAACTAGTGCCGAAATGCACGATAGAGTTTACGCCGATATTGCCGGAGACAGAGGTTTATTCGAATTACAGAAAAAAAATGCAAAAGAATTGCTGGAATTACAATCGCATAAATTTGTAGAGAAACAGAAAGCGACTTTATAAGTTCAAAGTTGTTAAGTACAAAGTTTAATATAAAAAAGCCAGAAATAGAATCTCTATTTCTGGCTTTTTTATATTAAACAAAGTCAATAAACTCTGCACTTTGTACTCAGAGCTTTGGACTTTAAAATTACATATAGCTCAAAATTTCTTTCTTATAAGCGTCATATTCTCCTTGCATGATTAAACCATTATCAAGAAGTTTTTTATAATTCTGTAATTTATCGAAAAGTTCTTCTTTAGATAAATCGCTCAATCTACGTTCTCCAGCAGGTTGAGTTGGTTGAACAGGTTGAGTTGGAAGCGGTTCAAAAGTTTCTGTAACAGCAGGAGCAGCTGGTAAAATTTCAGCAAAGCTTGTAACTTCTTCAGCTTCTACTTCTTCGATTTCATCTTCAATTTCTGGTTCAGCTTCTTCCACAATTTCTTGAACTGGAACTGCAGTCTGAACCGGATTTTTCAATAAATCTAATTGCTCTTTAGCATAAGTATACATTTTTCTAGCCTGAATTTTCGGAATATAATCTATAGAAAGAATCAGGTCTGTATCAGTGCTAAATGAAAATTCAGAACCTAAAATGTTTTCTTTTACAAATGCACCTGTAATATCATCCCAAGTATAATCTGTAAAATTCATTGAAAGACCTAAGTTTTTAGGCGTGCAAATAATGATACGTTTATTGGTTAAGATTATACTATCCGGAAAAACAGTGATTGCAGGTTTTTTTTGTACGGCGATGTAGCCAACTTCTTCACCTTTCATCAATAAATCATTAAGTTTCGAAGTTATTTTTTCGATCGCTTTAGGATCTTGTTCTTCGTTCAGAAATTTTTTAAATTGTTCTTTCATTTTTTTAAAAGGTTCTAAGTTGCTAAGCTACTAAGGAGCTGAGTTTTTTTTTCTTACGTTGCAAATGTAATGCCTAATTTTCTAATTCAACAATTTCATTTTGAATTTTCTTTGTCAAACTTTTAAAGACTAATTCGTACGAATGATCTATAAGTTCTTTTACGAATTTATCAGGTAAATTTCCGTTTAAAGAAATAGTATTCCAATGCACTTTACTCATATGAAAACCTGGTTGTATTTCGTCATATTCCGCTCGGAGTTCCTGTGCGCGATCAGGATCACATTTCAAGTTTGTCGATTGTTCATTCTTTTCCCATTGAGAAAGAGAAGACAAAGCAAACATTTTTCCGCCCACTTTAAAAACCAAAGTATCTTCATCAAAAGGAAAATGTTCGCTAACTCCTTTTTTAGAAAGACAATATTCGTAAAACGTTTCTAAATTCATAATTGTTTATTTACCAATTTCACCTAAATGTGTGTATTTAAAACCTTTTTCATATTTCAAACCATAGCCAAAAATACGATCCATTGCAGAATGTGAAAATAAAATAATTCCGGCTAATTGCACAATTTCGATACTTAAATAACAGCCAATGCCATAAATTAAAAGCGCAATTCCTTTGTGGTGAAAGATGTTATAAAGAAGCGCTCCAACTTTGTTTCCGAAAACATAACCAATCATCGATAAATCGGGAACTAAGATTAAAGCTAAAAACCACCACCATTCAAAGTTTAAGTGATTGAATAAAAAGATGCCAAGAATAAATAAAGCGGCTTCTTCAAGTTTTAAAACTGTTTTCATTTGACTATTTTTTCCATCATCTTTTCAGGATGATTTAGTTTTGTAAATCCGAATTTCTCGTATAAAAAGTGCGCGTCAGTAGTTGCCAATCGCCAGATTTTGACTTCTTGCAATTGCGGCTCGTTCATCATCGTTTCTATTAAAATGGAAGAATAACCCTTTCCGCGATGTTCTTCTGTAATGAAAACGTCCATTAAATAAGCGAAAACAACATAATCAGTTATCACACGCGCAAAACCAACTTGTTTATCATCTAGATAAATTCCAAAACAAACAGAAGCATCAATCGTACGCTGAACTTCGTCAATTGTTCGTCCCGCCGCCCAATAAATGTCTTTTAAAAAATGCTGTATAAACGGAATGTCAAGTTTTGTTTTATCAGTAGAAACGGTAATCATAGGTTGTTGTTTTTTTGCCACGAATTGCACGAATTTACACTAATTATTTTTTGCCACAGATTAAAGGATCAAAAATGATTTAATCTGTGAGAATCATTTGATCCCGATAGCTATCGGGAGTGGCAAAATAAAAAAAAGAAATTCGCGAAAATTAGTGTAATTCGTGGCTAACTTTTTAAATCTTGTATAAAATTGGTTTCGATGGACTTGCGTCATTTTCAAACGAAGCAATTTGAAGATTTAGAATATAATTTCCATCTTCAATTTCGTCTGCAACATAAATCATTTCTGTAATTGTGGCATTTAATCTCGCGTCTGAATTTAAGTTTAAAGTGTCTTTTACATTCCAAAACGCCTTGTGAGCCAATAATTTTCCTTCATCATGTTCTTTATCCACACTTGGCAAATCAATCAATAAATGTTGAATTTCGCTTTCGCGGATGAAAATCGCAGCTTCTTCACTTAAATATGGTGGATTTGTATTCGAATATTTTCTTGATTTTTTATCCAGCTCATTTGGAATTGTTCTGATTATCAAAGCTTCGTTTGTCACACTGAGCGAAGTCGAAGTGCTCAACGCATTTTCAATTTGCTCTTTCGTAATCACAAAATCATCTCCAATTTTTTCAGGTTCAACCGTAATCAATTTTGCAGTAAAGAAAAACTGTTTCAACGATTGATTAATACTATAAAAATCATTCGTTATATGTCCCAAACATTCCGTGTGCGTTCCATGCCCATGCGGATTGAAGAAAATATTATTAAAATTTGTAGATGATTTTCCTTCAGAAACCTTCCCAATCCAGTCGCCAAAAACTACAGGTTCAATAGAAGGTTTTTCGATATACCAAGCAATTGGGTTTTCGTCGGTATTAGTTAAAGGAATCGAGATATCAATGGGTTTTGATAAGTCTATTTCGAAAATTTCACCATTGTGTTTTATTGTGGAAAACATATTTGAATACTTTTTAATGATTATCGAAAATTGAGCACCATTCAGAATAATAATTTCCTGCCCAATTTTTCATGTTTTTAAAATACCACTTTGCAGCATTTTCAGCAAGATTAAAACCATTTTCGTCATCTATTATAGATTCCTCTTCAAAGTTCGTTAGAGCATGGTGAATTGCGGCACTGCAAAGAAGAAATTGACCAATAGAGTCAGCTATTGTTTCGCCATAATCCCAGCTGCCAGCCCCATGCATTAGTTTTTGTATTCCGTTCTCAGGATGATTTAAATCTATTATAACTGGATCTGCGCCTTCATCAGCAAGAATAAAAAAGCTTTCATTCCAATCATCAATTTTTGTGTTTTTTACTGGGTTGAAATTATAGCCATCTTGTTTAAATTTTAGATTATCAACACCATAAATACATATTGGATTCCCTACTGTTGTGAAATAAAAATCGTTTAATGAGGCAAAATTAGTGATGTATTCTTTCAAAGAATCTGGAATTGCAACTCCAAACTCATTTTCTAATCTTTCAACATGATTTTGGTTTTTTGATTTCCCAAATGAAAATTCTTCATTTGTGTTCCAAAATTTTTTTATTTCTAAAATGGCTGTTTCTAAATTCATTCTTTTAAGATTTGTTTTACGAATTTAAATAAAACAAATCACTAGCAATTCCATCCGTTAAAAATTTTCCTTTTGGAGTTGGTTTTAAGATGTTGTTTTCAATTGAAAGCAAATCATCATTTAAGAATTTTTGAGCTTGTTTTTGAAGATAATTCAGATATTCCAAACCAAATTCTTTTTCAATTCTTTCTAAGGAAACGCCCCAAATCGTTCTTAATCCCGTCATAATATATTCATTATAACGATCAGAAATCGTTAAAATTTCAGTTTCAATAGGAAGTTCATTATTTTGAATTGCTTTGATATAAAGCGAATTATTAGCAATATTCCAACCTCTTTTTTCGCCGTCATAACTATGCGCAGAAGGACCGATTCCGATGTATTTTTTACCCAGCCAATACGCCGAATTGTTTTTAGAAAAATAATTCTCCTTTCCAAAATTCGATAATTCGTAATGAATAAAGCCGTTATTTTGAAGCATTTCAACCAAAATCATAAAATGGTTTGAAGCGACTTCATCTTGAGGTTCGGCAATTTTACCAGTTTGGATTAATTTGCTCAAAGCCGTTTTCGGTTCAACGGTCAAAGCATAACTCGAAATATGCGGAATGCCGAAATCTAAAGCCGTTTGAATATTTTGTCTCCACATTTCGTCGCTTAATCCTGGAATTCCGTAAATCAAATCCAAAGAAATGTTGTCGAAATATTTAGTCGCTTCTTCCAGACATTTTTTGGCTTCCGCCGAATTATGAGCACGATTCATCATCTTCAAATCATCTTCATAAAAAGACTGAATTCCAATGCTTAAACGATTTATCGGACTTTTAGATAATTCTAAAATTCTCTCAGCAGACAAGTCATCAGGATTTGCTTCCAAAGTAATTTCAGGATTTTCGATGACTTTGTAATTCTTATAAACTTCAGAAATCAGAAAGTTAATCTCTTCATTACTAAGAACAGAAGGAGTTCCTCCACCAAAGTATATCGTTTCAATGATATTGTCATCCTGAGCGGAGTCGAAGGGTTTGCGCATGCCAATTTCTTTAGCTAAAGCCAAAACCATATCGTCTTTCTTTTTCATTGAAGTAGAAAAATGAAAGTCGCAGTAATGACAAGCTTGTTTGCAAAAAGGTATGTGAATGTAGATTCCGCTCATTTTAGTTTTTAGTCTCGGTTTTCAGTCTCAGTATTCGGTTTCAGATAAACTGCAAACCGCGACTGAGACTGAGAACTATTTTTTTACTCGATCCTCATTCTGTTTTACAAAAGCATCCCAGCCAGAATAGCTTTTTCCTGCAATAACTTTTCCTGAATTAAA
>Ga0190282_1026_pt2 | contig 115966 bp, 84 predicted proteins | sample ZER3_100Endo_I3_FD_131024 | JGI IMG/M metagenome (GOLD analysis project Ga0190282, IMG submission 131024) | Enriched cells of freshwater protists from Biology Centre CAS, Ceske Budejovice, Czech Republic - ZER3_100Endo_I3 | ecosystem: Environmental > Aquatic > Freshwater > Unclassified ...
ATACGGTTACTTTAACTCCGTTAAGCAATGATACGGATGTTGAAGGCGATGCGCTTTCCATCGTTTCAATCAATGGAACAGCTCTGACAGGAAATTCCCAGACAATAGCAGTTTCAAACGGAACTGTGGATATCTCGGCTTCGGGAACGATTACTTTCACGCCTTCGGCTGACTTTAACTCGACAACACCAATCAGCATTCCTTATATTATTACTGACGGGAATTTAACGGCAACGGCTAATATCAAAATCACAGTTACGGCAGTAAATGATGCTCCGGTTGCCAATGACGATACAAACGGAAGTATTCCATCAACAGCAAATGCAACATTAATTAATGCGCTTACAGCAACAGATATTGATGGAACAATTGCAAATTATACTGTTGTAACACTTCCTGCACATGGTATTTTAGCTTTAAGCGGAACAGCAGTAACAGTAAATCAAATTTTGACTCCTTCAGAAGTTGCAATGCTGACTTATGATCCGAGTGGTTCATTTACTGGAAATGATACATTTACTTTTATCGCAACTGACGATTTAGGAGTAGATTCTGCACCAGCGACAATTACAATTATTGTTGGAAACAATGCGCCAACAGCAATTGATGATGTAAATAATGGAATTCCTTCAAATGCGGGTGCCACAGCAATTAATGCTTTAACAGCAACAGACACAGACGGGACAATTGTAAATTATATTGTAGAAACGTTACCTTCTTATGGTGTTTTAGCACTTTCTGGTGTTCCAGTAACTGCTAATCAAATTTTGACACCAGCAGAAGCGGCAATGCTGACTTATGATCCAAGCGGAACATTTTCAGGAAACGATTCATTCACTTTTACAGCAACAGATAATAATGGAGCTGTCGATGCTACACCAGCAACGATAACAATTCCAGTTATTAAGAGAGATCTTGTCGCAATTAAAGACGAAATTGGTTCTGTTGTAGGAATCAATGAAGTGGTTAAAGTTATCAATGTTTTAGATAATGATACTTTAGATCATGACCCACTGATAATTTCAGATATTAATTTGAATGTACTGACTCCAGATCCTAATAATGTATTAACATTAAAACCAGACGGAACAATTGAATTAATTCCAAATGCTCCGGCAGGAACTTATACTTTAACGTATGAAATCTGCGAAAAAGCCAATTCAAGAAACTGTACTTCTGCGACTGTTTCGGTTACAGTAGTAGCACCGACAATGACTATTAAAGCGGAAAGTTATTGTTCGAATAATGCAGCTTACGTTTCTTATAGCGTAACTCCAGACAACTTTACACCAGCGGGTTCATTAACAATTAATTGGATTGACAGCGCAAATAACGTAGTGGCAACACAAACGAACATGTCTTTAAGCGGAAATGTATTATGGCCGGGAACAGTAGTAGATGGAAATAATCGTCCGACAGACTGGCCGGGATGGGTATTAGTGAATGGACAATGGATGGAAGGTGCTGACGGATTTGAATTGACCAGACCAGCAGTAACAATGCAGTTTACTTTAAATCCGACTCAATCGGTAATTGTAAACTATCCAGCAGCAACGACTGGCTGTAATGCAAAACCTCAATTCGGAATCGAAGCTGGAAATGACAATGATATTGCAAGAGCAGACGGAATCAACGGTTCATTAGAACTAATCAATGTTTTAGACAATGATAAACTAAACGGACTACCAGTTAATCCGGAAGATGTTATTTTAACAGGAAACAATTTCCCTGCTGGAATTACCTTAAATGCTGACGGAACGATTGATGTTGCTCCAGGAACGCAAGGCGGAAATCATACTTTGACTTACCAGATCTGTGAAAAAGCAAACAGCAATAACTGCAGTACAGCAACGATTCAGATTTTTGTTGAAGTGCCTTCGATTGCATTAATCATGAAAGTTTCTTCTGATGACAATAATGGAAATGGAGCAATAGAAGCTGGAGAGACTTTAACATACACTTTTACAGTTACAAATAATGGAAATGTACCACTTGAAAACATATCTATTTCTGATCTTTTACCAGGAGTTATCCTAAAAGGAGGGCCAATTAATTTAGCAGTGGGAACTAGTGACGGTACAACATTTACCGCTACTTACACTTTAACACAAGCAGATATTAATTCAGGAATGGTAAGTAATCAATCTACTGTTTCGGCGATTACGCAAAGTGGTATTGCAGTGACAGACAAATCAGATGCTGAGAATACGGGTGGTGATAAACCAACTGTAATCGAATTCAACGGTTGTGATATTAAAATCTTTAATGCAGTTTCTCTAAATGGAGATAATATGAATGAGAGATTTTACATCCGCGGTATCGAATGTTATCCAAACAATACAGTTCAGATATTTAACAGATGGGGAGTTCTTGTTTTCGAAAGAGATCATTACAACAACAATGATGTAGTGTTCAAAGGATATTCAGAAGGAAGAACAACCGTAAAGGAATCAAACGGATTGCCGGAAGGAACATATTATTACATTTTGAGATATAAAGACAATCAGTCTAAGCCTCGACAAGAAGCTGGATATTTATACTTGACTAAATAATTTTCCTATACTAATAATAATGGCTTAGCAATAGGTTAAGCCATTATTTTAAATCGATAATAAATGAAAAAATTAGCATTAGTTTTATTGTTTTGTTCTGCAGCAAGTTTTGCCCAGCAGGATGCGCAGTTTACGCAATATATGTACAATACCATTAACATAAACCCAGCTTATGCCGGTTCAAGAGGCGTAATGAGTGTTTTCGGATTGTATCGTACACAATGGGTAGGGCTGGATGGAGCACCCGAAACAAGTACATTATCATTAAATACTCCTTTAAATAACAAAAACATCGGATTGGGGTTTTCATTAGTAAATGATAAAATCGGACCTACAACAGAAAATAATATTTCGGCAGATTTCTCCTATTCTATTCAAACATCAGCAGATGCTAAATTGTCTTTTGGTATCAAAGGATCGGCTAATATCTTTAGCCTTGACCCTAATAAACTGAGACCAGAGCATCAAGGAGATCCTCAGTTTTCAGACTTTAGAAACAAATTTACACCAAACGTTGGAGCGGGTGTTTATTGGCATTCAGACAAAGGTTATGTTGGTTTATCTGTACCGAACTTTATTCAAACAAGTCGTTACGATGATAATGATACAGCCATTTTTAAAGAGCTGATTAATTATTATCTAATCGCAGGTTATGTATTTAATTTAGATCGTTACGAAATGATCCAATTTAAACCAGCAGTTTTGGCAAAAATGGTAGACGGTTCGCCGCTTCAATTAGATGTTTCTGCCAATTTTCTATTTAATGAAAAATTCACGGCTGGAGTTTCTTACAGATGGAGCGCTGCTTTAAGTGCTATGGCTGGATTCCAGATCAATAAAAGTATGTACATAGGATATGCTTACGATCGCGAAACCACCAAATTGAACAATTACAATTCAGGCTCGCACGAGATTTTCCTTCGTTTTGAGTTCATGAATAATTTCAACCGAATAACATCACCAAGATTCTTCTAATTATGAATTTTAAAAAAATACTATATACGATTTTTTTGTCTTTCTTCTTTTTTAGCGGAATAGCACAAAAAGCCCTTTTAGACAAAGCCGAAAAAGAATACAATAATTACGCTTACGCGGATGCAATTGAGATTTACGAAAAGCTTGCAGCAAAAGGTTACGAAGAACAAAAAATGTTTCAGCGACTTGGAAATGCTTATTACTTTAATGCAGAATTGGTAAAAGCAGCCAGCTGGTATCAAAAACTTTTTGCATTGAATGCACAGCAGGAACCAGAATATTATTATAGATATGCACAATCGCTTAAAACATTGGGCGACTATAAAAAAGCAGATCAAATGCTGACCGAATTCAATAAAAAAGCAAGTACAGACAGCAGAGGTATTTTGTTTGAAAACAATAAAAACTATCTGGATCAGATTAAGCTGAACTCTGGAAGATTTGAAATTTCGGCGTCGAATGTCAATTCTGAAAATTCAGATTTTGGAAGCGCATTTTTAGGCAGTAATTTAGTTTTTAGTTCAGCTAGACAAATTGGAAAAAAAGAAGGCAAAACCTTTAAATGGACCAATAAAAACTTTACGAATTTGTATGTTGCCGAACTTAAGTCGGATGGAAATGCGAAAACGGTGATGCTTTTAAACAAAGAAATCAATTCTAAATTTAATGAGTCAACTCCTGTTTTTACCAAAGACGGAAAAACAATGTATTTTACCCGTAACAACTTTTTAGACGGAAAAAGAGGGAAAGACGAAAAAAACATTACGCTTTTAAAATTGTATAAAGCAGAACTTGTAGAAGGAAAATGGTCGAACATTAAAGAACTTCCATTTAACAGTGATGCTTACAGCACAGCGCATCCAGCTTTGAGTGTAGACGAAAAGAAATTGTATTTTTCTTCGGATATGCCAGGAACACTAGGACAGTCTGATTTGTTCAGCGTTACTATTAATAGTGATGGAAGTTTTGGGAAACCAGAAAATCTAGGACGCAGCATTAATACCGAAGGAAGAGAAACTTTTCCGTTTATTTCTGGAGATAACGAGTTGTATTTTGCAACTGATGGACGCCCAGGATTAGGAGGATTAGATATTTTCGTTTCTAAAATTTTAAATGACGGCACTTTTGATCAAGTGCAAAATATCGGTGAACCCGTAAATACAAAGTTTGATGATTTCGCTTTTATCATAGACAACAATAATCGTAAAGGTTATTTTTCTTCTAATAAAAAAGGCGGTTCTGGAAATGATGATATTTACAAATTTACAGAAACTAAAAAGTTAGTTTGCGAAAGAACACTTACCGGAACTATTTTAGATAGTAAAGCCAATGAAGCTATAGAAGGTGCTAAAGTGACGCTGCTCGACGAAAACAAACAACCTTTAGGAGAAGTAGTAACAACAGCCGACGGAACTTATAGTTTTAAAGTAAACTGCAGTAAAAACTATTTTATTAAAGTAGAAAGAAAACAATATCCATCAAAAGAAAATCAGGTTGCAATTGCTTACGGTCTGGAGAATAAATTGGACTTTGTTTTAGAAAAAGAAAAAATCGCTGTTATTGCAGCACTTCCAATTTCAGAAGTTAAAAAAATAAAAATCGGAACAGATTTAGGAAAATTGCTTAATATTTCGATGATTTATTTCGATTTAGGAAAATGGAATATTACTGATGCCGCTGCAGTAGAATTACAGAAAATTCTCGAAGCGATGCAAGAATATCCGAAAATGAGAATAGATATCCGTTCGCATACGGATAGTAGATCATCAGCAAAATCAAATTTGGTTTTATCTGATAAAAGAGCGAAATCGATTATGTCATGGCTGATCGAAAAAGGCATTGCTGCCGATAGACTAAAAGGAAAAGGTTACGGCGAAAGCAAATTGCTTAACAGATGTAAAGACGGCGTAAAATGTTCTGAAGAAGAACACCTAAAAAACAGAAGAAGCGAGTTTTTGATTATCTCGATGTAATAAATTAAAGTTTGGAACAGAGGTCATAATAGCTTCATCCAGATTAAAATCCCCCAAAAGCCTTCAGGATCAATTTTTGATTTTTGGAGGTTTTTGTTTTTTGGACTAGAGCGAGAACGTTCTGTTTTTTTGTGTTTATTGCTATTCAGTTTTGTTTTTTAATTCCATGTCTATTCTGTGCATTCCCAAGGCATAATAATTCTCAGTTTCTTTTGTTGTTACAAATCCATATTTTTCAAAGAAACCTGCGGAATGCTGGGTTGTATCAATGATTACGGAAGAATTTTTATACAATCGTTTGATTTCCTCCAATCGATATGATAAAAGTTTTTCTCCAAATCCTTTTTTGTGAAAGTCATTGTGAATGAGTCCCCATGCCAATGTAAAAATCGCATTGTTTTGATCCTTCGCATAACCTCCACAGCCAATTACTTTTTGATTATAACTAAGTACATAAAACGGTATATCATCGATTCCTTTCTCAATTCTCTCCAGAAAATCTGCAAAGTCAAAAACCTCCTGATCTGAAAAGAATTTAGGAACATTAGTTTTAAACGCTTCCATGCATTCGTTTTTATCTGTACTTCTATATGCTCTAATTATGATTTCCATTTTTAATTATTATTGATATTTTTTTTAAAGGAACATTATTATCTTAAACTGTCATTCTATAAAAATTACCAGTAATTTTCGATTGAATAACGATGTAGAACATGATCTGCAATATCAAAAGTTAGGTTTTCGTCGCCATTGGTAAATGCAACTACAGTCATTCCTGCATTTTTGCCTGCCGTCATTCCGTGATAAGAATCTTCGATCACGATGCATTTTTCTGGAGAAACATTTAATTTCTTTGCCGTTGTAAGGTATACAGCAGGATTTGGTTTTCCTTGTTCTTCGTGTTCGGATGAAGAAATAGCATCAAATAAATCCATGATTCCGGCTCTTTCGAGACTTACAGAAATAAACGATTCGGGCGCGTTTGTTGCAAGGCCTATTTTGTAGTTCAATGTCTTTAAATGTTCTATAAAGGGTCTTATATTTTCTATAAAACAATCTTCGGTAGATATTAAATCAATGACTCTTTGAATTACCAATTGTTCTGCTTCTTCTAAAGAGACATCGTTCCACGGGTATTTCGCAAACCAAAAGTTTGTTACTTCCTTAGTGGTCATGGTTTGCGTCTGCAAGCGGTCTGTGTCAGAAAGTTTTACACCCAACGAACTAAATATTTCAGTTTCTGCCCTGTACCAGAAATGTTCGCTGTTTATTACCACGCCATCCATGTCAAATATAACAGCTTCTTTATTTTTCATTTTTTATTATTTATGCGTTGTTTTTTTGTACGAGGCTCGGCATACGATTAAGTTTTCAAAAAATGAAATAATTGAAGTCAATAGAAAACTAGTTTAATTATTGATCTAAGGATAAGACAGAATAAACCATTGCAGTAAGTATCTGCTTTTCCCTACGCCGATGTGAGCCGATTCAGGTTCAAAGGGTTTTTCTCAATTCTGGTAAAGCCAGAATACCCCTAAAGCAAAGCAAAAATACAAAAAAATCAGTAGTCGTTTTGGATACGAAAGCTGATTTTTTGATCGTAAAGCTTGAAAATAATGCAAAAATGGTATTCCTTCAAAAAGTAAAAGGCCTGAAGATTTAGCCTAGACAAAAAGAGATAATTAAAACAGCATTTTATTCTTACTTTTTTGCAGTACTTTAAGGGATTTGATGATAATTATTTGGTAAAAATAATGTTTTATTGATATTAAATTTATATTTGCGTATATAAAGAACAGCCAAAAATTAGCTCAGAACAAGAAAATATCAAAATTGATGAAGCGTACTACAAAGAACTCTTTTATTCTTTGTATCCACGCCTTGTGAGCTACAGTTTAAATTTTGTAAAAGATAATTTTCTTGCCGAAGAAGTTGTAGAAAACGTCATGCTGCAGCTTTGGGAAAATCGAGTAAAATTTGAAAAAATAGTTGACGTTAAATCGTATCTCTACACAATGGTTCGAAACGGTTCTCTTTTAATCTTAAAAAAAGAACAGAAAATTGTTGAGCTAGATCATAAACTTTCTGATGAAACCGCAGAATTCGATTTTAATATTCTAGAAGAAGAATTGTATTCAACTTTAATAGAGGCTTTAAATTCATTACCAGAAAAATGTAAAGAAGTTTTTGAACTTTCTTGTTTAGAAGGAATGAAGTACAAAGATATCGCTGAACAGCTCAATATTTCTATCAATACAGTGAAGTCACAACGCGCCCGCGCCATCGAATTACTGAAGGAAAAACTTAAAAATCACTCTGAACTTTTATTTATTTTGCTTTTTCTTTAAAAAAAATCAAAAATCTTTCCACCCTTTTTTGATATTCTGTACTCTTAGTTATATAACATTTACTTAAAGTGTTAATAACCGATACTTAATATCAAAAATATGGCTTCAGGAAAGAAAGAATTTATAATCGCTGGTCTTATAAGAAAGGAATTGCTTGTAGGGGACTTATCGATCGAAGAAAATGCTTTTTTGCAGGATTGGCTTTCTGTACCCGAAAATCATGAATATTATCAAAAAGTTATTGATTTAGAAACTTTAAAGTCAAAAGAGAGATTTTATAAATCGATTGATGTTGATTCGGCATTCGAACGAATTAAAGAAAAACTAGATTTTAATGATGCGCCTGTAATTTCACTTTTTAATTACAAAAAGGTATGGAAGTATGCGGCGGTTTTAGTTCTTTTAGCAGGAATCACTTCTGTTTTCTTTTACCTCAATAAAGAAGAAGCAGTAAAAAAACAAGTGGTTGTGGTGAAAAGTATTTTGCCTAAATACAATAATCCGACTTTGGTTTTGGCAGATGGAACTGTAGTTTCTTTAGAACCTAAAAAAGAAAAAATCGTTTCTAAAAATGGTGTAATATCAAATGTAAATCATGTATTGGTTTATGATGCAAAAGCAATGAAAGGTACAACTGGAGGTGAAAATACGTTGATTGTTCCTGTTGGCGGAATCTACGCTGTCAATCTTTCAGACGGTACAAAAGTATGGCTTAATTCAAAATCTACTTTGAAATATCCGGTGGAATTTAGCGGAAAAACTCGTAATGTGTCTCTCGAAGGTGAGGCTTATTTTGAAGTTGCTAAAAACCAGCAAAGCCCTTTTACGGTTAAAACCAAATCTGGAAACGTAACCGTTTTAGGAACTCATTTTAATGTGAGCGCTTACGCGGAAGACCAAAATTTTGAAACCACTCTTGCTGAAGGAAAAGTAAAAGTTTCGCAAGAAGACGAATCTGTTCTTTTAAAACCAGGACAGCAGGCTCGTTCTAAAAATGCGGGATTAAAAGTAGTAGAAGTTGATGCGTCAGTTTATACAGCTTGGAAAGATGGCAAGTTTTATTTCGAAAATGAAAATTTGAAAAACATCTTAATTAAAATGGCAAGATGGTACAACTTTAATGTCAAGTTCGAGCAAAAATCATTAGAGCAAATCAAATTTACCGGAATTGTTTTAAAGGATGAACCTATAGATCATTTCTTGGATATTATTAGCAAAACATCGAATGTGAAATATAAAATAACCAAAGTAAACCAAACGTATGAAGTAACCGTAAGTAAGTAAAAAAGAAAACCGGAAAATATTGGCGTATTTCCCGGCAAGTATTTGTTCAAGTCGAAAAAAGAGTTCGAAGTCTATTAACCAACCAAAACATTTTAAAAGTATGAAAAAAAACCTATCCGCAAAAGATTGTGGGGTAAAATCCGCGCTTTGGGATAAATTTCTTGATCTCATGAAGAAATCCCTAATATTAACGATATTTCTTTTCAATATAGTGGCTTTTGCCTATTCGCAAAAAGTGAGTATAAACGCCAGAAACCAGTCAGTATCTTCTGTCTTGAAAACAATTACGAGAAAAACCAATGTTGAGTTTTTCTACAGTGATGATGTTTTTGATGCACAAAGAATGGTAAATATATCGGCCAACAATACCGATATTATGGTAGTTCTTAAAGAATTATTGGGAGATAATTATAAAGCAGAATTTGTAAATAATAAACTGATTGTTATTGCTTTAAATACAAAGGCAAAAATTGGAACTGCTTCGGTTTTAGAAGAAAAAGTAAAAATTAAAGGTGTTGTAACCAATGCTAAAAAGGAATTTTTAATTGGTGCAACAGTTTGGGTGAAGGGTACAAAAGACGGTGCGATCACCAATTTTGACGGTTCATACGAAATCATGGCCAAAAAAGGAGATATTCTTGTTTTTGAATATTTAGGATACAAAAAAACAGAAGTTACCGTTAATGACAGTTTGATTATCAATCCGATTTTATTGGAAGATGTAAGTAAGCTTGATGAAGTAAAAGTAGTTTCTACAGGTTATCAAAAAATTGATAGAGAACGTTCTACGGGATCTTTTGCAGTAATTACAGCAAAAGATTTAGAAAAAGTAAATACGTCAAACGTAATTAACAGATTAGAGGGGCAGGTTGCTGGTCTTCAGATAGATTTGATGGAATCTGATAATACGTTTGTTTACGGAAATGTATTTGCCGATGGAGCTGGAGATAGCAGTTATAAATTTGCTATTAGAGGAAAATCTACTTTTGAATCCAATGAAATGCCATTAGTAGTATTGGATGGAACGCCAACAGAGATGGATATAAGAACGATTAATCCTAACGATATTGAAAAAATTACGTTCTTAAAAGATGCTGCGGCAGCTTCTATTTATGGGGCAAGAGCGGCAAATGGAGTAATGGTAATTGATACTAAAAAAGGAAAATCTGGACCATCAAGCATTAGTTTTTCACAAAGTTATGGCTTTACAAACAAGCCTACGTTAAATAGAATTCCATTAATGAATTCTGCTCAAGTATTGAATTTAGAGCAGGAATTAGTAGATAAAAGATTAGTTAACGATCCTGCAGGTCCATCATTTTTTCTTCCTCAGCCAATAAGCCAAGGAATGGAATTGATGTTTCAGGAAAAAAGAGGACAGATTTCTGCAGCAGAAAAAGATGCGGCATTAAGCATTTTAAGAGGCAGAAACACGTACAATCAAACAGAGAAATATCTGCTTCAGGCTGCAACAACTGAAAATTATAATCTTTCAATAAGCGGAGGAGGAGATAACGATTATTCGTATTTAGTATCAGGATCGTATTCAAAAGAAAAAACACAGGCAATAGGTAATGAAGGACAGCGTTTGACTTTTCTTGCTAATCAGGATTTTAAATTATTCAATTACATTAAATTAAATACAAGCCTTAGGGGATCTATATTCAAATTTGGAGATAATGGTATAGGAGCTAAATCTATTTCTTTCTCAAGAACTGCTCTTCTTCCTTATGACCAGATTGTAGATGATAATGGAAACTCGGTTAATTATTATCGTCATTTTTACAGTGGTGTGACAATACCTTTGGAACAACAGGGCTACCAGCCTTGGACTTATAATTATTTGGATGAATTAAATAATTCTAACAAAAATATAAATGAACAAAATTACGGTGCTACAATTTCTGCTACAATTCCATTATTAAAAGGATTAGATGCTGTGGGAACTTACACAGGAGAGCGCAGCTATTTGACTAATGAGAATTTATACAATGAAGACACCTATTATACTCGTGATGTAATTAATTATGCAACTTCAATCAATAACAGTGGCGAATTGGTTTATGGTATTCCGAGAGGAGGTATTGCTCAAAATAATAATGTAGGACGAAGCAGTTATACAGTAAGAGGTCAATTAAATTACGATGGTATTATTGGAGAAAATCATTTAATTAATGCAATGGGTGGTATTGAAGGAAGACAAGTTAAAGAAAACTTAGAATCAGGGACTTTGTACGGTTACAATTTCAAAACTCAAACTTCAGTAGATCTTCCATCGCAAACTTATGTAGACGTTAATGGATTTTTGACTACTACTTCATATAATAATACTCTTAAAGAAAGCAGAAGAAGATTCTTGTCTTATTATGCCAATGCAGGTTATACCTTCAAAAACACCTATACTTTAACTGGAAGTGCTCGTTTAGACGATTACAATAATTTTGGTGTAGACAAAAAATTAAGAAGAACACCTCTTTGGTCTACAGGGGCAAAATGGAATATTAAAAACGAATCTTTCTTAAAAGAGAATAATTTTGTTAATAGTCTTGGTTTTAGAGTAAGTTATGGGTTCAATGGAAATATCAACATGGATACGTATCCATTTACGAATATTTCTCTTAATAATTCAGATCCTTATTCTCAGCAGCCGTATGCAGGAGTTGTTTCACCTGCAAATCCGTTCTTGAGATGGGAAAAAACGGGAATATTAAATTTTGGTCTTGACTTTGCCATCTTAAACAATAGATTAAGCGGTACAATTGAATATTATAACAAAAACAGTAAGGATTTAATTGTAGAGTTCCCTGTTTCTCCATTTTACGGGTTGGTTAATGATAATTTGATTCGAAATGCGGCAAACTTACAAGGGCACGGAGTTGATTTTACTTTAAACGGAACAATCATAAAAGCGAAGGATTTTTCATGGAATTCAACTCTTATAGTTTCGTATAACAGAACAGAAGTGACAGATTCTCGTTTTGACGATTACAGCTATTATTTGAATGGAAACGGATTGACAGCTCCAGTAAAAGGATACCCGTTAAACAGTGTTTTTGCTTTTAGATCTGCTGGACTTGATGCTAATGGAGCAACACAGGTTTATGATGGAGAAGGAAACATTGTAAACTCTTTTACAGCGCTAAGAAACATTGAAGATGTAAAATATATGGGAACAAATATTCCTGCATATTATGGAAGTATGAGTCATACATTCAATTACAAAAAACTATCACTTTTTATTTTAGCTACATACAAATTAGATTATGTAATGTTTAAACCCACATTTGCTAATTATGTGAGCCGTGGTCTTTTTAACCAATACGATTTAAATTCTGAAATTGACCAAAGATGGAGAAATCCAGGAGATGAAGCCACTACAAATGTTCCTGGCGTACAAGGAATGGGAGGTTATAGCTACAGTAGATATGTATACGGTGAGAATAGAATTATTGACGGTGATCATATTCGTTTTAGAGAACTTTCTTTAAAATATGATTTGTCAGATTTACTTAAAAGCCGTGTTGTCAGAGGAGCATCAATTACGTGTTCTGCAAGAAATCTTGGTTTCTTCTGGAGAAAAAATAAAGAAGGTATAGATCCAGATTTTCTTCCTTACACAGGACAAAACTTAAAACTGCCTCCGATGGCATTATATTCAATTGGTTTTAATGTTAATTTTTAATTTTTTGAAAATGAAAAAATACTTAAAATATATAGCAGCAGGGTTTGCAATTGCAATTGCAGTTAGCTGCGACAATTATGTTGATATTCAAACAGAAGGAAGATTGGTTCCTGAGGAAACTATAAACTACAGGTATTTATTGAACAATACCAGAATGTTTGATGTCACTTACGATTTGCCAGATGCGGCATCTGATGATGTTGACTTTAAAAATGATACTCAGATTACAAGTTTAGAATCGTCTACTTTTTACAGTCCGTTTATCAATACATATAAATGGTCTGAAGTAGTTTATCCAGAAGGAGAAAAAGATTTTCAAATGGAAGGGCTGTATGATGCATTGTATTACACCAATGTAATTATTACCGAAGTTATGAATAGCAAAAAAGGAACCGAAGCAGAAAAATTGGCTGTTAAAGGTGAAGCTCAGGTTCACCGCGCTTTTCTTTATTTGATGCTCGTAAATACGTTCGGAAAAGCATATGATGCAACGACTTCTGCGACAGATTTAGGAGTTCCAATTTTTACAACACCAACAGTTTCTCAAGATATTAGAAGAGCTACAGTTCAGGAAGTTTACAATTTGATTCTTGCCGATTTAAACGATGCTGTTAATTCGGGTTTAAAGCCAGTTAATTCGGGATTAAATTTAGCATTTCCATCACAATCTTCTGCGTATGCATTGCTGGCAAGAACTTATTTGCTAATGCGTAATTATCCGTTGGCCAAAGAAAATGCAGAGAAATCATTAGCGTTGCAAAACAAATTAATCAATTTGGCAGATTTTGAGTTTGAAACTTATCCAACAAAGAGATTTGATTCAGAAATTATACTTTCAAAATCAAGCTTCAATAGCTATCAATATGCTCCAATGATTTTAGGTTTAAGTGATGAATTGCTTAATTCTTTTGATCCAAATGATCTTCGTTACGTAATGTTTACAAAACCTGCTTCAGATTTTGATTTTTCTTATACTGAAGGAAGAGCTTATTCTAAAGAAAGTTTGACAGGCGAAGGAAGAAATGCAGGACCAACAGTTCCAGAAATGATGCTAATTAAAGCCGAATGTGATGCAAGAGCAGGGTCAGGAGCTTTGGCAATGCAAACCATCAATAAATTGAGAGAAAGCCGTTTTAGAACAGGCGAATTCGTAGCCCTTACTGCTGCAGACAATAACGATGCTTTAGTAAAAGTATTAGCAGAAAGAAGAAGAGAATTGATGGGAAGAGGCTGTTTCAGATGGTTTGATTTGAAACGATTAAATAAAGAGCCACAGTTTGCTAAAACCATTACGCGTAATTACAAAGGGCAGACGCTGACATTAGCACCAAACTCAGATCGTTATCAAATGCCTTTTGCACCGATATACTTTCAATACGCTCCAAACTTAGAACAAAACAAATAATTAAGTGACTTATAAAGTGCACTCAAGATTTTTGAGTGCACTCTATATCAAAAAACAAACAAAAATGAAAAACTTAAAACTGATACTATTTCTTTTTGGTATCACAAGTCCATTACTGGCTCAAACTAGCGGAGAAAAATTCTTTTTAACGCCAGAACATCCAAACGCGGGCGAAGAAATTACAATTACTTACAATGCGACAGATACTCCATTAGAAAATGCAAAACACGTTGAAGGAGTTGTTTATACTTACGATAATTTCAGATGGTTGGCAGACGATATTACTTTAAAATCGACTGGAGATAAAAAATGGCAGACTAAAATGAAGCTTTCTGATAAAGCAGCTTTCATTACTTGCGTTTTTAAATCGGATACGATTAAAGACAATGGTGGAAAAATGACCTATTCTTGGATTCTGGATAAAAATGATGGTTCTTATGTAGCTTGGGGATTTTTAAGAAGTCCTGATTTACAGGATCAGGTTCCGAATATTGTTCATGATAGTGCTTACATCAAAAAAGAAGTTTCTTTATTCTGGATCAATAATGAGTTAAAATACCATCCAAATGCACGTACGCATGTATTTTACGAAGGTTCAAAATTGAAACAATTAGAAACTGGTCAACCACAGCCAAAGCTAATTATGAGAGAAGTTCGTTTTGTTTTAACAGAAAAGAGCTTAGATAATCCAACACAATATAACATTCAGAAAACGATTGGTTTGTTGGAACCTGAACATAAAGTTTTTGCAGATTCTGTTCAGAATGTTTTATTGAAAAGATATCCAAACGGAGTTTTAGCTCGCGATATTGAAATTAAAAAAATATTTAATGAAGGAGATTTCAATAAGAAAGTGGCTATGTATACTGCTTTTGAGAAAAACTTCCCGCAAAGTAATTTCCTAGATGTCAATACAGATACAGAAAGTTTGTTTTATGATAAAATGTTTAAAGGAATTGCTTACAACTATATCGTAAAAAACAAAGATTATAGCTACTCAATCAATAGTGTAAAAAAAGTTTCGTACAATATTTTAGTTGATTATGCTTGGCATTTAATTTCAATTCCTTTTGATAGAGATCAAGATGGAATTGAGAAAACATCTTTAGAAACATTAAAAAAATATGCCGATGTAATTATTCCAGAGATGGAAAGCAGAGAAGCATTTGTACCGAAAGAATTTGTTGGAAAATTATCTCCAAACGAATGGAAAGCGCAAGCATTACAAAATGCAGCCAGAGAATATTTTACTTACGCTAAACTTTTAGAAATCTTCAAAAGTTATGATTTATCTAAAAAATACTTAGACAAAATCAAACCGATAATGAAATTTGAAGACGCACAATACAATGAAGTGTATTCAAGAATGTTGTTAAGAGAAGGGAAAACGGCTGAAGCAAAAGCTTATTTGGTTGCTGCTACAAAAGCAAATAAAATTACACCAGAATCTATTGCAACTTTTAAAGATTTGTTTGTAAAAGAAGGTAAGAAAGAAGCTGATTTTGATGCTTATTATCATTCTTTAAAAGCAGATAATAATGAAGAACACAAAAAGAAATTGATTGCAGAATTAATCAATCTTCCAATTGATGGATTTGAGATGGAAAGCAGCCGTGGTGGAAAAGTAAAATTAGCTGACCAAAAAGGTAAAATTGTGGTTCTTGATTTCTGGGCAATGTGGTGTGGACCTTGTAAAAATGCGATGCCAGGAATGAATATGGCTGTAAATAAATACAAAGAAGATCCGAATGTGAAATTCTATTTTGTTGATACAATGGAATACATCAAAGATTTTAAAGCGCAGACTCAGGCTTTCATTAAAGAAAAAGGATTTGATTTTACAATTTTGTATGATAGTAAAAATCCGAAAACAGGAAAATTTGATGCCGTTTACGACAAGTATTCAAAAGCATTTCATTTCTCTGGAATTCCGGAGAAAATGATTATCGACCAAAACGGAAATTTAAGATGGATGTCGAATGGTTATTTTGGAAGCCCAAGCGAATTGCTTGACGAAATTTCGATCATCGTTGAATATTTAAAATCTGAGAAAAAATAATTTAGTTAAAAAAAAGGTTAAGTAATGAAAATTGTTCATTTTTTATTTCTCAGTATTTTAGGATTGTACTGTCAGACTGGTTTCGCGCAAACCATCTGGCAGGGACAATACGATTCTTCACGAATCATCGTGGCAGGCGATTTTGACAGTAAAAAAGATTCACTTTTACTGAGTATTCCAGAAATGTCTTATGACTCTATTAAAATAGGAATTAGAACAGAAAAGGATAGTGTTTTCTTTAAAAATGAAGTGTATAATTTTGTTTTTAAAGGAAAATACAACGCTGATAAAACTGCAATTTCTGGTATTTTCAATAACTATTCATTTCCAAATGTTTCAATGGTTTTGAAGAAACAAAATGCTGTTGAACCTTTGTTTTTCTCACAGCATCCTAAGAAACCATATCCATATCAGGTTATTGATATGACATTTTTAGGGAAAAATACAAAACTGACTTACGGAGGAACATTGACAATTCCGCAAGGAAAAAAGAAATATCCGTTAGCGATTTTAATTTCAGGAACGGGACAGCACGATCGCAATTATACCTACATGGGAAGAGAATTTTTTACTGTTTTAGCAGATTATTTGGCGCGAAACGGAATTGCTTCTTTACGTGTAGACGACAGAGGAATTGGCAAAACAACAGGCGATTTTCAAAATGCGACAACAGGCGATTTTGCTGATGATATTGATGCAGAAATTGCTTATTTGAAAAGTGATAAAAATATTGATGCATCGCACATCGGCCTGATTGGCCACAGCGAAGGCGGAATGATTGCATCGATTGTAAGTTCAAGAAACAAAGATGTAAAATTCATGATCAGTTTATCTGGAGTTGGTGTAAGCGGATTAGAAATGCTGAATCTTCAAAATACAGCGATTCTGAAAAGCTATAATTTCTCAGATAAAGTTGTAGCAAAACAGATGGAAATGTATAACATAATGTTCGATCTTGTTTACAATACCAAAGACGGCGAATCGGCGCAACCAGCAATGGAAGTAAAGCTGAAAGAATGGATGCAAAAGCAGGATTCGACCACATTAAAAGAAATACATCTTTTGGACGGGCGCGACAAGGATTTCTTATATCGCTACGGAAAAGATGCTGATAGAAAATGGTATCGTTATAATATTCATTATAAACCAGAAAATTATCTGCCAAAAATTACCATTCCTGTAATGGTGGCAAATGGAGATAAAGATATTCAGGTTCCGGCAGAAGAAAATATCAATTCATTTAAGAAATATCTTGGTACAAAAGATCTTACGACAAAGATTTATCCAGGACTGAATCATATGTACCAGCATTGCAAGAACTGCACGCAGGGCGAAGTCAAAGAACTCGATGAGGTTTTTGCCGAAGAAGTATTGGCAGATGTTTCAAAATGGATTTTGACCCGTTATAAAAAATGATGACAACTACATCTTTGTCAAAGTTTTAAACTTTGACAAAGATTAAATCATCAAACTTTCAATTGTAGTATTTCATTCTAAAATCATGAAAAAAATCTTCCTTTTTATCGCATTTTTCTTTGCGATAAGTAACCTTACTGCCCAAATTTACGACCCTGTTTCGTTTACCACTTCGGTTAAAGAAATAGGAGAGAACAAATATACTTTGAGTATAATTGCCAAAATTGATAAAGGCTGGCATGTTTATTCTCAGAACGTTCCATCTGGCGGACCAGCACCGACAAGTTTTACTTTTCCGAAGTCTAAAAACTACAAAACAATCGGTTCTGTAATCGAACCTGCTGGACATGAAGTAGACGATCCTGTTTTTAATATGCGAATTAAATACTTTGCAGATAAAGCAGTTTTTACACAAAATATCGAAAGAAAAACAAACGATGCTTTCACTATCGATGCCATCATATTTTTTATGGTCTGCAATGATAACAGCTGTTTGCCTCCAGGAGAAAAAGAAGTAAAATTTACTTTCAAAAAATCAGATAAACCGGTTAAAAACGAAGACGCAGCTGCCTTAGCGACAGACGAAAAAAACACAGATTTGCCTGCAAAAGACGAATCAATTACTAAACAGGATACCACAAACAACACAACAAATTCTGTTAACACTGTCAGCAAAGATACTCCTGTAAGTTTAAATAAAACAACAGAAACTAATTCAGGAAAAACAGCCCCTGAAGAAAGTCTTTGGACTTTATTTTTCTTCAGCTTTTTGGGAGGTCTTGCTGCTTTGTTTACGCCATGCGTTTTCCCAATGATTCCGATGACAGTTAGTTTTTTTACCAAACAAAGTAAAAACAAAGCGGCGGGAATTAGAAATGCGATGATGTACGGTATTTTCATCATTGTTATTTATGTGATTTTAGGAAGTTTAGTGACTGCAATTTTTGGTGCAGATGCCTTAAATGCTTTGGCGACAAACGTAGTTTTTAATATCGTTTTCTTCCTGCTTTTGTTGGTTTTCGCATTATCATTTTTAGGTGCTTTCGAAATTGTTTTACCAAGTTCGTGGCTGACCAAAATTGATCAGAAATCAGAAATTGGAGGTGCATTCGGAATTTTCTTTATGGCATTGGCTTTAGCCGTAGTATCATTTTCTTGCACAGGACCAATTGTTGGAACATTATTAGTGCAGGCGGCAAGTCAGGCGGGAATTGCTCCAATTGTCGGAATGTTAGGATTTTCTTTAGCAATCGCATTGCCGTTTACTTTATTTGCGGCTTTTCCTGGCTGGATGAATTCGTTGCCAAAATCAGGTGGATGGCTAAATTCGGTTAAAGTGGTTTTAGGCTTTTTAGAATTGGCTTTAGCGCTAAAATTCCTAAGCAACGCCGACTTAGTTTTACAATTGCATTTATTAGAAAGAGAAGTATTCCTAGCCATTTGGATTGCGATATTCACTGTTTTAGCTTTTTATTTATTTGGAAAAATCCAACTGTCGCATGATTCGCCTTCGACTCATATTTCTGTGGGGAGATTGAGTTTAGGAATTATCGTGTTGTCATTTGTGGTGTATATGATTCCGGGATTATGGGGAGCCCCTTTGCAATACATCAGCGGATTTCCGCCAGCTAAACAATACAGTGAATCGCCAAATGGCTTTGGAAATGCAGTAACTCAAAATGCAGAGAAAAATGAACTTCCTGAAGGTGCCGAAAGTGGCCCAAACGGAATTCCAACTTTCCATAATTATGACGAAGGTTTAGCTTACGCGAAAAAAGTAAACAAACCCGTAATGATTGATTTTACCGGTTATGCCTGCGTGAACTGCCGAAAAATGGAAGAACGCGTTTGGCCAGATCCAAAAGTACTTTCGGTTTTAAATAATGATGTCGTTTTGATTTCGTTGTATGTAGACGACAAAAGACCTTTGCCAGAAAATGAACAAGTTGTTTCTAAAATTACAGGCAAAGTTTTAAAATATACAGGTCAAAAATGGAGCGAGCTTCAGATTCTGAAATACAAAACCAATGCACAGCCTTATTATGTTTTAATGGATCATAACGAAAATGATTTGAATAAACCATCAGCTTACAATCCAGATATTAACGCTTATTACAATTGGCTTCAAGAAGGAGTCCGGAATTTCAAAAAATAACTAAACATACTGTTGGGCTTAAATTTTTTAAACACATAGAATCATAGAATTAAGATGGCGTGAAAAGGCATTTCATTTTATTTAAATAAACACAGAAAGTAGCCTTGTAGCTATGTGTTGAGAAACGAGTTTCTCTTCAATTACCTTTTCAAAAGATAGAAGATCTATGTCTCTATGTGTTTAAAAAACAGCATAACAATAAAAAACTAAAAAATATCAAATGAAAATCTTTCAATCAAAATATTGGCTTTTTGTCCTTTTAATTGGATTTAAGGGCGCTGCTCAGTTTTCAACAACAGTTCCGCTGAGCAAAGATGTAGTTTCAGGAAAACTGAAAAACGGAATGAAATATTATGTTCTTCATAACGAATGGCCAAAAGATCGCGTGTGTTTTTATTTCGCACAAAATGTGGGAGCAATTTTAGAAAATGACGATCAAAACGGATTAGCGCATTTCTTAGAACACATGGCTTTCAACGGGACACAAAATTTTGAAGGAAAAGGTATCATTGATATGCTGGAAAAAAAAGGGGTGAGTTTTGGAGCTGATATTAATGCTTATACAGCACAAGATCAAACAGTTTATAATTTGAGTAATGTTCCGGCAGGAGATTCAAAATTAATTGATTCTTGTCTTTTGGCATTGCACGATTGGTCTGGTTTTCTTTCTTTAAAAGATACAGAAATTGATGCAGAACGTGGTGTAATTCGTGAAGAATGGCGTACAAGAAGAAACTCAGATTTCAGACTTCGTTTGGAAACAGATAAAGTTTTGTACAAAGATTCTAAATATGCAAAACGTGACGTAATTGGAGACTTAAATTTGATTAATACTTTTGATTATCAGGTTTTAAGAGATTATTATAAAAAATGGTACCGACCAGATTTACAAGCTGTTATTGTTGTTGGAGATATCGATCCGAAGGAAATTGAAAAGAAGATTATTGAGACTTTTTCTTCTATCCAAATGCCTAAAAATGCGGCTGAACGTTATTATGTTTCTGTTCCTAAAAACAAAGGAATTAATTACGTTTTAGCGAAAGACAAGGAAGCGAATGAAACCAATGTGGTTTTGTATTTCAAAAAGGAATTTGATAAGGTAAAAAGCAACGAAACCATCAGAAGAGATTTAGTGAATAATTTGTGTACGGATATGATGAATAGACGTTATCAGGAATTTATTCAAAATAATGAAACTGCGGTTTTAGGAATTGGAACAGGAACTTCAGAAGTTTCGAGATTGACTAATTCGTATTATTTGTATGTAACGCCAAAAAACAATAAAACGCTTGAAGGTTTCAAAGAAATGATGGTTGAAACTGAAAGAGCCGTTCGTTACGGATTCACGCAGAAAGAATTAGACCGCAACAAAGAAGCAGTTTTGAGTTCTTACGAAAATTTATTGCAGAATAAAGACAAGTTTGAAAACGATGCACTTTCAGAAGAATTGGTTAATTATTTTCTGAAAGCAGAGCCTTTTGAAAGTATCGAAACACAATATGAAAATGTAAAAAAGAGATTGGCTACGATTACATTGGCTGAAATTAATCAGGCGGTAAAAAAACTGCAGACAAACGATAACATTGTCATGGTGGTTACAGGTCCAGATAAAAACGAGGCGGTTTATCCGTCAGAAGCAGAGTATGTAAAAGTAATGGCTGATGTAAAGAAAATGCCTCTTGAAAAATACAATGAAACGGATACCGATAAGCCTTTAGTATCTGCGGAATTAAAAGGTTCTAAAGTGGTAAAAGAAACGCCAATTGAAGGAATTGCTGGAGCAAAAAGTTACGTTTTAGCAAACGGAGCAAAGATTGTTTTGTACCCGACAACTTTAGCAAAAGACGAAGTTTTGTTTTCAGCTTTTAGTTTTGGAGGAAGTTCTTTAATTAAAACAGAAGATATTCCGTCGGCGCAAATTGCGGTGAGTTTAGTAGAAAGTTCTGGTTTGGGTGCTTTTAGAAGCACAGATTTGAAAGATAAATTAAACGGAAAAATCATTGATATAAAACCATATATCACAGAATTGACAGAAGGATTTAGAGGTTCTAGCAATCAGAAAGATTTTGAAACTTTATTGCAATTATTGTATTTGTATTTTGAAGAGCCAAGATTTGATAAAGAAGCTTACACTAGAATGATTACAGGTTTCAGCAACTCTTTAGAAAATACTTTAAATACGAATCCGAAAGTTTTTCAGGATACTATTTCTCAGTTAAATTACAATCATAACAAAAGAGTTCCGCTTTTAGATCATGAGTTTTTAAAACAATTGAGTTTTGAAAAAGCATCAGAACTTTATAAACAAAGAATTCAGAATGCAGGCGATTTCACTTTTGTGTTTACAGGAAATCTTCCTGAAAATGTAATTTCTTTAATCGAAAAATATATTGGAAGTATAACATCAGACACAAATAAAAAAGAAAATTTCGTAGACAATAAATTGGATCCAGCACCTGGAATTGCTAAGAAATTATTGGTTCGTGAGATGAATGTGCCAAAAGCAAGCGTTTATATTCGTTTTGTGAAGCAATCTCCATACAGTTATAAAAATGTATTTACGTCACATATTTTAGCAGAATTGCTTTCTAAAAAATATCTGGATTTAATTCGTGAAGAAGAGGGCGGAAGTTATGGCGTTCACGTGCAATCTGGAGTGAGTCGTTTGCCATCAGATGAATATACGATGACAATCAATTTTGACAGTGATCCTGAAAAAGAAGAAAAACTGACGAAAATTGTTTACGAACAAATTGACCTGATTCAGAAAAAAGCGCCAAAAGAAGAAGATGTTCAGACTGTTAAAAACACACTTTTAAAAGGTAGAGCAGAGAAAGTAATGACCAACGGATTCTGGTTAGGCAGTTTGAATAATATGCTGCTAAACAACGAAACTTTTAAAGACGATGCGACGTACAAAAAAGCTTTAAACGAAGTTACACCAGAAGATGTGAAAGCTTTTGCAAAAGAGTTTTTTGCGAAACCAAGTACTGTAGAAGTTATTATGAAATCGAAATCTGAAGCTGCGGCACCAAAATATTAAATGCATTAAGGTTTTTCATTCGTTTTAATTTTAAGAAGTATTTGAATTAGTAAACTTGTACAACTACTTGAAAGACCTATAAAGAGCTGTTTTTGCCAACAGCTCTTTTTTTGTTTTATAGTGTTTTTTAGACAAAAAAATATCTTATAAATTTTATTTTTTGAGTTATTCTGTTTTAATTTGACAAAGACGATAAAATCTCAATTCGTCATTTAAGAATGCGAATCTTTAGATTATAAAGAGTAATTCAAAATTTAGCAAATCCTTTTAAGCGCCAAATAGTTAATGATTTATACCAAAGAAAACTTTCCAAAAATAGATTCAGAACGTCATCTGGTTTTTACTATTGTAATGTACGTAATGTTCGGACTTTTGTTTATTGCGATGCTAGGTTTATTAGTCGCACTTCCATTGAGCATTCAGCTGGAGCACAATAGCCAAATGTCTAACAATGAGAAGATCTTCAATGTTATTTATTATCCTTTAGTTCTTTGGGCAATTTGGGGACTTTACAAAAATTACCAGCGTCATAGGCTTAAAAAGGTAATCTTGATTTCTATTGATCGTGACGGTCTGCATCACCAACAATTTGATGGTACGATTAAAAGTGTTTTATACAAAGAACTAGAAAAAAGTACAGAACCGTATATAAATGATATTGATAGAAAAATCGGGACGAAATATTCTCCGAGTTATATTTTTGGTTTTAAAGATGGTGTGAGAATTCCGATTCATTTTTCTACAGCAGAGAATGGACTGTCGTATGTTCCGAAAAATAAATATCAATTAATTGCTCATTTCCTGAAAGGTGCGACTTTATTTTGTCCGCACATAAAAATTTCACCTGCTGTTTATTCAGATTATTTTATTGATTCTGAGACTTTAGAATTCAATAAAAAAGCCCAGAGCATTACGTATTTGATAGTTTTTATAGTATTGATCATCATCCTTCTCGGAATCGATTTACTTACAAAATATACAATGGGCTTTTCGTTATTGTTTTAATAGCAAAGTTGCTAGAAGATTTGAATATTATTTCTGAGCTTTTTTCTTCTTTCTTCCCGTCCAAATCAATAAGCCGGTAATAGGTAAAGTAGCGGCAAAAAGACAGACTAAAAATGCCAAAATTTTGGTTGGATAACCGTAAATGCTTCCCGTATGAATCGGGTAAATTAAACGTCTTATTTTGTCTCCATTACTGAAAGATTCATAAGGTTTTGTTTTTAAAAATTCGCCAGTATATTTATCAAAATAAACCATACTCGAAATATTCGGAATTGATTTTTCAGTATTCAGTTTAATGACCATCAGACTGTTAATGGTATCAGACGGAATTCTGATTTGTGTGTCTCCTGTGAATTTATAAATACTGTCCGTTTTAGAAAATATCTTTTGATAAAAAAATGCTTTGTCGTTTTTCGGATCAATTTTAGTCGGATTTTCTACTTTGGCAGAAGGCTTTTTTGCTGTTCCGTCTGCTAATAAATAAATACCACTTTCAAACCATTTGTACGACCAAGTTAAACCTGTTAAAGAGATAATCAGCAGAACTAGAAAAGTATAAAATCCAAAAGTGGAATGAAAATCCCAATTGACTCTTTTAAATGATGCACTCCATTTTAGGGTTAATCGCTGTTTCAGATTTTTAAGTTTTTTTGGCCACCACAAAACCATTCCTGATAAAAGCATAAAAACAAAAATAAGACAGCTGATTCCCGTAACTGCTTTTCCAAATTCACCCAAAATTAAATGACGGTGCAAGTCGAGCACAACAGAGAAAAAACGGCCTTTTTCGGGGATTGAAGTTTGTACTTTTCCCGTATAAGGGTCAATAGCAAAAATCAAATCTTTTTTGTTTGAATCAGTTCCTGTGACAATTAAAGTTCTTTCGGGATCGTGAAAAGTATGAATGCGTTCGATTTCGGTAATGTGATATTCTTTCTCAATTTTCGCCAGTATAACATCAACCGGAAGTTTTTCGTTTTTGACCGTTGCTACTTTATAAAATTCAGGATTAAAAAACTCGTCAAGTTCTTCTTCAAATACCAATATGCTTCCTGTGAGTGCCACTATAAACACAATTAGCCCGGACGCAAGTCCGAGCCAAAGGTGTAGTAAACCAATATTTTTTTTAAATGTCTTATTCATTTTATTGCGTTCGCATTTTTTTCAAATATAAACAATGCTTTTTAAAATGAATACCCCAATGTTAACAGCCAGTTTGAAGGTGCTCCAGGGAATAAACGGATATAATCGTATCCTCCAACCCAGTAAGTTTTATTCAAAATATTATTAGCATTCAGCTGAATTTTAAATTTATTGATGTTGTAATATAAAGCTCCGTTGAAAAGCGTATATCCAGGAAGCGTTTCTGTTGTAGTCTGGCTCATCGTACGCGTTGTTGCAAAATTAGAACCCATTGCGATTCCGAAATCTTTTAAAGCGCCTTCAGTAAAATTATAACGAGTCCAAATATTTCCCTGCTGTCTTGGCGTGTTTGCTTTTTGTCTTCCAACTTCAACCTCGATTGGACTTTCTGTAATATAAGCTTCATTATAAGTGTAAGCCGCAGAAATACTCCAGTTGCGTGTAATATTTCCGTTCAAATCGATTTCAATACCTTTCGATTCTTCTTCACCCACAGAGCGCATTAAATCAGGATTTGTAGTATCATTAGCAGGATATAAAGTATTTTTCTGCTGAATTTTAAATAAAGCTACAGTCACGAAAAGTTTTTCTTTAAACCAAGATGATTTTCCTCCAAATTCAACCATATTACTTTCTAACGGATTAAATGGTCCTCCTGCATTTGGATTTGCCAAAGTCGATGCCGTTTGCGGGTTATAACCTTGAACGTATGTTCCGTATAAGTTAATATTTGGATTAAGTGTATAAGTCAAACCAAAACGAGGTAAAAACGAATGTTGTTTTACTTTAGTTTCTGTCGCTTTTTTGTAGTTTACTTTATCTGAATATTCGTCGTAGCGAACACCAATTAAAGCTTGGAAAGCACCAAATTTAATATGATCTTGAAGGTAAACTCCATATAACGAATAGTAAGTTGGATCAACCTGACGCGCTACGTAGAAATATTTACTCATATCTTTTAGCTGCTGCGATGCAAATGGATTGCTCAAATCAAAATGAGCTACGTTTGGAACTGGATTTCCTTTAGAATCCAATAAATAATTGGCTTTGTTCGCAGGATTGTAAGTAGCGATAAAACCATTGTTGGCCGCATTTCTGTAACCGCTTGCTGTTAATTGCGAACCGCCCACGGGAACTTCTTCTTGAGCGTAATCAAAACCTGCAATTAAATTATGATCTAAAGCGCCTGTCTTAGCTTCATATTTGAAGAAAGTAGAAAGATTGTCGATATAACGTTTACGTTTACGCATAAAAACCTGCATTTCGATTGCAGTCGGGATTGTAGTTCCGTCTCCTGCAGATGCATATTTATTGGCACCACGGTGTTCTAAAAGATCTTCGTTATATCCTGTTCTAATGTACGATCCAGAAAACGATAAACGATCTGAAAACTGATGATTTAACGAAGTTGTAACGATATAAGTTTCTTCTTTTAAATAATCGTTTGTTGAGTTTAACGAATTTGAAGTTTTGGTAGAATACAGATTGTTTTCATAAGTAGACTGTCCGCGGTCCAAGTTTCCGTTTGAGCTGCTGTAAATCAAATCAAAGTTTACGCTTGTTTTATCATTTGGAAGGAAAGAAAGGGAAGGAGCTACAACAATATTCTTATCATATTGTAAATCTCTAAATGAATTGGCGTTTTCGTAACCCAAATTCAAACGGTATAAAAGTGATTTATCTTCCGTTAAAGGGCCTGTAAAATCGGCTAAAGCTCTAAGTGTGTTAAAGCTTCCTGTAGAAAAACTCACGCTGTTTGCTGCCTGATCTAACGGTTTTTTGGTCACACGGTTCAAAACTCCTCCTGGAGATGCATTTCCAAATAAAGCCGATGATGGACCTTTTAGAACTTCAACACGCTCTAAATAATTTGCAAGAGGCTGTTTCCAGAATCCTGTTGAAGTACGCATACCGTTAAGCAGCTGCGTGTTACTTCCTCCGTTAACTCTAAAACCGCGAATAGAGATATCATCATAAAAAGTAAACTGGCTCACACCGCTGAAGTTTTTTACTACTTCACCCACACGAATTGCACCTTGATCTGCAATAAGTTCTTTTGTAGCATACGAAACCGCTTGAGGAAGATCTTTTAAAGCAATTTCTGTTTTTGCTCCGATAAAAGATTTTGTATTTCGGTATGACTTTTCTTTTCGTCCCGTAATTTCTACGGTCTGTAGTGTATTTACGTTTTCCTGTAAAACGATTGAAATTTCAACGTTCTCGTTTTCATGCACTTCAACTGTTTTTTCCTGTGGAGTAAAACCCATTGCTGAAAAGAAAATGTTATAAGTTCCAGGTGAGAGGTTTGTAATTTCGAAATTTCCTTTATCATCGGAAATAGCGCTTTTTTTAAGACTTTTTATTGCAATTGAAGCATAAGAAACTGCCTCATTAGATTCGGAAGAAAGTTTTCCTGTGATTTTTGCATTTTGTGCGATACCTACATTCGCGAAGGCGCAAAAAAGCAATAAATAAATGAACTTCATGATGGTTATTTAAGATTTTGGGACAAAATTAATTTTATTTAGATTAATTACAAATAAAAAAGCAAGTTGTTTCAAGATTAAAAAAATAAAAAATGTTATCAATGTATTTTATTAAGATTTAGCTGATTATTTAAGTTGACAGCTATTTTATTGAGTGGTCGAGGATCGATATTTTTAATATTCTCCTGAACGGGTAATGATTATTTTTAAGGCACTAACTTTTCACAGAAAAATGCTGAAGGATCTTTTTCGGGGTTGCGACAGTTTTCATATGAATAGAATCAAACCATTGCACTTCGCTGCTAATTTCGGCACAGCATTCGTTTTTCGAATTGAAAAAAGCACTTTTAAAATTGATTTTATCTTCAATATTGAACTGGTTCATTTCTACTAAAAAAGGTTCGGTAAACATTAGATTTTTATAACAGACCAATCCATGATTTCCTTGCTGAATGCCTAGATTTAACGTAGTGAGTTTTTCTCTCGAAAATCCATTTTCATATAAAAAGCGATATAATAATCTTATGGTATAAGAAACATAAGCGGTATTTTCCATTACCATAACATCATTTACATCTTCGCCTGTAACAGTATAATTTTTCCAGATCATAAAAAGTGGGTTAGGTTAGTGGTAAAAAAGAGACCGGCTAAGTATGAAACCGGCCTCAGATTGAATGTAAAATCATTCAGAAGACATTTATTTAGTCAGTAAAAAGTTGTAATCGATTTTGACTTTATCAGCAATTTTCTTTCTCACCAAACTTGGAATTTCAATATTGTAATCTTCTGGTTTTGCTTCAAATGAACCATTTAGAGTGATTCCATTAGCTGCTTTCGAAATTTTTACAATAATGCTCACAGGATTGGTTTTGCCATGAATGGTTAAATCTCCTTTTAGAGTAAAATTTTTAGGCGTATTGGTGATTTTAGAAATATCAAAATCGACTATTTTTCCTTTTAATGTAGCTTTTGAGAACTTTTCAGATTCCATATAATTTTCATTGAAATGTTCTTCCATCAAAGCCACTTTAAAGCGGAAACCTTTTATAAGTACCAATGAAGCAAAATCCCCAGTTGTTTGTTCTAATATTGCAGAAACACTTTTGTTTTCGGCAGCAACTTCTTCATAAGAAGGCATAGTAGCCTGAAACTTGATATTTCCGGTTTTAGTGATCAGTTTTTGTGCTGATGCATGGTTTATTCCAAGTAAAAGGAATGCGATCAGGCAATTAAAAAATATTTTTTTCATAGTAATTAATTTTCTTTTAATCCGTCTGTATTCCATTTTACAATCGCATCAATATTTGCCTGAGACATTCTTCCTCCTTGAGGCATAATACCTTGCTGACCGGTTTGGAGTTGTATTCTGTTCAATAATCCTGCATTTTCAACTGCAACCTTTACTTCAGCATAAGTAGTTAAAGGTCTGAAGCCTGCAGATCTTCCACTTTGATGGCAGCCAATACAATTAGCATCGATAATAGATTTTACATTTTTAGTATAAGTTACTGCGGTTGCCGGCTCAGGATCTGGATTCGGGTTCGGGGTTGGATTTGGCGTTTCTGTTGTTGGCGGTGTTTCGATATCTTGATAAGTATCTGAATCGCTGCAGCTTGTAAATATTGCCATTAAAATTGTTAATGCTAGTGCCTTTTTCATAGTTTGTTTTTTTTGTTGTTAATTAAAATACTCTGTATAAGTTAAATCCAAAGAAGAAGTCTCCTTTGCCCCAGTCTCCTGATGCATTAGTGATGTATCCGCTTTCGCTCATGGATTGTGAGTTAGTGAAAATAAGCTGGAAAACGTGCCCTCCGGTTTCTATATCAAGACCGACAGACAGAGGGTTTTTATAAAAATCAGGTTTGTCAAAATTGTGCATGTACTCTAAGTTTACAGACAATCTTTTCGTGATTTTATAGCGTCCGCCTCCGCCGAAAGAAAACTGATTGTCTCTTTCAATGTCAGGATTGTAAAGGTTTTTGTGTATAAAAGAAGGAACTAATTCAAACGATAGTTTTTCACTGAATTTTCTTGAAATCAATAATTGCTGTACGTAAGTCACTCGATGTTTAAATTCTAAACCTGGATATTGATCTTTTTCTAAAAATGTATTGATGTCGGCAACACTATATCCCACAATATCTACAGGAAAATGATCGTCTTGTCTCACTAATCGGTACTTTAAACCTGTTTCATACATTTTATTTAAAGTATGTCTCGAAAGACTAGCAGAAAGCCAATCTGTAATTCCGTAAATACCGCCCAGTTTTGTAGTAGCATTATCAAGTCCAAAAAAGCTGTCAAGACCATCTTTTACAGTGCCAAAACGATGCGAAACAACAAAATAGAATTCCTTTTTTGCAGGCATTTTTGTGGTTTGTAAGGTTACCAGCTGTAAAGCTTTAAACGTTGCGGTAGAATAGTTTGCATCTACCTGAGTAGAATCGAGGCTGTTAAGTAAATCGTCCTGCGAATAAGCCATAGTAGCGATAAAGAAGCAGAAAGGGATTAAGAATTTTTTCATAAATGGTTAATTGTTTGGATTGTTAATCGTGCACTGGTCTAATTTGATTTCCTGAAATAGCTCGTCATAACCAATGCATTTTCCTTTAATGATTGCATTAGGACTTAAGAGATTGTGTTTTGTTTTTTGAGCGAAAAGGCAGAAAACAGTATTTTCAAGTATCATAACAGAATCGGTTTCTTTGGTTACTATACCTGTTACCTCGATAGTTTTGTTGAGGTATTTTAAATCTGCTTTTTTAGGATCGGAGTTGTAATCCTCGATTAGTGTTGCTGCAGTTACGCTGGTTTCCGGATTTTCGGTTGTTATGTTACGGGCTTCTTTAAAAAGAAAACCGTAATAGAAATAGATACCGCCCGAAACGATTATAAGCAAAACTGCAAGGAGTGTGACTGCTTTTTTTCTTTTCATTTTCAATTTTTTTTGATGGGTTCAATAATAAAACAGGCTTGATGCAGATTACCCTACCAAAAAATTGTGATTTTGTCAGAAAAAAATAAAAAATGATTACAAACCTACTTTCGATGTTTGTATGCTGTAGTCTATAAAGAAACTCTAAAACTCACATTTGGAGTTCTTTGCAATGCAAAAGTTTCAACTTCTTCGATAGAATTAGTAAGCGAACTAATTCTGTAATATTCGCCTATTTCGTTTTTACGATTTAAGATATTCAAAATAGATAATCCTATTTTATACTGAATTCCATTAGCAGTTTCCCATTTATAGGTAGAAGAAAGGTTAACCTGCGAAAAAACATGAAGATTGGTGTTGTTAGGCCTGTTGTAAACCAAAACAGGGTCTGAAGGATTTATATTGGAATTGTCTGTAGAAGTTCTAGGCCTTCCTGAAGACCATCTAGTTCCCAGAGCGATTTTGAAATTGTTTTTCTCATACATTACAGCCCACGAAAGAGTGTGCGATAGCTCAAAATTGTTTGGAAATCTTTGAAATTCGTAATTAGGAAAATCATAGTTATTATCATTAAAAGTATAACTCAGCCATGTCAGAAAGTGATTAAACTTTTTCTGAATAAGGATTTCTGTCCCTAATACTTCATAATCTCCCGTTGTTCTTACAAATTCTAACTGATTCTGAAATCCCTGACTTGCAGTGATAATACCGTTTACTCTTTTATAAAAATTTTCTATATCCAAAAGCCAGTCATTCTTTTTGTAGAATAAACTTAAAGACAGCTGTTTGCTTCTCTGAATAGGAACTGTAGAGTTATTAGAAACAATCCAACGCCTTTTTTCGATTCCGAAATAATCTTTTTGTAAATCAATAATCTGTTGCGAATTTTGACTTTTGAGTTCACCTAACAATTCTAGATTAAGGTTTTTGTTAATGCCATAATTAAATTGAACTCGTGGTTCAACAATGCATTTTTGAAATTTTTCAATGTAATTAATTCGTGCTCCAGCTTTAAAATATAATCTGCTGATTGTATCATTATATTTTCCTTCAAAAATTAAAGCATGAGTTCGAAGAACATCTTTGACTTTACGATAAAATTCAGGATTGTTTACACGCTCGAAATTGGTAATACCGATTTCATTGAATTGATAACCATCGCTCAGAACAAATTTAGAATTCAGAATATGCTGATTTTCTAAATTGATTCCATTATTGTTTACAGTATTTTCCTGAATCGCAATTTGATTTCCTATACTGTTTTTCTGATTGCCAAGAAGTTCATAAGCCGAATTGTAAATATTGATTTTTGTTGTATTAAAGCTATTCCAGTTTCTATGCCATGATAAATTACCGCCATAATTTTGTTGACGCAAAGTGCTGTTTTCCGATCTAAAAATATCGTAGACTGTCGCACTTTGAAAAACTTCCAGATTATCCTGAATTGTTATCAAATCAAGTATCAGCTGGTCTTTGGATCCTATTTTTTGAACATATTTGAAAGTAGCATCATAAAAACCGAATTTTTTATCACTTTGGTAATCGACATTCTGTTTTTGATTGAAATCAGTAATAGTGGTATTTTGGAAAACTTTATTGAAATATTCTTTATAAGTAGGTGTTTCTACAAAATCGGTAATCGATTTGCGGGCAGAGATTTCGATAAAACTCTTTTTAGAAAGATTGTATTTTCCATAAACATCAGCGTTTATCATATTGATTCCTGCACTGAAACTGTTTTTTTCTTCCGTTTGTGGAGTAGTAGAAATATCAACTACACTCGATACACTTTCTCCAAAAAAAGCAGAACTTCCATTTTTATAAATCGAAATTGTGTGTGCCAAATTCGGATTAAACACAGAAATCAAACCAAAAAAGTGACCAGTTTGAAACATTCGAATTCCATTCCATAAAAACAAATTCTGATCATGCGTTCCTCCGCGAACATTGATACTCGAAACGCTTTCATCGATGCTGTTTACACCCGGAATCTGCTGCATGGCCTGCAACGCATCTGGTTCAATAAGCCCCGGAAGAATACCAAATTTTTTAGGTTTAATTTCAAATGATCCGTCTGTATTTTTAGAAATACCAGAAGCAAGAATAGATCCGGCTTTAATTTCTTTAAGTTCTGTAACTTCTGGCTCCAAGAATAATTTTAAGCAGTTTTTTGTATCAGCATTACCGATTGAAATTCTTTTGGAACAGAATCCAACATGACTAATTAAAAGCGAGTTTTTATCCGTTTTTTCTAATTCAAAATAACCCTCTGAATTGGTTGTAGCATGAATTTTTCCTGATAAGTTGAGGTTGGCTCCTTCAATAGGTTTTTTATCTGATGAAGAAAAAAGATATCCGCAGATTATCGGAGTTTTGTCTTTGTTTTTATAAACATTAATGAATTTGTTGTCAATGTTTTCAAATGACAAATCAGTATTTTGAGAAAGATAGTGCAGTTTCTGTTCTAAAGAAAGTGCTTTATTTGGCGGACTTAATTTTATTCCGACCACATTGTCTTCCAGATAATTAAAACTTACCTGATGCTGCTGTTCAATATCAATAATGATTTTATTTAATGGCACAGCTTTTTCTTTCTCCTGACCTAATAAATTGAGGACATAGAAAAAAATGCAAAACAAAAAATGATATTGTTTTGGGCGCAGCATTTATTTTTCGTCAATAATTATTTTATGGTTTGAAACTTTTTGAATTTTTAAGTTATAAGTTGTGCTTAGAATCTGTAATGCGGTATCGAGATTTTCGGCAGGCAACTTTCCTGTAAACAAAGATGTTGTGTCTGTAGTTTTCAACTCAATACTAATATTATATTGTCTTTCAACTTCATCCAAAATTGTTCGGATGTTTTCTTTGTAAAAACTTATCTGATGGTTGATCCATTCTGGTTTTAGCGAATTGGTTTCCATTTTTATCTGATTTCCATTTTGAAAACTTACACCTTGACCATGCGTCAAAAGAACTTGTTTTCCAGCATAGTTGACTTTTACTCTTCCTTCATAACAAACTACATCAAACCTGTTTTTTCTGACCTTAACATTAAACTGTGTTCCTAAAACGGCTACTTTTCCTAGTTTGGTTTCTACTTCAAAACGTCTTCCTTTTGCTACTTTAAAATAGGCTTCTCCCTGTAGTTCAAGATGTCTGTTTTTGTTCCAGTTCCATTTTTTATACTCAATTTCAGAACCTGAGTTTAGAACCACTTCAGAATTATCAGGCAGAGAAAAAGAGTTTTTTTCTGCAAAACCTGCTGTTTCTGTTTGAGGCACGAGCATATTAAAAGCAAGTGTGATTCCGAGAGCCAGAATAAAAATCGCTGCTGCACGGAATAACCCTGTTTTGTATAACGGAATTACTTTTGGAGCTTCTTTCTTCTGTTTCAAAATAGAAGAAAGCATAGCATTTTCATCCAAATCATCCACCGTTAAATGATCTGTATAATTTTTAATTTTTTGATATTTTTCAAAATCGGGACTGGCTTTAAAAGCAGCTAATTCTTCTTCAGTCAAATCATCGTTAAGCCATTTGGCTAGTAAGTGATTCTTTTTCATTATACCGGTATTATGTTATTAAAACAGTTAGAACTAAATTTACCCTACTTTTAGAGATCAATTTCTTTACGTAAGCTTAACAAAGCTAAATGAATGCGTTTTTCTACCGCTTTTACGCTGATATTTAAGTCGGCGGCAATTTCGCTGTATTTTTTTCCGTCAATTCTGTGCATCAAAAAAGCAACACGTTGTTTTTCGTTTAAGTTTTCGATTGCTTTTAAAAGTTTTGCCTGAAATTGTTTTTCTTCCAAAAGATATTCGGGAGTCTGATTGGTTTTGTCCAAACCTGTAAAATCTTTTTCGTATTTCAGAACCACTTTTTGATGGGCGATTTCATTCAAACTGCTATTGTTGGCTATTGTGTAGATGTAAGATTTTGCCTTTTCGATTGGAACCGAAGAACAGTTCTGCCAAAGTTTTAAGAAAGCTTCCTGTGCTACATCTTCTGCTTTTTCCAAATTACCAAATTTGTAAAAAAGAAAATTGCGAAGTGCTTTAATCTGGCTTTTAAAAAAGGACGAAAAAACAATTTCGTCACAAGTATCTGACTGGGGGATATGTGGCATTTGGTTTTTGCAGTTTGTAAGATGCAAAAGTATTTGTTTTTAATTTAAGTAGGGTAGAAGCAAATGAGATTGTTTTATATAAGAATAAAATGCTATTAGCTTTTGATAATTTAGTATTAACAACAGACTGAAATGCTTGATCTATTAGTAAAAAAACAATTTCTAAATTTTATTACCTTTGTAAAAATCTAAATATGTTGTCTCTAAGAAAATATTTATTAATCGTACCTTTTCTTTTTTTAGGATCTTGTCAAAGTGAAATTGATGAGCAGAGTTCTAACACACAAGGTACTGTAACGAAGGTTTCTCCGCTGACTTCCTATATGCAGCGAGTGGCGATGGTTCCTACCGTTCAGGATAATGTAATAGACGGATCGAGTTATTGCACCTTAAAATTTCCATACACTGTTACAGTAAATAACACGCAAATTGCACTCAATTCTACTGCCGATTATCAAAAAGTATTTGATAATATCAATGCCAGCTATTATGATGATGATATTGTTAAGATAAATTTTCCAGTAACGATGGTTTACTATAATTATATCGAAAAATTTATTCCGAATCAAAGTGATTTTGATGATTTGATTGACTATTGGAATCTTTACCCTGATCTTTTATCAAAAATTAACGGATTAAATATTAATTATCCCATTACGATTGATATTTATAACAGTGCAAATCAAGCGGCAAGTTCGGTGTCGATTGTAAGCGATCAGAGTTTTTTTAATTTTATAAAAAACCTAACGGACAGCCAGTACATTTCATTAAAATTTCCTATTACTATTGTAGATTATAATAATCAGACCAAATCGCTTAACAATAATCAGGATTTTGAAAATGCTATTAAATATGCGATAGACAATTGTCCAGAAAATAATCTTGTAACTCTTGATTTTGATACTGTTATTACTAATGGTTCTTGGACTATTTCATATTATTTTAAGGATTCTGATAAAACGGCTTCTTATAACGGTTATGAATTGGTTTTTAAAAGTGATAAATCGGTTATTGCTAAAAAAGCTGGAGTTTCTGAAACAGGCCAATGGGAATGCAATATAATTCAGTATGGAGCTAAAGAATTGAAACTAAATTTTAGCTCAGAATTATTTAGTAAATTGAATAACACCAGCTGGAAATTATTTGAGTTTAATAATTCGCAAATCAACTTAAGAAACGTAGGTAATACAACCGATTATCTTTCTCTTATAAAAAAATAAGTGTAATACTTAGAAAAACTTATCTCTACTTTAATTACAGTATATTAAGTCAATAAAAGCATCCTGAAAAGAATATCAATTCATAAATGGACTTTAATATTAAAAGTTGCACAGCTATGTTCTTTAGGGTAACCAATGTTTTCGCTAGTTCTATTTGCTGCTTTTGCTGATATCAAAATTTAAATTGGTATTCAATATGAATCCATTATTATTTTGAAAAACATTTTTGCCTTCTATTTGCCTTCCCAGCTGTACGGTTTGATTGAGGTAACCTCCTTCAATTCTTATATTTTTATTAAATCGATAACCTAATAAAATTCCAATTCTGTTCTGATCAAAAATGTTCATATTTACATTTTTTCCAAATCCAATAAAAATTTCGTCATAAAAAGCTACATAAGGGGTTTTATCTTTAATTTCATTTCCTTTTAGAGGCACTTGAACCCTAATCATATATCGAATTCTGTTTAATAACGGAAATTCGTCCTCCGTTGTCTGATCAATTGAACTATATCTGCCTACGAATCTTTGCTCTAACATAAATCTATGCGAGAGGTCAACGATTCCTTCTTTATGATTCAGCTGGACCATTTCAAAAATTCTATGTTCCGTAAAATCTCTTCCCATTCCATTTAGTGGTATTTCCCCATAAGGATAGGTTTCGATCCAGCCATAACCAGCTCGAAATTGCACTCTTGAATTTAAGTTGTAATTTACACCAACCCGCAGTAAACTTTGCTGCCATTCGGTAATCATTTCATTTCTTCTCCATTGGTATTCTGTATGTATTCCAAATTTTTCTGAGATTTTAAATGTTCCAAAAAAATTATACCATCCGATGCTGTTGTTTGTATTGATACGATTATTCTGCCCGATTACTGATTGTAAAGTGCTTGCTAAAAAAATGAAGGCTAGTAAATTTTTTTTCATTCATTATTATTTTAAAAATTCAAGTGTTCCATCTGTCAAATTATAAAATACACCTACAATTTTTATTTCTCCTTTATCTTCCATTTCTTTAAGAATCGGGCTTTTTTTACGAATTTGATCTATAGTGTAAAGTACGTTATTTTCTGATACTAGCTTAACAAAAGTTTCATTTTTGGATGATTTTTCACCTTTAAAATCCTGACTCATTGCTACAGCAGGTTTTATTTTTGAAAGCATAGCCGTAATATTGCCCAATTTTACATCATCAATTGCACCTTTAATAGCCCCGCAGTGCTGGTGTCCCATTACCAAAACTAATTTTGCGCCTGAAACTTTACAGGCAAATTCCATACTGCCTAATAGATCTTCATTTACAAAATTTCCTGCCACACGTCCCACAAAAATATCTCCTAATCCCTGATCAAATACATCTTCGACAGGTACACGGCTGTCGACACAACTTAGTACAACCGCCTTTGGGAATTGTCCTGGCGCTGATTTTCTGGCTTGCTTGCTGTGATCTCGTACCGTCGTGCTGCCACTTTGAAAACGTTTATTTCCTTCTATAAATTCCTGTAAAATTGCATCAGGTGTAAGTCTGGCTTGCTCTTCTTTAGTCATTACATGTGAAACCACAGGGTTGACATTATTTGGGGTAGAAGATAGACTTGATTTTTTTGCATTGTCGTTACATGAAACCAAAAGAGCTGTCGTAAAAAGCAGTACCAGTGATTTGAATTGATTTTTCATTTCTTTGTTATAGATTAAATATGCCTACTTTGTGAATCGGTGTTCGGCATGTCCGTTTTACTACATTTCAATATATATAACAGGAAAAAGGATTATTTCCCTACCAAGAAAATTTCTTAAATAAAGACTATCCGTTAGAGTGTTCTTTTTGGATATATAAAGAGTGAATTTAAAAGTCTTAAATTAACTTTAGATGAAGAGTATTAAACGCGATAATCAGTTCCAGACAAAATGAATTTCTGACTTATTAAATAATTTTCTTTATTCCCGGAATCAATAAAACAAAGTAACCAAATATAAAACTGCCAATTATTATTAAGGGAGTCATAACCAAAAGTTTTACTGCAGGTTCAATATTCCAATTTCTTGCACATAATGTAAATACAACTATAATTAACGGATGAAAAATGTAAACCGCAAAACTACTGCGTGATGCTTTAGTTAGCAGTTTTGACGTTTTATTCCAGTTTCTTTTTCCCCTGATTAAAAGCGTTGTCAGAATCGAAATACCAATCATTTGTTCCCATACTGCATATAACAATGCCTGCCAGTGAAAACCTCCCGAAAACCAAGTTGAAGGCGTATTGAGTTTAAATTTCACAATAAAAAAAACAGGAAAAAATAATAGACAAAACCATACTACTTTTTTGAGCTGTTTGCCTGTTTTTTCTGAAAGCTGATCAAACCAATTGTTTTTTGAGGCCAGTAAACCAATACTAAATAGTGCAACATATTGTGGAAAATGCCCTAGCTGAAATCCAACTGGCTTAAGAATCCATCCGACAGGAAATACAATTCTAACCAAAAAACTAATAATGCCTAAAATTATTGAAAATAATAAGATAGAAAGAGAATTGGGTACAGCTATAGGTTTGCCAAAGGTAATTTTGAAAATCTTTTTTACTATTGCATAAAGTACCGTGAAAAGTAATAAAGCAGCTATGAACCATGTAACACCTAAGTCGATCCAGCTATTGTAGCCACTCAAATATTCGAAAAAAGTAATATGATGCTCTTTCCCAAAATAGTAAACCAAATAACACATAAATGGAGTAAGAATGAAAGAGTAGAAGAGTATTGGAGTTCCCAGTCGAATTAGTCTGTCTTTAATGAATTTAGAGATTCCTTTTTTAGAATAAGAGGAACTGGTAAAATAGGCTGCTAATAGAAAGAAATAGCCCATAAAAAAAGATTGATTAATGCTAATGCATGCTGTTGCAAGAATACGTGCTCCTAAAATACTGGTTTCTTCATTATAATACCAACCTTCGGAAGAAGTGTAAGCAATAAAAGTGTGATGAAGTACAACTAATATGGTCAGAAGAACTTTGATATTATCGATGTAAAGAAGTTTGTTTGAAGATCCAGAATCCTGATTCTTGGAAGCAATTGCAGTTGTCATAATAATTTTGATTTTGTGTTATTGATGGCAAACGTACAATAAGAAAGTACAGTAAAGTGGCGGTTGTTACTGACAACTAGCTTTTGTGATGAACAACAAACCTAAGTAATGCATTTGTTACGAAGTTCCTGATAGTAATCATTGAAACTGTCGACCTGCTTTCTTGAAACTGGAATCTTAACATCGGTTTCACTAAATGATAGGAGATATCCTTGCGAGTTTCCAGATACTTTTTCTACCTTAAACATATTTACTAAATAGGTTCTGTGACATCTAAAAAAGTGTGGATAATCTGTTATTTGATTTTCAAATTGAGTTAAAGAAATCCTTTTTACTTCTGTGGTAATTTGACTGCCATTCGATTTTGTCAATTCGATGTAATTTCCATCAGCTTTTGCAAAAAGTAATTGATCAACGTTTAGGCAAAAATCATCTTGTTTAACCTGTGTGCTAATAAAAAGATCAGATATTAAAGCAGCTTTCTCTGGTTCAACTTCTAGTGGAATAAATTGTAGAATAAATGGTGATCCCTTTTTGGATTCCAAATAAAAACTAGATAATCTCAGAAAAAAATAAAAAAAGATACCCGCCACAAGACAATTTCTAATTTCTTCAAAAAGGTAATTCCATGACCAGTTGTTGGAATTGGTATATAGCAAATCACGCATTAGAAAGCTTGTAATACCAATAAAAACTAACAAAAATCCAATATAAATATATTCTTTTAGTAAAGTCCATTCTGTTTTATTTTTCAGTATTCTAAAATAATTCACTGTTCTAAAATAAATAAATAGAACGACTGCTGGAGCCAAGGCATGCAAGAAACAAATAAAGAAATAATGCATTCGAAGTTCTGGATCATAAACTCCAAATGGTTTAAATGCTAAAAGAAATAATAAAATGCTAAGGAAAACAACAATTGAACTTTTTATCAGATTTTGAGATTGGTATCGTCTGGGATATTCAATTTCATTTCGCAAATGTTCTGTATTGATGTAAAATGGCATGTTAGGAATTTATTTGGGAATAAAAATACAAAAAATAAGAAGGTTAGGGCTTTTGAATTTGTTTTTACTTGATAATGTATTTTGTGAGTCTCAACAGGACAATTCTCGAACCATTTTCAAAATGATTTAAATAAATATCAATTTTAAAAGCCTACAAAGTATATTTTGTAGGCTTTTTTATGGTTTGAAAATTTTTAGATTTTCTTTTAGTTTTTTCAAATACCAGACCATTTTTCAATTAAGCCAAATCCCCAAATTGCTTGTAGCGTGTGTTAGCGATTGTTGTGATACTCTAGTTGAGCACTTAAATAGATAAAAAAAATTAACCTTCTGAAATTTTTTATTGGACAACAATGAATTCAAATTAAATTTTAGATTAAATTTTAGAATTTAATAGTTTATTTAAACCTGCTTTTTCAAATAAAATTCTTCCAACTTTAATTTCTGACCACCCTTTTTTTAGTTTATATGTAAAAGTAGGTGTATTACTAATTATCTCACAGTCTAAATAATAAGTTGAAATATTAGTATTAGTAAGATTTTTTAGTTCTTGAATGTGTGTAGAAATAAAAAAAAATGAATTAGAATAAAAGCTAACACCATTTATTGTGGTGGTGCATATTTCCAAGGCATCTTCAATATTTGTTCCGCTAAAAAGTTCATCAAAAACAACAAAACATCTTTTTCCTTCGACAGCTTTCAAAAGAATATTTTTCAGACTCATGATTTCTGTCATAAAAAGACTGTAACCACTTAAAATATCATCACGCTTACTAATTCCTATTGAAAAATCAGTACAAAATGGAATTTTCGCTGTTGATGCTGGAATTCCAAAACCAAGATTTCCTAAATATATACATAAGCTAACAGATTTCAAGAAAGTTGATTTTCCTGACATGTTTGGTCCATTCAATATAATAACATTAGTGGAAGATGTAAAGCTATATTTAACCGGATTTTTAATTATTGGATGATAAAAATCAGTAAGAGCTATACTGTTCTTTTCAAAAGTAGGGAAAACAAAGTTTTTATCGACAATAGCTCTACTAATAGATAAATAGCTTTCGAACAAAAAAAGATCTTTCCAAAAAGTTTCGATCCTATTTTCTGTCTTTTGTTTTGAAATTATAGCTATTATTTCTTTAGTATGCTTATTTTTCCAGTTCTTATCTTTAATAATTTTTTCATATTTATTTAGCTGGAAAAAAGAAAGAAATGTTAAAATCCTTTTTAAATCGGTTCTATATGTTTCAGGGAAATCTCTTAAATTAAGTCTTAAAAAGCAAATAGATTCAAGCCTATAGAAAAACAATATTAATTGATGGATTTTATTGTTCAATACCATCTCGTCTGAACTAGAATTAAAAAACAAAAGGTATTTCTTTTCAACCTGTTCGATTTTAAAATTATTCAGAAAAAAATGAACTTCATTTAAATATAGAACAGTATATGAATATTCTCTAAATAGCTCTATAGTAGTAATGAAACTTTTAAGAATATCTTGGCGTTCAATGATTTGACTTTCGCTTGTAAGAGATGTTTCTAATAAATTAAGAATTTTATTTCTAGTGAATGAATTTAGAGAATAATCAAAAATAGGTAATACTTCTTTTTTTATATTTAAATCTTGAATATCACTCATAATTGATGTTTTATAATATACTAGGTAAATCTACTAAAAGTTAGAAGAATAAACATCCTATAAAATGAAACGTGTTTTTAGAATTTTTTCAATTTGTTTTGCTGTCAAACGATAAAGACACCAACTTACAAATAATAAGAATTAAAATAAAAAGGCAATGGAATTAAATAGGCCATAATCAGTGCTATTTAAATAAATTTTAAATCTAAATCAAAGCCATTTGTTTTTCAGCCCAAGCACTCATTTGGTTGATGAATGGAATTAATTGCTCAAGGCCAAGACATTTATGCAGTTAATGCTCCCTTAATTGTATAGAGTCAGTGAACAGAATTTTATCTGGAAAAGTTGCTTCAAAAGGTGTAAAGACATTGGGAGAAGCATTTGATGCGAGCGATTTTTTAAATTCGCTGCAGGAAGATGATATAAAAATTACCATGGTAGAGAAATCATACGTAAAAAGTTAGAAATTAGGATATTATTTCTTAGCATTTTAAGAAATAATATCAAGTCCGCTTTTTTAAATTGCAATATTATGCAGATTTTTTATCTCCGACATTACAAAAGTGCTCTGCGTACTGCCAATACTTTCGACTGATCCTAATTTATTAAATACGAAATTCTGATAATGTTTCATGTCCTTAGCGAAGACCTTAAGTATAAAATCATAATCTCCAGAAATGTTATAACACTCAACTACTTCATCGATTTTCATAATATCCTCCACAAAGCTGTTGCCAATATTTCGGTCATGCTGTTTGAGTTTTATGTTGCAGAAAACGGTAAATCCATGACCAAATTTCTCATGGTCTATTAAGGCAATGTATTTTTTGATGTACCCATTATTTTCTAACCTTTTTACACGCTGCAAAACAGGAGTGGGAGACAAGTTCACCTGCGCTGCAAGTTCCTTGATGGTATAACTTGAGTTGTTTCCTAATATTTTAAGCAAAAGCAGATCGGTAGTATCTAGTTCTTCCATAGCATAAAAATCTTTTTACGTTTCAAAGATACATTCAAAAAAGCAAATTATACTTGTTTTCTGTTGTAAAATAGCTGAATTCTCTTAAGTGGCGACATCAGACAGCTTTTTTAGTTGTATAAGATAACTTTGCGTAGAGAATTAACCTGAATGAAATTTCAGTTTGTTTTTATTTTTGATCGGATTAGGTTTTACTTAGCTGTGAAGCAAAAGTGAAAATCGCGAACTATCAAATAGGACGATAATAAGGAATATTTTAAAACACATTTACATTGAAGAAGTTATCAAATTTATTAAGTAAAGCAGGTTTCGACGGTTTCCTGTTAATGATTGGCACCATGATTCTATTGGCTTATTTTTTGCCAAAGCCAGGAATGGTTAGAGAACCTGTTTCGTTGGAAGAGATTGCCAATGTAGGCGTGTCGTTTATTTTCTTGTTTTATGGAGTACGGCTGAGTGTTGAAAAGCTAAAAGCAGGGCTTGCTAACTGGAAAATGCATATTGTTGTGCAGTTGACAACTTTTTTGTTTTTTCCACTAATCGTTTTGGCATTTCGTCCTTTGTTGGTCAGTACTGGTTTTGAGCTGTTGTGGTTAGGCATATTTTTTCTAGCCGCTTTACCATCTACAGTTTCTTCTTCTGTGGTTATGGTTTCCATTGCTAGGGGCAATATTTCTGCTGCCATTTTCAATGCTAGTATTTCCAGTTTGGTCGGAGTAGTGGTTACGCCACTCTGGGTTGGACTTTTCATCGCTTCTGCAACAGGCGATTTTGATGTCACGGATATCTTCATAAAATTGATTCTTCAAGTCTTGTTGCCTGTCATCATTGGTATCAGTCTCAACTCTCGTTTTGGTGCCACTGCCGAAAAATATAAAAAACAGCTTAAATATTTCGATCAGGGAATTATCCTCACCATCATTTACACGTCGTTTTGTAAGTCATTTTCGGAACATCTTTTTGACGGCTTCACTGCCCTTGAGCTTGCCGGACTTGCCGTAGGGATGATGGGCTTGTTTTTTTCTGTATTCCTTTGTGTCGGACTGTTCAGCCGTTTGTTTGGTTTTTCAGATGAGGATCGTATTACAGTCTTATTCTGTGGATCTAAAAAGTCATTGGTACACGGTACCGTAATGTCAAAAGTGCTCTTTCAGCACAGTACCATCACCGGTATCGTCTTGTTGCCACTAATGCTTTATCATGCCTTTCAATTGATTGCTGCCAGCATCATTGCTCAGCGTATGGCTCGACGAAAAGAAGTGTAATTTTATTTATGTCCAATATCTCTTTATTGTTTTTAATAAGAATTCAATGCGAACTAAAGGTTCACTTGATTGAAGTTTCTTTGTAGAATGTATGAAGGATCAATAGTTTCTAAATTAAAAGTCCGTAGAGTTTTTCGATAAACTCTACGGACATAATCCTAAGATAACATTTTTCAATTAATACATTGAATTTGAACTAAACCGCAAATTCTCTGCGTATAATTTCTGCTCCAGCGCTTAAGGCACTTAACTTACCTACTGCAACGTTTCGGGACAAAGGAGCCATACCGCAATTTGTACTAGGATAAAGATTTTCGATATCAACAAACTCAAGAGTTTTACGTAGCGTGTTGGCTACTTCTTCAGGAGTTTCGATAGTATTGGTTGCCACATCAATTGCCCCTACCATTACTTTTTTGCCACGAACAAGTTCAATTAAATTAAGAGGTACATTCGAGTTGTGACATTCTAGAGACACAATATCAATATTAGATTTTTGAATTTTTGGGAAAATTTCTTCGTATTGACGCCACTCTGAGCCCAATGTTTTTTTCCAGTCATTATTAGCTTGTATTCCATAACCGTAGCATACATGTACCGCAGTTTGGCACTTTAAACCTTCAATTGCTCTTTCTAATGCCGCCATTCCCCAATCGTTGACTTCATCAAAGAAAACATTAAATGCAGGTTCATCAAATTGGATGATATCTACCCCTGCGTCCTGAAGTTCTCTTGCTTCTTCATTTAGTGCTTTAGCAAATTCCCATGCCAATTTTTCTCGGCTTTTATAGTGGTTATCGTACAGCGTATCTACCATTGTCATTGGTCCAGGCAAGGCCCATTTTATTGGTTTATTAGTTTGTTTGCGTAAAAATTTGGCATCATCAACAAAAACTGCTTTCTGGCGTGCAACCTGATCTACAACAACTGGAACACTTGCATCATAACGGTCACGGATTTTTACGATTTTACGATTTTCAAAATCTACACCGCTTAAATGCTCAATAAAAGTGGTTACGAAATGCTGGCGTGTCTGCTCACCATCACTAATTATATCCACACCTGCCAATTGCTGTTCATGCAGAGAAATGCGCAAGGCATCCTGTTTTCCTTCAATCAGCTGATCTCCTTCTAATTTCCAAGGTGACCAAAGTTTTTCGGGTGGTGCAAGCCAGGCAGGTTTTGGTAAACTTCCAACAATTGATGTCGGCAATAATTTCTTCATAATAAAATATTTTAATGTGTCGTATTAATTTAAAGAGCAAAATTGGCAGACCACTGTTCTAAGACACTTTTGTGAGGCTTAATGAAATGCTCCTCTGCAAATTTACCCTGCTCGATTGCCAGCTGACTGCGCTCTTCTCGGTTGTATACAATTTTTGTTAAAGAATGATCTTGATTTTTCAAACTAGGCTTGTAGCACGCTCCTGCGGCAGAATTACCATTATAAATTTCAGGTCTGTAAATCTTTTGGAATGTTTCCATTGTACTAATCGTACTGATTAATTCAAGGTTAGTATAATCGGCAAGTAAGTCTCCAAAGAAGAAAAACGCCAAAGGTGCAGCACTGTTGGGTGGCATAAAATAACGAACCTGCAGTCCCATTTTTTTGAAGTATTGCTCAGTTAAAGAAGATTCGTTTGGCTCGTACTCAAAACCTAAAACCGGATGATGGTTTCCTGTACGTTGATACGTTTTATTATCAGATACGCTCAAACATATGACAGGTAGTTTGCTAAAGTGATTTTTGTAACTTTCTGAATGTACGAAATGCTTAAATATATTGCCGTGCAGTTCACCAAAATTATCAGGAATACTAAAGCGATCTTTACCTTTGTTATGCTCTAAAAGCAATACGCTGAAATCATAATCGCGTACGTAAGAAGAGAAGTTGTTTCCAACAATGCCTTCAATGCGTCTGCCTGTTTTATGATCGATAATATGCGTTTTTAAAATCTCAATCGATGGGAATGTTGTACCGCTGCCATCAATATCTATATCAACAGAAACAATTTCTAATTCAACCGAATAACGATCGCTATTAGGATTATCCCAGTCCGCCAAGGCATTAAAACGATTGTTGATCATATTAATGGTGTTGCGCAAGTTTTCCTGACGGCTTGCTCCTCTTGCTAAATTGGCAAAGTTGGTTGTTGTACGCGTACTGTTGGAAGGTATATAGTTCTCATTGAAATAAATACTCTTTAGAGTGAACGCAAAATCATACTTGACGGTAGTACAGGTGTTTTCCATATTTCTTTTCGTTTATTCTTGAATCTTCTGATTAGCTGTAGTTATTTTGTCTTGCAAATTTCAATATTAAAGATTAATAAATCAAAGTTTGGTTCTAAATAGGATAATTATGCTTTTTTGTTATGCTTTTAAAGTTAATTATACTTTTTAGAGGTATAATAATTATAGGAAACAGATTATTTATCTATAGAAGACTTGGTGTCATAGATTGAATCTGCCAGAGATAAACCAAATTTTATCGCCAGATGAACAAAAAAAAGATTTTTAGTAATTAGCTATCTAGCTATTACTTGAAAAATTTAACTGTTTTTAATTTTGGATAGAGAGGCTCGCATAGCAGAGCCTCATTAGAGAATAATTTATTTAAGTGTTATGTGCCATAATTCTGCCACAAAATTTAAACAGCTTAATATGTATGTAAAAAAGGATTTTACTTTTTATAGGAAATTTGAAGGTAACTCCAAGTTTACGAATTACCTGTTCAGCCAACCTTTAAATTCAGCGGCTTTATTTTTACTGATAATAATGTCAATTGCAGATTTAGGTTCAACCTCAATTTTCAGCTGATTATTGCCATATTTTAGAATCTTCGTAATGGCTTTAATGGATAAAATAAATTGTCTGTTTGCCCTGAAAAAGACAGTACTGTCTAATTCATTAAAAAGTTCTTCCAAACTGCTGTTGCTGGTTGAGGTTTTACCATTTATGTCTTTTACATACGTAATGGTATTTTCCATGTAGATGTAGGCGATTTGCTCAATCTCCAGCGTCACAATTTCGCTTTTCAAATGAGTCAAGATTCTCTTTTTACCTGTTGAAGAAACTTCATTTTCTTGAGTTTTCAAAGTTGAATCAGATTCTAATTTCGATTTGTAATTCGTTAACTCATAATTTAGTTTGGACAAGCTTACGACTTCATTAAAAAGATCTTCGTTTTTGGCTTCCAGTTTTCTTTCATAACGGCTTCCGAAAACGCGAATCATAAAAAAGGATGATAAAATAATCAGTGTTCCGGTTGCGATATAAACGAGAATAAAATAAAACTTCAGATTATTGACCTGCTCATTGATGTTTTTTAAGTTGGCATGAGAAGCAATAATCCATTCGGTATTTTTTACAGGATATAAATAAATGATTTCAGATTCTCGCTTTGGATCGTTGAAGTTTCGGATACCGCCGCCTTCGGTTTTGTTCTTTAAATAAGAATAAAAATCCTTAGGATCGATTTCATTATTTGTTTTGGAAATATATGATTCGTCCGGCCCAGCCATTCTTCCAATTTTTTCCGGATTTGGATGACAAACTTCTTTTCCCGTATGGTCAAACATGCAGATAAATCCGGTTTGCATATCTGTTTTTTCAATGCTTTTCTGAACATTATCAATAATCACTTTCGGATTATTAATTTGCTGTGCCTGATAAGAAACCAGATTGGCCATTTCTTTCGCTTCTCTTTTACTGGATTCAATTTGGATTTTCAGAAACTGTTCGGTACTTAAATCGACCAAATAATTCATGCTGAAATAACCGCAGATGTATACAATCAGAACTAATGATAAAAATGTAAAAAGATAAAGCTTGTCTTTTTTCATGGAAAATTTTTGAATAAGTAAGTCAAATTTAAGTAATAATATGATTTGAAAAGGATGATTCTATAGAAGATATTTTTAAAAATTTAAAAGAATTGATTCATTAGATTTTTTTAAGATGTATCGATATTCGTTCAACTATTTTTTATTCCCTTTTAAGTTCTTTTTTTCCCTTTCGCACTTTTTTCTTTAATTTTAATAGCCCTGCAGGTCTTTCTTTGTGTTAGAAAATTTCAGAACACCCCAATTTATATTTTTTAGTTCCTGATTTTCTTAAGTAGAAAATGAAGTTCATTTTTAGAAAAAAGATAAAATTGATTAAAAAAAAGCAGTATGGAAAAACAAAAAAAGAACAGGAAAAAGATATTTTTAATTTTGCTTGTAATTGTACTCGCATTATTAATCGGAATGCAATTCATACGTCCGGAAATTACAAATCCACCTGTGACAGGAGAGGTAAAAGTGCCACATGAAGTCCAGACGATTCTTAGAAATTCTTGTTACGATTGTCATTCCAACGAAACCAAACTGACTTGGTATGATAAAATTGCTCCTGCTTATTGGCTCGTGGCACAACACGTTAAAGATGGGAGGAAAGGACTTAATTTTTCAGAATGGGACAAATTAGCTCCTGCAGATCAAAAAGCAAAACTTTGGGAATCTGTCAATCAGATTGCGCAAGGAGCAATGCCGTTGAGCAGTTATACGATGGCGCATCCAAATGCGAAAATATCTCAGGCAGATCTGAATGTCCTTAAAAAATACATTTGGAGTTTAAGAGTGAATAATGTTCCTCAGGATACTTCAAAAATCCACGCTCTAAAAAATCAGACTCATGCATTAAAGAAAAAGCAAAGCGTAACAAAAAATCCAAAAACAATTAACGGAATTGGTTATATCGACGATTATAAAAAATGGACTGTAGTAAGCACAACCCAGCGTCTCGACAACGGAACAATGCGTATTATTTATGGTAATGGCATTGCCGTTAAAGCCATAAAAGACAAAAAAACAAATCCGTGGCCAAATGGAACTATTTTGGCAAAAGCGGCGTATGACGAAATTGAAGATGCAGATGGAAATATTTCTCAAGGAGCTTTTAAGCAAGTTGAGTACATGATTAAGGACGATCAGAAGTACGATAAAACCTACGGCTGGGGATTTGCACGATTCAAAACCACAGAATTGATTCCGTATGGAAAAAGAGCTGATTTTGTAATAGAATGCATGAACTGCCATCAGCCTATGAAAAAAAATGATTACGTATTTACTCTTCCAATACAACAATAACATGAAAGCAATATATTATTTTACAACGCTTGTTTCTTTGTTTTTCCTTTTCGGATGTTCCGATAAAACAAATCAAAATATTCATAATGAAGAAGCTTCATTACCAGATCAATTAAAAGATAAAGTAGCTGGTTTGATGGTTATTAATTCTTCAATCAATACTAAAAAACAGACCACATCTGTGTTGTACGGAAACCAAAAAGCCATTGAAAGAATTACTGATAATGATTCGGTTATGAGAACAGGCGAGAAGCTCATACGTATAACATGGAACCAAAAGGACGATCCAAATTGGATTGGTGCTGTTATTCCAGGAAAATTAATTTCATTTGAAACACTGGAATTGCTTTCAGAGAAAGAACCCGTGCATTATCAGAAAATAGAAGGCAATCCGTTGCAGGTTAAAAAAGATACTTTAGGAAATCAGAAAAATATCAAATTCATTCTGCACCAGAAAATGGCTGTTCTTCCATGATAAAGTATTAATTAGAAATTATCTAATTGGGTTTCACATAAATTTATTAAAACTTCCAAAGCTGGTTATGGTAGAACGTGTTTTCTGTAAAACAAAAAAGCCTGCGAATCTTACGATTTGCAGGCTTTACTTTTTTGTGGGGAGAGCAGGATTCGAACCTAAAGCTTGAAACCCGCGTATTTCCTGCATTTTAAATTTTTAAAAACTAGAGTGCCACGATTTACGATTGATTCATTCGAGTGTGGCTAAGTAACCTGTTAGCTATTAACGATATAATTCGTTTTGTAAAATCAAAAGTAACTTTTATTTAGATAAATTTAACGATTTTGTTTTTATAGTTTTTATGTGTGTTGTTTTCGAATAGAGAAACTGCTAATAATTGTAGAAAAAAAGATATCAACTTTAAAGAAGTATTCTTTTAGTATAACTCAAAATCTTTTAAATCAGCAAATGGGCGAAGAATTTTTTCTGAGTCAAATTCTTGAATTTCTTGTCTATTCTTTAGAATGATGGGGAAATTGTGATTTGCTAATGCTGCCTTACCAATTGTGACGAAGTCTGATTCTTCACGATTAAGCATATGATTTACGGATTCAATTGAATCGATTGATCCATTGCTTAATATTGGCAATCCGGTTATTTTTTTTGCTAAAAGCGCAAGTGATGGCAATCTTTCATCGTTTGGCTGCTTTTGGTTAAATGCTGGCAAAGCTGCGTTGAATTCAGTAATATGGATGTAATCAATACCCGCCTCACCAAGTTCATTAAAAATAACTTGTGCCTCGTCAATGCCTTCCCACTTATGATGATAATCATTTACTTTTCCTTGTGAAATTCGAATCCCTACAATAAATTCAGATTTGACATTTTCGCGTACACCTTTAATAACTTCAGTTAAAAGACGTACACGATTTTCTATAGAACCGCCATATTGATCTGTTCTTAAATTAGTATGATTAGATAGAAACTGATCAAGAAGATATCCATTTGCGCCATGTATTTCAATACCATCAAAACCTGCTTTCTGTGCATTTACTGCGGCCTCTGCAAAAGCGGTTTTAATTTCTTTTATCTCATCATCTGTAGCTTCTAAAGGAGTTTTATATTCTCCGACTCCATGATAGAATTCTAATTGATTACCTCGAGGCTTTATGACAGACGGTGCAATTGTTTTTGTTGAATAATAATTTCCTTGAGAAAGCGCTCCGGAATGTTGAATCTGCATAATGACTTTTGCGCCAGATTCATGAATTGCTTCTTGTATTTTTTTCCACGCCTCGATATGTTTTTCAAAAACAATTCCAGGCTGGTACTGATAAGTCTGACTGTATTTATCATCTATGTAAGTGCCTTCGGTTATAATAAGTCCAAAACCGCCTTCTGCAAAATTTTTATAATATTTAAGCATTTTTTCAGAAGGCGTGCCATCAATTGAAGCGCTGATTCTTGTCATTGGCGCTAGGACAAATCTATTTTTTAAATTTAATTTTCCAATGCTGTGCGGTGCAAATGGATCTATTTCTTTTTCTCGATTCATAATAATATATTTTGTATTCTTCTACAGAAAGAATGGAATTAAAAACTGCTGCAAATTTACAGAGCTAAAAAGGCTATGCCAATATCGGTTTCTATTGTATGTTACGAACAATTTTGTATGTATTGGACAATATAGGCTATTTGCAAATCAATTGATTAACTTTGCATGTTGTAATGCTATAATGTATTTTGAAATGGGGAAAAGGAAAGAAACTTCTACTTACAGTATTAATGAAGAAATAATCCACAATGATTGTGATTTGATATACGCTTTAGATAAATTGGGAGGCAGGTGGAAACTTTATATTTTAAGCAAGCTGCATAATCGAAAAATGCGTTATAAAGAGCTTAAAAAAGAAATACATCCAATTAGCGAAAGAATGCTTACGCTGCAGTTAAAAAATCTTGAAGAAGACGGTTTGGTCAAACGCACCGTTTATGCTGAAGTGCCTCCAAGAGTTGAATACGAATTAACTCAAATGGCATGTTCTCTTGTACCATTGTGGGATGCCTTAAAGTCTTGGGGAGGCGATCATAAAAAAATGTTTCAAGATAAAATATAAAAAATGGAAATTGATATCTCAGTTATTACAGATATAGATTTCCTAATTGAGATCATTATAAGAGGTGCCAAAACTGGATTGCTCCAAAAAGTTAGAAACTATTTTGGAGCAATGCAGAAAATTAATCATCTGCTTTCCTTTTTTTATCCCGTCACTTTTAAATGCTCAATTTGCCCATCAGCAATATTAAAATGAAATTGTAGAGTAATAGGGCTTCCAGGAAATGTTCCTGAGCACTCTGCAGTTAAGACACTTGCCGTTCCATTTTCTGTACATTGAAGCGGTTTCATCACTGATTTGTATTTTTTGTTTGATTCGTCTATCCATTGTTGGATATCATTTCTTCCGTTATGTGTTTTGCCTTCGTCAAATACTATGGCATTTTTGGAAAAACAATCGGCATAGGCAGCGCTGTCGAAACTGTTTTGCGCATTTACTAAATTAGTTATTACTTTAGGTAAGTTCATCTTTTTAATTTTTTAAAGGTTATTATATTGTTGGCACTGTACCGCCATCTATTACGAATTCAGTTCCTGTTAAATAGTTAGCTCTTGGTGAAACAAGAAAACCAACCAGTTCAGCCACTTCTTCTGGCTCGGCCGGTCTGCCGTAAGGTATTCCGCCCAATGCATCCATAACGCCTTGTTGCGCTTCTTCCACGGTACTGTTTGCGTTTCTTGCAATCTCTCCCAGAAAGGCTTTCGATGCCCCTGTATTAATCCATCCCGGAGAAACAGTAAGCACACGTACGCCTTTTGAAGATATTTCTTTAGATAAGCCTTTACTGTAATTAATAAGCCCAGCTTTTGCTGCAGCATAGGGTAGAGTCGAATCATACAAAGGCAGTTTGCCCTGAATTGAAGCGATGTGAATGATAACACCGTTTTTCTGTTCTATCATTTGAGGGGTAAAACCTCTGTCTAATCGAACAGGAGCAAGCAGATTAGCCTGAAGGGTTGATACCCAGTCTTCATCAGTCAGTGCACTGAAGCCGCCTGCAGGTGTGGTTGAAGAACCTAGATTATTCACAAGAATATCCAGTCTTCCGTAAGTCGACAGTATTTCGTCGACAACTTTTTGTGTTCCTTCGGCTTTACTCAAATCCGAAGCAATGAAATGCAGTTTGGTATTTTCTTCTTCCGGAGAATTTCGTGCGGTAATAATAACTGTTGCGCCGGCTTGCAGCAGCCTTTCTGCAATCGCTTTTCCAGTTCCTTTTGTGCCTCCTGTTACTAGGGCAATTTTGCCTGATAATTCATTTTGATAATCCATCTTATATTTGATTTAAATTTCTTTTGTACAAAATTCAGAAGTATGCAACTTTCTCACAAGTACGGAGTTACGATTCATATAGGGATAAATTTTTCCCCTATTGCATAAATCGGTACATAGGTTTACTTTTGTTATATGTATGAAAGAAAAATAATCCCGAACCTGAATTGTGGACTTGACCTGATAGGAGAAGTGTTATACGGCAAATGGAAGATACGCCTGCTTTGGTTTATTGATCAAGGGCATAAAAGGCCAAGTGAGCTACAGCGTAAAATCCCTGATGCTTCGCGCAGGGTTTTAAATATGCAGCTGAAGGAACTGGAGGACTATGAATTGGTCTCAAAGGTCATTTATCCTGTTGTGCCTCCTAAAGTCGAATACAGTCTGACAGATTTTGGAAAAACATTAATTCCAGTAATTGCTGTGATCGGCAATTGGGGAGATGAACATGAGGCACGTTTACGAAACTTGATTTTGAAACGTTTAGAATCAAATCATTGATTTATTTGACGAAAAAAGAATGAGTAATGAAATCACAAGTCGAATCAATACAGAAATTAAAAGAGATATTTGAAAGACGCGAATTTCCAGCTAAGACATTGCTTGTAAATGAAGGAAGTATAGCGCAAAATATTTATTTTATTGAAAATGGTGCTGCACGGGTGTGGTTACATCATGAGGGGAAAGAAATTACAGTTCAGTTTCTTTTTGAGGGAGGTTTTATAGCTTCTATAGAAAGTATTATTTCTGGAGAGAAAAGCTGGTATACCATAGAAACTATTGAGCCCGTGATCTTATACAGTATAAGTACAGCTAATTTTAAAAAGAAAATGGAGGTGTTGCCACACGTAAGAGAATTTTATTACCGCTACATACAGCAGTCATTATTATCTTATCAGAAACGTATGGTATCACAGATTAAAAATACTCCCGAAGAACGTTACAAGGAAATGCTTCGGGAATTTCCCGAAATTATAAGAAGGGTTCCCCAACACTATATTGCTTCTTATTTGGGAATTACTTCTGTCTCATTGAGCAGAATTCGAAACAGAAAGTGATTAATTAACAATTGTTATCGTCCAGGTTTTGATGGTTTTGGAACTTTGCACCAGAACATTAAAGTAAGATAACATGATAACATTTTCAACACTCGCATTTTTATTGGCAGCGGCAGCTATGCTGCATGTAACTGAAGAATTTTTATTTCCAGGAGGTTTTGCTGACTGGTATGCAAGACTCGTTCCTCCTAAAAAAGTTAAAAAAAATAACGGCGGATTTTTGGTCTGGATTAACACTCTTATGATGTGTGCAATTGCCTTTTCGATTCATTTTGGAGATACCAAGCTAGGACACAGTATCTGGTATGACGTGGCCGCAATTCTTATGGCCAATGCCTGTTTTCATATTTGGGGAGTTTTTAAACTAAAAAGTTATTCTCCAGGAATTATAACTGCCGTGTTTTTTTATATTCCGCTTTTTGTAGTTGGCACTATGCAATTAGTCAGTACAGGAATACTTCCTTGGTATAGAGCATTGTTTTCTATTTGTTTAGGAATTGGCTTCCATGTTTTTTCTTTAATTAGACAAGGGAAGTAGTCAAATATTAAAACAATTCACTTTTGAATCATTTGATATATCCGAAACTAAACACCCTCGGTGCTGGTATTTTATAAGGTATTTCCTATTTCAAACTAAAAGTTTCAGAAGAAATAAATATTATTTAAAAAAAATAAAAGAGAATAACCATAAAAAGCTTTACAAAGGTGGTAGGTATGCAAGAATGGTGTTTTTTAGGCATGACCAGAAGCCTGTTTAACGCTTGCAACACCAGTGTTTAATAAAAGTTTAGGCTTCATCCGTTTATTTTTTCCTTGTGGTGCTGCGTTAGCCATTTCTCCATTTTATGGAGTAAATCGATTTCATTGAAGTTCCCAGATGGATCGGAAAGGCCATCTATGGTCCTTTCATAATTGAACCTGTTGGGCTCGAACAGGCAGGTAAATTTGGGGTGCTCGTGATGTGAAACCATCCATTGGTTCTGGTCTGTTCTTCTGATTTTAAACTTTTTCATTCTGGCAATGCTTATGGCGGCGGTTATTGGGAGAAGATTGGCAACAAAGTTACCAATGTGGCCTATGGATGGCAATACCTGATTTCATGGATATTTAGAGTTCTTTCTTTCGGATGTTTTTATTATAGTTTCGTCCGGCAATAAGATTTGATCCTTGGAACTGTATGCTGTAGAGGATTAAAAATGAATAGTATAAGGATTTATAAAAAACTAATTGCAGTAGACTTTGCTGTCTATGGCCAGAAGGCCTTTTAAAGTGATAAAACTCTCATCGGTAATGCAGTTTAAAAAGACAAGCCCTTCATTGTGCATCTGCATCAGCGCTTCCAGCACCGCCGCCTGGTTTCTGTTTTCAAGGGAAACATGCTCGCCAAATAAATCTTTGATATTCAGGTCAGAACCTGCACGGATTGCCAGTTCTTCCAAAGACACGCTTCCGCTGTACCGTGCCGATAGCAGTTCGAGAATTTTTATAAAAAGGGCAGGCATCGTATCCATGATATGGGACTTTATTAAAATATACGATGATATGGCCTTTTTGGTTTGCAGGAGGCTATAAAAGCTAACGGCAGTTTTTTATTTCAAGTTTATAATCCAGTTGAGAGACCTGCTGGATAAAATAATTTATGGCATCTTCCTTATCCATGCCGCTCATGCCGTATTCAGCAAATCCCTTTACAAAATCCTCACCAACGGCTTCCAGCAGGATTATTTTCTTTTCAGCAACGGCGGCTTCCATTTGTTTGCAGAACCTGTCAGATTCCTGGTCGGTCAGATTTTTGACAAAGTAGATTTCAAAATTAAAGGTAGTGCTCATAGGATGCTTAACGGGCTTTTGGCAAATATAGTTAGTTAGGGTTGGATTTTTTTCTTTTAGATTGTTCTTTGTTTTTAAAGTTTTTTATTTTGATATTGTCCGGCAGTTGATGATGCTACATATGAAATAGACGCAATTACGGAAAACCGTAAACTTTAGTAATTAGCTTTCTTTATGTTTGTCTGAAACTTAACGATTTACCATGATCAGAAAACTATATTTTTACGCGCTTTTCTTCTTTACAGCACTAGCCGCAAATGCGCAGGACAGTAAGCTGGTGGCAAGTTGTTGCGATTCCAAACCCAAAGTGGAGGGAAGATGTACGGGTAGCGCTTATTGTAGCGCATGTTCCAATTGTAGTAGATGTGCGCACTGTTCCAGTGGAGGAAGCTGCGGGGTATGCGCTTCGAATTCGTCGCCTGTTAGATATTCCGCTCCAAGTGCAGCTACTCCTTCTTCTAAAAGCAGGACTGCTAGTCCGTCTAAAAAAGCAGAAGTCGTTTCTTTCACTTCCCAGACTTCCGTCAAGTCAAAGACAAAGAAAGCAGCTGTAGTCAAAAAAGCAGCTGTCATCTATCATGCTGAGGATATAGTTGCTGTAAATTCTGAAACACTGAAGCTACATGAAGAGCCGGGAAATGAATATGTAGTGATAGAAACTCTTAAAAAGTATGATCTGTTGATGGTTATAGCCATTGACGGAGAGTGGCTGCAGGTAAAGGTAATCGAGTCCGGGAATTTTGGATATGTGAAGGTGGAATATGTGTATAAGATGTGAGGTAATGTAATAACAGTTTCTGTTTGTATTCATTGACCTAGATTAAGGCCTCCTTAATCCGATATTGCAAGCGTGGGAATGTTGACTATTTAATAAGAAGATAATTATGAATCATATTGAGATTGCATATAGAATTGAAAATGCTAGAAAGGCACTATTAGGTGTATCAATAGGAGATGCATTTGGGGATAGTTTTTTTGGCGATCTTGAGCAGGTTTTAGGGAATATTTATTTAAGGCAAATACCTGAAACTAAATGGGAATTTACTGATGATACTGTAATGTCTATTGCAGTTTTTGAAGAATTGGAAAGAAATGGCGGTATAGACCAGGAGAATTTAATAAAACAGTTTTGTATAAATCACGACTTAGATGCAAATAGAGGCTATGGTGCAACTTTGCGAAGACTGCTTAGAGAAGTTCAAAACGGTGAGAGCTGGCAAGAAGTGTCAAAAAAAGCATTTGAAGGACAAGGTTCAATGGGAAATGGCGCAGCTATGAGGGTTTGTCCAATTGGTGCTTTCCACTTTGACGATTTTCAAAAAGTGAAGGAATTAGCAGTAAAATCAGCTGAAATTACGCATTCAAATATTGAGGCCATTACAGGTGCTGTTGCAGTTGCAATTGGTACTGCATTGACTGCTAAGATGAAATTTGATAGGAGTATCTTAACTCCGATTGATTTTATAGATAAAATTTTAAACGAATTGCCAGACAGTGATACAAAATCAAAGATATCAAAATCTAAAAGTGTACCTTACAATTATAATATTGAAACTGTGAAAAGTATTTTAGGTAACGGTGTAAATATGACTGCCCAAGATACGGTGCCTTTTGCAATTTGGTGTACTGCCTATAATTTACAAAACTTTGAAGAAGGACTTTGGAAAGCTGTATCCATTTTAGGTGACAGAGATACTATTTGTGCAATTGTAGGGGGAATGTCTATACTTTCATCAGAGGATTTAAATATTCCTCAGTTATGGGTAAATTCGGTAGAGAGTTTTGAAAAAAGCGTTTTTAGAAGGAAATAAATAATTCGATTAATAATCACTTAAAGCAAATAAGACTGAAATACATGGCAAAATATGGTTTATTTGAAGAAAATATTGTGATTACTTGATGAGCTGGGAACTGAGTGGGAAGCAATTATAACTTAGCTTGCTGAGACTAACTACCATGAATCAGGTATTTTTTTTTGCATTTGATGTTTGTAAATTTGTAGCTATATGGAAATAATCAAAGTGAAAGAAAACAAGTTTGATGAAACTGCTTTCTCTATGTTGATTATGAGTGTATTGCTATTTGTGAATCTAAGTTATTTCACTAAATTTATCTAATTATTATTTCTTGATTAAGTTACGAAAATCATTAAATGAAACCAGAACTTACCACTTTAAAAAAATTGCGTGATATGCTCGCGTTTATGAATCTCCCTGTTTATTCTTATTTAGACAGTGATGATTTTGCTATTTTAAAAGTGCATGGCATGGGGCTGGAAATGCCTTACATAACCCCAACTTTTAGGCCTGATCATTACACTTTGGTAGTAGTTAAAGAGGGTGAAGGAACTTTTGTGTCGGGTAATGAGGTTTTTAAAGTAAGTTCTGGACATGTATTTATGAAGCGTCCTGACATTTACATTTCCAGTGGATGGACCGAGATGAAGACGGTTTACAATATTAGTTTCAGAAAAGATTTTATTGCAAACTGCTTGCCATTGGGAATAGAGGAATTGCTGGACATGGATAAATCTAATGGAATAAATTATCTCCTTAATGACGAGGAAATTAATCACATGGAAAAGCTGTGTCTGGAATTGTATAGTCAAGCGACTTCTATGGCACCGATTAAGGATGAAATGATGTCAAATATTCTTATTTATATGCTGCTGCTCATACAAAATCATCAAAATGAAATTAAAACCGCAGTTTTAAATGATAAGAATGCAGCAATAGTCACTTCATTTCGCAGTAATATGGATAAAAACTTTACCATGCTCATCTCTGGCGAATGTAGTTCAGTTTTCAGGGTAAAGGAACATGCAGAATTATTAAGCATCAGTGAAAACAGCCTGTCCAAAATCATAAGCAGAAGTTCTGGAAAAACAATTAACCAATGGATCAACGAAAAACTCATTGATGAAATAACTTACCTGCTTAAAAATACGGACAAGTCGATGACCGAGATAGCTCAATTGTATGCGTTTAGTGAATTGAAGCAGTTTTATAGTTTTTTCAAAAAGCACACTCAAAAAAGCGCCATTTTGGTACGTAATGATTTTAATTCCTCCCTGAGCGAATACGATCATATTTATAAAGGCAATGTAGTTCCTATCCGTCCAAATTGGTAACTAAAGTAAAAAACGATACTAAGACATACTATTCCTTTTTCGATAATCGACAGGAGAAAGTCCTGTGTGCTTCTTAAAAAATATGCTGAAATAGGATAAATAAGAGAAACCCAGCATAATAGCAATTTCTTTCATTGAAAAGCGTTGGTCTAAAACTAAAATTTTAGCTGTGCTCAGTGTTTTTTCAGCAATCAATTGTCCGCCTGTTTTTCCTGTTTTTTCTTTTAGTACGCTTGAAAGATAATTTTCATGAAGCTGCTGCATTTCTGCATAATCTTTAATATAAAGAATACGATTCACTTTTCCTTTCAGCAATTGTTCATAGTGGTATTCTAGGTTTTGTGTAAAATCTTTAAGAATGTCGGGATTTCGATTTTGAACGGTATGAATTTTATATCCTTCCCAGTACTCCTGTTTAATTTTAAGTAAGAAACGGGTAAGTAAATTAGCGCACATTTTTTTTTGAAATGGAGATTCCATTTGAAGCTGCTGGACAATAAGCAGTAGAATCTTTTTTAATTCCAGTCTAAATTCCATTGTGGTTTGTAATGGAACCTGCCTTTCAAATAAAAGGAACGGAAATGTTTTATAAATTGAAACTCCTGCATATTTTGAAATAAAGTCCTCGGTAAACATTAGTCCGTAAGATTCCTCAACAGAATACCATGTAAGCTGCTGTAACTCTCCAGGTTTATTCACAAAAAACATCCCTGATTTTACAATATACTGCTCCTTGTCTACAGTAATTTTTCCATGAGCTTCCATGAGAAATCCTATTGAGAAAAAGGTAGTATGAAAAGGAGGCGTGCTCCATGGAAATGTATGATCGCGATGGAGTATGCGAGAATTCACAAATGAAAATTCGGCATCACCCAGATGTCCATCAGATAATTCATTCCCCATGACTTCCACTGTTTCATAAAAATCGGTGAATTTTGGCTTTTTATCATTTTCCATTTTCTAAAAACTTAAATATTTAATAATTGAGTAAAGATTGCAGAATGTGAAGGTTGTCATAAGAAGAAAAGGGAGCGATTTGCCGATAGTTTTTATTGTTTTTTTATGAATTAAATTTATTATTTAAAAATTCTTTTCGAATTGCGCCTGGGGCATGTAATGTTTGTGATTTAAAGTACGTGTAAAAATGATTCATGTCTGGAAAACCAAACAATGTTGCGATTTCTTTGATTGATTTGTCTGAATGCTTTAAGAGATAATTAATTTCATCAATAAGTTTCTCATTAATCCAATCATTAATCGTTTTATTTGTTGAATTACTGATTACTTTGCAAAGGTGGTTTTCGTTTAAATTCAGAAGCTTTGCATGCTCTTTGGTACGCATCACAACACTGTTTTTTCCAGTAAGCAGATTATTGAAATTGTCATCAAGATTTTGGCGAAAAGCATTAACAATCGAAATATTCTTTTCTGTTTTGATATATGGTCTTTCTTTATCTTGCTGCTGTATTGTAAATAGCAGACAAAGGGTAAGATTGGCCAGCATCTCTTCTTTGTAAGGTAAAAAAGAATTATTCTCATCAAAAATTTCAATGAAAGTTTGCTCCAGGTAGAGCATAGTTTCTTTTGATAGCGTTTTTGTACAGCCATTCATTTTGTCTGTGTTCATAATAGAATTGATTCCTTCCGGTAAATATTCTGAAACAAAATCCTTACTGAAACATATATGGTACACTTTGCCGATAACGTTCCAGCTGCTCGATAGAAATGAATCTGGGCGAGAAATAAATACATTGCCAGAACGAAGTTCAAAGTTCTCATTTCCTACGATACAAGTTCCAGAACCGTTTGCAACTATGGTGAGATTATAAAAAGAAGGTCGAAAGGTAGGGGATATGCATGGTGTATTGATACTCATCTCATGCAGTTTTAATGCAGCAAAATCTGTATTGTTGCTATAGTTATCCGGCAGCTTCATAAATGCCAGACAATCATCTAGTTTACTTAAAGTGGTTAGCTGTGGTATCATCCTAATTTGCTTATTTGCAATTTCTTACGTTTAAAATTGTGCATTTGTTTTTTTCAAAATTGCATAAAAAAATAATATTAAGCAGGCACCATTTTGGACATAAAATTATAAAATTTAAAGATTTTAGTTAAGGTGGAGACTTTTGCGATATCTCGAAGGAGTCATTGTAGTCTGTTTCTTAAAATAGGAATTAAAATAACGACTGCTGCCAAATTGAAAAATAGTAGCAATTTCTGCTATAGGTAGAGCCGTTTCTGTCAGCAGTGTTTTTGCTTCGCTAAGAATCCTGCTGTTAATCCAAGCTGCTGGTGTCCGCCCAGTTTTAGATTTTATGAGTTTAGAGAAATAGTCTTCGTTTAAATACTGCAGATCGGCAAAATCTTTTGGCTTTAGCTCTTTCGGATTGCTCCCCTTCAAAATGTCACTTAGATAGTTGTCCAAGTCTTTATAAAAAGCATTTATAACTAGGGAATTTTTACTTCCTTCGGATACAGTATTTAAATGAGCAGGAAGTGTGCTTTTAATTTTCAATAATAAAAACTCAAGAAGATTACCTATTATATAAGGACGTACTATTGAATTTACCTCGATCTCCTTTGCGATTTCCTCGACAACAGTTTGAATTTCTTTCGCATCAGATGCATTTAATTTCGTATAGATAAAAGCTTCAGAGAGAAGAAAGGGATATTCATTGTATATATCTGAGAAAAAGTAATCGCCTATAAATTTTTCTGTGAAGCAGATGAAACTGGCTTTTTTTACATCGTCTAATAGGTAATTGCGATAATGGCCAGGTGTAGTAACAAAAATGCTGTTTTTCTCTAATTTTAATAGGTCTTCATTATAACGGTGTGTGGCCGTACCCTCACTTATGAAAAATATTGTAAAAAAATTGGCTCTGTAAATGTCAGGCATTTTGAGCATTTTGTTATTACTCCACTGTGGTGCCTGCTCGATCGTAAACTCCTCGGATACTAAAGATGCTGTAGAAAGTCCTGTCCAATTATAGACATCTCTAATGCTGTCAAATATAGGTATTTGAATATCCATTATTTTTTTCTTTTAAAATTAAAACAATTATATCCAAATCTGATTTTTTTTAACTGTTTAACACTAAATATTTTAAAACTACTTGATTATAAAGGTTTGGGGGATTGTAGCTTCTTGCAGTAAAAAAATCAGTAGAAAACTCAAATCTTGGATAATTATAATCTTTAGTGAATTTTTCACAGTTAGCAAATCTTTCTGCAGCTATAATTTTGCTTCAGATAATTAATGAAGCAGGACAATTAATTTATAACCTACTGATATATAATTAATTAATTTTTAAGAAAGCAAACCTCAATAGTACTAATCTTTAAATACTTAGACATGAAAAAATTTCCAATACCACCATTTACTTTAGAATCTGCCCTAGAAAAGATACAGTTAGCCGAAGATGGATGGAACAGCCGCGATCCGCAGAGAGTAGCACAGGCTTATACAATAGACAGCGAATGGAGAAATCGCCACCTGTTTATAAATGGCCGTGATGAAATTATTGATTTTCTGTCTCATAAGTGGGAAAGAGAACTTGACTACAAACTAAAAAAGGAATACTGGGCTCATACAGAAAACCGCATTGCTGTGAGATTTGAGTATGAATATCGAGATGTAAACGGCCAGTGGTTTAGAGCGTACGGAAATGAAAATTGGGAATTTGATGAAGATGGATTAATGAGAAGAAGATACGCAAGCATTAATGATCTGCCCATTAAAGAGAGTGAACGAAAGTTTATCTGATTATAAAAACGAAAGAATTAATAACCCTAATAAATTTAAATTATGAAAACAAGTTACCACACAAGAAAAGTGAACGGAGTCGAAATTTTTTACAGAGAAGCAGGAGATAAACAAAAACCGACATTGGTATTGCTTCACGGATACCCGACATCTTCGCACATGTTCCGCAATCTGATAAATTATCTAGCAGATGATTTTCACGTAATTGCGCCAGATTACCCTGGTTACGGAAGAAGCGAGCAGCCGCCAATTGCAGATTTTGACTATACATTTGAAAATATGAGCAACATAGTTAAAACGTTATTGGACGAATTAGAGATAAAAAAATTCAGTCTTTATTTAATGGATTACGGTGCGCCTATCGGTTTTAGAATTGCAAGCAGAAATCCAAACCAAATAGAAACACTTATTGTGCAGAACGGTTGCGCTTACGAAGAAGGACTGGAAGCTTTCTGGGATCCTTTTAGAGCGTTATGGAAAGACAGAAATGATAAAGAAGCTGCTGCTACGTTAAGCACTTTTCATGCTCCTGACGGCTTGAAGTGGCAATATACGCACAACGTGCCTGATACTTCTGTAGTTTCTCCAGACAATTGGGAAATTGATTTACGACACTTAGAGCGTCCTGAAAATGGCGATATTCAGCTGGCACTTTTTTATGATTATAGAACCAATGTGCCTTTGTATCCTGAATGGCAGGAATATTTTAGAACATACAATCCTGAAATGCTGATTGTTTACGGAAAAGATGATTATATTTTTCCTGGCGTTGGTGCGGAAGCTTTCAAAAAAGACGTGAAAAATCTTGAATTTCATTTGTTTCCAACAGGACATTTTGCGTTGGAAAGTTTTGGAGATGAAATTTCAGAACTTATAAAAGATTTCCTTACTAGAAAAACAGGTAAAAATTAATCATTTAAAACAGATAAATGGCTAATAAATCGATCACGGAGCAAGTAAATGCAGTTGTTTACAAAAGCATTTATGTAAATGATATCGAAATTTTTTACCGAGAAGCGGGAGAGGAGGGGAAGCCAAATCTTCTGCTGCTTCACGGATATCCATCGTCATCGCATATGTTTCGGAATGTAATTCCGATGCTTTCAGGGCAATTTCATATTCTTGCTCCCGATTTACCAGGCTTTGGTTTTAGCGCTGTTCCAGAAAAAGACAAGTTTGCGTATACTTTTGAAAATTTCGCTCAAATCATAACAGGATTCTTAGAGAAACTGAACATTACAAAAACGAGCTTTTACCTTTTTGATTATGGTGCGCCAATTCTCATGCATGTAATTACAAAAAGCAGTATAGCAGTCGAAATGCTCATTTTTCAGAATGGAAACATTTATGATGAAGGTCTCGGAAAGGGAATTAAAAACATGATGTTTCTCTTTAATAATGAAAACGCCGAAAACCGTGTAAAACTAGAAAAGCTGGTTGAATTCGATTATATAAAATGGGAATACCTTACAGGCGTTTCCAATTTGTCTAAAATTGCTCCAGAACCTTATTACTTAGATCAGCTTTTAATGCAGAGAACTGGTTTAAAAGAAATTCATTTGGCTATCAAAGAAGACTACGAAAATAATCTTGCTTTTTATAAAGTTTGGCAGGAAAAGCTGAGAGAATCGCAATTTCCGACATTAATCGTTTGGGGGGAAAATGATGAAGTGTTTCTAAAGGAAGGAGCGATTGAAATTCATAATGCTCTGCCAAGTTCAAAGCTTATTTTTTATCCTACAGGCCACTTTGCCTTAGAAGAATTTGGAGTAGAGATTGCTGGAGCAATAATCGATTATTATAACTCACTGTAAAAACACTGGAAATGGAAAATTATCTTCAATTTGGATTATTATTTTTAGCGGCTATAGTGGGCGGAGCTGTGAATGCTTTTGCCGGTGGGGGCGGATTTATCGTTTTTCCGAGTTTAGTTTTAAATGGAGTTACATCCATCCGGGCTAATGCGATGACCTGCTTTTCCATGTGGTTTGGAAATGTTGCCAGTGTCAAGGCTTTCAAAAACGACATTCGCATCCAATCAAAAGATTTGAAAATAATTCTACTGATTAGCGGAATCGGCGGATTATGCGGTGCAACTGTAATGGTGATGACAGACCCAAAACTTTTTAAATCTCTGGTTCCTTATTTTCACTTGATATCGTGGGGAACATTTGCCTTTAGCAAACCCATATTGGCTTATTTTCAAAAAATCACTTCAGGAAGCGGGCATTTTGAATATTCGCACGGCAAGTTGCTGCCCTTGTTTCTGATTAACTTTTACGGAGGGTATTTTAATGCAGGAATAGGAATCATGATTCTTACTCTTTTTACCCTTTATGGAATGAAAGATCTAAATGAAATGAATGGCTTAAAAGTATTGATGGTTACCGTAAATAACGGAATTGCAGCGCTCTGTTTTATATTTTCGGGTTTAATAGACTGGAAAATAACTATTGTACTGACAATTGGAGGAATCATTGGAGGTTATTATGGAGCCGTATTTTCAAGACACATGAATCAGGAACTGGTAAGGAAATTAATAATTATTGTCGGAGGTATAATAGCGGTGTATTTTTTTGCAATGTAATAGCATTCAGTTGCAATATATAATTGAAATAAAAATATAAGTATTACTAAATGAGATTGTTATGATATTTCTGTTCAGAAAATCTCTATCTTTAAGCTCAATCATAAAAAATATTAATAACTATTAAAATTTGGAAATGAAAAAAATTGCAATCAATGGCTTTGGCCGAATCGGAAGAGCTGCTCTTAAAATTATTTTAGAAACCCCTGAGCTTGAAGTGGTAGGGATTAATGATTTAATGAGCATCGAAAATGCAGTTTACCTTTTAAAATATGACAGTATCTACGGCAGATTTGAAAAAAAGGTAAGTATTGAAGGGAACTCAATTGTAATTGATGGTAAATCAATTCGCTATACAGCAATAAAAGATCCAGCAGAATTGCCTTGGAAAGAACTAGATGTTGAGGTGGCGATCGAAAGCACAGGATTTTTTACCAATAAAGCTGATGCGGAAAAGCACATTGCAGCAGGCGCTAAATTTGTAGTGATCTCAGGTCCGACAAAAGATACTCCGACAATCGTGCATGGTGTGAATACCGAAGAAGGTAAAGTTTCTATCTTTTCTTGCGCAAGCTGTACAACCAATAACATTGGACCAATTATAGAAATAATCGGAAGAAGAATTGGGATAAAAAAAGCCATTCTTAACACGACACACGCTTATACAGCATCTCAGACCTTGGTAGACGCGCCATCAAAAAAAGAGCCTCGTATGGGGCGCGGTGCTGCAATAAATTCGGCGCCTGCAGCAACTGGAGCGGCAATTGCAGTTACAAAAGCACTTCCTGAATATGCAGGGAAATTTGATGGTATTGCGGTGAGAGTTCCGGTGCCAATTGGTTCAATATCGGATATTACATTTGTGACAGAGCGTCCAACCTCTGCTGAAGAAATAAATGCTGTTTTAACAGAGGAAGCCCAAACTGATAGGTATAAAAAAGTGGTGGATGTAAGCGATGAACCTTTGGTTTCTTCAGATATGATCAAGAGTACTTTTGCTGCAACTGTAGATCTTGAAATGACTCGTGTTGTGGACGGTGACCTTGTCAAAGTTATGGCGTGGTACGACAACGAATGGGGATTTACAAACCAAATGATCAGACAGATTCAAGAATTGTAAAAAGAAATCATCTTACTTTATTAAAAAAGCAAACCTCCGAAATTTCAAATTTTGGAGGTTTTGCATTTATAATCCATTCTGTTTTAAGCTTGCTTTTCCAGCTGGCAAGTATCTTTAACTTTTGTTTTTTAGGGAGTCCGATACCGTTTTTCTGATTTCTTCTGCACTAAGATTAACGCCTATTATTATACCTTTTTCATCAAGCAGATAATTGTAAGGAATGTTGTCTATGCCCATTTTATTTTCCATTTTTTGATCCTGATCCAATAAATTTGTCCAGTTTAACTGATCTTTCGCTATAGCAGCAACCCATTGCTTTTTATTTTTGTCCCTTGAAATTCCGATTATTTCAAAATTATCAGATGCAAACTGCTGTTTTAAATCAATCAGTTCTGGATTTTTTTTCCTGCAAGGTGCGCACCAAGAAGCCCAGAAATCAATAAGAACTATTTTTCCTTTATATTTTTCAAGGCCGACTAAATTGCCGTTCTGGTCTGGAAGTTTAAAGTCTAAAAAAGGTTTTCCAACAGCGTAAGTGTCAAATTTCTCAATTCCTCTTTTGTATAATTTAAGGTATTGGCTGTCTTGCCTTGGAATATCTAAAATCGAATATAATGCAGTAAGCTGCTGTTTGTCCAAAATCGGATTTATAAGTGCAAGCTCTGCCAATATTGCCCCGCTGAAAGGATGCGAACGATGACTATTAAAAAACACAGTTAATTTTTGATATAATAATTTATTAAAATCTTTTTTGCCTGCATTTGCCTGATAAAAATTTAAATATTCCTTCTGCAATTCTGATGAATACGATCCTTTAACTGAGTCAATATGCATAGTCTGTATAGATTTTCCATCTTTAAGAGCTTTATCAACACTAATACTAATATTTATAGCACTGTTTTCCAGATAAAATTGTGGGGCATTGACAGCAGATGGAAGATATATTTTTGCAACAACAGTATCTTTTGTAAAGCCTTTAAATTCAAATTGTTTATTTTCAATCTTTACGCTATCCTCTATGTCGCCATAATATAAATGCGCAAAGCTGTCAGTGATTTCACCTTTTACATTTCCTTTTATTGTAAAGGTTTTGATTGTTGGATCTGAAGTATTTTGGCAGTAGAGCGAAGCATTCAAGGTAGCTAACAGCAATAGTAATTTTATACTTTTTATCATTTCTAAATGTATGGGGGCGGTGAATACTATGAAGTTTTTATAATTTTTTAGCTGCCTTGTTATCAGTGTCTTTTATAAATTTAATCAGACCATTCATATACGTCTGCTGGTCATCGTACATGCTCATATGACTACCTTTATCACAATACAAATACGTTCCGTTTTGAACCTCTTTTGCGATCCACTCCATATGTTTTGGATCCATGGTATCATATTTCGCACCTATTGATAAGGTAGGTACGGTGATTTTTGAAATTTGATTTTTGACATCCCATGTTTCAAGCTTGCCAGAAAGGCCAAATTCACTCGGCCCCTGCATCGTCACATATAATGATTCATTAATTTTTCCAAATGAACGGCTAAGAGGCTCGGGCCACTCACTAATATCCATTCTTATAATATGTTTTGCATAGAAATTCGGCAGCAGCAATTCCATGTATTTTGGATTTTTATAATCCTTATTTTTTTCAATCTCTCTTAGCTGAGATAAAACGGCAGGATCCATCTGCTTGGCCAGAACTTCAGAATAATTGCTGTAGTCAATCGCACTCATCATCATATTCGAAATAATCAAACCTTTTAAATGCTCCTGATGTTTTAAGGCGTATTCGGCAGCTAGAATGCCACCCCAAGAATGCCCTAAGAGATAAAAGTTGTCTTTGTCAAGATTTAAAGCTTTGCGAACCTGTTCAACTTCATCCACAAAACGTGGAAGATCCCAAAATGAAGGATCATTCGGGTTCTCAGAATTACCAGTGCCGAGCTGGTCATAATAAATAAATTCAATTCCTTCTGCAGGAAAAAAACTCTCCAGGCATTCAAAATATTCATGGGTAGCTCCTGGACCTCCGTTAAGCAGCAATACTTTAATTTTTGGATTATTCCCTACAGTTTTTGTCCATACCTTAAATTTGCCCTTCGAAGTATTAATTTCTACCATTTTAACCCCGCCTGTCTTAATGCCTTTGGAGTCATCCTTGAAATAAGCAATTTGTTCTGTGCTAGAGCTTTGGGCCTTATCCTCTTTCGTATTGCAGGCGTTTAAAAAAAGCATTGTAAAAAACAGTAAAATAACTCTGCTGTAAATAATCATAAATGTTGTTTTAAATTAGTAATCAGTTATATATGTTTAAAATCGTTTGAAAATTAATTTTGTGTTGAATGATACAAAAATGGATAAAAAAAAGGCTTAGCTAATTATGCTAAGCTGCATTTCTATCTGAGTTTTGAGTATCGCATTATCTGGATACATTCTCCTTAACACATTTAGTCCGCTCCAAAATGTTACGAGATATCTCGCAAGAATATCCGGATGGGTGTTATTCTTTAATCTGCCTTCTTTCTGTGCTTTTTCAATAGCCCAAGCATACATCTGTTCCATTTCTTTTAATACATTCAACGCATCATCTTGGAATTTCTGATCGACAAAACTCATTTCAATAATAGTGTTAACAATCAGGCATCCCATTAAATGGCTGTTTGTTTCGGCTTCGGCCAGAGATCGAAAAAAATCTTTTATCAGATCGATCGGCGATTCGCTCTGCTGTAATTGCTGTTTAAAATCATTTAAATCATTTCGTCTCAGTTGAAGCGCTTTAGAAAAAAGCTCTTTTTTTCCGCCTTTGAAAGTATTGTAAAAACTTCCGCTTCCAATCTGCATCGCTTCCAGAAGATCTTCGAGTGATGTGGGAGTAAAGCCTTTTTCCCAAAACAGAATCTGGGCTTTTTTTAAAAGTTCTTCTTCGTTGAATATGGATGGTCTGCCTCGCATTTTATTTCTGTAGTATTTAATACAAAATTAAATGTTTTATTTCAAATTCAAAAAATATTTTTTCAAACATAAAATTAATCGTGTATTCCCAAATCTTTAATATTTATAATTCTTCACAACTTTTCCATAGGATTTAATGCTGATTATCGAATTAATTTTGTTCTAACGAAAAGAAAATCTGTTGATTACAATTCAGAAGAGTGAAAGTTTACAGATTAAGGAATATTAAAAAGTGTAAAAACATAGGACAGAAAAGACGATTGTAAAATCTGAATATCTGCAAATGCTAACCAACTAAAATAAACTAAGAAAATGACAAATTACGATACACTAACAGAGGCAATTAATACCAAACAAGCTGAAGGATATACGTTTGATTTTAATCTCAGCAACTCGACATTAAACTGCAAAACGTTAAACAAAACATTTGAAGCAAATGAGTTCCATGTAGATGCCTTCTATCGATTTGAAGGGGATTCGAATCCAGATGATTCATCAATACTTTACGCTATTCGCACGCAAAGCGGTGTTAAAGGATTATTGGTGGATGCTTATGGAGCTTACAGTGATAATTTGAATGCGGCAATGATTCAGAAACTCCAAATACGATAAGCATTTCTAGATGTTAAATTAAAAAGATAACTAATCAAAAATAATAAATATGGATTTAACTATAAATTATATGTCTTTGGAAAATGAATTCGGGAGCGAATTACGCACAGACATTTATCCAGTTAAAGAACAGGAAATAGCCATTCAGACCAATTATGAGGAAACAAATAATATCATACTTAGAAAAGTGATTGAAAATTATGATTACAATTTCCAAATTTCAGAAGAAGGTCATTGTATTGTCTCATTAGACCGCGAAATTGAAAATTTAGACGGTATAGAAAACACCGTTTTTTCTGGAGGTTCGTTTCTATTAGGACACACCATCCGAGAAGATCAGAATACTAATCTTTTAAAAGTAAAGTCCCAATTTTCATTTTTGGATTTGAGAAATATTAAATCACGAATAGCAGCATTTTTTAGTTTTAAAAAGATGGCTATTGAACCTGAATTTTAAGTAAGAAGATGTAAATGAATGTCTGAAATACAATTTCTAATGTTAGGAACTGAAGCTGATTTAAACTTTAATTATCTGAAGTTGCATTAAAATAAATTATAAGAGTGAAAAAGTATTTTTTAATTATTATGACAACATTCCATTCCGCTTTTTATCCGCAACAGATAAATGAATTCAAGTTTTTGAGGTATAATGATATCATTTCAATCGACAGTACAAATCAAAATTTATATTATAAAGCCAAACAAGTAAGAATATCTAAAAATCCTCAGGCATTTATTTTTTTTGGAGCCGAAAATAGGACTCAATATCAATATTTTGAAAACGAAAATTGGGATGAAAACTTGAAGGATAATAATGGTTTTATACTTAACAGGGCTCTTTTGTACAGCGATTTGAAAATAGGAAAATCATTTCGGGTTTTTAGCCAGTTGCAAAGCAGTGTTACGATTAGCAGAATAGGTCCGAATCCGATTGAAGAAAATCCATTAGATCTGCATCAGCTGTTTATTGATGTTAATTTGAAAAGGCTGAGCTTTAGGATAGGAAGACAGGAATTGTATTATGGATCGCAAAGACTGATTTCAGTTCGGGAAGGACCAAACAGCAGACAGGCATTTGATGCTGTGAAGATTACTTTTAAAAGAAATGATTTTTCTGCGGATGCTTTTTATAGTTATTATGTAAAAAATAGGTTTGGAAATTTCAATGATAGAATTGATGGCGATACTAAACTTTTTGGTGGCTATGCAGTTTTAAAAGAAATTAAATTTTTAGATAATTTAGAAATATATGTCCTTAATATTCAAAAAGACAAAAGCACATTCAATACTTTTTCAGGAGCAGAAAATAGAAATACTGCAGGTTTTAGAGTTTTTGGCAATCAATCCAATTGGTTTTATGACATCGAAGGCGCTTATCAATTTGGAAGATTTGAAAAGAAAAATATTAAGGCATGGACATTTTCAGTCAATAATTATTTTAGTTGCAATATAAGTAAGTCGATACAAAAAATAGGTCTAAAAGCAGAGTATATCTCAGGTGACAGAATTGAGACCGAAAGGACATTAGAAACATTTAATCCGCTTTTCCCGCGAGGAGCTTATTTTGGTTTAGCTTCTTTAATCGGGCCTTCCAACTTAATTGATATTCATCCATTTCTGGAATGCCAGTTAACACGAAAACTATTTTTTAATGTGGATTATGATGTGTTCTGGAGAGCTTCATCAAGCGATGCTATTTACCAGCCCAACGTTTCAGTATTATTTGACAGCTCTGGTTCAAATTCAAAAAAAATCGGGAATCAGCTGGGAGCTTCATTTAACTATGAATTTAATAAGCATCTGATTTTTACCATTGAAGGAACGTGGTTTCAAAGCGGAAATTTTATCAAGGATGTGAGTAATGGTAAAGACATCCTGTTTACTGCAGCAACTTTGACTTTGATCTTGTAAAGCTGGCTATTCTATTAGAAATTAATTCTTCGCAGCATTTGATTTTGTAATTGATAGCTATAGAACGTTATATAATTCAATTCATAAAAGAATCACGAATAAATGAGCATTTAATTTAACTATAAAAATTTTTAAAATGAGAAAATCAATTACAACAGCAGCAATTATTTTAATGACTGCTATCGGAGCACCGCTTCAGGCTAGTGCCACTAATACAAGCACAATTGTTATTGTACATGGAGCATGGTCATCGGCTAAAGACTTCAAAGATGTTGAAGCGGCACTAAAAAAGAGTGGTAATGAAGTTATAACAGTCAATCTGCCGGGGCATGGAGACGATCAGACGCCTGTTTCGTCATTAACCCTGCAAGGATATGTTGACACGGTCAAAAAAGCTATTGGAACAAGGAAAAATGTTACTCTTGTAGGTCACAGTTTTGGAGGAATGGTGGTGAGTGAGACTGCAGAGCAAATACCAGGACAGATTAAAAAACTGATTTACCTTTGCGCATTTCTGCCAAGTAATGGAGAAAGTCTTTTCTCTATTTCAGCTGCAGATAAGGAAACTCATATAGGTCAATACATTCAGCCAGATGAAAAAGCAGGGGTAGTCGGAATTGCTAAAAATGGGATTTTAGATTTCTTCGCAGCTGACGCGCCAAATAAAACAGCAGAAAGGCTAGTTGCTAATTTTAAACCTGAACCATTAGGACCTTTGGCATCACCAGTTACGCTAACTGCAGCCAATTTTGGAAAGATAAACAAGGTGTATATTTTTACAGAATATGATCATGCAATAGGGTTGACACTGCAAAAAAGCATGGCAAAAAGCGCTAATGTAACCAGAACATATTCTTTGCCAACCAGCCATACGCCTTTCTTTTCACAGCCAGCAGTGGTGGCATCCATTTTAAGTGAGGAGGCAAAGTAAAATTAAAGTGACTATCAAACTTCTGCTGGTTTTATTAATGATTAGCGGAAGTTTTTTACACCGCATTGTCCAGTCTTTCAGATTGTTTTTAATGTGATTAATCACCTTGGTTTAATCAAATCTTAGTTTTTTATAATTTATGGTGAATTATTCACAGAAAAGAAGCTCTTCCTTGGATGTAATTTTGTTTCAACAAACAATAAAGTCCGTTTGTGAATGATGAATCCTAAATGTTTTTAAGCGGAAAAACAAGCCATTCTTAAACCTCAGAATAAGTTAACAGATACTGTTTCTAAGTCCTTAAAAGACATGAAAAATAGGGTATTTAATTTTTAAAATAATAACAGCATGAGTAAAATTAAAAATATAGTCCTTGTTCACGGTGCATTTGCAGATGGCTCGGGATGGCGAGGTATATATGACATTCTCAAAGCTAACGGATATAATGTAACAGTGGTACATAATCCATTAACATCGCTAGAGGATGGAGTTCAGGCGGTAAATATCGCTTTAGACAAAATCGGACAAAGTACTGTCCTTGTGGGACATTCCTATGGCGGGGTCATTATTACTGAGGCTGGAAACCATCAGAATGTGGAAGCGTTAGTGTACGTAGCAGCGTTTCAGCCAGGAGATGGTGAAACAGCATTACAATGGCTGCAAACTGCTCCCGCAGCACCAGAAAATGGAGTCTTGCCTGCAGATGAAAATGGTATTATTTATTATGATAAAGATAAATATCATATGGGAATTTGTGCTGATTTAAGCCCGGAAGACGCTGACTTCATGTATGCTTCACAAGGCGCTTTTTATGCTAAGGGATTTGTAACGCCAATTAAAAAAGCGGCTTGGAAATCGAAACCTTCTTATGCTGTAATTGCAACTGAGGACAAGAGCATTCCACCCGAAATTCAGGAAGCAATGTACAAACGCTCCAAAACAGCTTCTACTTATGTAAAAGGAAGCCACGCGGTTTACATATCCCAAACTGAAGCTGTAGCAGATGTAATTATTGCAGCTTCTGTACACGCATCATAATATTAAAAAAAAGGAAAAATGAGAAAAATTTTATTTTCAGTATTTATCATAATACTATTTATTTCCTGTCAAAAGGAGAAAAAAGAAAATGCGATTGTCGCAGATTTAATTGTGACAAATGGCAAAATAGCCATTATGGATAAGAACAGCACAATTACGGAAGCGATAGCGGTTAAAAAAGGGAAAGTATTGGCATTTGGAACGAATGAAGAAATGCTAAAACTAAAAGGAGAACAGACAAAAGTTATTGATGCCAATGGAAGAACAGTGATTCCTGGACTGAATGATTCTCATTTGCACCTTACCAGAGGCGGGCGTTTTTACAATGCCGAACTAAGATGGGATGGTGTCAAGTCCTTAAAAAAGGCATTGCAAATGCTAAAAGAACAGGCTGCAAGAACTCCAAAAGGACAGTGGGTACGAGTGGTAGGAGGCTGGAGTCCTTTTCAGTTTGAAGAAAAAAGATTTCCTACTGTTCAGGAAATTAATGAGGCAACAGGAGATGTTCCTGCCTTTGTACTATTTCTTTACAGCAGAGCCTGGATGAATAAAAGCGGTTTGAAAGTCCTTAAAATAGATGAAAATACAAAACCACCTGAGGGAAGTTCGTATGAAAAAGGTCCGGACGGCAAGTTGACTGGTGTGTTTCTGGCAGAACCAAATCCGACAATACTCTATGCTGGTATCGGAGCACTACCTACTATGACCGAGGAGCAAATGGCTAATTCTACCAGACAATTTTACAGAGAATTGAATCGCTTGGGAATTACAAGCGGTATTGACGCTGGAGGCGGCGGACATGTATTTCCGAAAGATTATGGTGCGACAAAAGTTCTTGCAGATGAAGGAAAGATGCCTATAAGATTGTCATATTATTTGTTTCCTCAAAATAAAGGAAGTGAATTTGAAGAGTTTCAAAATTGGATCGCAACAAATAAAGTGGGGCATAATGGTGAAATTCATTTGGATCATGGCTATGAATTAGAAGGAGGAGGAGAATTCCTGACATGGAGTGCAGGTGATTTTGAAAATTTCTTGGCACCGCAGCCTATGCTGGAGGATCGACCTTCTTGGAGAAATGATATTAAAAAAGTGATCCGTCTGCATGTTGACAGCGGATGGCCGTTTAGAATACATGCTACTTATGGCGAAACCATTGCTAATTTATTGGATGTTATCGAAGAGGTCAATAAAGAAACGAATGGGAAATTAGCAAAGCAGAGATGGCTGTTTGATCACGCGGAAACAGTTACCGAGCCGCAGCTTAAGAGGATTAAAGCTCTTAACGGTGGAGTTGCGATTCAATCCAGAATGGCATACGCGGGAGAATATTTTGTTGATAGGTACGGAGCGGCAAAAGCCAGATATGCTCCTCCCTTAAAATTAATGATCAAAATGGGAATTCCCGTAGGAGCCGGAACCGATGGAACCAGAGTTGCCAGCTACAATCCGTGGCCTGCTTTATATTGGATGGTTTCTGGTAAAACTGTGGGCGGTAAACAATTAAGCGCTCCTGATAACCTGCTTACCCGTCAAGAAGCTTTATTTCTCTACACAAAAGGCAGCGCTTGGGTATCCAAAGAAGAAAATGTGAAAGGTACTTTAGAAAAAGGAATGTTTGCAGATTTTGTGCTATTGTCGGATGATTATTTCAGCATACCAGAAAACAAAATTAAAGATATCTCGGCCGTATTAACAGTAGTAGGAGGCAATGTGGTTTTTGGAGATAAAGAATTTTCAAAATTGGGAGCTGCATCAGAAAAAGCAATTCCAGAATGGTCACCGGTCAATTTTTATGGCGGTTATCAGAAATAAGACTGCTGTAAATCAAAATTAAACGCGTCTAAATTAATATCATAAAATGAAAACAAAAATTATCCTATTGATGTTGGCGATAGTGAGCGTCAATCAATTTAAGTCGTATGGCAATTTTTCTGCGGAGCAAAATGAAACGGTAGAAAGTAATATTATTTACAATCCTGTTCAATACAAAACGGTGCTTGTTGACGATTTAAAAATATTTTACCGCGAAGCAGGTGAAACAACAAAACCAACGATTATCCTATTGCACGGATTTCCTTCGTCTTCTCATATGTATAGAAACTTGATTACTGAACTGGCAGGCAATTATCATGTAATAGCTCCCGATTATCCAGGTTTTGGGCAGAGCAGTGCTCCAACTCCAGAGAAGTATCAATATACATTTGACAACTTATCAGTTACGATAGAGCACTTTATAGATAAATTGAAAATAAAAAAAGCAAGTTTTTATATTCAGGATTATGGAGGACCTGTCGGTTTGAGGATAGCAACGAGAAGACCTGAACTGATTCAATCTTTTATAATTCAAAATGCAAATGCTTACGTTGAAGGCTTAGGTAAAATTCTAAAACCTCTTACAGCGTACATCCAAAATCAAAACATAGAAACTGAAAAGGCAGCACGTTTTTTCCTAACACTTGATGCTACAAAATGGCAATATCTAACAGGCGCTGAAAATTCTGAAAATGTAGCACCAGAGAGCTATATCGTTGATCAGTACTATTTAGACAGAGCGGGAAATGATCTTATTCAACTGGCACTTTTTCGCGATTATGGATCCAATATCGTACTATATGAAAAATGGCATCAGTATTTTGCCAAACATCAGCCGCCTATTCTGGTTATTTGGGGAAAAAATGACCAGTTTTTTATCTCACCAGGCGCAAATGCTTATAAAAAAGATAATCCAAGTGCAGAAATTCATTTCGTAAATGGTGGACATTTTGCATTAGAAGAACACTACTCAGAAGTATCAAAGCTGATTATTAATTTTTTGAGTAAAAAAGTTAAATAATAATATCAATGCTTTGGAATACTTCAAAATTTCACAAAGAAATTATCTATCAATCCAATTTAATTAATCAATAAATCTCAACTATTATGAAAAAGTTATTCTTAACAGCAGCAGTTGTACTTTCGTCCCTGACTGCATTCGCACAAAAACCAAGCCCGCAATTATTAACTCCTAAAAACCATACATTGGTTTTAGTGGATCATGAGGGGCAGATGGCATTCGCAGTTGGTAACATACCTGTAGATCAGCTTCGAACAAATACTGGAATGGTTGCAGGAGCATCTAAGATTTTTAAAGTTGCTACGGTAATTACAACAGTAGCAGAACAGTCTTTCAGCGGCCCTGTTTTTCCTGAAGTTCAAGAGTTTTATCCTAAATCGAGCACGAAATATTTTGACAGAAGCACTATGAATTTCTGGGAAGATGCCAATGCTTACAAAGAGGTAGTAAGCAAAGGAAACAAAACCATCGTAATGGGCGGTTTGTGGACTTCGGTTTGTATTGTCGGACCTGCGCTATCTGCTATAAATGACGGCTATACCGTTTATGTAATCACTGACGCAAGCGGGGATGTATCAGACGAAGCTCACAATCAGGCTGTAACCCGTATGGTTCAGGCTGGAGCAAGACCTATTACTTCAATGCAATATTTATTAGAATTGCAGCGCGACTGGGGAAGATCAGAAACGTATACAGCTGTTACGGATTTAGTTCAAAGATTCGGCGGATCTTACGGAATTGGTGTTCAATACAGCCGAGCAATGCTTAAACACTAATTTATTGTACAAATCAATAGTTTAATTTATTGGCCTTTAACAAGTCATACTTCGGATTTAAGTTTTGGAAAATGTACTTCACTAGGCCAATAAAATTAAAAGTCACTTAAAAAATGAAAACCATGATACATATTTTTTTTTCACTGCTATATTCAAATGTTGGGACCAGATTGAATAACTTTGTTCTGCTTTTTTTTAGGATTGCCGTTTCATTGGAACTTATTTTTGCGCATGGATTAAAAAAAATCGGCATTGGGACTGAATTAGCAGAAGTTGTTCCAAATCCTTTAGGTCTGCCTGATGCTTTCAATCAAGTTTTTGCCACAGCGGCCAATCTTGTAATGCCCCTTTTTATAATAGCAGGTTTAATGACCCGTTTAACAGCTTTACCAATTTTAGCCGTTACACTGACAGGTTATTTTGTAGTACACTTTAATGATCCAATATTAGTAAAAGATACGCCGCTAATTTACAGCCTTTGTTTTTTACTAATTTGCTTTACCGGTGCAGGTAAATATTCGATTGACCATTATATCATTAGCCGAAGAAAAATTTAAAATCTCTAATAACTTTAATCTGTGTAAAATTTAGATTATGAACTATCAAAAACTAGCATTTACGGACGCCATAAAAAAGCTTCAGGAAGAAAATGGAAGCAGATCAGCGTATGAAAATATGGAAAAGAGATCTATAGTTGATGGACTTACAGAAAATGAAATAGGATTTATTTCCGAAAGAGACAGTTTTTATATGGCCAGTTATGGTGAGAATGAATATCCTTACATACAGCATCGAGGCGGACCAGCTGGATTCATTAAGGTTATTGATGACAAAACAATCGGCATTGTAGATTTTTCAGGAAACAGACAATATATTTCGTTAGGGAATATTTCAAATAACAATAAAGTCGCCTTATTTCTGATGTCCTATCCGCAAAGAGCTAGGTTGAAAATTTATGCCCATGCGAAGGTGGTTGAATTGAAAGACAACGAGGAATTATACAATCAGCTAAAACCTTCTGATTATAAGTTCAGACCGGAGAGAATGCTTGTATTTGAAATTCAGGCGTACGATTGGAATTGCCCTCAGCACATTACACCCCGTTTTACCAAAGAAGATGTTGAAATGGCTTTTCAGCCCCAAAAAGAATATATTGCCAAACTGGAAAATACGATTAGAGAACTGGAAGAAAAACTGGCTCAAAAATCGAAATAGTGCCTGGAATTAGTCCAGCAAACTTTGTTTGCGGTAATCTAAAGGTGTCATTCCAGTATGTTTTTTGAAAAAAATGCTAAAATAAGAGGTATAGCTGAACCCTAGCATGAACGCAATTTCTTTCATAGTATATTGAGAATCCTGAATTAAAATTTTTGCAGTACTAAGCGTTTTTTCAGCAATTAATTGACCGGCGGTTTTACCTGTTTTTTCTTTTAGAACGGTGGACAAGTAATTTTCATGCAGCTGTTGCATTTCAGCATAATCTTTTATATGAAGGATCTGTTTTACTTTTCCTTTTAGCAGTTGGTCATAATGATACTCCAGATTTTGTAAAAAATCATTCAAGATATCAGGATTTTTTGACTGTACGTTATGAACGCTGTAGCCGACCCAAAATTCTTGCTTTATTTTAAGCAAAATCCTTGTCAGAAGGTTGGCGCATAATTTTTTCTTAAGCGGTGAATCCTTTTTCAGTTCCTGATGAATAAGCAAAATAATTGCTCTCAACTCCTGTTGGAATACGGCTGATGTATGCAGAGGTAGATGTCTTTCAAATAATAAGAAAGGGAATACTTCATAGATAGAAATTCCTGCATATTTTAAAATAAAATCTTCTGAAAACAGCAAACCGTAAGTTTCTGTTACTTCTTCCCATCGTAATTCCTGAAGATCTCCCGGTTTGTTCATAAACAGCATGTTAGGTCTTATTTCGACCGTAGTATCTTCATACTTCATCGACCCATAGGAATCAATAACAATTCCAATGGTAAAAAGGGTAGAGCGGAATAGTGAATAAGTGTACGGAAGCCTTTCTTTCGGGTGCAGTATTTTTGAAATGATCAGCGAAAAATCGTCATCACCCATATGTCCTTCCGAGTAATCGATTCCCATTACTCTAACATTATCATAGAGTTCGTATGTTTCCTTTTTTTTAATTGTGCTCATGAGTGTAAATCCTATAATTGGCTTGGCATGTTCTGATAAAGGCACTATCCTTTATCTGGAATTAGGTATTTTGATGCATTTTTCTATATATCCCTGGAGCAGATTGGGTTTGCGTTTTGAAAAAGCTGTAAAAATAGTTCAGATCATTAAAACCGTATAAAAAAGCAATATCCTTCATTGATTTTTCCGAATGTTTCAGCAGGTATTTGATCTCATCGACAAGCTTTTTGTTAACCCATTCGTTAACCGTTTTTTTTGTGATGTTGCTTATGGTTTTGGATAAATAATTCTCATCCAGATTCAACAGCAGGGCGTGTTCTTTGATGCGCATCACCGAAATGCATTTGCCTTGAGAAAGCTTGTTAAAATTATTTTCAATATTTTGGCGAAAGTCGATTACAATTTTATTGTTTTTTTCGTTATTTATTTTGAATTCTGGTTCATTCTCTTTTTCCAACTGCACAAAAAATAAAAGATTTAGTGTCAAGTTTGCCATTAAATCATTTTTATAGCACAAATCTGAAGTTGCTATTTTATGCATTTCAATACAGGTTTGCTCAAAATAATTCATGGTATCTTGCGTGACACAGCAGCAGTAGCCGTTCGTAGTATTGAATTCCATAATATTATCGATTCCACCTGGAAAGTGTTTTAAAATGAACGATTTCTTGAACGCTATATTGTAAACTTTTTCCATATCTGTCCAATGGATTTTAAAATAAGAATCAGGACAGGCCACTACGATATGATTGGGATGCAGTTCAAAAATATCATCTCCTACAGTAAAACTTCCATTTGCATTCGTGACAATGGTGAAACTGTAATAATCCGATCTGAATGTCGGGGAGTTAAATGGAAAAGTCAGATCCCATTCGTGCACTTTTACAATTGAAAATTCGTCATTATCAATATAATCATGATAAGAAAGCTTTAAAAACTCAATCTGATCTTTATAGGTACTGAGGTTTGTTGGTTGTGATATCATGGCTATAAAAATTGGTTATGGTAAGTTATCTGGCGAATTGGGAACTTTTATTATTCAAAGATATGGGAAAGGAAAATTACCATTATACCTTAAAAATGGCATTAATTTATAAAATTCAAAGATTAGGAGACTGCTGTAAACTTTTTCTATAATTCATAGGTGTCATTGTAGTCTGTTTTTTAAAGTAACGGCTGAATGAACGGCTGTCGGCAAATTGAAATAAATTCCCAATTTCTGAAATTTGGATTGTTGTTTCGGTCAATAATACTTTGACCTCACCTAAGATTCTGCTATTAATCCATGCAGTTGGAGTTCTGCCAGTTTTGTTTTTTATCATTCTACAGAAATAGTCCTCATTTAGAAATTGATTCGAAGCAAAATCACTAGCTTTTAGTTGCTTAGGCTTTTCGCCGTTTAGTATTTCACCAAAATATTTGTCCAAATCTTTATAGAATATGCTAACTACACTTGAATTAACATTTTTATCAGAAAACGAATTTGATTGATTTTGAAAAAGTTCGTTAATTTTTATGAGCAGAAATTCTACCATATTGCCGATAAGAATCATATTTTGATTTTCTTTTTTTATTTCGTGCTTAAGCTGGTCGATGTTGCTTTTTACTATTTGGTAATTTTCAGAGTCAACGATGCTGTACATAAAAGAATCTGATAATAAAAATGGAAACTCATTATATATGTTACTAATGCAGTGCTTAGAAAGAAAATTTTCAGTAAAGCATATAAAATACGCCTTGGAAATATGGTCTATCGTGTAATTACGAAAATGTCCAGGCGTCGTTATAAAGATACTTGACGATTCCAAATGCATTTCTTGATTATTGTAAAGATGTGTTGCTCTCCCTTCATAAATGATGAATATGGTAAAGAAGTTTGCTCTGTACGGATTAGCTGCTTTAAGCAGTTTATTTTGATTTGACAGATCTATTTCCTGAATCATAAAATCTTCGCACAAAGGTCCTTCGGCGGGTATTCCAAACCAATCACGTATTTCAGTTAAAGTCTTGAGCATTTCTATTTTGGTTTCCATGTCAACGATATATAGAAGAAAAGTAATTTCACAATTGCACGAGCTGGTTATTGTCTGTTATTACATTTTCTAGGTTAGTACTATTGATGATCCTTAAGAGGTGAGATAGAATACGGGAATATTTAAAGTATGTTATTAAGATTTATTTCAGTAAAATACTCAATTTCAAACTCTTATATTATGCATAATTACTAAAGAAAAATGAGTTGCGCTAATGTTATCAAACAAACCTTTTTGGAATCTTAGGTTAGTATAATAATTTGTTGTTTATTCACAGAGAATGAGGTATTTCACCTCTAATTTCCAAGAGGAAATGTCGAAACGATAATCTGAAATTGTAATACTAATTTGTGGATTATTTCACTTTGTAAATGTTGCTACTCCGATCTAATATAGTTTCGAACATAAGCTTAGAAGGCATTAATTTCATTGATTTTATGGTTTCGTAAAACAGTAAGCGCTACGATTTGCCGCAAAACTTTTATAAATGTAAGATCGATAAAATCATCTTAATTATTTGTGGTAAAATACGAGGCAACTCCAGAATCTGTAAAAATCGAAATCTAATCCAATATTTTGCAAAACCGCCTTAGCTTTCTGTGGCAAATTTGGAGGAAGCTCCATTTTTTAAAATAACATAAACTAAGTGTAGAAAATTATCTTTTTATTAAACTGTACTCACTATTTCTGTATCATAATTTATTCTATAATATAGAAGAGGTCTAAATTTCTAAGGGCTAGAATTAAAATAAAATGTAAAAAAAATGTTACGTAAATATTGATTTTGCTTTTATTATTTAAATAAAAGTAAGAGAAATTACCAAATGGTTATTAAAAGTTTATATTAAAAAAAACTGTTTTTAATTATCTATTGATGTTTTTATTATTGTCGATAATTTAACTTAATTAAGATAATTTACGTAAATATTTATGAAGAAGAATTACTTTATTGTTTATATTTTTATTTTTTTTTTAAATTCAGCTTTTTCGCAAAGTAATGTGCCAAGTGCTACAACAGATTATTCAAATTACATTAATAAGACTATTAATAAACCGAATGTTTTTAATTTTATTAATTATTCTACAGAAGGCAGTGTTGATCAATTAACGGGTAAATTTGGTGTAAACATACCATTTCATAAAATTTTAACTCCATATCTTGAAATTCCAATTATATTATCATATTCGACCTCGGGAGTAAAGATAGATAATGTATCTAATGAGATCGGTATAGATTGGAATCTAGTAGCGGGAGGACAAATTACAAGGTTTGTAAACGATGTGGAAGATGACCGCGCAGCATCAACAGATTCAAAACAATTATTTGCTACAGGATCTGGTGCTTATTCAGAAAACTATCTTCCATCCAACTATCACGGTCTTTATCGCCCTTTTGTTGGTTTAGGGGAGGTCAGAGGTGCAGCAGTAAGTTCTATTGGTGCTGATTTTATTAATCAGTTTCCTCGACGTCACGATAATAGTAATCATAGTTTGAGTGAGATAGGTTCGCTTATTGAAATCAAAAAACTTGAACAGTTTAAAGATGAAGCTCTTCTTCCTGTAGTTGACGTTGATACGCAGTTAGATTATTTTAGAGTAAGTGCAGGAGAATTAAATTTTTCTTTTGTACTTAAAAGGAAAAATGAGATTTTTTATGATCAGGGACAAATTGATTTTCAAGATACTTCTACTTACGTGGAAGCTGTTCCGTTAGATGAATTAGCAGTTAGAATCAAGGTATATTCTGGCGGAATTCAATACGGAAATGTTGATAAGTATGATTCGGTAGAGCGTGAGGAGGGGAGTTTCAGAATTACAAAATTTGAGATAACTGATAAAAAAGGTATTATATATATCTTTGATAAATTTGAGTACTTTGACTATGACGTTATAAATACAGTTGATTTAAATTTTCCTGTTGGTGTTAATGGTAAAAGGGCCGCACAATATAAGTATTACAAGACGAATATCAATTCATGGAAACTAACCAAAATTATACTTCCAAATAATGAAGAAGTAAACTTTTCATATCGATCAAATAATTATTTATATCAAAAAAGAATACCACGTGAACATGATGGTGAATACGTGGGATTTCAATATAATTTAAACCCTAAGATGACATCTTATGGTTTAACTCGCCTTGATAATCATATTGATGGTTATTCTATCTCAGAGATTAATTTTAGAAACCAGAAAATAGTTTTTAGTTATTCTAATACACGTCCTGATTATAAAACAGGAGGATTAAATCTAGAAAAAATTGAATTGAAAGATGTAAAAAACAATTTGATCAAAAAGTTCGATCTTGTAAAATATTATTCCTATGTTGATGATAATGGAGGCCATGAAGAGTTTAGAATGTTTTTAAGTGGTATTGTTGATAGTCAGAACAAATATTCATATCAGTTTTCATATAATTCGTCTGACGGTCTTCCTGCAAGATCAAAGGTTGAGGTTCAGGATATCTTTGGCTATTATCTAGGAAAACAAAATGTTTATCCTGCCTTTCCGACCATATATATAAGCCCAGACAATTTGGATGGGAATAAGATATCATATGAAATTCCTAACAACAGTAATTATTTTGTTATTAATGGTTCGGATAGAGCTGTAAAAATTAATTATCCGAAGTTTGGAACAATGGATAAAATAATTTTTCCAACTAAAGGCTATTTAAAAATCGAATATGAAAACAATACATTTTATGACAATAGACTTTTGTCTCAAATGTCATTAGGGCCAGGAGTTAGAGTTAAAAACTTAATTTATTTTGATCATAATGATGCTGTTAAAATTAAAAAAGGCTACGATTATAATTTATTTGCTAATAGTAATTATTCAAGTGGCGAATTATTATATAAGCCTTCTTACGCTTATTTATCTAATTGGTCTCTTAACAACCAGTACAACCGTAATTTATTGGAGAATATAAGTTTTCAGCCTAATGAGACTGGTTTTGTTCAGGCATTTGATATGATATATTTTCAGAATTTTTATACGAAAGAGATGTGGCAAAGCCAGACATCTTTAAACGCCACGGAAATCCTAAGAAAAATGATTCATTTATCATCACATTCCCTAGGGTCACAACAAGATATATATGGACGAGAATTAATTTATAAAAATGTCTCTGAAAAGATCATAAATAATGAAGATGGGGCTAATAACGGAGAAATTAGATATTATTTTAAATATAACGATAACAGACCAGTAATTTCTGGGATAACTGGTCCTTCTGATGAAATTTCCACGTATGAAAAAGGTACACGTGAGACTAGTTACGGTGCTTATTTTTACCCATGGTTTTTATCTTCCGATAAATATTATAAGACAAGCACCGGTTTTATGGAAAGAAGCGGAAAGGAAATTTATCCTTTTGCAGACCGTAATTTTTTTGATGGCCTTGAAAGCAGTTTATTTGGAAAGTTAGAAAAGAAAGAATATTATAATGCCTCAGGTAAGATCGTATCTTCAGAAGATTATACGTACACTGAACTTGTAAATAGTTCAATTAATAACAATCTATTAAAAAATATAAAATGTGGTTATTTAAAAGCGCACAGTTTTCGATCTGATGACCCTCAAAAGAAATTTATTGGACTTGTGGCGTCACCTGGATCAAGCGCTCTTATTGCTAATGCTCATAATTTCAATGGAGTTTATTTCTTTTCTGTAAATCCAATAAAATTTAATTGTAAAACAGTATTAAAAACAAATAGAGTCAGAAAATATTTTAATAATTCTGCTACTTATTTGGATGAAGAGCTAGTCACATACGACTATTCTAATCAGACTGGTAATTTATTAAGCGAATTGTCTGTTGGGAGCAGTTTAGAAGATAGGAAGGTAATGTATGCCTATCCATATTCGGATTCGGATTTTAATTGGCTTAATAAGCTTTACAGCACTAACAGAATTTCGGAGCCGGTTGGGGTCTTTAATTATGTTAATAACCAGCTGATTAGAACTGTAAATAAGGAGTATTTTATAGACAATCAAGGTTTGGTTTTCTTAAAAAGTATAAAATTTGAAAAAGGATATTCTTTAAACGGTGAGCCTGAAGAGCTAGTTCAGTTTAAAAGGTATAACAATAAAGGAGATTTACTGGAAGTCTCAAAGAAAAATGATATGGATATTGTTTATTTATATGGTTATGACAAAACAGAGGTTGTGGCTAAAATAGAGAACATATCCTATTCATCTATTCCGTCAGCACTGATTACCAATATAGAATCTGCGTCCTCATCATTAGGTTCAGAGACCACTTTGCTTTCTGCTTTAACTGCTTTACGTAATGATGCTGCATTAAGTGGAGCAATGGTGACTACCTATACCTATATTCCGCTTGTGGGTTTGAGTACCATTACTGATCCAAAAGGAGATAAAATTACTTATACTTACGATGCTTCAGGAAGACTGGAATTTGTGAAAGACAAAGAAGGTAATATCATTTCGGAAACTCAGTACAATTACAAACAGTAAGCAAGATCGAGTCTAATATGAAAAGAATAGTCATAATCCTTTTGTTTCCTTTAGCAGTTATTGTATAGCCTCAAGCGGAAAAATTATATAAAGAAAATACCTTGTAAGATTTTGACTATTGTAAAATTTACGCTAAGCAATTCAAATTAGAACTTGTTTTTGGTAGAATTAAAAGGTTGATTAGTAGGTTTGTAATGTTCAATCTTCGTTAGAAAAAAAGATGTCATTGCTATTGTTGAGCTTGTTTATTATTCAATCACTAGCAATTTCCTTTAGATGAGCATTCATTTTTTTGTTGGAAATTTTTTTAGGCGAATTTATATTTCTTTAAAATTTGTAATAATTAACAATTTAAAAACATTAAAAATAATTGTTTTTGTTTTTTTTAATTGGAAACGGATTTTGAGAAATAGATCAGATTATTTCTTACTTGTGAAGAATAATAAAATTGTTTGTATATCAATTATTTAAACTTGTTTTTTTTTAAAATCATAAATTTAAAAGTAAACTTTTCTAAAAATGTTTTGTATGAAAAAAGTATTAATTAATTAACATTGTTTTCTTGTTAAAATATTACAAAATTAATTTTTTTGACAATCTATTTCTTAAAATTATTATTATGAAATTAAAAATTACTTTTCTAATATTTTGTTTATTTTTTAAAGTTTTTATTCACGGACAGCAGAATTCGGAGTTGTTTAAGGATTATATTCCGAAACTTTCAGCTGATATTCCAGCCAATTATAATTTTTATGATTATACAAAGGAAGGATCTGTAAATACACTTACAGGTTCTTTTGGTTTAACAATTCCGATTTATACTATAAAAACACCTTATTTGGACATCCCTATACAGCTTAATTATTCAACAAACGGGGTTAAATTAAATAGTATTTCAAACGAAACAGGAATTAACTGGAGTATTTTGGCTGGCGCAGAAATTACTAGAATAGTTAATAAAATTCCGGATGACAGGGAAAAAACAATTGTAAGATCTAATTCTAATATTTATGATGATGCCAATATAACAAATTTCCCTTACCAGAAATTTGATCCAATAGATGTCAGACCTTCAATTTATAATAATTTATTTCCTAAAAATCAATTTCAATTTTTTGAAAAAAATACTCAGACGGGAGTAATGATTAAGGGAGCTGGTAATGGAACTTGCGCTGCTTTCTATGTGAATGAGTTTCCGAAATCAATGAATAATTTCTTTTTCCCAAACAATTCTGTTAATACAGAGGTGGAATGTTTTAATGAAATGAATTATCGTGAAAGTGGGATTGACAGTGAAAAAGACGTATATGAAGTGGATTCAGAATTGGATTACTTCAAAGTTAATTTAAATGGACAAAGTTTTACTTTTATAATAAAAAAAACGGATAATACCTTTTACAATCTTCAGCATCCAAATAATAGTTATAGTTTGATGCCAAACACAATATTGAATGTTTTCGAAGCAGTCTGCCTAGATGATATTGGTTACAAAATAAATATGGAGTATGCGAAAATTCCATTTTATTATTCTAATAATAAAAAATTAGGAAGATGGATGGAAGCGGTAGCAATTGTGAAATTTACCATCACGGATAAGAAAGGAATAAAATACATTTTTGACAAACTTGTCTTAAACGATAATGAGTATTTAAGAGAATATTATAACAGATTTACTGCATCGCAACCCAATTACCGTTTTATGCAGTTAAAAATGTTTGATACTAGTGCCGATAATTGGAAATTAAGTAAAATTATTTTGCCTAATTCTGATGAAATTACCTATACATACGTAGAAAATAAATACTCTTTTTCTAGAGAGATTACACGCCAGCATGATGGGGAATATCTTAATAAACCCTATAACCTGCAGCCAAGTAAACCTAATTACGGCTTTGATAAAGTTGAAACTTATGTGACTGATTATTCCCTTAAAGAAATTAAATATAATGGACAAAGTATAAAGTTTAATTACACAAATGCAAGACCAGATCTTCTTATGTATGATTTTACTAAGCCAGCGGAGGATTATCGACGAAATCTTTCACAAATAAACATTTCAGATCCATCAGGAAAAATCATTAGAAAATTTGATTTTACTAAAACCTTTTATTATTATCAAGATAATGATGAAAGTCATGAATACAGCAGGATGTTTTTGACAAAAATTGAAGATAGTGCCAATGAAAGGTCTTATGTTTTTGAATATGATAGTCCAGAAAAGTTATTTGCCAGAAATGATGTTAGAGCTCATGACTTGTACGGCTATTGTAATGGAAACACGACGTATAATTTTCCTTCATTTCCTAAGCTATATATTAACCTTGATGATAATTCAGGTAATAAAATTTCCTATAGCAAACCAATTTCAGCAAATTATTTTGAGACTGCAGGTGTTGACAGATCTCCCAATACTGTTACTGCCAAGTATGGAACTTTGAAAAAAGTGTATTTTAAGACAGGAGGAATTTTAGAAGTTGATTATGAAAATAATACATTTTTTGACGAACGTCTTTTCTCAACAAAAGAGCTCGGTCCAGGTGTACGAGTAAATTCATTGAAATATTACAGTAGTACAAAGCTTGAAAAAAGAATTATCTACAGCTACGATGATTTTAATGACGGTACACATTCATCAGGAAGATTATTGTACAAGCCTTCATATGCCTATTTTAAAAACCATTCATTTAATAATGAATTCGATAAATCTAGTTATGAAACCAAAGGTTTGCTTGATATTACAAATTATGATCATAGATTGGAATACAATGCAATGAACGATTTTGATAATTATTTTTCAAGAGAGACTTTGGAGAAAACTACAAGTTTATCTCAGAGTGCTATAGCTAAAAAAATGATTCATTTGTCTAATTATTCTTTAGGAGCAACTTCAGATATTTATGGAAGAGAACTTGTTTACACAAATGTTTCAATGAAGCTTATAGATGTTGCCAATTCATCGAATAATACAGGAGAAACCAGATATACCTATTATTATAATGACAACAGAGGATTTGTAGGAGGTGTGACTGGATTTAGAACAGATGATTCTTATATGTATACATTAGGAACAGATGAAACTCCAAAAATGGGAAGCTCAGCAACTAGCTTTTTTGCACCTTACTGGAGGCCAGACAGCAGTCCAAAATTAGTTACAAGCAAAGGTTTCATAGAAAAGGATGCAAAAGAAATATTTCCTTTTCCAGAACGTAATTTTTTTGAAAACCTTGAGAATGCACGTTTCGGTAAATTACAGAAAGTGGAGTTTTATAACAATTCAAACCAGCTTGTATCTTCTGAAGAATATACCTACGATTACGTAAAAAAACCATCTGTCAATAATAACTTTCTTTCAAATATTAAAAGAAATTATTTAAAACTTCATCAATATTATGATAATGATCCAGTTAATAAGAAGTTTGCAAGGCTTTATTCTATTTATGCATACCTAACTTATACATTGGCTAATTACCAAAATTGGAATGGGCTTCATTTATTTAATATTAATAAGTTGAGTTACAATTCTAAAATTGATATAAAAAATAAAAAGTCGATCAATTATTTTTCTAATGACAAAACTTTGGAAAATAATGTTACATATAATTATGATACTGATAATGGCAACATATTAGAAATAATAAAAACAGGAAGTAATCTTGATCAATATAAAACAGCATATGTTTATCCGCATGGATCGGATGACGGCGACTTATTAGATGTATTATGGAGTAAAAATATGATTTCTGAACCTTATATAATAAGAAATTTGGTAAATAACGAGGTAAAATTAACAACAAAAAAATCATTTTTACTGCAGAACAGTTTGAATTTTCCTCTTTTGTCTGAAGTCAGAACTAGTAAAACAGATTACAGTGAATCGGCTGAAAGCCCACAGATTCAAATAAAAAAATACAATTCAAAAGATATGCCGTCCGAAATTTTAACTAAAGAGGGGTTAAGTGTAGTCTACTTATACGGTTATGATAAAACAGCAGTAGTAGCTAAGATAGAAAATATGTTGTATTCTTCTATTCCGCCTTCCCTGATTTCCAATATTGAGGTTGCTTCGTCTTCTTCGGGTTCAGAGACGGCTCTTCTCTCGGCTTTGGCAGCACTACGCATTGATCCAGCACTAAGCGGTGCTATGGTCACTACTTACACATATGTTCCTTTGGTGGGTTTGAGTACAATTACAGATCCTAAAGGAGATAGGATGACATACACTTATGATTCAGTAGGTAGGCTTGAATTTGTGAAAGATAAATTGGGCAACATCCTTTCTGAGAATCAATATAATTATAAACAGTAAATAAGATGAGATCTACTATGAAAAGAATAATTAGAATCCTTTTAGTTTTGTTTCCTTTAGCAGTTATTGGACAGACCCAAACTGAAAATTATACAAAGAAGACAACTTACAAGATCCCAACAACTGTAAAAATTGCTAGCCCTACAATTTCTGAAGCAATTCAGAATATAACTTATTTTGATGGACTTGGAAGGCCTAAGCAGCAGATTGATAATGCCCAATCTCCCTTGGGAAAAGATATAGTTACGCCTATCGAGTATGATGGTTTCGGGCGCCAAGAAAAAGACTATTTGCCTTATGTTCCTGTAGCAGGGGCATCATTAAATTACAAAACAAATGCCTTAACAGAATTGGGCACATTTTATAATGTTCCAAGTTATGAAAATACGACTAATCCTTATTCCCAAAAAGAGTTCGAAGCTTCGCCCTTAAACAGGATAACAAAACAGGCGGCACCTGGACAAGATTGGAAATTAGGTAATGGACATGAAGTAAGGTTTGAGTATCAAACTAATACAGCTTCAGACAAAGTAAGGCGTTTTCGTGTTTCTTTTATTGAAGGAAACTCAGAGAATCCTTATTTAGAAGATCAAGGTGTTTATGCTCCTTCCCAATTATACAAAACAATTACCAAAGATGAAGACTGGGTTCCTAATCAACTTTATCCCTATTGCCCTAACGATCATGCTGTTCATGAGTTTAAAGATAAACAAGGTCGTATTGTTTTGAAAAGAACTTTCGATGCAAATAAATGGCATGATACCTATTATGTATATGATGATTATGGAAATCTTACATATGTACTGCCTCCTAAAACGAATACGTACACTAATTTAGCAGAGCAGTTTAAAAACCAGGAGATTTTTTTAGACAGTTATGTTGATGGTATAAACTTTTTTACAAATGATATCTATTATACTGAAATTTCTATGTTTGAATCTAATGGAAAGCTGGAATGTTTTTTATATGCTGACAATGTTTTTGAGGATTATTTAAAATCAGGTAAAATTGCAGACCTAAATTTTACTACTCCATTGCCCGATATGGTTTTGGGAGATATTATGATGAATACCTCAAAAGAAGAAATAGTAGTTGCAGGTACGGTTTATATTAGGGATGGAGATTTATATTTTGATTCTACTGGCACTAAGGTAAATGCAGACAGGGATAGCAATGCTACCTACGCTCATTTTTCAATAGATCTTTCGGATTACCAGAATGATTTTACTGTTCCTTCTTTAGAAAGGGAAACCTTTAATGACTTAATTTATCAATATAAATATGATAAACGTAATCGGCTTATAGAAAAAAAACTTCCAGGTAAAGACTGGGAATACATTGTTTATGATAAACTTGATAGGCCTGTTTTAACCCAGGATGCTAATTTAAGAGCTGATAAAAAATGGTTATTTACAAAGTATGATGTCTTTGGACGTTTGACTTACACAGGAATGCATACTAACACAGTGTATCTTACTAGGGCTGATATGCAAAATTATTTTGATTCCCAGAATAATACAGGAGATAAAATGTACGAGTCAAAAGTAGCAACCGGTACAGGTTATGATAACTCCTACTACAGTAATTCTAATTTTCCGAATACCAGCATTGAGATTTATACAATTAATTATTACGATAATTATAATTTTGATACAAATGGAAGTATTCTTAATAATGTCTCTGTTAATACTAGAGGTTTAATCACTGGGAATAAAAATAAAATTTTAGGGACAGCAAACTGGATTACCAGTGTGAATGGTTATGATGAAAAAGGCAGAGTTATTTATGGTTATAGTAAAAATGATTATTTGGCTACAGTAAATACAGTTACTACTGATCTTAATTTTATCGGACAAACTTTAAAGAACACAACTACTCATCTGAGAAATGGCATTTCAACAACAATAGTTGATGTTTTTACATACGACCATGCTGGCAGACCTGCTAAACATACCCAGGCTATTAATGGAAGCTTAACACCCGAAGTAATTTCAGATAATTCATATGATGAACTAGGAAAGCTTATTCAGAAAAAAGTTGGAGGTAAAACAACTCAAAACCCTCTGCAGACAGTGGATTACACCTATAACATTCGCGGCTGGTTGAAAGGAATAAATGATACTGATTCAAATAACTATGGCATAACTTTAGGGTTGGGTGATTTATTTGGCTTCCAGATAAATTACAATAAACCTTCATATCCAGGCAAGGCATTATACAATGGTAATATTAGCCAGACTTATTGGAAGATTGATGCTGATTTGAAGAGCTACACGTATAAATATGATGCATTAAATAGACTTAAAAAAAGCAATTATTTTAAAAATAATGATTACGAGAGTTCTCAATTTAATGAAACTATTAAAAATTATGACCGTAACGGGAATATATTAGGATTGTACCGTTATATGGAGGCACCCTATAATGCCAGCAGATCAACTCTTATTGATGATTTAGCTTATACCCACGATAAAGGCAATAAATTGCTGAAAGTCGATGAAACATATAAAGTAGGATATGCTTATGGTGGAGAAGGATTTAAAGATGGCACAAACACCGATGCTGATTATAGTTATGATAATAATGGAAATATGCTATTAGATAAAAACAAAGGCATAACTTCTATTACTTATAATCATCTTAATTTACCTCTTAAAGTAACATTTGCAAACGGAACCATTGATTATATATATGATGCTACAGGAGCGAAGCAGCGTAAAATAGTAAATCCAGGATTAGTAACAGATTACGCTGGAGGTTTTCAATATGAAAATAATACATTGAAATTTTTTACACAGCCAGAAGGTTTCGTAGAGTACAATTCAGGAAATTTTAATTACATTTATCAATATAAAGATCATTTAGGGAATGTTAGATTAAGTTATCGTGACGCTAATGGTGATGGAACTATTGCTATGACAGAAATTCTGGAAAAAAACGATTATTATCCTTTAGGATTAAAGCACAAGAATAACAGCGTGGCGAACTCAACAACTTCAGCTTTAAAGTATAAGTACAACGGTAAGGAGTTGCAGGATGAGCTGGGGCTTAATATGTATGACTACGGAGCAAGAAATTATGACCCAGCACTTGGTCGTTGGATGAACATTGATCCCTTGGCAGAAATTTCTCGACGATGGTCACCTTACAATTATGCTTATAATAACCCTGTTTATTTTGTAGACCCAGATGGAATGATGGCTGACGACTGGAAAACCGACTCGAATGGTAATATGGTTTATGACCCTAACCTTACAAAAGAAAACGCTTCTACTCAATTGGGAATAGGAGAAAAATATGTTGGAAAATCTGCATTTCAAGATAATGGAAATGGAACGTCGACCATTTACAATGAAGGCGGTAGTAAAGATGTAGCCGTAAATTTAAGCAATGTTACTATTAATCCTGAAAGAAGTAGTTATGTGTCTTCGGGTGCTTACGGACCTTATATGGGACCTGATGCGATGAGTGTTTCGTATAGTGTCTCAGTAAATGGTCTTTTCTTTTCTGCAAACTTAAGTGTAGGTTTAGCTTTTACAGGTAATGATGCTGCAGCTCTTTTTTCAGGTGGAATAAACTGGGGACCACAATCAGATTTAGGATGGCCTGGTATCAAGGGAGGATGGAGTATTGCAGCGCATAATAACGAAGGAACAAGTAATGATGTTTTGGCTGGATTAGGAGGCGATTCAATAGGTTATTTTGGCGGAGCAGTGATAGGTGGAGCAATTTCTCAATCTGCAACAAAAAAGGGGAAAGTAGATCCTAACGGAGTTAGTAATATTAGTGTAAATTTAGGGCCTACAATCGGTCTTGGTAAGACAAAGTCCTCAGGTTATTCTTTCAAGGCTAGTGATGGAATTAATTATTTGAAATCTCAATTCTAAATTATGAAAAATTGCTTTTATTTTGTAATAATATTGTTCTCTTTTTGTTCTTGTAATAATTTGCTTAAACCAGATTGTGACGAAAGTGAAAAATCTAACAGAGAAACAGAATGTTTAATCATTTTTGATAAGCTTCCAGTATTTAGTACTCCTTATCTTAATGCCAAAGGGACAAGTCTCATAACGGGCAAACAATGTGAATGTGAAGATATAGGAAGATGGTGGATGCAGTATAAGAATTATCTCAAAAAAGGAGATACTATAATTAAAAGAAAGGGCGAACTTATTTTTAGTATACACAAAAAAGATACTATTTTAAGATTTAACTACGAATGTGAAGGAAAAATTTATAAATAGTATTAATAACTTCTTAGAATATTTCCAATATTAATTGTTTTTATTTATTAGTGAAGTGTATTGATATATAATTTGTTTTAGTAATAAACCGTTTTAAAGATGAGCAAGATTGCTCATCTTTTTTGTTTAAATTCAAGTTGATTGATTAAAGATTGAGTGAGGCGAGAACCCTCAGAAGAAAGGATGGATAAAGTGGCAGAATATGATTATTGATTTATTTAATTTTGCTTAAAAACCTATTTAATTAAAATTAGAGAATTCTCTAGAAATTTATTCTATAGTCATCAATTTTGATAAAAAAAAATTAAACGGATAACTAATAAGTGGCTCTTCTTTGATAAATATGAGTTTTTTGAAAAGCATTTAACAAAAACTTTAAAACGCAAATGTTATCCTAGAAGAGAATTAATATTATCCTTTTGGTTTAAAACATATGCGATAATAATACGCCATCAACAATAAGCGCTTTCCAAGTAGTGTATCAATCATGTGTTTTTTATGAAAATGTTAATAAAACAAAATTAAGTTAATAGTTTGTTAATGTATTTTTCTTGTTAAAAACGTTAAGCTTTTGTTGGTTTGCTGAAATCCATTTATTTATTTATTATGAGGTTTTCACCTGTTAAATCAACGAAATACATACTTAGTTTATTTTTAATATTCTTTTATATCTCAGTCGGTCTTGGTCAAACAGAGTCAGAGGCAGGAGATATTTCAAACTATGAGGCTTTTATTAACCAAACGGTTAATAAACCTGATAACTATTCATTTTACAATTATGCTAAGGAAGGAAGTGTTGATCTTCTTACAGGAAGATTTGGGCTGGAAGTAAATTTTCATACCATAGAGACAGAGTATGTAAAACTTCCTATTTCTTTGTTCTATTCTACAAGTGGCGTGCCATTGAATAAAATATCAAATGAGGTTGCAATCGATTGGCATATGTCAGCTGGAGGAAGTATTACTAGAGAAATAAAAGGCATACAGGATGATATATCGAGATTGCCTATTTCTTCTGCCTATCGTTTTAATGATGATTTAGGGAATTTTTTGGGTTCAGGATATGATTTAGCAAACGGTAGCTACAGTCCAAATCTTATAAAATTTATAAAAACAAGTTATGGAGGAACATTTGGAAATTTAAGCTCATTGCTTGGGAGCTGGTATATAACGCATTTTCCTAAAACTTATTACAGCAGAACCGTAAGTGAATCTGAAACTTTTGTAGAGTTTGGGAAGTATGAAAAATGGCCAACAACAGATGCTGAATTTGGATCAGTCGATCCTATAGTTATAGATACAGAACCAGATGTTTTTAGATGCAGAATTGCTGATTTAGATTTTTCATTTATAATGAAAAGAAAATTTCAGTACTATAATAGCATTGGAAATATTCAATTAACAGGGGATGCGTCGAATTATTTTGAAGCGGTTGCTATTGATGAAATCGGAATTAAAATTAAATTTTTTACTACGAACATACCCTTTCATGACAAAAGAAAAACCTATTCAAAAAATGGAAATGTTAGAGAAGAGCCAGAGACGGTTATTACCAAATTCGAAGTAACAGACAAAAAAGGAATTGTTTATACATTTGAAAATATGGACCTCATTGATACAGATGTGATACAACAGGCGATAACAAACTATAGTTATGCACAAAATAATTCAAGGGTTTTTCAATGGAAAACGTACAGTACAAGCTCTAATAACTGGAAGGTAACGAGTATCAAACAGCCGGATAATCAGGTAATTTCTTTTAATTATATTGCAAATAAATACCTTCTTCAAAATAGGGTGCCAAGAATGCATGACGGACAGTATAAGGGCTATGCTTATAATCTTTCACCGGCTAATCCGTCTTATGCCCTTAATGTTCTTGATCAGCAGATAGAAGGTTATTCTTTGGCGGATATATCTTATCAAAATCAAAAGGTTAAATTTATATATTCTAACTATAGACCCGATTTAAGAACTGGCGGAAAGAATCTTACTAAAATGGAGCTTTGGAATAGCGATACAAAGCTGATAAAGTCCTTTACATTCAATAAAACATATTCGTATGCCGATTTAAATGGTGGCCATGAAGATTTCAGAATGTTCTTAACCGGTATAGATGATAGTACGAAAGAAAAAAGCTTTGTATTTAATTATGACAATATCGATGCGCTTCGTCCAAGAGATTACGTTCAGTATCAGGATATATTTGGTTATTCTCTCGGCTATATGCCTATCACTAATCCTTACCCATCCTTTCCAGTAGTTTACATCAATAAAAATGCTGGATCGGGTAATAAAATAAGCTATGAAGTTCCCGCTACATCAGATTATTTAACTATTCATAATGGTGCAGATCGTGCAGTAAGATTGGATATGCCAAAATTTGGAACATTGAATAAGATAACTTTTCCTACTGGTGGGGAGCTTAGTATAGAATATGAAAATAATACTTATTATGATCCTTCGCTAATGAACAAAAAAGCCTTGGGACCAGGGGTAAGGGTGAAAGAGCTTAAATATTATTCAGTTCCTGGAATTATCGCAAAAAGAAAAGAATATGCCTATAATAACTTTTTGAATGATAATCTGTCAAGTGGTACGCTATTGTACAGACCTTCCTTTTCGTATCTGACTAATTGGAATTTTAATAATGACTATAATCTTCAGAATCATGCTGAAACAAAAGTTTATCAGTATAATAATGATGGATCTTGGGAATATTATAAGCATTATAATTTTGATAATAGTTATTCAAAGGAAAGGCTAGCTCAAGCTGGTTACTCTGAAAATCAGATTTACCCTAAGATGTTACGCATCAGTACACATTCTCTTGGTAGAAGCAGTGATCATTTGGGAAGAGAAATTATTTACGCTAATGTTCAGGAAAAAGAGGTTGATGTAGAAGATTCTTCCAAATCTTTTTATTCAAGATACTATTTCAACAATGTTGATAATCGCACACGAGTGAGTTCCGTTGGAGGACCTTCTGATGAACCTAGTGAATATACTCCAGGTAGTACAAGTTTAACGGTTGGTATTTATAGCCCTTATTTAAATTCTTATGGCACTAATTCATATTTAAAGACATTATCAGGATATATCGAAAAGCAGGGGTACGATATTTTTCCTTTTCCAGAGAGAGATTTTTTTGGTTCGTTAGAGAAGCAGCTTTTTGGCAAGCTTGTTAAAAAAGAGCTTCTGAATAATAATTTACAAAAAGTACTAACAGAAGAATATACCTATAATCAGATTACTATTTCAAGCGGTATGGATGATCAGAACACTCTTAAAAGTGTTAAAAAAGGATATCTAAAAGTTCATCAATATCGTTCAGATGATCCGACTCAGGCCTTTGCTACCTTTATGAAACTAACAAATGGGCCAAGATTCTATGCCGATTCTCATAATCATACGGGACAAAACATGTTTGCCGTTACTAATTTTAAGTATGATTCGAAAATAGTTGTAAGCCAAAAGAAATCTACTAGCCACTTTACTACTGGAGATATGGTACAACAATATGACTACAAATATACAGGTAACATTTACGGTAATTTAAGTGAAGAAAAATCTCAGAACAGTTACGGTGAAGAATTGAGAACCATTTACGCATATCCAACTATAAATGATGATAAACCATGGTTGGCAAGAATGCTGGAAAAGAATATTTTGACTCCGTATCGATTAGCCTACCAGAATTTAGGCAGAGCTACAGATTTAGTAGAAAAAGAGTTTGCTTATAAACAGTGGCCAAATGGTTCTGTATTACTGGAATCGGTAAGTACAGCCAAAGGAAACTCTAGCCTAGATACGAAAATGACTATTACAAAAAGGGATAATCTGGGCAATATATTAGAATATACAGAGAAAAATAATGCTCCTGTATCAATGATATGGGGATATAACAGAACAGTGGTTGTCGCGAAAATAGAAAACATTTCCTATTCATCAATACCGGTATCTCTGATCAGCAACATAGAATCAGCTTCATCGAATTCGGGTTCAGAGGCAGCTCTCCTTTCGGCACTGTCTGCCCTTCGCAATGATGCCGCTCTTTCAAATTCTATGGCTACCACATACACCTATATTCCTCTTGTTGGGGTAAGCACCATCACCGACCTAAAAGGAGATAGGATGACCTACACTTATGATGCAGCGGGAAGGCTTGAATTTGTAAAGGATAAATTGGGAAATATCCTTTCGGAGTATCAGTACAATTATAAACAATAACATTTCTGCTTTAAGTAGCATCATTAATTCAATTTTATTAAAAGACATATGTATATAAGAAACATTCGAATTCTGATATTTTTTTTAATATCAATCAAATTGTTTTCGCAAAACCTGAATCAATACGATTTAAAATACCGAGATTATATAAACAAGACAATAAACAGGCCTGATGTTACTTATTTTGCTGATTACATGGAAGATGGTAATGTAGACCATCTTACGGGGAGATTTGGGATTAGTATTCCTTTTTATGATGTAAAGACTCCATATTTAACAATTCCAATTTCATTGAATTATTCCACTTCAGGAATTAAACTTGATGCTGTTTCAAATGAATTGGGTATGGATTGGAATTTAATTGCAGGAGGACAGATAACAAGACTTGCAAGAGATGTCGAAGATGACCGTGATTCGGCAGTGGGGGGCACTACACTTTTTAATTGGTCTGGTGGTCCTTATAATTATTCGCAGGATTATGTTCCTCAAGAATATCATGGTTCAATTACTCCTAATATATCGACAGGAGGAGAAAAGGGAGCTGGAGTAAGCTCTATGGGCTCTGATTATATAAATCAATTTCCTAGAAGGCACGATATCAATAATCAAACACAAAGTGAAATAGGGAGCCTTGTCGAAATTAAAAAATTTGAAGAATGGCCTGAAAGCGATAGTTATTCCTCACTGCCTGACTTAAGACTTGACACTGAACTGGATAATTTTCATGTTAGTGCAGGGAAGCTTAATTTTTCATTTGTAATCAAAAGAAAAGATACATCTTTTTATAGTCAGGGAGATTTAAATGCACAGACTCCACTGGAAAATTTTTTTGAAGCAGTCCCTTTAGATGATATTGCTATAAAAATTAAGATATTTTCAGGGGCAGTTTATAAGAACACTAATAAATATGATCAAGGTAGAGATTATGGAGAAAGCGCATCAGCCATTATAAAATTTGAAATTACCGATAAAGATGGAATAATCTATGTATTTGATAGATTTGATTACACAGATTTTGATACTATAAATGAGTTCTGGCATAATTTCGCAACGGGTATAAATGGAAAAAGATTTATTCAGTATAAATATTTTTTAACATCTGTGAATAAATGGTGTCTTACTAAGATTGTTCTCCCAAACAAAGAGGAGATTAACTTTAGCTATATTCCAAACAATTATTCATTTACAAAAAGAATACCGAGACAGCATGATGGAGAATATATGGGTTTTAACTATAATCTGCAGCCTAAATGGACATCATATGGTCTTGGTCAGCTTGATTTGAAAGTTGAGGCAAATGCCATTTCAGAAATAACGTATGCAAATCAGAAGGTTAGATTTTCGTATTCAAATGCCCGCCCAGATTATAAAACAGGAGGGTTAAATCTCAATAAAATTGAACTTTTAGATTCTAGTGACAGATTGATTAAAAAATTTGACCTGTTAAAACAATATTCATTTGCAGACATGATTGGAGGTTATGAAGATATTAGAATGTTCTTAGCTGAAATAGTGGACAGTAGCAAGTCACGATCGTATCAATTTACTTATAATAATCCAGATGGCCTTCCAACAAGAGGAAAGGTCGAGTTCCAAGATTTATTTGGATATTATGTTGGGGGGCAGAATCCTTATCCAGCATTTCCAAAATTATATATTTCTCCAGATAATACATCAGGAAATAAGATATCTTATGAAATACCAAACATGGGGAATTATTTTGTTACTAATGGTTCAGATAGGTCAGTTAAGGTTAATTATCCAAAGTTTGGTACTCTTGAAAAAATAACTTTTCCTACTGGAGGACTTTTAAAAATTGAATATGAAAATAACACTTTTTACGATAACAGATTGCTTGCTAAAAGTTCATTAGGCCCTGGTGTTAGAGTTAAAAGTTTAGAATATTATACTAATGAGCTTATATTAGCCCAGAAAAAAAGTTATAGCTATAGTTTATTTGAAGACGGCCAGTATTCAAGTGGAGAATTATTATATAAACCTTCGTTTGCCTACATATCAGATTGGGGTTTAAACAATCAATTTAACACAGCCAGCTATGAGAATATTCTTTATAATATCAATTCGTTTGATGACCGAATTAAGTACTTTAACCTTCAGGCTGTTGACAATTATTCTAGTAAAGAAATGCTCCAGCAGCAAGGGATCAGTGTAAACGAAATACTTAAAAAGATGATTCATTTATCATCTCATTCGCTGGGGAGCACTCAAGACTATTTAGGAAGGGAAATAATTTACAAGAATGTTTCAGAAAAAATTACAGACCAGTCACTTTTGGTCAATAATGGAGAAAAAAGGTTTTATTTTAAGTATGCTGACAATAGAGGAGAAGTCAATTCTATAACTGGTCCATCAGATGATACTAATATTTTTACACCTGGTACTAAAGATACTAGTTATGGAACGTTATTTCCATTTGGATCTAAAGTGGGTAATTTTTATCTAAAAACTGCTGGAGGATTTATTGAAAGACAGGGAAAAGAAATATATCCTTTTCCTGAAAGAAATTTTAATAACAATCTTCAAAATAGTTTATTTGGGAAACTTGAAAAATTAGAATATTATAATTCTGAAAATAAAATAGTTTATTCAGAAGAGTATAATTACAATTTTTTATTAAAAAACTCAATAAATAATAATGTTTTAAAAAATATAAAAACGGGATATCTAAAAATGCATCAGTATTTAGAAAATGATGCTTCGAAAACATTCTACAGATACATAAAGGCTGAAGTTAACAATTATATGTCAAACATCCAGAATTTTAATGGTATGTATTTCTTTTCAGTTAACCAATTATTATTTAACTCTAAGATAGTTTTAGAATCAAAAACAGTTAAAAATTATAATTTAAAGAATAATCTTTTTACTGAGCTTAAAAATAATTACAGTTATTCTAATCAGACTGGCAATCTAATCAGTGATTCCTCAATTGGCAGTAATCAAGATGAGACAAAGATGTCTTATTCATACCCATATCCTGATTCTGATTATAACTGGCTGAATCAGATGTACAGCACAAACAGGATATCAGAACAGGTTGGAACTGCAAAATATATAAACAATCAGTTGATTGAAACAATTAATAAGGAATATTTTATAGACAATCAGGGGCTTATTTTTCTGAAAAGTATAAAATCTGAAAAAGGAAATTCTCTCAATGGTGAACCAGAAGAAATGGTTCAGTTTAAAAAGTACAGTTCCAAAGGGGATCTGTTGGAAGTATCGAAAGCTAATGACGTGAATATAGTATATCTATACGGCTATAATAAGACCGAAGTTGTAGCCAAGATAGAGAACATATCGTATTCATCGATTCCAGTATCACTAATCAACAATATAGAATTGGCTTCTTCTGTAACAGGTTCAGAAACTGCAATGCTTAGCGCATTAGCAGCACTACGTAATGACTCAGCCTTAACGAATGCAATGGTTACCTCTTATACCTATATTCCCCTAATTGGAGTAAGCACCATCACAGATCCTAAAGGAAATAAGGTTATCTACACATATGATGCAGCAGGAAGACTTGAATTTGTTAAAGATAGATCGGGAAATATTCTTTCTGAAAACCAGTATAATTATAAACAGTAAACCAAAGTATAATGAAAAGAATAATCAGAATCCTTTTGGTTTTGTTTCCATTCATGTTAATTGGACAGACCAAGACCCAAAACTACATCAAAACAGTTAATTACAAAGTACCAGTTCTCACAAAGATATCATCTCCTACTTTTACCCAAGCCTCTCAGTCCACAACTTACTATGATGGCTTAGGAAGGCCTATTCAAAGTATACAAGGCGGTCAGTCAGATTCAGGTAAAGACATTATTACACATATAAAATACGATGGTTTTGGGAGGCAGACAGAAGAATATCTTCCTTTTAAATCCTCAGCATCAGATATGGCTTTTGATACTGCAGCTGAAACTAATGTTTTATCTTATTACGCAAATCCGACTTTAGGAGTTACAGGCAATCCTGCTCAAGAATCGACTTTAAATCCTTTCAGTAAAATAGAACTTGAATCTTCTCCTCTTAACAGAGTTCTTAAACAGGCATCGCCTGGAAATGATTGGAAACTGACTTCTGGTCATGAAGTAAAGATGGATTACCAAAGCAATGTTTTAAATGAAGTCAGACTATTTAGAGCGTCAGTTAGTTGGGATGCAGCATCGGGGCTTTATGTGCCTTCTTTTACAAGCAGTGGCTATTATGCACAAAACCAATTAAGTAAGGTTATCACTTATGATGAAAATACATTGGCCTCTCCATCAGAAAGTAATGGATCTTCAATAGAGTTTAAAAACAAGCAGGGGCAGGTAGTTCTTAAAAGAACTTATGGAGCTGTAGCTTCAGGTTCTGTGAACGAAAAGCATGATACATATTATGTTTATGACAATTACGGCAACCTTACATATGTTATTCCGCCTAAAGCTTCTGATTTAATAACAGATGTACAGACATCGGGTGCGGTTTTGGCAAATATAATATCTTCTGCTTCTGTAAAGGCACAGGATGCACCGCTATATTTAGTTGCTTCTAATTCTATTGTTCTTCAGCCTGGATTCACGGCAGAGGCTGGTAGTACTTTCAGTGCTGTGATAGATCCGAATCAGACCATTTTGGATGATCTGTGTTATCAATATAAATATGATTACCGAAACAGACTTGCAGAGAAGAAACTTCCTGGAAAACAGTGGGAATTTATTGTTTACGATAAACTTGATAGAGTAGTGGCTGTAGGACCTACGTTTTCTCCTTTTCAGGATATTTCCTCTACAGGCTGGATTATTACTAAATATGATGTTTTTAGCCGACCAGTTTATACAGGCTGGTTGAATTCAACGGCTGCAACAAGTACGGGAAGAGCCCAACTTCAGTCTGTGCAGAACACTGTTGTTTCGGGACCTCTTAATGAAACAAAGCAAGCATCTGGAACTATCGACGGAATCAGTGCCTACTACAGTAATCTCGTTGCACCAACTTCTTTAAAACTTCTGACTGTAAACTATTACGATAATTATGCATTCCCAAGCTCTCCTGCAATTCCTATACCATCAAGTGTGGAGGGGCAGCCAGTATTAGGAACATCGGAGGTAAAAGGAATGGAAACAGCTTCATGGACAAGGGTTCTTACAACATCATCTTCAGTTGAAGGAGAGACAGTTGCGACTTTTTATGATTTGAAGGTGAGACCTGTTCGAGTATATATCCAGAACCATTTAAAGGGATATACTTGTACAGATAGCCAACTTGATTTTTCAGGCAAAACGATTTCGAGCACTATAAGACATAAAAGAACTGACCAAGATGCGGAACTGGTTACCAAGGATGTTTTCAGTTATTCATCTCAAGATCGTTTAGCTAGTCAGACTCATCAGATCAATGGAGTCCAGCCAGCCGAAGTTCTTCTTAGCAACACCTATGATGAATTGGGAAATCTCATTTCAAAGAAAGTAGGCGGTGCTATACAAAACATTAATTATACATATAATATACGAGGGTGGCTTACAAGTATAAACGATACTGGCTCGCTTCTTAAAACTGGTGATCCAAAAGATTTGTTTGCCTTTAAAATCAACTATAATAATTCATCTGTGGCAGGAATAGATCCGTTATACAATGGAAATATTTCAGAGACTTATTGGACAAGTGCCTCAGAAACGAATCCATTGATCCGTGGCTATGGCTACAGTTATGATAAGCTTGACCGATTAAAGACAAGTATCTTTGTAAGAAGCGGGCTTCCAAGTAATGCGTATAACGAAAACATGACTTATGACAAGAACGGCAACATTCTTTCGATAAAGCGTAACGGTGCTAATGAAATAACTGCTACTTCAATAGACGATCTGGTTTACAGCTATCGCTCTAATACTACAAATCAGTTGATGAAAGTTACTGATAACGCTACTGGTGATAAAAGCAAAGGTTTTATAGACAGTACATCCAATACAATAGATGACTATGATTATGACAGTAATGGTAATTTAATCAAGGATAATAATAAGAATATTACTCAAATTACCTATAATCATTTAGATCTTCCAATTCAGATTACTTTTGCATCGAATGAAAATATTGTTTATGTTTACGATGCAGCAGGACAAAAATTGAAAAAAACGGTAAACAGGTCAGGAGTTCCTGCGGCTGTTACGGAATACCTTAATGGTTTTCAGTATCTTAATGGTGTTTTAAGGTTTTTCCCAACAGCAGAAGGATATGTTGAGCATAATTCGGGAGTATACAAATACGTTTACCAGTATAAGGACCATTTAGGAAATATCCGATTGAGTTATGATAAGAATCTTGTTATTCAGGAAGAGAATAATTATTATCCATTTGGACTGAAGCATTTTGGCTACAACAATAATTCAGTTTCGAGCCATGATGCCTTAAAGTATAAGTATAATGGCAAGGAGCTTCAGGATGAGAATATCGGAGGCCAAGAACTGGCACTGTATGATTATGGCGCAAGAAATTACGATCCCGCACTTGCAAGATGGTTTAATCTCGATCCACTGTCTGAGAAATTTGAACAGTGGTCTCCATATAATTATGTACTCAATAATCCTTTGAAATTGATTGATCCAACAGGTATGTCGGCTGAGGACTCAACAGATGTGATTAAAAACGCTGATGGAACCTATACAGTAGTAGGTGGGAATGCAAATGACGGAGATAATAGCATTTACCAGTTGAATACAGACGGATCAAGAACAAGAATTGGATATTCAGCAACTCCCTATTCTTTTTACAATACAGATTTGAATGCATTTATGGGAAATATTGATCCGAAAAACAATTCAGGAAGAGAATTTTTAAATAGACTTTTAAAAGAAAATCCTGGAGAGGCTTTTTACGGTTATAATGCGACAGGAGGTCAGCAGTATGACTTTAAAAGAACAAACGGTACTAAAGAAAATATATATACAGATGTTAAAGATTTTTTTAGAGGAATGCCTATACTTGGAAAAGAAAATGGTTTGCCGATTTTTGCCTCAGCACGTGATATTGGTAATATTGGAGCAGGTTTAGTAATTGGAAGAAATGGAAGCAGTTGGGGATTTGCGAGGGCAGGTTTTGATGCATTAGAATCTTATCAAAAAGGTACAAATTCAAAAGAAACTAATGGTACTGTTTACGCAGAAAGGTTAGGGTGGAATATTGGTAGCGCTATTTATCAGAGAACCGAGTTAGCTAGAATTCCCGGTAATGCACATTTTTATAATACTACGATACCAAAGGGGTATATTGGATTAAACTTTAAACAGAAAAGATAGATGCAGAATAGATTTATTTATATTATAATTTTAGCATTTGCATTTGTAAATGGATGTATGTTTTTTGAGAAAAAAATAGACGATTTATATCCCAATGGAATTGAATTGACATTTGAGACTTTTAAAAAATGTGAAAGACTTATAGTTGATAAAAATTATTTTATTTTACAGGTCAACGCTAATTATGGTACCGATCGATATGATCCTTATTTGTTATTTTATAGAAAAGATGATTTACTTTTAGAATTTAAAGTTTATAATCCTGGGAAAGTTTTTTCCGTTAAAAATAATTTGGTTTGTGGCTTTTATAATGAAAACAGATCTCATGCTACGAAAACTAAACTGGAGAATAATTATACTTTTTTATTTGATAAAAAAGAACCACAAAGTTCAAGAAACATATTTGGCGGGACATTATCGTCTTTTAAAGTAGATGGGCAATATCTATTTTTGAAATTAAAGGATCGTTCTACATATGTTAAATATCATATTAACGAAATTGTTTTTTCTCCATTTGACAAAAATAATATTGAAATATATCATTTCTATACCGATGCATTAACGTATACATACTATGCGCTTGATGAATTAGAATTAAAAAAAAGCATATGGGAAAAATTCATTTTAAAGATGTAGGCAAAGGATCTAAATTTAAATTTTACGAGAGATATTCATCAGTCTTTTTTTTGAGTGTTTTTTAGAGAGATGTTGTTACTTGTTATTATTCATTTCAGCTATATTAATTTTCATAGAATATTTTAAGGCTCTCCTTTATGGAGAGTTTTTTTATGGCTTATGGACAAATTCACGGTGGAGGATGTAGAATAAAAAAAATGATCAAAAAAGTGCAATTAAGATAATACGCTATCTACAATAAGTGTAATAAAAATCATGTCTTCGTAGGCTTTTAGTGATTCGTCGCAATCCTAATTCTTCAGTTTTAGCTGAAGTTTTACTCTGTTTTTTTAGATGTAGCATAAGCAGTTAAACACTATTTGTGATTTTTTTTTAAGGAATAAGATTGTTAAATATTTAAATAAATAAACGATGTTTCATTTTTTTTTATTTTTTTATTTATTCATGTAATCGGTTGAAATCGAATCGGATATATTTTTGTTTTATTTGGATTAATTAAAAATAGTAATTGTTTTATTGCACGCCCCCTTTAAATATAGTGGTTTGTTTTTTTGTTAGATGGTTTAGATTAATTAATGTTGTAAGATAAAACTACTAAAAAGTAGTGAATACATACCAAATTCATTAATTACTCATAACCAAAAATCTAATGAAATTAATTTATTGTTTCTTGCTGCTTAATACTGCGGCATTATCAGCTCAGGAGAGTATTATAGAGAGAATTAAACCTCAGGTGATGTCTCCTTCTCCAACACCTTCTTCATTGGGAAAGTTCGCAGACCAGCCAGTAAGTCTTTACACCGGAATTCCTAGCATACAAATTCCATTGTGGGAAATCAAACTAAATGATTTTTCACTTCCTATAGAATTAAATTATCATTCAGGCGGAGTTAAGGTTCAGGAGGAATCTTCCAATGTAGGTATGGGCTGGTCATTAAATGCCGGTGGTGTAATCACAAGGGCTGTAAGGGGAAATGTTCCGGATGATTTTGCAAAAGGCGAAAATCAGCAGTTTTACCAGCATTCGTTAGATAATGTGGAATTTCCAACTGTAGGGCGCTTCTGGACAGGGAAATATGAAGTTTTAAAAAATATGGATATGGATAATACCGAGGATCATTATCTGGATGATCAGTTAGGTTTAGCTATGGCAAATTATCCGCGGGGCCGCTATGCATTTAATGGTGCAAACGATCTAGAACCCGATGTTTTTTACTATAATTTTGGAAATAAATCAGGTAAGTTTGTTTTTGATGTTGTTGGAAATCAGCAGACAATTGAATTGATACCGCATGATGATTTAAAGATTACCCATACTTTGGATGCCAATGGAGAAATTAATTCATTTACTGTCATTGATGAAAATGGCATAAAATATATTTTTGATACTGTAGAAAGGGTAATGGAAACCCAAACCAATTATTCTCTTGCAGACTGGCAGACAAGAGTCTTAACTTACAATTCAAGCTGGTATTTGTCAAAAATTATCACTAAAAATAGACAGGAAATTACTTTTACTTATGTAAATGAGCAAATGCATATCTTGCAGGAAACTGCAACTTCAAAAACCCAAACCAGAGTTCCTTTAAATCCGGATGAGCCACAATATAATCTGATTACTATTGATACCAATACATATGGATTGTCAATAACAGAGTCCAATGCAACAAAACGACTGAGCAGGATTACTTCTGATAATGAAATTATTGATTTTGGTGCTACATCAAGATTAGATGTGATTTCAAGCGGACTTTCAAATCCACAGAAAGCAATTTCTTCAGTAACGGTTTATAATAATTTTTTTCAGTTAATAAAAAAGTTTGATTTTGATCAGAATTATTTTGTAAGCCCAACTGCAGGGGTGAATACTATCTACCCTTCAGATTTTTACAGGCTCAAGCTTAATGCCGTAAAAGAGTCTTACGGTTCTTCGGCTTTAAAAAAATACACTTTTGGCTACAATAGTGTCCCACTGCCTAACAAACGATCTCCGCGCCAGGATTTCTGGGGTTATTACAATAATAACGGAGTTACTGAATTTAATAAAGATCTTAGGGCCTTTAACATGATTCCTAGTGTTTATGTATATCCGTCTCTTATAGGTAATCAAAAATACCAGCTCAATCCATTGTGCTATCCTTATAATTATACAGACAGTTATATAGAACCTGGGGCGGACAGAAACGCCAATCCTACATATGCGCAGGCGAGTATACTGACCAGTGTTACCTATCCGACAGGAGGCCGAGCGGAATATACCTATGAGTCCAATGATTTTTTATACGGACAGTGTCTTGTAACTGGAGGAGGCTTAAGAATAAAGACAATTAAGAATTTTGAAAAAGGAAATACAACATCTCCTTTGACTGTTAAAAACTACAGTTATCTAGATGCAGTCGGAAAATCCAGCGGAAAGGTGACAGCAGTACCTATTTTTGCTAATGTGCTGGAGAGGATTTCAACAGCCTTGTATAATTTTAAAAATATCACAAGTAATAGCCAGTCAAAATTAGGAACAACCAATGGGAGCTATGTAGGATATAAAAGAGTGACAGAAAGTGCCGTAGGTGTGGGGAAAACCGTTTACGAATACAGTACTCCAGGTATGATCGATGATAATAGTGATCCGGAATATGGACTTTATGAACCAACAAAAATTACTTGGGTAAGTCCAGTGGAAGCAATGTCGACAATTCCGTCTGCATATGCAGCGCTAAAAAGCCATTATGCTCAGAATCATTTATTTCCTAATAATTACCCTTTTCCCCAGAATCCTGAGTATGACTGGAACAGGGGAAAACTAAAAAAAGAAAGCTATTTAAATGAAGCAGGGGATTTACTTAAGGAAAAATTTTACAATTATGGTATTTATACAAAACCTGGCAGACCTGGTAAAGTATTTGGACTGACCTATAGTACTTTGATAGCTGATCCGAATGGTCAGTATCTATTTCATTATTATATCGGTTTATTATGCAAGTACGGCTATATAACCAATAAAGCGAATGTTCTTGAATCAATCGAGACAAAAGACTATAATGGTTCAGGATCTTTTGTAAGCACGCTTGAAAAATATAAGTATACAAGTGCCTATCATAGGCAGAAGACCCAGGATATCAGTTATGATTCTGCCAACAGGGAGATCAGAACAGAATACCAATATGCTCCTGACATGCTTCTTGCTCCTGATTCGAACCAGCAGCAGAGGCCTTTCGTAGAAGAGCTTACCAGTCTGCATTCCTTTGATCTTGTAACGACAAAAAAATTTGTTTCCAATCAGAAAACCCATGAGGATGAAATAGTTTTTGGTGAGTTTGCAACAGGCCAGTATCTTCCGCAGTCGATTTATTCAGAAAAAGGTTCTTCAGGTATTAATCTTTACAGCACTTCCCAAAGGAAGATAGTTTTCAACCAGTACGATAAGTTTGGGAACGTTACTCAATATACTCCCGAAAGCGGTGTTCCAGTGGCAGTAATTTGGGGGTATAACAATAAATATCCTATCGCGAAAATCGTCAATGCGACTTACCAGAGCGTTACAAATGCTTTGGGAGCTTTTACTCTTAATGAATTAAATACTGGTATGACTATAACGCCTCCGCCGAGTCCTCCCCTAGATGTGCCATTGACAGATGCTGAAGTGCGCAGCAGATTAACCGGACTTCGAACTTCACTGCCTAATGCAGAGGTCACCGTTTTTACTTTTAAGCCTCTTGTTGGAGTGACCAGCATCACCGATGCCAAGGGAGAGACTACCAGCTATGAGTATGATGCTTTCGGAAGGCTTGATGTCGTGAAAGACAAGAACGGGAACATTTTATCGGAGAACCAGTACAATTACAAACCATAATTGAAAAGCATTATGAAAAACATTTTAAAATTTCTTCTGGTTCTGGTTCCCATTATGGCAAAAGGGCAGACCCAGAGTGAAAACTATATAAAAAGCGTTACCTACAAAACAGCCAACACGGTAAAGATAACCTCTCCCTCTATTTCGCAGGCAGCACAGAGCGTTACCTATTTTGACGGTTTAGGAAGACCGGTTCAGAAAACAGACTGGCAGCAGTCCAAATCAGGGAAAGATATTGTGACCCATATGGAGTATGATATTTTCGGCCGCCAGGCTGAGGAATACCTTCCTTACAAAGCAGAAACCAGCACTATGGCTTTTGATGCCTCGGCAAAAATAAAGGTGCTGTCGTATTACGGGAGCCCCAATAGTGCGCTTAATGGCAGTCCCTCTCAGGAGGCAACAGGATTTCCTTTCAGCCGTAAAGAGCTTGAGGACTCTCCCATAAGCCGTGTTTTAAAACAGGCTTCTCCCGGTAATGCTTGGAGATCCGGGGAAGGGCATGAGATAAAAATGGACTATCAGGCTAATATAGCAGGTGAAGTCAGGTTTTTCAATGCAGCGACGGTATTGAATACTGCTTCAGGATTATATGACATTTCGCTGACAGATGACGGTTACTATGCCGCTTCACAGCTTTATAAGACCATTATCTATGATGAGAATACGGCAGCGTTGCCATCAGAGGCTAGTGGCTCTACAGTTGAATTTAAAGATAAGCAGGGACGTCTTGTCCTTAAAAGAGCTTATGATGCAGGAGTTAAACATGATACCTATTATGTTTATGACATCTATGGAAATTTAACCTATGTAATTCCTCCAAAAGCTGTGGATCTAATTGTTACAAGTCCGGTTTCAGCTACTCAGGCAGATATTGTTTCAAATGCTGTAGTAACTTCTTCAGGTGGAGTGTTATATTTAGCGGCAACAAATTCTATCCGGTTACTGCCAGGTTTCCATGCGCAGTCAGGAAGTACATTTAGTGCTTCTATAGATCAAAATCAGACTGTTTTAGACAATTTATGCTATCAGTACAAGTATGATAATCGCAGCCGTCTCGCTGAGAAAAAACTTCCTGGTAAACAATGGGAGTTCATTATTTATGATAAACTGGATAGGGTGGTAGCTACGGGACCTGCTGATTCTCCTTTTTCGGATTTAACTTCGAAGGGATGGATTATAACCAAATACGATGAGCTTGGCCGTCCTGTTTACACAGGCTGGTCGACTGTGGCAGCTGCTACTGCGGCAGGAAGAATTACACTACAGTCGGTACAGAATAGCGCTTCGGTGCTTAATGAAAGCAAGCTGACCGGAGGGACAATAGATGGAATTATAGTTTATTACAGCAATACTGTGTCACCAACCTCTTTTAAGCTTTTAACTGTTAACTATTATGATAATTATGCTTCTCCAAGCACGCCAGCCATTCTGGTGCCGTTATCAGTGGAAGGACAGACGGTCTTGACCACAATGCAGATCAAAGGTCTTGCTTCAGGTACCTGGACAAGGGTTGCCACGACCAGCACTGCGGTACTTGCTGAAACAACGGGTGTTTTTTATGATTACAAGGGAAGACCTGTGAGGAATTATAAAGCCAATCACTTAGGAGGCTATTCTTATACTGACAGTAAGCTTGACTTTAGCGGTAAGGTGCAGTATAGCATTACCAGACATAAAAGGCTTTCGTCGAGTACAGAGATTACAGTAAGGGATGCCTTTACTTATTCTGCCCAGGACCGTCTGATGACCCAGACTCATCAGATAAACGGGGGGACAGTTGAGTTGATTGCCAGCAATACTTATGATGAGTTAGGTCATCTGATCTCCAAAAAAGTGGGAAATACGGAAGCGGCACCAGTGCAGAATATACATTATACGTATAACATTCGCGGATGGCTCACAGCTATAAATGATATCAATTCTCTGGCAAAATCGGGAGATCCTAAAGATTTGTTTGCTTTTAAGATTAATTACAATAGTCCTGAGACAGCCATAAGTGGTGTTGCTTCCCTGTACAATGGAAATATATCGGAGACTATGTGGGCTGCCAACTTTGATAATGGAATTGTAAGAGCTTATGGTTATAAATATGACAATCTGAATAGGCTGAAAGAAGGGATATTTAAAAAAGCTTCTGTATTAAGTAATGCTTATAATGAAACGCTTTCTTATGACAAGAACGGAAACATCATGAGCTTGGTGCGTAATGGAAGCAGCGAGACGGCAGTTCAGATAGATAATCTGGTATACAGCTACGGCAGCACTAATGCAGGCAATCAACTGACTAAAGTTTCCGATAATGCTCCAGCTAGTTCCAAAGCGGAAGGTTTTGCCGACAGTGCGTCCAATGCTTCGGATGATTACAGCTATGATGCCAATGGAAATCTGATACAGGACAATAACAAAAACATAACTGCGGTAAGCTATAATCATATGAATCTTCCAACCAGAATTACCTTTGGTTCAGCCGGTAATATTGTTTATATTTACAACACGGCAGGGCAGAAGGTGCAGAAGGTGGTAACCACAGCTTCACCTCCTAATGTTGCAACGACAGATTATCAAGGTGGTTTTCAGTATAAGACAGACTGCCAGAGCTGCGGGGCGTCGCTTCGTTTTTTCCCGACAGCGGAGGGATATGTTGAAGTCTCGGGAAGCACCTATAAATATATTTACCAGTACAAAGACCATCTGGGCAATATCCGCGTGAGTTATGATAAATCACTTGTGATACAGGAAGAGAATAATTATTATCCTTTCGGGCTGAAGCATATGGGGTATAACGGCGCTGTAGTGTCAACCAATGATGCTTTGAAATACAATTACAACGGCAAGGAGCTTCAGGATGAGAATATAGGGGGATGGAAGCTGAATATGTATGACTACGGGGCAAGAAATTATGACCCCGCAATCGCAAGATGGATGAATATTGACCCGTTGGCAGAAATTACCTTGCAGCCATACTCATACGCCAATAACAATCCTATCTTATTTTTGGATCCAACAGGGATGATTGGAGAAAGTACACATACAGACAGATTTGGCAATGTTGTTGCAGTTTATGATGATAATGATTTAGGGGTTTATAAACATAAAGGAAATGCTAAAGAGACGAAAAAAGAGTTAGGTGATAAATATAGTCGTAAAAATACTTCTGGAGGAGGTAAAAGAATGGGAAGAACATTAACACCTTTCTCATTTACAAATGAGGGAGATTTTAGTAAACCAGTAGGTAATATTGACTTTGATAGTAATTGGAATGAAGTATCTATTCAGGCAGGCATGAATGAAAGTAACGGAATAGTAGATTATGCTTTACATGCGGGAAATAATCAACCTTGGGATCTTAAATCACAAGTGCCTGGAACAGAATATTCGGGATCAATAATATTTGATGATAAAAATGAAAAAGTATATGGTTCAAGAAGAGATGCTGGTAATTTTTTAGCCGGTGCAAAAGCACAGAGATCAATTTTACCAACAAAGCTGCTCCTGTATGGTTTTGGTGCATATAATGCATCTGGCAATAGCAAAGGAGAAACATTACAGACAATGTATATGGATTATTTGTCAGGTGGAAATATTCTTACTGCCCCATATTATGGTGAAGATAGAATCAGTGGAGCAGCAATTCTACAAGGAGTTCAACATTATAAGAATTTTTCAAACAATTGGATTTTTCCAGAGAAACCTAAAATTAGAAAATAGATGTTAGACAAAATTATAAATAAATGCAAAGTAGGAGTAATATTATCATTGATTATAATATATAGTTGCAATACAAAACATGACAATGGTATTAAAGTTCATAATTTTAGAGGAATTAAACTTTATGAAATACATTGTAATGAAAAAATTTATTTTTCATTAGAAAAAGGAAGTTGTGATTCAATGCCTTCTTCTTATTTATATCCAAAAGGAAATTCAGAACACTATTTTTGTCTTTTCGTAAGAACAAAGGATAAAAAAATTGAATTGTATTCTCCTTATAATGAATTGGTTAAAATAGGAGGTGTTGATAATCGTTTAAAAATTTTTGAGTACAGAAATTATGAGGATAATATTTTTATAGAAGATTCCATTAAAGGTAAAACTTATACTATTGATGGCACAACTTCACTGTAAAATGAAATGTAGTAAGATATCCGTAGTGTTACAGATTAGTTTTTTATAATTTAATTATGTAACTATCTGAAAAATAGTGGTTTGTTTTGTGAAAAAGAAAGAGACGACCTATTGGTCGTCTCTTTCTTTTTTGTCTTTTAATAAGCCTAAAAATGTTTTTGCTTTATCTTAGTGTTTCAAATTAGGTCATGAAAATAAAATGTAATTTTAGCAATGGCAATCTCTTTTTAAGAAATCAGGTGAGTTCAATATTTTAAATCTAAGCGTATACAGTTTCAAACCTAAGTTTTTCAAGCGCTGTCTTTGCAAAGGTTTTTACTTTTTGAAAATGTGTTGTGCTATGATTTTGCCACAAAAGTATAAAAAAGAAATTTCTGTAGAATTCGCTTTGATTTTATATAGGAATAAAACTGCCAACTCCAAATTTTGATTGTTGCCCTTTTGTTTTGATAATCAATTGCTAATGGTAGTTTGTATTGGCACCAGTTCAATTGTGTCCATAGTTTAGACACAATTGGAAAAGTTCTGTAAAACTGACGGTACGAATTTAATTGTCGGTATAAAAACCCGCTGCCATATCCAGGTTGCAAATTCTTTTGAAGTTTCAATTATTTCTTTTATATCAGGAATTAAGTTCTTTTTTTGTTACAATAGAGAATAGAATAATCTTCATTTAGTAATGTGCTGTTTATGAAATTATTCTAGTGTTGAATTGTCAAGGGTAAAGTGTCTTCTGTGCTTATTTTAAAAGCCTTCTATATAGGACGAAATAGAATCTTTTCTGATGAATTCATATTTCACCCGCCGCTCTTGGAGAAGACATTTTGAGCCTTTTTAGGATTTCCCTTTCAATTTCCAGCTCTTTGATTTGCTGTAGCTTCAGCAGCTCATTTTATGGGATATTTCAGCCGAAGTTTCCTTTATGGTAAATCTACCTTCCTTATAAAGCTTTTTCCAGTGCTGCAGGGTGCTTGTGCTGATATCGAGTTCTCTTACCACGTCGCTGACCCTTCCGCAGGGGATGCTCATGGAAGCGGCCAGAATCTTGAAGGCTAAAGTAAAACTTCTCCTTGTAGTTTTCATGCCGTTTAATTTAGCAGGAATAAAGTTAGCTGCCAGTCAGGAACTTTAACCATTATATCCTTCTTTTTTTTCTGGCTTGAGCATAAGACTGCCTAAGCTTTTAGTCGCAAAAAGGGCAGCAGCTCCAATTGAAAGTGCCACGATTCTGCCACAAAATTTTGAGCGTTTTTAAAAGATATGAAAACTGCAGTAA
>Ga0190282_1033_pt1 | contig 112398 bp, 86 predicted proteins | sample ZER3_100Endo_I3_FD_131024 | JGI IMG/M metagenome (GOLD analysis project Ga0190282, IMG submission 131024) | Enriched cells of freshwater protists from Biology Centre CAS, Ceske Budejovice, Czech Republic - ZER3_100Endo_I3 | ecosystem: Environmental > Aquatic > Freshwater > Unclassified ...
TTGAAACCGATGTTTACGAACTCGACAATTTTGACCAATCGATTTTTAAACCGTTGGCGCTATATTTAAAAGATGACGAAGAATCGATTGCTTTTTTCAAAGAATTGATGTCGAAAATGGATAATCTTAACGACGAAATAAGCGATAAAACTCTTCTTGGTTATTTCTTTGAAAAAGGTATTTCGCCAAAAATAATTAAAGTTTTAGTTGAAGATTTTAATGCTAACACACAGTATAAGAACAATGCAGGTGAAAATTTTATTTACACTATTCTAAATACTTATGGGCTTGATGCAGAAAAAGTAAAAGAGTACATCAGCATTTTGATAAACAATGGAGTTGACATTAACGAGAAAAATATTGTTGAAACTACTCCGTTAATGTGCGCCGTTAAAAGAAACAGAAAAGAACTTCTTCCATTTTTACTAGAAAACGGTGCTGATCCGAATGAAACGGATAAACAGGAAAACAGTGCTTTTTATTACGCTGCGGCCGAACAGTTTTCTTTTCCGATGTACGAACTTTTAGCGGAATCTTCATCAGCTAATTTTAATAACATCAATAAAAACGGAAAAACTTTGCTTACAGAATTTATCCGAATGATGTCTGATTCTGAATACGATTTAAACGCACTGCAAAGATTTTTGTCAGATGGAGCCGATTTAAATCATTGTGCTGAATATTATGGAAATCCGAAATCGGGTGTAGATTATATTGTGGAGAAAAAATCAGGCATTTTAAAATCGGTTCTAGACAGCGGATCAGTTGATGTTAACGAACAAGACAATCAAGGAAATACTATTTTGCATAAAGTCTGTGCGTTCAATGTCAATTACGATGCAGAAATGGCGAAAGAAACGTATCGAAAAGTAAAATTACTTCTTGAGAATGGTGCTGATAAAGAAGTTACCAACGATAAAGACGAAACCGCTTTGATGCTTGCCTCTGGCGACAACTTGAAAATTAAAACGGTTGAGCTTTTAATGAAACAATAAAACTTAAAAAAATTATACATGTCAATGTCATTTATAGTTGCCTGTGAAAACGGCAACAGAAAAATAGCCGAATTGCTTCTTCAAAACAAAGAAGTGGATGTAAAATATACTGACGAACTTGGAAGAACTGCGCTTCATTATGCTGCACACCGCGGTTATCTAGACATCGTAAAAATCTTAACCGAAGATGGTGCTGATATTAACTACGAAGATCATCAAGGAGAAACGCCTTTGTACTTTGCTTGTCTTCAAAAACAGAAACAAACGGCACTGCATCTTTTAGACAATGGTGCTGAAATTACTAAAAACGATAAATACGGAAATAGTCTGCTTCATTTAGTGGTTCAGACGGCTCAAATCGAAATTGCAACAAAGTTGCTTGAAGCAGGAATTGATGTTAATTTACTGAATAACAATGGTGAAACTCCGTTATTATTAGCTTCGGCAAAACTAAACCGTGAAATTATTCAATTGCTTTTAGACAAAGGAGCTGATATAAATGTAACCGACAAACAAGGAAATACGCCTTTACTTTATGCTTGTTACACCAAATCGATTCCGATGGTAACTTTACTTTTGGATAATGGAGCCGATGTAAATCACGTCAATCATTCTGGTGAAAATGCACTTTTGATTGCTTGTTATGAAACCAACCGAATGCTTGCCAAATTATTGGTAGAAAGAGGTGCTAATGTTTTCACATCAAATAATAATGGATATTCTCCGATTTGGTACGCTTGCGCGAATAATCAAAAGGAGATTGTGGCTTTGTTTTTAGAAAATGGAGTTGATGTTAATTACAGTAAACCTGTCGCTGAAGATACTTCTTCAATGAATGATTATTTGGATTGGATCGTGAGTGCAACAAATATTTCTAACGAATCTAGCTTTACGCTAAACAGTTCTTACACTTACGGAGGAGAAAGTCTTTTGCACGTTGCAACGAAAAAAGGCAATCTAAGTATGGTAAAATTGCTTATCGAAGCTGGAGCAAACATCAACATTCAGGACGAATCTGGAAATACGCCTTTACACTACAGCGCTGCCAACGGAAAGAAAGATGTTGTAAAATATTTATTGGATAATAAAGCCGATGCTTCGATCGTAAACGTGAAAGAACAGAAAGCGATTGATTACTCAAACGTAAAAGGTTTCAATGAAATTACAGAATTGATTTTGAAATACGCTCCTTCGGGAACAGTTGTAAATCCAATTCAGACCACACAAGCCGAAGCGCCAAAAGCAGACACTTCAAATTCGATGGAAGCCAAGAAAAAAGCATTATTAGACTTAAAAGAGCTTTTGGATGCAGGAATCTTAACTTCAGAAGAATTTGACGCTGAGAAAAGTAAAATTTTAAAAGGATAAACTAATTCAAGATTTTACAATGAAAAAAACTCTATTACTCATTTTCTCTACCACAGTTGTTTTTACTGTACTTACTTTTTCGACAGCCAGTTTACAAAGACAGGTTGATGGAAGTGACAGATATGGTTTTCCAGCTTCTTTCTATGTTCTTTATAGTGAAATGGTTTACCCCACTCCTGTAGAAGAAATGACAAATTTCATTTTTCTAAATTTAGTATTTGATATCGTAATTGCTTTTTTAATTACAATCATCATTTTTGGAATTTATAAGAAGGCCAAAAAGCTATTCATCAAAAACTAATTCAGAGATATTTGAAAAGTAAAATCTTGAAAGATTAAATAATATAATAAACTTAAAAAATGAAAAGAATCTTAAATACCACAACTCTATTTTTAGTATTAATCATCGGAAGTTTAGTTTCCACATCTTGTAATAACCTTTCGCCAGAAAAAACCTTTGAAATCGCTGCTTTAAACTCGAATTTATTATCTCGTTTTGGAAGTAAAGAAATCACAGAAAAACTGCAATCGGAAGCGATGGTTTATGATGAAAGCCAAAAAAAGATGGTGCCTTCTTCTTACTACGATGCTTTTAAATATGATATTACCAATCTAGAAACGCGTTATCAAACAATTAAAGATATCGCGGAAGATGATGACAACAAAGAGCTTCTTCAAGCATCAAAAGATTTATTCTCTTATGCGATTGCCAAACAAAAAGAAGGTTATTTGCCAATTGCCAAACTGAAAGACGAAAAAGCTTCGCCAGAGCAAATACAAAAAGCAATTGCCGATTTTGATACTTCAACTCAAAGCGAAATCGATGCAAAATTCACAAAACTGATGAATGTTACTCAAGCTTATGTAGATAAGCATAATATTAATGCTAAAATTGGGATTTAATAAACGTATCTTTCCGAATGAATAAAAGAATCCTATTTTCTAACAACCAATAGGATTCTTGTTTTTTTTAAAATATATAGAAAACAAAAAATGAATCAGAAAACATTAGAGGAAAGACATCCATTATTTAAAGAATTATATAATAGAGTTGATGATTTAATATATATCAGTAATCATACAACTTTTAGGTTACTTTCTGATTTTCGTAGAGATGATGGCTCCCCTACTATTTTAGAAATGCACGGAGAATTGCTAAATACTTATCCTAATTTAAAGGATATACCTTTTGCAGAAGAGTTCAATTTTAATGATAATGACAAAGTATTACTTCTGTCTCCTGACAATTCTATTACCTATATTAACCAAAATAAAGACAATAGCTACAAGACAATCGCGACATCGATTGAACAGTTGTTAGCAAAAAACAATGTTTCTAAAATTCCATACAGTAATGATGATATAAAGCATGTGGAGGCTATGGGATATAAATATCAAATAATAACGAATAATGAGGTAACAATAGAAGATATTTTACCATCAGACAGATATATTGAATTAGCTGATAATGGATATTACACTATTGATGACTACAAAGAGTTGATATCAAAGATTTTTCTCCTTGATACAGTTTTAGAAGATCGCTATAGAATAAAAATAAATACATTAAAAACTGACGATGATATTAGGCATGAGATTATTTTGCAGAAAAACCTTAAAATTGACCAATTTGATTTAAATGAATCGGATGAGCCAAACACTTTCAATAGTGATGATGGATTTCTGAGCTACGATTTTATCAAAAAGATCACAGATTATTTTGCCAGTAATAATAACAGAGACTTCTTTTTTAAATTCACCGAAGTTCCTAAAGCTTTTACCAAACACAAAGAATATTTTGTATTTATCAATGAAGCAGAATTTGAGCAATTGGCAAAATACAATTTCCGATTTAGATTTTAATTTGTTGTCCTACGCGAAACAAAGCTTGACACTTCATTCTTTTTAAATGGAAAATCTAAAGCAAATATAAAGGCGAAAAGAAATAGTCTTTCAAACTAATAAAAAAGAGCTGCAAATTGCAGCTCTTTTTTATTTTATTCAACTCTAAGTTTCCTTAACCGTAATAATCTTAACCGGACAAGCTTTTGCTGCCAATTCACAACTCTCTACAATCGCATGATTTGGCGATTTTAAAGTAAAAAAGCCTTTTGCATTCTGCGAATGAAGTAATACTGATTTTCCGTCTTTTTTTGACATTTGAAAATGAACAGGATCCATCTCAACGCAGTAATTACAACCAATGCATTTGTCTCTTTGTAAAGTGATGATAACCATTATGCCTCAACGATTTTATATAATTTGTCCGACATTCTGATTCTAAACGGCAATTTGAAAGTACAATCGTCTCCTTTTGTTGCTTTTTCTACAGTAAGATCGTTTACAAACATTTCGTCGATAATCATTTCTTGAGCTCCTGTGCTTGGACCTGTTACCAAAATTTTATCACCGATTTTAATGTCGTAAGCTTCAATTTTGAATTGACCAACTTCTGCTTTTGGGAAATAATGCGTTCCTTTTCCAACATAAACCTTCTTTTGAGTTGCGGCCGATCCAGGAATGTCGCTCCACTCTCCTAATTCTTGTCCTAAATAATAGCCAGACCAGAAACCGCGATTATAAACGGTATTCAAAGCTTCCATCCAAACCGCTGTTTTCTCTTTAGAGAAAGTGCCTTCGTAATACGCATCGATTGCTTCACGGTAGGTTTTGATAACCGTTGCGACATATTCAGGCGCACGTCCGCGACCTTCAATTTTTAAAACTTGAATTCCAGAATCGATTACTTGGTCTAAGAAATCCAATGTACACAAATCTTTTGGCGACATCATGTATTCGTTATCCAATTCTATTTCGAAACCTGTTTCCTGATCAATAACCGTATATTTTTTTCGGCAGTTTTGTTTGCAAGCACCACGATTTGCAGATGAGTTATATGAATGTAAACTCAAATAACATTTCCCCGAAACCGCCATACACAAAGCGCCATGACCGAAAATTTCGATTTCGACTAAATTTCCATTCGGCCCTTTGATCTGTTCTTTTTCTATTTGTTCCGTGATTTTCTTTACCTGACGCAAACTCAATTCACGGCTCAAAACCATGGTATCAGCAAATAAGCTATAGAATTTAATGGTTTCGACATTCGTAACATTCAATTGAGTCGAAATATGAACTTCCATTGCAATCGATCTTGCCATTGCAATTACGGCTTGATCTGATGCAATTACAGCAGTAATATTAGCTTCTTTGGCTTTATTCAATAATGTTTTTACGACAGATAAATCGTGATCGTAAATAATAGTGTTTAAAGTAAGATAGCTTCGAACATTTTTGGCTTCGCAACGATTGGCGATTTCTTTCAAATCTTCGATCGTAAAATTGACTGTCGATCTTGCACGCATGTTGAGCTGTTCAACACCAAAATATACAGAATCACAGCCATTATCTAAGGCAGCCTGAAGCGACTCAAAGTTCCCCGCAGGAGCCATGAGTTCGATTGTATTGTTAATTGTCATTTTTGATTTATTATTCCGATGACCTATTTTTCGAATTTAGCCATCTAACAATTGACAAAAATAATGTGGTATAGATTAGAATTCTATGATTTATATCATAGTCTATATTTATAATTTATTTGTAGTAGCCCAACAATCGTTGCGCAATCTTCATCAAACATAGCCCACGGTTGAAACCGTGGGAAACGTATTGTTACGTAACGTTGTGGATTTGCATTGTGTACCCACGGTTGAAACCGTGGGCTATGTTTTTGTGGATTGTGGTATTTTTTGTATTTACTCCCTCATGGTTTATTGTCAAACCCATGCAGTTTTACAAATTCATCAAATTCCTGTTGCGAATTCATTTTGAGATGATGCTGTTTTTGATTTTTGATATAATTATAAACAATATCAAGCTGAGATTCGCTTACCGCGAAAGCCGCATAGCCAGTTTGCCACGCGAATTTTTCAAGGATTAGATTTTCTCCATTTATACAATGAGAAGAACCACCTTTCGCTTGACGAATTACATCTGAAATAGATTTTTTCGGATTTAGTAAAAACAAAACATGCACATGGTCAGGCATTCCATTTATGATTCTAACTGGACAACCAAGTTCAATTAATTCATCGTGAATGTAATTGTGTACCTTTTTTTCTATTGAAGAATCAATTAATTCTGTACGATTTTTGGTTGCCCAAATGGCATGAATCCATACTTTAGTAAAAGAATGCGACATTGTAAATTAGGGTTTTTAAAACCGCTAATTTACAATTTTATAAACTTTATCTGACAATCTAATTCTGAAAGGAACTTCAAAAGTTACTTTATCACCAATTTTAGCAGTTTGAGTTACTTCTCCATCAACAATGATTTTATCTAAAACCAATTCCTGATCGCCAGTTGTTGGACCAGAAATAAGAATTTTATCTCCAACGTTTAATTCGTGATTTTCAACAGTAAATTGTCCAACTTGTGCTTTTACATAATAATGCTCTGCTTTTCCAAGAAGTACTTTTTTGATTTTTATTTTCTGACGAATATCAGCTGGCTTTTGTGCTGTCGCTAAAGCTGTTTCTGGCAATTCACCTGAATGTTTGAACTTTAGATTTTCAGATTTTCCTTTTCTGAACACTTTATTCCCAACTTGTTTTCCTGTTCTCAAACGAACTTGGTCAACCAATGGCATGTGAACAATTTCTAAACATTCTGTAGAACAACAGTTATCCATTGCCGCTTTACATTCATCACATTGAATGAACAATAAATGGCAACCATCATTCTCACAGTTGGTATGGTTATCACAAGGTTTTCCGCATTGGTGACATTGCGAAATGATATCATCTGTAATTCTTTCGCCTAGACGATTATCAAATACAAAGTTTTTACCAATGAATTTGCTTTCTAAACCTTCTTCTTTCAATTGTTTCGCATAGTTGATGATTCCACCTTCTAATTGATATACATTTTTGAAACCTTGGTGTTTGAAATAAGCACTTGCTTTTTCGCAACGAATTCCTCCAGTACAATACATTACTAGATTCTTATCGTCTTTATGATCTTTAAGCTGTTCGTTGATAATTGGCAAACTTTCTCTAAAAGTCTCAACATCTGGAGTAATGGCACCTTTAAAATGACCAACTTCACTTTCGTAGTGATTTCTAAAATCTACTACAATTGTGTTTGGATCATCAAGGATTTCGTTGAATTCTTTGGCTTTCAAGTGAACGCCTATATTCGTAACATCAAAAGTATCGTCATTTAAACCGTCAGCAACGATTTTGTGGCGTACTTTGATCGTTAATTTTAAAAATGAATGATCGTCTTGTTCAACAGCAACATTCAATCGTATGCCTTTCATGAAATCATACACCTCAAGAGTTTCTCTGAAAGCTTCAAAATTTTCAGCAGGAACACTCATTTGAGCATTAATTCCTTCGCTGGCAACATAAATTCGGCCTAATGCATCAAGGGCATTCCAGGCTACGAATAAATCATTACGAAATTTTTGTGGATCTTGAATTTTGGCATACGCATAGAAAGACAACGTAAGTCGTTGTTGTCCTGCATCATCGATCATGATGGCTCTTTCTTCTGCGCTCAAAGTGTTATACAGTTGCATGCTATAAACAGTTTTAAGTTAAGAATATATGTTTTTTTAGATTTTCTTTAAAATCTGCGGCAAATTTAGGGTTTATTTTCAGATTTAAAATGGTCTTAACTTAATTATGTACTTTTTTAACATCTTAATGCTTTAATGCAACTTTGTAACTTTATATTGTTGCATATTGATTCACAGCACTATGAATGTCACGAACGCTGTACCAAATCATCCACAGAAACAGAACGACTTATATGCCCAAAGAGAATTTCAAGATTTTCTGCGCGAAGGCTGTCCCTAACATCCGAACGAGCTTCGGCTATTTTTAGGTTAATGTTTCTAGCCTGTAAATCAATAAAAAGGTTCTTTAAAAAACGTGCACCCGCAATATCAATACGAGGAGAAGAATTCAAATCTAATATTACTGTTTTTAAAGAATCTTGTTCACTGTAGATTTTTTCCAAGATTCGTTCTTTAATATATTCTGCATTAAAATAAAATATGGAAGATTCAACTCTGACAATCAATACGTTTTCAATTTCCTCATTCTCTGGATGCCTTTTCAAATCGGTATAAATTCTAGTTCCTGGAACTCTTCCTAAAAAAGCTACATGTGGTTTTGAAGCAGACTTTAATAATAACAACAATGTTACGATTGTGGCGAGTAAAACTCCAGCTAGAATTCCCCATATCAATACACCTGCAAGCGCAATCATGACGACGCAAAATTCTTGTTTGTTTATTTTATAAAGGTGTCTCATTTCTTTCCAATCAAAAAGTCCTCTAATGGCAACTAAAACAATAGCCGCTAAAATCACCGTTGGCAGATTTTGAAGATAACCTGTTAAAAACAAAAGACAGCATGCAATGGTGAAAGAAGCAAACAAAAGCGACAAAGGTGTCTTTGCTCCAGCAGCATTGTTTACAGCAGATTGTGACAAACCGCCTGCAACAGGATAACCATGCCCAAACGAAACAGCTGCATTTGCGACTCCCAATGCCAAAAGTTCTTGACGGGGATTAATAACATATCCGTTTTTTTGAGCCAAAGTGCGTCCGGCAGAAACACTTTCTATATAAGACAATAAGAAACAAGCCATTGCTAATGGTAAGACTCCATCTACATCTCGAATTCGGAGAGAAGGCAGATGAAATTCAGGAAGTCCAGTCGGGATAATTCCAACTGTTTTAAATTCTGCATATTTTAATGATGTTGTCGAAATAAGAACAATAGATAAAACAACAATAAGAATTGCGACAGGCATTTGTGGAGCTATTTTTTCTCCAACGATTAAAATGATTATCGCTATTATTCCGAAAATAAAAACCGCAGTATTCATATCTGGAATTTGATGCAGAAGATTACTAATTCGTTCTAAGAAATTATCTCCTCCGCCTTCAACTCCAAATAATTTTGGCAATTGAGTCAAACCAATAGTAATGGCAGCCCCTGCCTTAAATCCAACCAAAACAGTTTCACTAATAAAATTAATGATGCCGCTTAACCTCAGCAAATAAGCAATGATGGCCATTACTGCAAATACCAATGCGGTGAGCGACGCAATTTCAGACCAACGCTCGACATTACCGTTTGCCATACCTGCTATAGTTGTTCCAACCAATAGAGAAATAGCAGATGTTGGTCCTATTGCAAGCTGTCTACTGGTTCCTAGCAAAGCGTAAAAAATACCGCCAATGAGGTAACCGTAAATTCCGTATTGCGGAGGCAAACCTGCAAGCGTTGCATAAGCAAGAGAAACAGGGATTCCGTAGGCGGCCAATGTTACACCTGCAATACAATCTCTTTTTAGGTCTTTCTTATTATAGTTTTTAATCCAGTCTGCTGCTGGCAAAAGTTTAGAAATCATAATCGAAAAAGTTACGCGATTGGTAATTCACAAGCAATAAATCAATATCTATAGTTGCGAAAGTTTAATCTTTCTCTTCCAATAATGCTTTTTTAACTTCATTCAATTCCGCAATTTTTTCTGGACTCACTTTTGGATATTCTAAATCCATTTCGTCTAAAGCATGAATTATGGCAGAAGCAATTGCAATTCGGGCATACGATTTATTATCAGCTGGAATTACATACCAAGGCGATTTTTTGGTCGATGTATTTTTAATCAATTCTTCGTAGGCATGCATATAATCGTCCCAGTACCCACGCTCTTTAGCATCGGCTGCACTAAATTTCCAGTTTTTATCGGGGTTGTCAACTCTTTCTATAAATCTCTTTTTTTGTTCGTCTTTCGAAAGATTTAGAAAAAACTTAATGACAATGGTTCCGTTTCTAGTGAGGTATTTTTCGAAGTTTCGAATGTCTTCAAAACGATTTTCCCAAATGTCTTTGGTAATCAGTTTTTCAGGAATCTTTTGACCTTTCAGTATCGCTTCATGAACACGAACTACTAGCACTTCTTCATAATAGGAACGATTGAAGATTCCAATTCGACCTCTTTCTGGAAGATGCTTTTGGCAACGCCATAAATAATCATGATCTAATTCTTCTGAGCTTGGTCCTTTAAAAGAAGAGACTTGACAGCCTTGCGGATTTATGCCCGACATTACGTGTTTTATTGCACCATCTTTTCCGGCAGCATCCATAGCTTGAAAAATAACAAGAACAGACCATTTGTCTTGAGCATATAAAATATCCTGCATGGCCGCGAGAGCCTTAACCCCCATTTTTAATGTTTTTTGGATTATTGCTTTGTCTTCATCACCAGAATAACATGTTGGTTTGTCTTTTAAGGAAAAATCTTTATCGTCACCGACACAAAATTGTTCAGAAAATTTCTTAGCGCGATGCAACAATTCTTTCTTGCTTATTTTTTTTAATTCATTGTCATTTTCTTCTGTTTTTTTGTGTTTTTTCTTGTTATTTTTTGACATAATTACAAAAGTTTTTGAATTATTATTACTAGTATGCGGAATATTGAATTCTTACAAAAATGTAGTTTATCGATACAAAATGGCATTTCACCTGATTTATTGTTATCCATTGATATACAGATAAATAATATTTTAACTAAAATTAACGAAATTTCATCAATATCTGTTCATTTATCTAAAAAAACGCTAACTTAGCTCATGCACTTTATTGGTTTTTAGTTAGTTGTAATTAATGAATTTTACCTAAAAGAATTTAACAATGAACAAAATCTACTCCTCCGCAATCTTATTAAGTCTCTTGATGTTTTCTTGCAAAAAAGAAACACCTCCAAGCCCCAAACCATTAGAAATTTCTGTCACTTCTGTTTTACAGCAAGATGTGCAATTAGAATCGGAATATACGGGTCAGACTTTTGGTCAATCTGATATACAAATTAACCCACGAGTTGATGGTATTATCGAAAGTATGAATTTTAAAGAAGGAAGTTTTGTCAAAAAAGGACAAGTTCTTTACACTATTGATCCTTTACCGTACAGAGCTAAACTTAATGAAGCTGAAGGAGGTGCTGCAGAATCGCAAGCACGATTGTCTAAAACCAAAGCTGATTTGGATATGATCACTCCATTAGCAAAAATGAATGCAGTCAGCCAGAGAGAATTGATTTCAGCAAAGGCGGCGTATAATGCTTCACTGGCACAAATTAAGGCTTCAAGCGCATCTGTTCAAAATGCAAAAATTGAGTTGGGTTATTGTCAAATCTTGGCGCCAATTTCAGGATTAATTGGTATTTCTAAAGTTCGTGTTGGAGATTATGTTAGACCGGGTGCCGCGTCTATTTTAAATACCATTTCAGATTTGGGAGATGTGAGAGTTCGATTTACCATCAGCGAACAGGAATTTCTGCGTCTTTACAGAGAATTCAATAAACCAAATTCTGCTTTGAAAGGTTCTGGCGCAACAGTTACCATAAAACTATCAGATGGTTCTACATATCCAGAGACAGGAAAAGTAAGTTTTGCCGACAGACAAATCGATCCTTCTACGGGAGCAATTACATTTGAAGCCGCATTTCCAAACCCAGATAAATTGCTTCGTCCTGGTCAATATGTAAAAGTGGCGCTGCTTACAGACATTCGCAAAGAAGCCATCGTAATTCCGCAGCGTGCCGTTATCGAAGTGCAAGGCATTTATCAGGTTTATGTAGTAGGCAATGACAATAAAGTACAAATGCAGATTGTAAAACCAGGTCCTACTGTTAAAAACGGTTATATCATTGAAGAAGGACTAAAACCTGGAGATAAGATAGCCATGGGAGGTACTTCATTATTGAAAAATGGAAGTGTTATTACTCCTAAAATCGTTCAATGGCAATTGGGCGATCCAGAAACTGTAGCTGCAAAGTAATCTAAATCACATACTATTATGGGAGAATTTTTCGTCCGAAGACCAATTGTTGCCATTGTAATTAGTATTATCATTGTGATACTTGGATTATTGGCACTACAAAAAACACCTATTTCACAATATCCGGATATTAATCCGCCCGTTGTAAAAATCACAACTTCTTTTACAGGAGCAAACGCGCTGAATGTGGAACAGGCAGTTGCGACTCCTATTGAGCAAAAAGTGAACGGTGTTGAAAATATGCTATACATGAAATCGATTAACACTTCTGATGGAGCTTGTACCATTGAAGTTACTTTCGATGTAGGAACCAATCTGGACAACGCCAATATGTTGACTCAAAACAGACAAAACCAGTCTGCTCCATTTATGCCTTCGAGTGTAAAACAGCAAGGTGTCGTGGTAAAAAAGTCACTATCGTTTCCGATGATGTTATTTACCATTACCTCAACCAATCCGAAATACGATGCTAAGTTCTTAAACAACTATGCGAGTATCAATGTTGTTGACCAGCTGGCTCGTATAAAAGGAGTTGGAGAGGTAACTCTTTTTGGAGGAAGTGACTACTCGATGCGTATTTGGCTAAAAGCCGATATGATGAGTAAACTTGGCGTAACAGTTGAAGATGTCAAAAATGCGCTGAACGCACAAAACATGATTAGTCCAGGAGGAAAATTTGGAGCTGAACCAGCACCTCCGAATACTGAGTTTACATACGGCGTAACGCTTCAAGACCGTTTAGTTACTGAAAAAGAATTTGGAAACATTGTTGTTCGAAGTAAAGAAGACGGAGCTCAAGTTTTAATGGGAGATATTGCCCGTATTGAATTAGGAACAGAAAATTACAGTTCATCAGCCAGAAGAAACAGTTCTCCAAGTGCGGTTATTGCCTTGTACCAAATGCCAGGAAGTAACGCCCTCGATGTTGCCGAAAACGCAAAAGCAGCAATGAAGCAATTATCGGAAAAGTTTCCGCAAGATATTGTATACCAAGAATCTTTAGACACAACGCTAGCTATTACTGCTGGGGTTGATGATATTGTACATACTCTTTTTGAAGCTATTATTCTGGTAATTTTAGTGGTATTTATATTTCTACAAAACTGGCGTGCTACTTTAATTCCGTTAATTACAGTTCCCGTTTCGTTGATTGGTACCATTGCGGTTTTCCCGATGTTAGGATTTTCGATCAATACACTTTCTCTTTTAGGATTAGTATTAGCAATTGGTATTGTGGTCGATGATGCGATTGTAGTTGTTGAAGCTGTAATACATCATATCGAACATGGAAAAAATCCAAAAGAAGCAACAGTTCAAGCAATGAAAGAAGTTTCTGGGCCTGTAATCGCCATTGCCTTAATTCTTTGTGCCGTTTTCATTCCCGTTGCGATGACACCCGGAATCACTGGACGTTTTTATCAGCAATTTGCCATAACCATTGCCGTCTCAGTCGCCTTCTCGGCATTTAGCGCTTTATCTTTAAGTCCCGCACTTTGTGCCATGCTTTTAAAACCCACAAAACCTATTGACCAGCAAAAAGGATGGCTTGCCAAATTCTTTTCTTGGTTCAACAGAGTTTTTGAAAATGTAACTGGAAAATATATTGGCGGTGCAACATTCTTTGCTAAAAAAGCAATGCGCATTGTGGTTTTACTAGCCGTTATACTTGTGGCAATTGTGCTTTTAGGCAAAAAAATTCCGTTAGGATTTATTCCAGAAGAAGATCAGGGTTATGTCTTAGTAAATATTGCCTTGCCTCCTGCTTCATCATTACAGCGCACCGATGAAATTTCGAAAAAAGTAGACAGTTTCCTTAAAGAAGAAAAATCTATTCTGTCGTACACCACGATAAACGGATTTAGTATGCTTACCAATTCCTATCAGTCAAATAATGCTTTCATTTTCATCTCACTAAAACCTTGGGAAGAAAGAGCGGAAACGGCCAAACAATTTGTAGACCGATTCAATAAAAAACTGGCGACTCAAATTACGACTGCGACTTGTTTTTCATTTGGCCCGCCTGCGATTCAAGGTCTGGGTGCTTCGGCAGGTTTTAGTTTGATGCTTCAAGACCGAGGAGGAAATACACCTCAATATTTGGCAGAACAAACTCAGAACTTTATTGCGGCTGCACAACAGCGTCCTGAAATAAAACGAATTTACACCACTTTTAATGCTGGTACTCCACAAATCAAATTGGATATCGACAACGATAAAGCCATGAAATTAGGCATACCCGTCTCTAAAGTCACCGAAGCCCTCGGAGCATTTTTGGGAGGAAGTTATGTAAATGATTTTAACCGTTTTGGCCGTCAGTATAAAGTGTATGTTCAAGGTGAAGCAGTAAATCGTGTAAAACCAGAGGACTTAAACATGATTTATGTCAAAAATAATAAAGGCGATATGCTTCCTGTTTCGACATTGGTTACAGCAACCAAAGTGTCTGGCCCTGATTTTACAAACCGTCTGAATTTATTCCGATCTGCTGAGATTGGAGGAAGTCCAAATGATGGTTATAGTAGTGCTCAGGCTTTGACAGCTTTAGAAGAAGTTGCCAAACAGACTTTGCCAGCAGACATGAGTTTCGATTACATCAACTTATCCTATCAAGAAAAGCATTCTCCTGGAGGAGGATCAGTATTTGTGATGGCTTTAGTATTTGTATTCTTAATTCTTGCTGCGCAATACGAAAGCTGGAAATTACCATTCAGCGTACTTCTTGGAGCTCCTTTCGCAGTATTTGGAGCACTTTTAGGACTTCTTTTAGCAAGATTTGGAAGTGATGCTTACGTGAACAACGTTTTTGCTCAAATCGGACTCGTTCTCCTCATCGGATTGGTAGCTAAAAATGCCATTCTAATTGTAGAGTTTGCCAAAGAAGAATATGAAAAAGGAAAACCTCTTTACGAATCGGCAATGTATGCAGCAAGACTTCGTTTTCGTCCGATCTTGATGACTGCCTTTGCTTTTATTCTTGGAGTAGTTCCATTATTAACCGCTACAGGCGCAGGATCGCAAGCGCGTATTGTAATGGGAATGGCAGTATTTAGCGGTATGTTAATCGCCACTATTTTAGGGGTATTAATTGTACCTGGTCTATTTGTTATGATTGAAAGAATTGGACACAAGAAAGAGGAAACAATCGTAGCGACAGAAAATAATGTAGAATCAAATACTACAGACCATGAGTAAGAAATATAAAATAATCGTGATTATATTGGTTATTTCCTTATTTCCAGCCGGATGTATGGTAGGACCAAAATATAAAAAACCAGAACAGCTAAAATCAGAATCTTATTTAAATGAGAGGAATTTAGACAGTCTTGCTTCGGTAACCAACGTAAAATGGTTTGATTTGTTTAATGATGATGTTTTAAAGGATCTTATAACAAAAGGCCTTCAGAATAATTATGATCTCAAAATTGCAGTTTCAAGAATTGAACAACTTCGTGCAGAGTTAGGTTATGCAAAGGCAGATTTATTTCCAGCTTTTCAATATGGAGCTACCATAAACAGCAATGAGAAATATATTACTCCGTCTACAGCTGGAGCCAGCATGTCTTGGGAGCTTGACTTTTGGGGAAAATTTCGTCATGAAAATAACGCTGTAAAAAACGAACTTCTTGCAACTGAAGAAGCGCGTAAAGTAGTATTGTCTGAAATCGTTACGAATATTGCGGTTGCATACTTTCAGATGAGAAATTTTGATGATCAGCTCGAAATAACCAAACATACTCTTGAAACAAGAGAGAAATACTACCAAATCATAAGCGAAAGATTTGCAAAAGGTTACATCTCTGAAGTTGACAAAGCACAAATTGAACAGCAAGTTGCCATTGCCGAAGCCGCAATTCCTAACATTCAAAGACAAATAACATATTATGAAAATACAATTGCCTTGCTTACTGGTCAGCTTCCTTCTGAAATCCCCAGAGGAAAAAGCAACACAGAACTGCAAATTGTAAGTCAAATTCCGTTATCAATTCCATCTGCTTTATTAGAAAACAGACCCGATGTAAAAGCTGCCGAATTAAGATATGCAGCAGCAAATGAAAGAATTGGTGTGGCTCAAGCCATGCGTTTTCCTTCTATTAATTTAGCCGCAATCGCCGGATTTGCCAGTGCCGATTTAAGCAATCTGTTTTTAGGAAGTTCTTATATGCAAAATGCTTCTGGCGGAATTGCAGGTCCTATTTTTGCTTTCGGAAAAAACAAACGAAGAGTTGAAATCAACAGACAACAAGCAGAACAATTCAAATTCATTTACCAAAAAACGTACATTGGTGCCGTTTCCGAAGTCGAACAATCCATACAAAACGTTAGAACATATCAAGAAGAATGGAAAGCACGCAATAGACAAGTTCAAGCTGCTTTGATCAACTACAAACTATCTCACGAAAGATATGATAGCGGTTACGTTTCTTACTTAGAAGTTTTAGATGTAGAAACCAACCTTTTTAATGCCCAATTAAGTCTTGCCCAATTATCAGAAAGACAATTAAGTTCGATGATCGAATTGTACAAAGCACTCGGCGGGGGATGGAATTAGTTTTTTGAGATGCTAAGCTTCTAAGGTACTGAGATACTAAGATTTCTTCTCAAAAACTTAAAAAAACAAAACATAAAAAAAAAGCACTATTTTCATAGTGCTTTTTTGTTTTTATTCATCAGTTTAAAAAACTTAGTATCTCAGTACCTTAGAATCTTAGAAACTAAAAAATTAACAAAATTCGTTAAACGCATCTTGCAAATTCTCAGCGATTAATTCAGCTGGACGTCCTTCGATGTGGTGACGCTCTAACATGTGAACCAATTCTCCGTTTTTAAACAAAGCCATAGATGGCGAAGATGGAGGAAATGGGAACATATGTTGTCTTGCAGCATCAACAGCTTCTTTGTCAACACCTGCAAAAACAGTAATTAAATGATCTGGTTTTTTAGCTCCTTCCAAACTCATTTTTGCTCCTGGACGTGCATTTCTTGCAGCACACCCACAAACAGAGTTTACAACAACTAAAGTGGTACCTTCAGCTTTGATCGCGTTCTCAACAGCTTCAGCACTATGTAAGTCTTGAAAACCAGCAGCTGTTAATTCAGCTTCCATTGGTCTTACCATATCTAGTGGATACATATTCTTTTGTTTTAAATTGTACTTTTTGAACTGCAAAGTTACGAAGTTTACTCGCAACTAGTTACTTTGAAGTATAAAGTTTTGTTATAGTTTGATATTAATATCTTTATTTAAATAAAACTCCAAATAACGCTTGAATAAACGGTCTTTTCGGACATTTCAGAATCACCTTTAAATCCTCGACTAAATTGGTTTCTTCATCCAAGAATTTAAAAATCAGTTTTGGATTTCCTTTACGAAATAAGGATGAAAAAATAGAACTTCCCAATTCATTGTGACGATACAGAATATCCAAAAGCAATAAATCGTAAAACCAAAACTTAGATTTTTTATGAAAGTTTTTCATTTCAAAGTCTTTCTTTTGAATAAACTCCACTAAATCCGAAGATTTCTTATCTGAATTTTTAAAAGTATAGCCCGTACTCGCTTTTGTCCAACCGCCTGCCGTACCAATATTCAATACTCGTTTGGTATTTTTTTCCCAAAAAGGATAACAAGTCATCGGAATGCTTCCCTCCTCTTTTTCCAGAATTTCGTAGTGTTCCGAACCTAATTTCTTCAGATAAAGTTCAATCTCTTTTTCGTATTCTTCTTTTGAAAGCAATTTTTCAGAAAACAAAGTATATTCAACCAAAGCCTCCGTTTTTGAAGTTGGCAAAACATACATAAACCGTGTATTTCCTTTTTGTTCTACCGAAAAATCCATGAAAGTAACTTCTTCTGGATTGAAAACTTCTTCTTTCGTTTTCACAAACCACCCCACAAAATGCTGTTGCAAAACGGGATATTTATTTTGCCTTTCGGCGAAAGCCTTAGTATAAATACTATTGAAAAGATAATTACAAGTGTATCGATTTTCTTCTGTACCGACAAAAACATGTGTTGCAAGCTCGTTGATATCGGTTATTTTTTCTTTTGAAAAAGTAATATTGGACTGTTTTAAAATGACTTTAAAAACAAAATCATAAAAATCTAAACCATTGATTTTATTGTATGAATAAGGCTTTATCGCTAAACTTCGATTAAATTTTTCATTAACAAATAAAGCTGAATCCCATTTTTTTGAGATAACCAAATTCCAAACACTTTCTTCTTTTTCCCAAAAACACCAAGTTCTGTCGTTGATTTTCTTTGCGTTTTGATCTAACAGTAAAATCGATTTGTCGGAGAATTTTCCAGACAAAACCATTTTGTAAACCGTCATCAAAGATGCGAGTCCTGTTCCTGTAAAAATATAGTCGAAATGTGGGATTTGCGAAGAATTCATTCTCAAAAATAAGAAAATTTTACTTTTCCAGATTTTCTAAAAGAGTTTTAAAATCTTTCTGCGCTAAATAATTATTATATTGAAAGATGATTTCATTCTTATCATTCAAAACACATAAAATAGGATACGCCATCTGGTTGTTTATCCTTCCCAATTCTAAAGCCAGTTCATGAACGCCAACATTATTGCCTGAAGGCTGATATTTGAAAGTATGATTAGCGAATCTAATATCCCGTTTTTCCTCAGCATTGAAACTTATAAAATAGTAATCGGAATTTAGTTTTTCGATAATTTCCTGATTTTTAAATGTCGTAACTTTCATTCTTTGACAAAACTGACACCAATCTGTATGAATGAAAACAATAATTTTTCGTTTTTGGATTTGTTGCAAGCTGTCTATTTCTTCAAAAGTGCTGCTTTTTAATTGGCAAAATCCCGTTGAAGTTATTCCGAAGAAAAGAATAAATAGAAGAAGTTTTTTCATTGTTTTTTGTTTTGCCACGAATTACACGAATTTACACAAATTAAATTCGTGATAATTGGTGCAATTCGTGGCAACATTTCGTTTAGATCTTTTACCTAAAAGTATATCGCAATCCTAAAAATCCGCGAATAGTTTGGTTTTGCCCATAAACATAAGTCGTATCAAAGGTCAAACCATACGGATTGTCTGGCGTTACCAATACTTTTCCAGCCGAATCGTATTGTACATTTTTATCGAAAGGATCATTTGTTCTCGAAATCAAAAACGGATTATTTTGTTTTGGTGTAAAGTTCAGCAGGTTTTTGATTCCACCGTAAACTTCAAAATCTTTCCAACCCGAATAGGTAAACTGAATGTTCTGAATGCTATACCAAGGCGATTTCGGGCTTCTTGGATCGGTTTCGCTCAACAAAGGCAATTTCATCGGACTATAAACATTTCCAGTATAATCCATCGATAAATTCCAAGGCTGGATCTTGTATGAAACGCTCCAAGTTCCTGTGAAATTCTCCGTCAAATAAGGTCTTTCTGAAATTCCGTTCTCCACATTTTTATTGTCTAAAACCGTTGCTCCAACAATAAATTTTAATCCCGACGGAAAATTAAGATCCACATTCGTGCTGATTCCTTGACTTATCGCATAACCATCAATATTGTCATAGATGATTTCGTTTGGATTGGTCTCGTAATCTGAAATGATCTTATTGCTGAATCTCGTGTAAAAAGCAGTCGTTTCAATTCCCATGAAAGTCCCATTTCCAAAATTGATTTTCTGAATATAATTCAAATTTACATTTACAGATTGTTCGGGTTTCAAATCATTTTTGATAATAACATCTCTAGAACCCGTTAACGCCGCATGATCTTCGGTAAACAAATTCACAACGCGAAATCCAGTTCCAGCATTTAATCTAAAAATCGTGTTTTCGTTTGCTTTGAAACGATACGCAAATCTTGGTGTGAAAATAGAACCATGAATCGAGTTGTAATCATAACGCATTCCCAACAAAACCTGACTTTTTGGAGAAAACGTAATTTCATCCTGAACAAAAATTCCTGGAAGCCAAGTGTTTTCAGCTTCTTTGGTTGCAGGCGTGTTGTCATCATAATACGTATATCGACTTGCAATTCCAGCCAACAGATCGTTTCTTCCAATTTTTTTATCCCAAGTCAATTGCAAAAATCCAATTTTTTGATTGGCGATATATGAAGTTGTTCCATATCGGCTGTCTTGATAATGTACATTTCCAGAGAACGAAAGCATCAATTTTTCTTCAAAAGGCAATTGGTAACTTCCAATTAATTCAGCTCTTTTGGTATAAATACTTTCTCCGTAAATTTCGTCACCACCTCGATATTTCTTTTCCCAACGAATGTCTCCACCCCAACGATCCTCATACATTCCGCGCGCTGCAATTGTAAAAAGGCGATTTTGATTTCGTTTAAAACTCCATTTATTGAAAACCGAAATTCGTTCAGAAAGCGTAACATCTGTAAAATTGTCTTTGTCTTTATCAATAACCTGATCGTAGTTGAAGTAATTTACGCCAATAAGCGAAGTCGCTTTTTTACCGACATTAAACTTAGTTCCCAAATCGAGATTGCTTTCAAAATAAGAAGTCGTGAAATAATCAGCCGAAAAAGTCGGCGCTGATGTTGGGTTTTTAGTAATAATATTGATCAAACCTCCAACAGCTTCACTCCCATAAAGCGACGACGCGGGGCCTTTTACAATTTCAATTCGTTCGACCAAAGAATTCGGAATTCCCGACAAACCATAAACCGTTGAAAGACTGCTCACAATTGGCATTCCGTCAATCATCACCAAAGTGTACGGACCTTCTAATCCATTTATATGAATATCTCCCGTGTTGCAAACGCCACAATTCAACTGCGGACGAACGCCATTTATGTTTTGAAGCGCATCATAAATACTTGGCGTTGGATTTTTCTTGAAAAAAACTGGAGAATAAACCTCAACGGGAACGGCACTTTCTAATCTTTTTACAGGTTTTAAAGTTCCCGAAACTACAACTTCGTTCAGTTCGTTTTGATCTTCTTCTAATTCAAAATCAAGATTCAGATTTTCATTTTCTACAACTAAAATCTTTTGGGTTATCGGTTTGAATCCAGTCGAGGTCACTGCGATTTTATAAGAACCGCTTGGAATATTTTCTAGTTTATAAAAACCTAGAGAATCTGTTTGTGTTCTAAAGTTTGTGTTTAATAAACGAATGCTAATTCCTTGAATTGATGGCACATTCATTTCCACTTTTCCAGAGATATTTTGAGAATAAAAGTTTTTAGTTGAAAGTATTAATATTGTCAAAAATAAATATTTCATTATTATAAAATTAAATTTAGACAAAACTAAAAATTAAATTCGACATATAATTATTCTTAAAACAAAAATTTTCAAACTGATTGAATTCAATATGTTATAATTCTGTTCTTAAGAATTTGAAGTTGTTATTTAATCTCGCAAAGACGCAAAGTCGCAAAGTTTTATAATAAAGCTTTGCGACTTTGCGTCTTTGCGAGCAATTTTCTTCACTAGCTTATTTAAAATCTTCGTCAATAAGTTCTTTATTAATGACCGCTCCCGCGAAAGATCCAGAAGAAACTGCCAACGCAACAGAACGCATTTGAGTGGTTGCATCACCGCTTCCGAAAATACCTGGAATGGTTGTTTTTTGCATAAAATCGACTTTCAAATATCCTTGTTCATTGATTTCGCAGCCAAGATCTTGAGGTAATTTACAATGTTGTTCAAATGGAACTCTTGCGTAAATAGCTTTTACTTCCACTTTTTCTCCGTTTTTAAAAACGATATCTGAAACATAACCTTCGTTATGATTTATCGAATTTATTTCTTCTTCTAAAATCAAAACACCATGATTTTTAAGAATCTGCTTTTGTTCCGAAGTCAATTCTGATTTTCCGTTTGTACATAAACGAAGATCTTTTGTCCAATTCGAAATCAATTTTGCAAATTCAAATCCCATTTCGCCATTAGCAATAATCGCCGTTTTTTCATTTTTGACTTCATAACCATGACAATACGGACAATGCAAAACTGAAATTCCCCAACAATCTGCAAAACCTTCAATTTCTGGAAGTAAATCTTTTACACCTGTTGCGAATAATACTTTTCTCGCCGTAAATATTTCTCCAGATTCAGTTTCAATTTCAAAACCTTTTTCTGTTTTAAGAGCTTTTATTGCTAGTCCGTTATAGAATTGAACGGTTTTATAAATATCAACTTGCAATTTGGCTTTCGCCGAAATGACTGCAGGCTTTTCACCGTCTTGTGTTATAAAATTATGAGAATGCGGCGTCTGTCTGTTGCAAGGCAAACCGCTGTCGATAACCAAAACCTGACGTAAAGCACGTCCTAAACTCATTGCCGCTGAAAGTCCACTATAACTTCCGCCAACGATGATCACTTCAAAATGCTTCTGTTCCATATTTTTATTTTTAATCTGTGAGTGAAATGGCCTTTAACACATAGAAACATAGCTTTTAGGATTTTGTAAAAGGCGTTTCACTTAGAATAATTAGACATAGAACTATGTGTTAAAGCTTGCTTTTTCTGTACTCTTAAAAGAAACAATAAAATCTATGTTCCTATGTGTTTAAATTAAATATACTTTCACCCAATGGTTATTTTAATGATTTTGTTTTCTATGTAATTTGTAATTGATTAAATGTCCGATTATCATTCCGATTCCTCCGAAATAAATCAGATCAAGGTGAATTTCCAAAAGAAGTTCTGTCAAAATGCTGATCCAAATCAGCGCCATTGAAACAACTAAAATTGTCGATACCAAAAGAGCCGATTTTTTTATAATTTTGAGAATTGCAAATAGACCTATCGAAGCAAAGAGTAAATCTATAAACGGGTTATGACTCAATCCTAAAGGAAGGATCGTTAAAAGAGGAAAAATCAAACAGTGAACCAGACAAATGGTCGCGCTTGAAATTCCTAAAATATCGTAAAAGGATGTGCTTATTTTCTTCATTATGTGTACTTTTGCTTAATGCAATTTTGTTGCAAATATACATATTTTTATCAATTGCAACATTGTTGCGTTTAATTTTTAATTCCGTAAAAAATGAAAACTACACGTAATACCGCAGCAAAGACGGCTGTTTTAGAGGTATTTGAAAAATCTAAAACCGCTCTTTCGCATACCGAAATTCACAAACAATTAAATGATTTGTGCGATCGCGTTACCATTTACAGAATTCTAGATCGATTAATAAACGAAGATATAATTCATAAAATTTCGAATTTGGACGGAACGGTAAAATATGCCAAATGCAATCATTCGCATCAACGAGTACACATTCATAACCATGCACATTTTAGCTGTGAGAATTGCCATGAGATAACCTGTCTTGAAAGTGTAAAACCGAGTTACATCATGCCGCATAATTATAAAGTAAATGAGATCAATTTCACTTTATCAGGATTATGTCCGAATTGTTTAAATTCTAACATTTAACTTTTAGGCTCGTCTAAAAATATTGTTTCGCGAATATAATTTTTATCTATATTTGTGAAAACAATACTTTTACAATGACTAAATCTTTAGAAGAAGTCCACGAATCGGTTTCTACAGAAAATAAAAAAAAAGGTTTTAGAAAAATTTTAGCCTTCTTAGGCCCTGCATATTTAGTAAGCGTTGGTTATATGGATCCAGGAAACTGGGCGACTGACATTGCCGGTGGAAGCCAATTTGGTTACACTTTAGTTTGGGTTTTATTAATGAGTAATTTAATGGCTTTGCTTTTGCAGAGTCTAAGTGCTCGTCTCGGAATTGTAACACAGCGCGACCTTGCGCAAGCTTCAAGAGAAACTTATTCCAAATACATCAACTACATTTTATATTTCCTTGCCGAAATTGCAATTGCTGCCTGTGATTTGGCAGAAGTTCTCGGAATGGCGATTGGAATCAACTTGCTTTTCGGTATTCCGTTACTCGAAGCAGTTCTGATTACCGTTTTAGACACCTTTTTATTGCTTTTCCTGATCAATAAAGGAATTCGCAAGATGGAAGCCTTCATTATAGCTTTAGTAGCGATTATTGGATTCTCTTTCATTTTCGAAATGATTTTTGCCGAACCAGAAGTTCATAAGGTTTTGGCTGGGCTTATTCCTTCTATTCCAAATTCGGCTGCTTTATATATTGCTATTGGAATTATCGGAGCAACCGTAATGCCACACAATTTGTATTTGCATTCGTCTTTGGTGCAAACGAGAAAATTCGACAGAACTCCGGCGGGAATCAAACAGGCTTTGAAATACAATTTTATAGATTCTACCATTGCGTTAAATCTTGCTTTCTTCGTAAACGCAGCAATCTTAATTCTTGCCGCCGCGACTTTCCATAAAAACGGAATGTATGAAGTTGCAGAAATTCAGGATGCACACAAATTCTTAGAACCGCTTTTGGGAACAAAATGGGCACCAGCTTTATTTGCTATTGCCTTGATCGCAGCGGGACAAAGTTCGACTGTAACGGGAACGCTTGCTGGACAAATCGTAATGGAAGGCTATCTTCATTTTAGAATTCAGCCTTGGGTTCGTAGAATTATTACGCGTTTAATTGCCATTATTCCTGCCGTGATCGTGATTTTGATTTATGGCGAAAGCGTGACAGGAAAACTTCTAATTCTGAGTCAAGTTATTTTAAGTTTGCAATTGGGCTTTGCGATTATTCCGCTGATTCACTTTGTGAGCGATAAATCGAAAATGAATGGTTTTCATATTTCTAAAACCACTCAGGTTGTTTCTTGGATTATCGCATCGATCATTGTTTCTCTGAATGCCAAATTGGTTTATGACGAAATCACTTCTTGGCTAGAAACCTCAGATCATCCAATGGTTCTTTGGTTTACAGTTGTACCTCTCGCTTTCGGATTTTCAGCTTTGCTTTTATATATTGTTTTCAAACCATTTATTGCCAAATTCAAAGCAAAAACAATCAATCATTCGCCACACAATCTTCAGCTTCATTTTTCTCCTAAAAAAACGCAAGAAGTCAAAAACATCGCGGTTTCTGTTGATTTTTCGAATGCCGATGAAGCCGCACTGAATCATGCTTTCGAATTAGGCGGAATGGATGCCAAATACACGCTTATTCATATTGTTGAAACCGTCGGCGCTTTGATGTATGGAATTCATATACACGATCATGAAACTACTATTGATGAAAAATTGCTTTTAGAATACAAAGAAATGCTTTCAGAAAAAGGGTTTAACATAGAAACAGAACTTGGTTTTGGAAAACCAAACAAGACAATTCCAGAAATCATCAATAGTGGCGATTTTGATATTCTAGTTATGGGAACCCACGGCCACACTGGTTTGAAAGATATTCTTTTTGGTACAACAGTAGATAAATTGAGACATAAAATTTCGATACCTTTGTTGATTGTTAAATAGAGTTGCTAAGATACTAAGCTCCTAAGATTCTAAGCTTTTTCGTAAAAGCGTCAAAAGAAAACTTAGAATCTTAGAATCTCAGAACCTTAGAATCTTAAAAAATGACTTTTTCAGAAGAAAACTACTTAAAATCGATCTATCACCTGACTGCTACTTCGGAAACGGAAGTAAGCACGAATGCTATTGCGGAAATTATGGAAACAAAAGCTTCCTCTGTAACCGATATGCTTAAAAAGCTGGCAGAGAAAGATTTGGTGAATTATAAAAAATACCAAGGTGTTTCTTTAACTGAAAATGGAAAATTGGCGGCAAAAATGATCGTGAGAAAACACCGTCTTTGGGAAGTATTTTTGGTTGAAAAGCTAAATTTCAGCTGGGATGAGGTTCACGATATTGCAGAACAATTGGAACACATCAAATCAGAGCAATTGATTAATCGTTTGGATGATTTTCTTGGAAATCCAACTGAAGATCCGCACGGAGATCCAATTCCAGATGCAAATGGAAGAATCATTAAAATTGAAAAACAGCTTTTATCTGAATTAGAAGAAAACCAAACAGGTGTTTGCGTAGGCGTAAAAGATACTTCTTCTGAGTTTTTAAAATATTTGGACAAACAAGGAATTGCTTTGGGTTCTAAAATCGAATTTTTATCTAAAGAATCTTTCGATTTATCAGTGAAAATTAAAGTGAATGACCGAGAGTTGTCTATTTCTAATAAAATCGCTTCTAATTTGTTTGTGAAGTTGGTTTAACGGCTATTCCGCAAAAATTCACAAAGATTTGTCACAGAGACACACTAAGATTTTTTGTCAGACTGAGCGAAGTCGAAGTCCCGCAAAGTGATTCAGCAAATGTGGCTTCGACTTCACTCAGCCTGACAAATGATTTTTTAGAGATATAAAATTCTACAAACATTCATTTAGACAATTCCTTTTTCAATCATTTCCAACATTACTGGTGAAGCATTTTTAAATGTTGGTGCTTGCTCAATAATACTTCCTGCATTCTTTTTATTTACTTTGAAGGTAACATCATCATTTGTCGTAAATAAAAGTGCTGTTAGAAAAGGATTTTTAATATGTGTTCCCAAAATCAATAAAGCTTCATCAAGAGTGTGAATGCTTTCAATTTCTTCTGTTTTATATCGGAAAGTTAGCGAAATCGAGAATGTATTGTCTTCATTGAGAACCAATCGGAAATATACATTTTTAAGTTCTGTATCGCCCATCGTTTTGGCCAAAGTCAGTTTAGCGAAAGTTCCAGATTGGATGCTTTCTTTAACTCGTTCACAAAAAAGGGCAAATATTGGTTCGTACATTTTTTTAAGATTCTAAGGTTCTGAGATACTAAGAGGCTAAGTTTTTATCCTCTTTGTGTTATATTATTTAACCGCAAAATTCGCAAAGTTTTTTAATTTTCCTTGTGTGCTTTGCGTAATCCCTAGCGAACTTTGCGGTTAAGAAAAATTATTTACCTGTAAATTCAGCTTTACGTTTTTCTAAGAATGCTGTTGTCCCTTCTTTGAAATCAGCTGTTCCGAAGCATTCTCCGAATGATTTTATTTCGACATCAAAACCATTTTTACCATCTGTAAAATTAGCGTTGATTGCTTTTATTGCTTTTCCTATAGCGAAAGGAGCATTTTTAATGATTTTTTGCGCAATTACATTCGTAAAAGACAAAAGTTCTTCCTGAGGCACAACATAATTTACCAGACCATAATCTTTTCCTTGTTCAGCAGTAATCATCGCTGCAGTCATGATCATTTCCATGGCACGACCTTTTCCAATCAATTGAGGTAAACGCTGTGTTCCTCCATAACCAGGAATCAATCCTAAAGTAACTTCTGGAAGTCCCATTTTTGCATTGTCTGAAGCAATTCTAAAATGACAAGCCATTGCCAATTCCAAACCTCCTCCTAAAGCAAATCCGTTGATTGCTGCTATAACCGGTTTTCTAAGTCCTTCAATTAAATCGAAAAGAGATTCCTGACCTTCAGCCGCCAATTGCGCGCCTTCAACAGTAGTATAATTCGCAAATTCTGAAATATCTGCTCCAGCAACAAATGCTTTTTCTCCACTTCCTGTCAAAATAATAACACGGATATCTTCATCTTTTCCCAATAATTGAATGGCTTTACTAAGATCACCAATTGTTGCTTTGTTCAAAGCGTTCAATTTTGTTGATCTGTTTATGGTAATAGTCGCGATATTTTCTTCAATAGAAATTAAAAGATTTTCGTAATTCATGACGGTATATTTTATGAGTTGGTGATAGGGAGAGAAACTGTAAACGTAGTTCCTTTTCCGTAAGTTGACTCAAAGGTAATTGTTCCTTTGTAATTTTCTATAATGTTTTTGATAATTCCGAGTCCAAGTCCCATACCGCTGGTTTTAGTGGTAAACTTTGGTTCGAAAATCCTTCCAGTGTCTTGTTTCTGAATCCCGATTCCGTTGTCTTTTACAGCAATCTCAACATTATTTTCTCTTCTTTTTACTGATACAACAATCGATTTTTGAAACTGGCTTTCAGAAATAGCCTGTGTAGCATTTTTAACCAAATTGGTAATTACACGAATCAATTGCGTTCTATCCATTTTTGAGATGATTTCTTCTTCTTCTTTTTCGAAAGAAATATAATCTTCGTTGAAAATATCCAAAGCCAATTCGACAACCTCAACCACATTCAGCGTTTCATTTTGCTGAGCAGGCATCGATGCAAAGTTCGAAAATGCCGAAGCCACAGCGGTCATCGTATCAATCTGTTGAATTAAAGTCTCTGAGTAATCGTTCATTTTCTGTTTTACATCTGGAGCAGAAGGATCAAATTTTCTTTGAAAACTCTGAACTGTCAAACGCATTGGTGTAAGCGGATTTTTAATTTCGTGGGCAACCTGTTTTGCCATTTCGCGCCAAGCTTCTTCACGTTCGCTTTGCGCAAGTTTGATGGCACTTTTTTCCAATTTATCCACCATTCCGTTATAGGCTTTAATCAAGAAATTGACTTCTTTACTATTTGCCTCTAAAACAATCTTCTCGTTTTTCTGATCCAGATTAGTTTCTTCTAATCTTTCAGAAATCGTTTTTAATGATTTTGTGATATAAGTTGAAAGGAAATACGCTAACGCGAAAGCCACGATCAACATGAAAGAATACACCTGACTTAAACGAATCAAGAAAGTATTCAACTCATTGTCGTAATATCCGTCGTCTTCTAAATAAGGAAGATTTAAGATTCCGAGCGGTTTAAATTTTTCGTCTTTAATTAAACTGTATGAAGATCGGTTCTTAACTCCGTCGATCGTTTTAATGTCTACAAATCGCTTTTCGATAGAAGAACGAACCAGTTTTAGAATGTATTCTGGAATTGGTGGCGCGATTTTATCAACGGCAAAAGACTCTTTTGAAGATTTTAAAAGCTTTCCGTCAAGACTATAAATATTGATTTCGATTTTATGAATCTGCGCCAACTCATGGATTTTATCTTTAAAAATTAAATCCAGATTTTGGGTTTTCAGCGGATAAGTTGTAGTCGCCAGAACATAATTGATGTGTTCTTTTACAGCATTTTCTTTACGCTCTAAACGTTCTTGATGATATTCTTTGGCCTCAGTCTTAAACTGAATAATCGAAATCGAAGCCAATAAAAAAGATGCCACAACAATCAATACAATCATCGACAGGAAAATCCTGGTACGAAGCGAAAGCATTGACATTTTAAAGTTGTTAAGCATATATTTAGTATTCGGTCTCAGTCTCAGTCTCAGTCTCAGCAAAACTGAAAACTGTCACTGCGACTGAAAACTTATATTTAGTGTTCAATCTCGGTCTCAGTCTCAGCAAAACTGAAAACTGTCACTGCGACTGAAAACTTATTTCTTTTCTCTAATTCGTTTATAAAATCGGAATCCCAGCATAATTAAAACCGAGAATAAAACAATTCCGATTACGCCGAAAATCCAGTTGATGGCACTTTTTAAAACTACTAAAAAAACAACGGCAAACAAAATAATCGTTGCGCCTTCGTTCCATAAACGCATGAAATTGTTCGAATATTTTACCTCATCGTTCTGCAGTTGCTTAAAAATCTGATGGCATTTTCCGTGGTATAAATACAAAAGAAAAACGAAACACAGTTTTACGTGCATCCAAGGCATTGTAATCCAAACATGACCTGCATCGGTAAAAAATAACATCCAAAAAGCAAAAATACTCGCCAAAACCGCCGACGGCCATGTAATAATGTACCACAAACGGTAGGCCATAATTTTGTATTGCGCCTGTAAAATTTCTTTTTCAGGAGAAGGTTTTTCACTCGCTTCTATTTGATACACAAACAAACGCACAATATAAAACAAACCTGCAAACCAAGTTATGACAAAAATAAGATGCAGTGATTTTAGATAGTTATAATATTCCATGAAAGTCTTTTTTCTTTGCTCTTGCTTCTATTCTCTATTTAGCCCAATCGTTAATCCAATTAGAAACCGTCTGACACCACTCATCATCGTCATTCAAGCATGGAATTGCCAAGAACTCTTCTCCTCCGTTTGCTTCGAAATCTTCTTTGGCACGCATAGCGATTTCCTCTAAAGTTTCTAAACAATCTGAAACGAAAGCTGGTGTAACAACCGCCAATTTCTTGATTCCTTTTGCCGGCATATTGTCAATTTCAACATCTGTGTAAGGTTCCAACCATTTATCACCCGCCAAACGAGATTGGAATGTCAAACTGTATTTATCTTCTGGAAGTCCTAATAATTTAATGACTTGTTTTGTCGTTTCGTAACATTGGTGACGGTAGCAGAATTCGTGTGCCGGAGATGGCGTATTACAACAAGAACCGTCAATTTTGCAATGTGATTTTGTTACATCCGTTTTACGAATGTGACGCTCAGGAATTCCGTGGTATGAAAACAATAAATGATCATAATCAAATCCAACTAAGTGTTTTTGAATTGAATCTGCTAAGTTTTTAATGTAATCTGGTTTATTGTAAAACGCAGGAACATCTGTAAATTTCATGTGAGGAAATTTCTTCTTGCGAATTTCTTCGGCTTTCACCAAAATAGTCAAAGTCGATGCCATTGCATATTGCGGATATAATGGAAAAAGCATCACATCAGTAACTCCTTTATCACTTAATTCCTGAAGTCCTTTTTCAATTGTCATGCTTCCGTAACGCATCGCTAAAGAAACTGGAACATTTACTAAAGGTTGCACTTTTTTCTGCATTCTTTCAGAAAGAACAACTAATGGAGAACCTTCTTCCCACCAAATTTTCGCGTAAGCGTGAGCCGATTCTTCTGGTCTTTTTCTTAGAATAATTCCGCGAACTAATAATGCTCTTAATAAATACGGAACATCGATCACGTATTTATCCATTAAAAATTCATCTAAATATGGTTTTACGTCTTTTGGAGTTGGACTTTCTGGAGAACCTAAGTTTACTAATAATACGCCTTTCATTATGTTTTTTGCTTTTAAGCTTTTATTTGTTTTTAAAAATTTCCGCAAAAGTAAACGCTGTACTTTATTAGAAATATGATAATTATTACTTTTTAATTATTGTTGAATATTCAAAATTGATTTTAAATACTTCGAGAAATTTTCTCTCGCAGATTCGGGAGATTTAGCAGATTTTTATTTTGTGCTAATTCGTGGCAAAAAAAATTTAAACATTCGCATTAATCGACATCAAATACTTTTTAGGAGTTGTTCCGAATTTCTTTTTGAATGCGGCTATAAAATGACTTCCCGTGCTGTAACCAATTTTCAGTCCCACTTCATTTACATTATAAGAACCGCTGTCTAATAATTTTCTAGCGAAATCCATTTTATAATCGAACAAGAAACCGTAAACCGTATCGCCGTAAATTTGTTTGAAACCCATTTTTAGCTTTTTCAAATTCAAACCAATTTCATCTGAAAGCTCTTGCAATCCGGGTGGTTCAGCCATATTAGCGATGATAATTTCTTTGGCTTTTCTAATTTTCAAAACATTGTCTTCATCAATCAAAAACGGACATTGTTCTGCATTTGGGTCTTCGGTTCTGTTGAAATACAAACTCAACAATTCGTATCCTTTTCCTTTATAATAAAGGTTTTTTATCGAAGGATGAAGATTATAATGAAACAACTGACTCAACACAATCGCCATCGACGGACTGATATTTCCTTCGTTATAATACTTCTTATCCTTATTGTCAGGACTTAAAAAAGTAATATAATTAGCTTCAGCAGAAAACAACGCGTGAAATTTCTTGATAGAAACAATTACAGAAATCACCCAAGAGTTAGGAGCGAGTTCTAAATGAAGCGGTAATTCTTTCTGCGGATTGTATAAAAGCAACGATTTTTCTTCTTTCAGCTCCAAAGCATAAGTACCTTGATTGAATAAGAATTTTGCATTCCCTTTTATCCCGAAGTGAAACTGTATCAGACCAGTACCAACGATTTCATGCTGAGCAAAAAATGGTTCGGCACCGTCGTTTTGAAAACGGATCAGCGTAAAGTCGTCTTCAATTTTTATAATTTCTTGAGAACCCATAGCGATATTTTTTTGAAACTAAAATCAAAGCAAACTTCAAATGTTATTTAGAATCACTCTAAACTAATCACTTGTAACGAGTTGATTTTGCTACAAAAGTAGTCCTTTTTACTCAAAAACACCCATTTAGGTTCAAAAAAACATACAGCGACATAAAAAGTACTTTTAGCGTTATTTTTATCGATGGTATAGTAATAATTTTGTTGCACTTTATAATGAAGTGAATTTATGGAAAACAATAACGTACCGAAACACCTTTATTTTTACTCAGTTGGTCTGAGTTATAAAAAAGCTGATGCTGAGGTAAGAGGTCAATTTAGTTTGGATGCCGTTGCGAAAACTCGCTTATTGGAACAAGCTAAAAACGATGGAATAGAAAGTTTAATAGTTACTTCAACCTGCAACAGAACCGAGATTTATGGTTTTGCAGAACATCCCTTTCAATTAATAAAACTAATCTGCGATAACAGCAATGGTTCTGTTGACGCTTTTCAAAAGGTTGGTTTTGTTTATAAAAATCAAGAAGCAATTAATCACTTATTTCGCGTAGGAACTGGTTTAGACAGTCAGATCTTAGGTGATTTTGAAATTATATCTCAAATTAAAACCAGTTTCGTTCATTCAAAATCTTTAGGATTAGCGAATAATTTCATGGAAAGACTGGTAAATGCGGTTATTCAGGCGAGCAAAAGAATTAAAAATGAAACAGAAATTAGCTCTGGCGCAACTTCGGTTTCTTTTGCATCAGTACAATACATTCTTAAAAATGTAGAAGATATTAGCAATAAAAACATTTTGCTTTTCGGAACTGGAAAAATCGGAAGAAATACGTGCGAGAATTTAGTAAAACATACTAAAAACGAGCACATCACTTTAATAAACCGTACTAAAGACAAAGCAGAGAAATTAGCAGGAAAATTAAATTTGATTGTTAAAGATTACTCTGAATTGCATTTAGAACTTCAAAAAGCCGATGTTGTCGTTGTGGCAACAGGCGCTCAAAACCCAACAGTTGACAAAGCGATTTTAAATCTGAAAAAACCTTTATTGATTTTAGATTTATCGATTCCGAAAAACGTTCATGAAAATGTTGAGGAATTAGAAGGTGTAACTTTAATCCACATGGATTATTTGTCTCAATTGACGGATGAAACTTTGGAAAACAGAAAATTACACATTCCGGCTGCTGAAGCAATCATCGAAGAAATCAAAGAAGAATTTGTTACTTGGATGAAAGGTAGAAAGTTCGCTCCGACAATTAATGCTTTGAAAGAAAAACTAAACGCTATTAAAGCTTCGGAACTAGATTTTCAAAGTAGAAAAATTGCGGATTTTAATGAAGAACAAGCTGAAATCATCAGTAACCGAATCATTCAAAAAATTACTACACATTTCGCAAATCATTTAAAAGACGACGATACCATGGTCGATGAAAGCATCGAATGGATCGAAAAAGTCTTCAAAATAAAAGCATCTTAAATTTATATTTCACCATTAAGACATTAAGTAAATTAAGGCCAAGCTTTGTCAAGAGAATTAAGCCTAGCTAATTTTTGATAAAGCGAAAACCTAAAACTTAATTAACTTAATGTCTTAATGGTGAAAAAATTATACGTTCTATGACAAAAAAAGAGGTTACGCAATTAGCTTATGAAATTACAGGTTTTGCTATCAAAGTGCATAAAGCTTTGGGGCCTGGACTTTTGGAAAGCATTTATGAGAAGTGCCTCAAATATGAATTAGAACAAAATGGATATGATGTAAAACAACAATTATCTGTAAAAATCGATTATTACGATCTAGAATTTGAATCTGATTTAAGAATCGATTTACTAGTCAATGATTGCGTTGTGGTTGAACTAAAAGCGATTGAAAATCTTTTGCCAATTCATGAAGCGCAATTATTAACGTACATGAAATTATTACAAAGACCTCAGGGACTTTTGATAAATTTCAACACAACAAACATTACAAAATCAATGAAACCACTTGTGAATGAACATTTCGCAAGATTAATTGATTAAATAATAAAATATTTAACCATTAAAGGACATTAAGAAAATTAAGTCAATCTTTGTCAAGAGAATTAAGCCAAACTATAACTGCTTAAGCTAACGCAAAGCTTAATAATCTTACATTCAACACAAAGACTTAATTTTCTTAATGCCCTTAATGGTAAAAACAAAAAACATGGCTGAAAAAACAATCAGAATAGGAACTCGTGACAGCGAATTAGCACTTTGGCAAGCGCACACAGTAGAGAAAAAACTAAACGATTTAGGTTATAAAACTTCTATTGTTGCGGTAAAATCTCAAGGTGATATTATTCTGGACAAACCTCTTTACGAACTCGGCATTACGGGAATCTTCACTAAAACTTTAGACATTGCGATGATCAATGGCTATATTGATATTGCGGTGCATTCTATGAAAGATGTTCCAACGGCTTTGCCAAAAGGTATCGTTCAAGGTGCCGTTTTAGAAAGAGCTAATGTTTTAGATATTTTAGTCCATAAAGGAAATCCTGATTTTACAAATCCAAGCACAATTGCAACCGGAAGTCTGCGTCGTCAGGCACAATGGTTTAATAAATATCCTAACCATACGGTGGTTGATTTACGCGGAAACGTAAATACTCGTATGCAAAAATTGCAAGATAACAACTGGGACGGAGCTGTTTTTGCCGCTGCAGGTTTGGAGAGAATCAACTTGAAACCAGAAAATTGCATCGATTTAGATTGGATGATTCCTGCGCCTGCACAAGGAGCAATGCTTGTAGTTGCGATGGAAAATGACAATTATACTTTGGATGCACTTTCTCAGTTAAATGATATTGAAACTGAAATTTGCACATACATTGAACGTCAGTTTTTAAGAACGCTTGAAGGCGGATGTACAGCACCAATTGGAGCTTTGGTTACGTATAATGAAGACGAAGATACTCTGCATTTTCAAGGAGTTTTACTTTCTATTGATGGAAAACAAAAACTGGAAGTCAATAAAACGGTTGACATTTCAGAATGGAAAAAGTTAGGTTTCAATTCGGCTCAAGAGATTTTGAATAATGGAGGAACGGAATTAATGCAGAAAATTAAAGAATCTCTAAAGAAATAATGGCAAACCCAGTTCAAATAGTATCTACAAAAATATTATCTCCTCTTCATAAACAAGAGCTGATGAAATATGGAGTTGAATTAATCGAAGCCGATTTCATCAAAACCGAAAACAAACCTTTCGAATTGAAAGACCTCAACGAAAGTTTGATTTTTACAAGTCAAAATGCCGTTCATAGCGTTTTATCTGATCCAAAATCAGAAGAATTAAAGAAAAAAAATGTGTACTGCGTTGGACTCAAAACCAAAAACTTATTGACCGATAACGGATTCAATGTTATTGCTTATACCGGTTACGCTGCAGATTTGGCTGAAATCATCACTTTGATTTATGGAAGTGAAAGCTTTACTTTTTTCAGTGGCAATATGAGAAGAGATACTTTGCCAGAAGCGTTAAAAGAAAACGGAATCAAATTCAACGAAATTCAGGTTTACGAAACTACGCTTCAACCCCAGAAATTAAAATCAAATCCAGAAGCGATCTTGTTTTTTAGTCCGTCTGGCGTTAAGAGTTATTTGAAAGACAATACTATAAATAAGCAAATTTGTTTTTGCATTGGCGATACAACTGCGGAAGCTTTAACAAAAATCACCAAAAACATCATCGTCGCAGATCAACCCACAATTGAAGATGTGATCGAAGATGTCATTCACGAATATAAATAAGAACCTTTGCAACTTTGTCACTTTGAGACTTTGCAACTAAAATAAAAAACATGTTAAAAAACGACCTATTTTTAAAAGCATTAAAAGGAGAAACAGTTCAGCGTCCGCCGGTATGGATGATGCGTCAAGCGGGAAGATATTTGCCAGAATTTAGAGAGCTTCGTGATAAATATGATTTTTTCACTCGTTGCGAAACTCCAGAATTAGCTGCAGAAATCACTGTTCAGCCAATTCGTAGAATTGCTCCAGATGCTGCAATTTTATTCTCTGATATTCTAGTTGTGCCACGCGCAATGGGAATTCACGTAGAATTAAAAGACAATTTAGGTCCGATTATTCCAGATCCGATTCGTACGATGGAACAAGTAAACCAAGTTTATGTTCCAGATGTAAATGAAACTTTGGGTTACGTTTTCGACGCTGTGAAATTGACTAAGGAAATGTTGAATGATGAAGTTCCGTTAATTGGTTTCGCGGGTTCTCCTTGGACAATTTTCTGCTATGCTGTTGAAGGAAAAGGTTCTAAAAGTTTTGATACTGCAAAAGGATTCTGTTTTTCAAATCCAGTTGCAGCGCACACTTTATTACAAAAAATCACAGACACCACTATTTTATATTTAAAAGAAAAAGTAAAATCGGGAGTAAATGCGGTTCAGATTTTTGATTCTTGGGGAGGAATGCTTTCTCCTGTTGATTATCAGGAATTTTCATGGAAATACATCAACCAAATCGTTGATGCTTTAGCAGAAATTACGCCGGTTATCGTTTTCGGAAAAGGATGTTGGTTTGCTCTTGGCGACATGGGCAAAAGTAAAGCTTCTGCATTAGGAGTTGACTGGACTTGTTCTGCAAGAAATGCACGTTACTTGTCTGGCGGAAACATTACTTTACAAGGAAATTTTGATCCATCAAGATTGCTTTCTCCAATTCCGACGATCAAAAAAAATGGTTCACGAAATGATCGACGAGTTCGGGAAAGACAAATATATTGTAAATTTAGGTCACGGAATTTTACCAAATATCCCTGTAGACCATGCAAAAGCGTTTATCGACGCGGTGAAGGAATACGGGAATTAGTATTCAGTTTTCAGTCGCAGTATTCAGCTTGACTGCGACTGAAAACTGTGACTGAGAACTTAAATCTAACTCTATGTTTGCCAATATAAACTTTAATAGAAATTCACCATTTACATTTATTGAATACGGCTTTCAGGCCTACTACGCGTATGTGTTTTTTATGGTCTGGACCCATCCGGAACTTCATCCGGTAAGTTTGATAAACGATTTGGCAATTTTAATGGCATTTGAGTTTATAATGGTGCATTCGGGAGTATTTATGGCGGTTATGCCAAAAAAATGGTCTCTTTTTATATTTTTTCCTTTCTACGGAGTATTTGCATTAGGTTTTAATGAATCGGTTATAAACACTAATCTTTTATATATTTATCTGCTTACGGTCTTAAACAGAATGCGTTTCGCTTTTTCAGATGTTTCTACAGAAGTTAGAGGAATACAAATAGGAAAATCGGCAGTAAAAACTATGTTTTACTTTTTCTTGCTTTTGGCTGTTTGTCTTGGAAATAGTATTATTCCACCATTCGGATTAACAGAAGAATTTCTAAATAAATCACAGTATTTTCAAACCGTTAAATCAAGCGGCTTATTTATAGAAAAGCCTTATGTCCCGATTTGTATGGGGTTTATTTATTATTCGTTACCTGTTTTATATTTCATTTATCGAACAATAAAGAAATTTGGACAAGGTCCTCAAAAAGGGAAATTAATATACAGCCAAACTACTATCAAATCTAATAAATTCTAAAATGCTCAATAAAGGTTTAAGAGACGAAGAAAAAATCAGAATCGACAATGTCCTAAAAACATTGAGAACTCTTATTTATGTACCTTATCCTTTAAATGACTTACAAAAATCAGATCTTGAAAACCAGCTCAAAGAATTCGGATTAAACTTTGAAAGTCTGATTGATTATTCTAATGAAGATTTGATAACTTTATTGATGCGCCTTCATTTTGATTGGGAACAATTGGAACAGTTTGCCGATATTTTGATGGAACTTTCAAAAGACGAAAATTATAATTTTGAAGATAAAGCTTTGGCCATCTATCAATATATTCAAGCAGAAAGCAAAGTTTTTTCTTTCGGAATAAATTCGAAAATTTCATCCATTAAAAACAAATAAAATGAGTTTTACAGATTGGAAAACAGACCGAATTGAGAATATTCTTCCTGAAGAATTCTACAAACTGATTGATAAGAATAAAACTCATATTGGAAAAACTTTTCCAGTAACTCTAGCTAATTCTGATTCTTTAGAGAAAGCGCAAAACTTCATTTCATTCAACCTCGAAAAAGAGAAAAATAAAGAAGCTTTTCATTTTTACGCCCGAGATGTCCTAACAAACAATTTGATCGGTTATTTGTGCGTAAAAACAATCGATTATCGCATTTCTAAATGTGAATTGGGATATTTTGTTGATGAAGATTATCAAGGAAAAGGAATTACCTCAAAAATGGTTGCTGATGCGCTTGATTTTTGCTTTAACGAATTAATGTTGAACAAGGTTTTTATCTGTACATCTGAAATCAATTTGGCAAGTCAGCGAATCGCATTAAAACATAATTTCAAACAAGAAGGAATTTTAAGAGACGAATTTAGAAACGGAGATGGTACTTTGCAGAACTCTGTTTATTTCGGACTTCTTAAATCAGAATACATAAAATCATGAAAGACAAATTTTACGCATACATACAAAATTTACAAGACCAGATTTGCGCTGGATTAGAAGCTGTTGACGGAACGACAAAATTCCGTGAAGATTTATGGAAACGTGCTGAAGGCGGAGGCGGAAGAACACGCGTTATTGAAAACGGAAATGTTTTCGAAAAAGGTGGCGTAAACATTTCAGCCGTTCACGGGAAACTTCCAGAAACGATGCAGAAAATGTTCAATGTTGGCGAAGCCGATTTCTTCGCTTGCGGATTAAGTTTGGTTCTTCACCCGAAAAACCCAATGGTTCCTACTGTGCATGCCAATTGGCGTTATTTTGAAATGTACGATGAAAAAGGAAATGTAATCGAACAATGGTTTGGTGGCGGACAAGATCTAACGCCTTATTATTTGTTTGAAGAAGATGGAATTCACTTTCATCAAACTTGTAAAACGGCTTGCGATAAACACAATCCAGAGTTTTATCCAAAATATAAAAAACAATGCGATTCTTATTTTTGGAATGCGCACCGAAATGAAGCTCGCGGACTTGGTGGTTTATTCTTTGATTATTGCAAAGCAAACGAGCAAATGTCAATGGAAAACTGGTACGATTTCGTAACAGAAGTTGGAAACAGTTTCCTTCAAGCCTATGTTCCGATTGTCGAAAGAAGAAAAAATCTTTCGTATACGCCAGAACAAAGAACTTGGCAAGAAATTCGTCGTGGGCGTTACGTTGAATTCAATTTGGTTCACGACAAAGGAACTTTATTCGGATTAAAAACAAACGGAAGGATTGAAAGTATTTTGATGAGTTTGCCTCCGCATGTGCAATGGGTTTACGATCATCATCCAGAAACGGGAAGCGAAGAAGAAAAATTGATCAACGTTTTAGCAAATCCGCGTGAATGGATTTCATAGTTTAAAAATTTATTGAACACATAGAAACATAGATTTAAAGACCTATCTTAGAGCTGAATTTAGAAAATCATAATTTTAAATTATCTAAAAACTATGTTTCTATGCGTTTAAAACTAATTTACGCCATATTCTTCACCAACATTTTGGGTTGTTTCGCCCAAAATGACACTTTGCAGAATCCGTATTTTAAATCTTATAGTGATAAAATTACTGCCAGCGTTTATTATCTAGACACTTCCAATAGTTTCCAGATTGCTTCAGATAATCAGGATCCGAAAATATATCTTAATCTTATTCCGAATCGACGAGAACAGATTGGTTTCAATTTAAATTATAAAATCATAGATGTTACAATTGGTTTTGCTCCTAAATTTCTGGGCAGAAACAAAGGAGATTCCAATTCCAAACACTTTAATTTCAACACCCGTTTTTATTATAAAAAATGGATGCAGTCGTTTACCTTCATCAATCAAAAAGGATTTTACATCAGCGATGACAACATAATGGCACAATTGCCTCACATGCGAACTACCAAAATCGGCGGATCGACTTCTTATGTTTTCAATGATAAATTCTCCTTTAAAACATTGGTGAGCCAAAACGAATGGCAGACGAAAAGCTCAGGAAGTTTCATTCCCTCCTTCTCTTTTTATTATACCAATTTGGATTTAAATACTCCCGATTCTTCACCTGGAGATATTTATGTATTTACTTTGGCTCCCGCCTATTTTTACAATTTTGTAATCAGTAATCGGGTTTTAATTGGCGCCGGACTTGCTTTGGGAGCTGGAATCAATGATATTGATGGCGAAACCTCAGCTTTATATCAAGCCGATTTCAATTTAAAATTGGCGTATAACAAAGACCGTTTTTTTGGTTTTGCCAGTCTTAATACCGTAAGTTTCGCGCAAGACGATAAAGTCGATCCAAGGTTGAATGACAATATTGCTACTGTAAAACTTTCTGTTGGTTACCGATTTGACCCTCCAAAAAAAGTAAAAGAAGTCTACGACAATGTCAACAAAAAAATAGGTTTGTAAGAATCTTAACTCGAAATAAGCGCGAAGCCAGATTAAAATGCTTAAATTACAGAGATTTATAAAAAACTAAAATTCATTGTTATGAAAAATATAAACAGCGAACAGTTAAATCTCATGCATTCTGGAAAAGGCTTTATTGCGGCTTTAGATCAAAGCGGTGGTAGTACACCAAAGGCATTATCGCAATATGGCGTTCAGGAAAATCAATATACGAATGAAGAAGAAATGTACACTCTTGTGCATGAAATGCGAACGCGAATTATAAAAAGTCCGGCCTTTGACAGCCAATATATTCTCGGAGCAATATTGTTTGAGAACACAATGGACCGAAAAATCGACGGGCAATGGACTGCAGATTATCTTTGGGAGAAAAAACGTATCATTCCTTTTCTAAAAGTTGACAAAGGTCTTTCAGAACTTGCAGACGGAGTTCAGTTGATGAAACCGATTTCTAATTTGGATGAATTATTAGATCGTGCGGTAGAACGCAAGATTTTCGGAACTAAAATGCGTTCTGTTATCAAAGAAGCAAATTCGAAAGGAATTCAGGAAGTTCTAAAACAGCAATTTGAAGTTGGTTTACAGATATTCGAAAAAGGACTTATCCCAATAATCGAACCTGAAGTTGATATTTATAGTTCGGATAAAGAAAAATCAGAACAGCTTTTGAAAGATGAAATCAAGAAACAGCTCAATTCTTTGGATAAAGAAGTAAAAGTGATGCTGAAACTTTCTATCCCGACCGTAAATAATTTTTATAGTGATTTAATGTCTGACCCTCATGTGGTTCGTGTTGTAGCACTTTCGGGCGGATATTCTCGAGAAGATGCCAACCAAAAACTATCAGAAAACCACGGACTGATTGCGAGTTTTTCAAGAGCTTTATCAGAAGGACTTAGCGCTGGGCAATCTGACGAAGAGTTTAATTCACAGCTCGGCAATTCAATCAAAGAAATTTACGAAGCTTCCATTCAATAAAAACATAAAAAAATCCCTGAAGTATTTCAGGGATTTTTGTTTTCAATTATTTAGCAGTCATTTCATCGGCTAAATCTAAAGTCTGCAAAATGATGTTTTTATCAGACTTAAAAGAGTTTAGTTTAAAAACGAATTTCAATTTATTGTCAATTAGTTTTTTAGGCGATTCAATTGAAACATCCGAAAACTGAGAAGAAATTCTAGTCATTTTATCCAATTCTGAATCGTTTACATTTTTGCCAAACGTTTTGATGGTTTGCGCAATATTCAGTTTTCCAGAAATGTAGTTTTTGCTCAAATCTTTTTTGGTGTCTTTTGCAAAAGTTCCGTTTCCAGCGCCAAAGTAATCTTTTGTATTGGCAACAACTACCACGTCCTTATCTTTTAGAATAAATATATTATCGTACTCTTTAGTTCCCACAACTGTATAGACATTTCCGTTTTGAACTAATACTTTTTTGCGAACGCCCAATTGCAATAATTTATCTCCAAATGTTGGATGCGTAGAAGTAAAAACCACAGAAAATAGCGGAATCTCTTTCTTTACTTTCTCCTCCGTTATTTTTTCTTCATAATTCTCATCATAACCATATTTTTTGGTCATTACCTCAACCTCTTTCACATCATATAAAAAAGCACTTAAATCGCCGTCAAAAAGTTTAGCCGTAGCTTCTTCATCGACTATTGTTGATATTAAATCTGTAATGAGTGTAATATCTTCTTTGGCCAATTTCGGATTTTGAAATAATTCGGTCATTAACAACGGGAAATTTTCAAGCGCTGCTTTTGTATTCGCATGATACGAAACATATCCCAAAGGTTTCTGTGCAGGGAAATAATTAAAGATATTTTTATTGATTTTTCTATTGCTGATTTTGCTCACAACATCGGCAATCTCTGGAGAATATTCTACCACTTCTTCGATTCGGGCATTATCATTATCAAAATAAAAATCAACATTGATTCCTTTTATAAAATTCCCGAAGTTGTTCTGCATTGGCAAGTATTTGTCGTAACCTCCAAATAATGAAAGCGGATAATTGTACATAGAATACAAACTAGACATAAAACCACCATAATTTACCCATGTCGAAATATCTGCTGAAACATTTATTTTTGGAGAACTTGGCGGTGTAAATCCGTTTTCGAATAATGCTTTTATGATTGCTCGTTGCTTCTCGGCTAAATTTTTATCAAACTCTGCTTGTTCAGCAGTATACTCTTCATACGGATTTCCATCATACAAATGATCGCTTTCAGCAGGTTCATTAAATACTATTGGATCAGTGTTCTTTGCTGGTTCTTCACTTTTTGTTGGGTTTTCAGTCATTGGAATACCATAAACTGGCGCTTCAACCACTGTTCCTTCATATGGTTCTGATATTGAAACAGAATCCATTGCTGTTGAAGTTTCTGCAACATCATAAAATTTAGAAGGAAGTCGTTTTGTTAATTCAATAACAACTAAATAATTGTCATTCCAAACAAATGATCTTTTTACTCCGCTTGGCGTATAAACTGCATATTTCCCAAAATCTTCAATTGAGTTGTTCGTTCCATTTGCGCCCTGCTTTTCAATTAAATATTTTCTAACTGCCTCTTTACTTTTTACTGGAATTGTAACTTGGTAAAAAGGAACAGAATCTAAAAAATTCCCATGAATCGTAATTTTATCGTCCAATTTGATAATATCAGCATATTTGCGAAGATCAAAATCGGGTTTCTTATCGATGTATTTGGTTAAAATCGGATGATTTAAAACCTCATCAATGCTAACTTTTTTAGCAAGCTGATTTCCGTTAAATTGTACAAAATAGTCGAATTTGTCTGTATTTTTTTGCCCGAAAGTAAAATACGTGGCGAATAGAAAAATTAAGGTGTAAAAATGCTTCATAAAATCAAGGCGTTAATTGGATGGTATTATTCATTAATGTCGATTTTTTAAATACGCTGTACATACTTTGCTTTAAAAAAACCGTCTTTTTATTTGCTGAAATCTTGCTGTTTGCATTGGCTACAGCCAAAATGTCTTTATCGAAAGTGTAAATAGAAATAATGCTCGCTTCTTCTAGATCTTTCTTTTTCTTCGGGTCGTTTACCACTTTTTCTGGAACCGGATACGAAGCAATTCTTTCGAAAGTTTTGCCGCTTCCGCTAAAGTGAATCTGATCGCGCTGATTGTTTATCGTATTTACAACGGCATTCAATGCTTTCAAATTCGCATAATTGAGTTTGATAATGAAAACGTAATTCTGAAAATCTGTTTTTGTAGTAACATTTGAGATTCCGTCAATCTTCAAAGCTTTTTCTTTAAAATCGGAGAGTTTGGCGGTAATTTCCTGTTCGTTCGGAATTTTCACACCATCAACTTCCTCCAACCAAATAGCCGATTTGGTTTTAAACCAAGACTTAGAAAAATCAATCATCAGAGTATATTCACCACTTTGATCGTCGTGATGTTTGATCCTTTCTGTAATCTCAAAACAACTCGTTAAGAGCAGACTGCATAATAAAGCGAGAATTTTCTTCATTATACAAATTTAGATGGAATATTCTAAAAAACCATACTTTGATTAAACTCTAAATTCAAACGATCAAAAAATCTAAATTTTTAGATAATATTAACGGATTCTGCGATAGGCTAAACGCCTTATTCTGTTCCTTTTTCTTTAACTTTGCGCCACTTATAAAAAGTAATACAACTTCAAAAAAATAAAAAACAACTTCGGTTTTAGAAACAATGATTTATTAATCTGTTTTTCACTAAATCAGACCAAAATCTGAAATTCTAAAATCTAAAATCTAAAATTATATGTTCCCATTACAAAGAGGCAGAAGATTAAGAGTAAATGAATCAATTCGTTCTTTAGTTCGTGAAACCAGTTTAAGTCCGTCGGATTTTATGTTTCCAATGTTTATTGCTGAAGGCGAAAATGTAAAAGTCGAAATTCCATCAATGCCAGGAATTTTTAGAAGATCTATAGATTTAACGGTTGAAGAAGTAAAAGAACTTTTTGATTTAGGAATTCGCGCAGTTAATATTTATGTGAAAGTTAGCGAAAACCTAAAAGACAATACAGGAAAAGAAGCTTGGAATACAAACGGATTAATGCAACAAGCTATTCGTGCCATAAAAGCGGCTTGTCCAGAAATGATTGTAATGCCAGATGTAGCTTTAGATCCATATTCGATCTACGGCCATGACGGAATTATAAAAAATGGCGACGTAGAAAACGACAGCACTGTTGATGCTTTAGTAAAAATGGCGGTTTCTCACGCAGAAGCTGGAGCCGATTTTGTTGCGCCAAGCGATATGATGGATGGTCGTGTTTTACGCCTTCGCGAAGGTTTAGATGCTGCTGGATTTCAAAATGTTGGAATCATGAGCTATTCAGCTAAATATGCTTCGGCTTTTTATGGTCCGTTTAGAGATGCTTTAGATTCTGCTCCAAAAGAAGCAGATGTTGCTGTTCCGAAAGATAAAAAAACGTATCAAATGGATTATGCTAACCGTATTGAAGCTATTAAAGAAGCTTTGTCTGATGTTGAAGAAGGTGCAGATATGGTTATGGTAAAACCAGGAATTGCTTATTTGGATATCGTTCGCGAAATTAAAAATACGGTAAATGTTCCTGTTACCGTTTATCAGGTTTCTGGAGAATATGCCATGATTAAAGCAGCGGCTGAAAGAGGCTGGTTGGATAATGATAAGATTATGATGGAGCAATTAATGTGCATCAAACGTGCGGGTGCGAATCTTATTTCAACTTATTTTGCTAAAGAAGCAGCAATACTTTTAAAGAAATAAGATGAAAAAGGTTTTATTTTTATCTGCAGTTTTAGCTTTTGCTTCTTGTAAAAAAGAAGGTTCTGAGCCTACAAACGCAACCGAATCTGTTTCTGAAGGAGAATCGGCGAAAGCCAAAAGTCCAGAAGAATTAGGAAAACAGCTTTTTGAAGGAGCTGGAAATTGTTTTGCTTGTCATCAACCAGATCAAAAAGTAGTTGGGCCAAGCATTAAAGAAATTGCTAAAATCTACAAAGACAAAAATGGCGATATCGTAACTTTCTTAAAAGGAAACGCAGAACCAATTGTAGATCCGAGTCAGTTTGAGGTAATGAAAACCAACTTTGCAATTACTAAATCAATGTCTGATGAAGAATTGAAAGCAATTGAAACTTACATTTACAGTCAGTTGAAATAATTGGATTTAAAACCATAAAAAAGGCGCTTTTATCAAGCGCCTTTTTTATTACTAACTATTTTGATTACCAGATTTTAACACGTTTTTCTGGCTCAACATACATTTTATCTCCTTTTTTGATATCGAAAGCTTTGTAGAAAGCATCAACATTTTGAATTGGCACATAAGCTCTGTACATTCCAGGCGAGTGCGGATCTGTTTTTACCTGACTCTTAATTGCTTCATCTCTTGTTTTTGTTCTCCAAACCGTAGCCCAAGAAATAAAGAAACGTTGTTCTGGAGTAAATCCGTCAATTAAACCTGGATTTCCGTGTTCTTTCAGATACAATTGAAGACCATCGTAAGCCGCATTGATTCCGCCTAAATCTCCAATGTTTTCACCTAAAGTAAATTTACCATCAACAAAAATTCCTGGAAGCGGTTCCAAAGCACTGTATTGAGCAGCTAGTTCTCCTCCAAGAGTTGTAAATTGTTTTAAATCATCAGCTGTCCACCAGTCTACTAAATTTCCTTCAGCATTGTATCTTGCACCAGAATCATCAAAACCATGAGAAATTTCATGACCGATTACAGCACCAATTCCACCATAATTTACAGCTTCATCTGCTTGATAATTGTAGAAAGGCGGTTGTAAGATCGCAGCAGGAAATACAATTTCGTTGTATGAAGGATTAAAATAAGCGTTAACCGTTTGCGGAGACATTCCCCACTCTGTTTTATCAACTGGCTTTCCTAATTTATCTAAACTTTGAGCATAAGACCATTTTGATATGCTTTTCATATTATCAAAATAAGTTCCGCCTTCATTTACATTTTTAAGTGCTAAAGCCGAATAATCTTTCCATTTATCAGGATATCCGATTTTAACCGTCAGTTTATTTAGTTTTTCGATTGCTTTAGATTTTGTTTCTGCAGACATCCAAGGCAAGGCATTGATTCTGTTTTCGTAAGCTCTCATTACATTAGCAATCATATTCTTTGCTTTTTCTTTTGCTTCAGCAGGAAATAATTTCTCTACATAAAGTTTTCCTAAAGCTTCTCCCGTTGTTCCGTTCACAACTTGCAAAGCCACTTCTTCACGAGGACGTTGTTTTAAAGCTCCTGTTAATGTTTTTCCGTAGAAATCGAAATTTGCATTTTCAATATCTGTACTTAAAATAGATGCTGCGCGGTTTAATACAGACCATTTTAAGTATTCTTTCCAAGCTTCTACTTTTTTCTCAGTGAAAGTTTTTTCCAAAGCAATCATATAACGTGGCTGTGCAACATTTACTGTGTCCAACTTTGTCATTCCGATTCCTGTGAAATATTTATCCCATTGAATTGATGGCGTATTCTTTTTCAAATCGGCAATTGCAGTTGGATTATATTGTTTTCTGCGGTCTCTTCTCTCCACACGATCCAATCTTGGTGCAGACATTTCGATTTCTAAAGCCACAATCTGCTTCGCGCTTTCTTTCGCTTTAGCTGGAGATTCGCCAATATATTGCAACATTCTTGCAACGTGAACTTCGTATTTTTCACGTTTTTCTTTAGAATCTTTATCATCAGCATTGTAATAATCTTTGTCAGACAATCCTAAAGTTCCCGGACTTAATGTTACCGAATTTTTATTACTGTTTTTAGCGTCGGCACTTACGTAAACTCCAAAAAAGCCAATTCCGTTTCCTTGCGCTTGCATTTCGGTAAGGAAGTTTTGCAAATCAGTTACATTTTTAATGGCATCGATCTTTTTTAAAGTCGGCTCAAGCGGTTTCACACCTTGCTTATTTCTACTTACAGTATCTAAAATCGTATTATACAAAGCAATCGCTTTTCCTTGATCGGTGTTTGATTTGTACTTTGGATTTTTTGAAGCTTCTTTTAAAATTGCCAATGAATTGTCATCTGTTTTCTGACGCAATTCATTAAAACTTCCCCAAGAAGTTCTATCGCTTGGAATTTCTGTCTTATCCAACCAAGTTCCATTTACATATTGAAAGAAATCCTGACTCGGACTAATTTTTGCATTCATGTACGAGACATTAATGCCTGGTTCTTTTGGCGTATTTTGGGCATTCACGGCAGTTATAGAAAACATTGCAGATAAAACACCAAACACTGGTTTAGCTAATTGTTTTTTCATAAAAATTTACGGTTTAATGGAAAATACAAACATATTGTTATTATTTTGAAAATTGTGTTAAAATTGTAACTGTAAACTCTCAAATAGAAGGAAATTTCACAAATACAATTCTAAGACTTGTTTTATTAGTCATCATATTGGTTCTAAAAGTTACAAAAGGCTGTTAAAAAAATAATGGAGTAAAGCTTTTAAAATCTCCTTTTCGTATTTTTGCGCCAAATTATTTTTATGAAATCGCTTTTATATAAATACCGCAAATTCTTTATTGTTCTAATAGTATTTTCGGTTGTTACAATATCTTTGTTTTACTCGGCTTTAAAACCTAAAAAAACTCTTCCAATTTACAATCCAGCCGATGTAAATCCTGAATTGGTTGATAGTACTGTTCAATATAAAAGCAAATACCACACAATTGCTGACTTTTCATTTGTAAATCAAAACGGCGATACGATTACCCAAAAAAATTACGAAGGAAAAATCTATGTTGCCGATTTCTTCTTTACCACTTGCGGATCGATTTGTCCAAAAATGTCTACCAATTTGGTTGATGTTCAGAAAGCAGTTTTAAACAATCCGAAAGTAATGTTGCTTTCTCACACCGTTTTTCCAGAAGTTGATAGTGTTTCTGTTTTAAAAGCTTACGCCATAAAATATGGAGTTGTCGACAGCAAATGGAATTTGGTTACTGGCGATAAAAAAGAAATCTACACTATGGCCAGAAAATCATATTTGGCTGTGAAATTAGGAAGACCAGATCAGCTTTATGATATGGTGCATACAGAGAATTTTGTTTTGGTCGATCAAAAACGCCGCGTTAGAGGTTTTTATGATGGAACAAATAAAGAAGATGTAAAACGTCTTTTGGACGACATCGAATTCCTTTCTCAAGAGTAAAATCCCTTATTTTTAGAAAGTTTTAGCATTTGTCCAACGGTTAAATGCCTTTCAATAAATAATAATTGCCTATTTTTGCAATCTAAATTCAATCTAAATAAGCTTGCAAAATACAATACACACTCTGAAAAAAGGCGAAAAAGCCATTATCAAAGATTTTGATATCGATCTTATTCCACTTAAATTATTAGAAATGGGTTGTCTGCCTGGTAGCTTAGTTGAATTGCTGCAGGTTGCTCCTTTTGGTGATCCGTTATATTTAGATATTAATGGTTCTCATGTTGCAATTCGTATTGAAACAGCTCGTGAAATTGAAGTTGAACTTATCAAAACCAATTTATAATGAGCATTCAGAATATCAATGTTGCCCTTATCGGAAATCCAAATACCGGAAAAACTTCCGTTTTTAATCAATTAACAGGTCTTAACCAACAAGTCGGGAATTATCCTGGAATCACGGTTGAGAAGAAAATCGGATTCTGTAAATTACCTAATAACATAAAAGCAAATATTCTAGATTTACCTGGAACGTACAGTTTGAACGCAAGTTCGATGGACGAAAGCGTGGTAATCGAACTTTTGCTAAACAAAAACGATAAATTATATCCAGATGTAGCCGTTGTTGTTACAGATGTTGAAAATCTGAAACGAAACTTATTAATCTACACTCAAATAAAAGACCTTGAGATTCCGACGATTTTGGTCATCAACATGTCAGATCGTATGGAGCACAAAGGAATTTCTTTGGACATTCCGTATTTAGAAGACAAACTAAAAACGAAAATTGCCTTAGTAAGTTCGCGAAAAGGTTTAGGAATTGAAGAGTTAAAAGAATTGATTGTATCTTATAAAACGCTTCCGCACGAACCATGTTTGAATGCTTCTGTAATTGATCCTGAATATTTTGAAAAATTACAAAAAGCATTTCCAAACCAATTGATGTACAAATTGTGGCTGGTTATAACGCAAGATGTCAATTTCTTGAATTTAGATCGAAATGAAATCAGAAGCACTTTTACTAAATCGCATTCTGAATTAAAACGCTTGCAGCAAAAAGAAACCATCAAAAGATATCAGTTTATCAATGATGTTTTAAAAGAAGGTTTGAAAGTCGATGCTTCTATGGCAAAAGACATTCGTGCAAAACTTGATCGCGTTTTGACGCACAAAGTTTGGGGCTACTTCATTTTCTTTGCGATTTTATTTTTGATTTTCCAATCGATTTTCAGCTGGTCAACCATTCCGATGGATTTCATTGACAGCACTTTTGCTTCTTTAAGCAGTTGGGTTGCTGAAGAATTGCCAAGCGGTATTTTAACCGATTTGCTTTCGCAGGGAATTATTCCTGGAATTGGCGGCGTTATTATTTTCATTCCGCAAATTGCATTTTTGTTCTTATTCATTTCGATTTTGGAAGAAAGCGGTTATATGAGCCGTGTCGTATTCTTAATGGATAAAATCATGCGCAAGTTCGGACTTTCGGGAAAAAGTGTTGTGCCTTTAATTTCTGGAACAGCTTGTGCGATTCCGGCTATTATGGCTACTCGAAATATTGAAAACTGGAAAGAACGTCTTATTACAATCTTAGTAACGCCATTCACGACTTGCTCGGCAAGATTACCTGTTTATGCGATTATCATTTCGCTTATTGTCCCAAGTAAACGCATTTTTGGATTTTTAAATGTTCAAGGATTAACCTTAATGGCACTTTATGTTTTAGGTTTCTTCATGGCAATTCTGTCAGCTTATATTTTAAACAAAGTTTTAAAACTAGACTCTAAAACCTATTTCGTAGTCGAAATGCCAAGTTATAAAATGCCACTTTTCAAAAATGTCGGAATTAATGTGGTCGAAAAAACAAAAGCATTTATTGTTGGTGCAGGTAAAATCATTTTGGCAATTTCTGTTATTCTTTGGTTTTTGGCTTCTTACGGTCCTGGAAAAGAATTCAATGAAGCAGAAACTATTGTAAAAGAAAGATTTGCCAATACTACTTTGGATGAAACACAATTTGAGAATGAAGTTAATTCTCAAAAACTAGAGAACTCCTATATCGGATTAATGGGACGTGCAATTGAACCAGCCATTCAGCCTTTGGGTTACGACTGGAAAATCGGAATTGCCTTAATCAGTTCATTTGCAGCCCGTGAAGTTTTCGTTGGAACTTTAGCGACAATTTACAGCGTTGGAGATACCGATAATGAATCGACCATAAAAAGCAAAATGCAAGCAGAAGTTCGTCCAGATACTGGAAAGAAAGTATTTGACTTTGCAACAGGAATTTCTTTATTGCTGTTTTATGCTTTTGCTATGCAATGCGCCAGTACATTAGCCATTACCAAAAAAGAAACCAATTCGTGGAAATGGCCTGCTATGCAGTTAGTTTTCATGAGCGGATTGGCTTATTTTACCGCATTAATTGCGTATCAACTTTTAAAATAAAAAGTTATGTTTCAAGAAATTATAGCCTTCGCCATATTAGGATTTGCAGTTGCCTTCCTAATCAAAAAATTCTTTTTTAAATCTAAAAAGAAAAAAGACTGCGGCGGTGGAACCGATTGCGGATGTTCTTAATTTTATTAAAGGAACAAAGGTCTTAAGGTTTATAGGTACAAAGGGGAAAGCTTCAAATAGAAATTAAAATCTATTTGAAGCTTTTTCTTTTAAAATCAAAATGTCTTATTTTGATATTTTAAAAGCCAAAAGTAACTCGTTTGTATATTTTTCTTAACTTACATTTGCTTTTTAAAATTCATCGCAAATGACACAAGAAGATAGAATAGAAATAGTAAGAGACAATAGAGTTGCTCGCTTGCTTTGGTTTGCAATAGGTTTTTTCTGTGCTACAATTATTACTTATTTGATAATGAAAAACAGTTAGTAGTTTTTTTGATTCTTTTATTCTAAAGAGCAAGAATTAAATCTCAATTGTGACCAATTCTAATAATTTATAAACGACCTTAAATACAAAACGGCTCTATATTGGAGCCGTTTAAATTTTATAGAGAAAAGAAACAAGATGAAAGATCAGGTTTGGACAGAAAACTGAGACTTTCAACTGAACGTTATTTCAACCCTTCCCACTCTGCGTAAAACTGAGAAAGGAAAGATTCCATAAAGCGATGTCTTTCAGCAGCAATTTCTTTTCCTTTTTCGGTATTCATTTTATCTTTTAGCAATAAAAGCTTTTCGTAAAAATGGTTTATCGTTGGAGCGTTATTCTTTTTATACTCCTCTTTTGTCATATTGGTCACAGGAGCAATATCCGGATTGTATAAAGAACGGTTCTTAAATCCGCCATAATTAAAAGCCCTCGCAACACCTATTGCACCAATCGCATCTAATCGATCTGCATCTTGCACAACATCCAATTCAACCGAAGAGAACTTTCTTTCGAAATTTCCGCCTTTATAAGAGATATTTTCAATGATATTGACAACATGAGCAATTATCTCCTCAGAAACATTTTCGGCCTCTAAAAACGCTCTTGCCGTTTTTGGCCCAATTGTTTCATCTCCATTGTGAAATTTACTGTCGGCAATATCGTGCAATAAAGCACCCAATTGCACTACCGTAAGATCGCACTCCGTTTCTTTAGCAATCAAAATTGCATTTTTAAAAACGCGTTCTATATGAAACCAATCATGTCCGCCTTCGGCATCGTTTAGTTTTTCTTTAACAAAAGCAATGGTTTTAATAATCAGTTGTGAATCGCTCATACAGAAGTTTTTACGGTTTATAAAAAAAGTTGATTGTCAAAGATTTTTAGATCTTCAACAACCAACAATGTATTCTTTTTTTATCTAAAGCAACAAAGTTGCTTTAGATGATTTATCTCAAATTCTAAAATCTGAAATCGACATTCTAAAATCAGAAATCTACAATCTCGCAGGTTCCACCCATTTAAAGATATGAGATTCTTTAGGAATCACAATTCTTTCAGAGACTTTCGCCATACGAGCTGGTAATTTCATTAAGTAATCACGAGCTTTCTCAGCTTCATCTGTCAAATTGCTAATTTTGTCAATTTCCCATTTGTTGATTAACTTCTGCATGATGTCAACATAATCGTTTGCTGTATAAACACCAATACGCTGTGCTGAATCTGAAAATTGTTCGAAAGCTGTACTTATTTTTTGTCCAGATTCTCTCAAGAAGTGTGCTGGCATAACGATTTTTTGTTTCATCATGTATTGAAACGCCAACATCATTTCGCTTGGATCTACTTGGAAAATTCTCGTAACAAATTCGCTATATGCATGGTGGTGACGCATTTCATCACCAGCAATCATTTTACACATTTTAGACAACTTGTTATCACCAAATTTCTTAGCCATTTGCGCTACTCTATTGTGCGAAACATAAGTTGCCAATTCCTGAAAACTAGTGTATACAAAGTTTTTGTATGGGTCAGTTCCAGTTCCAATATCAAAACCGTCGTTGATCAAGTGTTGAGTCGTCATTTCGATTTCGCGCATGTTCACACGACCAGACAAATACAAGTATTTATTTAAAAGATCGCCGTGGCGGTTTTCCTCTCCAGTCCATTGTTTAACCCATTTGGCCCAACCGTTTCCTTGGTTTCCTTCAGTTTGATCAATTCCTTCTACATCCATTAACCATGACTCATATGTAGGCAAAGCTTCTTCTGTGATTGTGTCACCAACAAGCGTAACCCAGAAATCGTATGGAAGTTCTTTAGCAATCTCTCGTAATTCTTTTACCTCCTCAAAGAAGTTTTCTCCTTGAGAATTCGGTAAAAAATCAGACGGCTGCCAAATTTTTTCCACTGGAATTAAATACTGTTCAACGAAGCTATCCACGTTTTTTTCCAAAAACTGCATTACTTCTAATCTAATGTTTTTTATAGACATTACTTATTATAGATTTGGGTTTTACATTTTAGCTCGGACTAAAACTTAAACCTGTTTATATTCATTTATTCCTTCTTTAACTGCTTTTTCAGTAATCTCCATCAGCTCTTCAAATTTGTAATCTTTGACAGCCAAAGCTGGATGAGCTGTAAATTTCAGGTGATTTCCTAAACCAACAGGAAAAAAACCAAATTTTACCATTTTCCAAGAATTATTGATACTCACGGGCACAACGTATGCAGATGGCGCATATTTGCATAAAATCTTTAAACCGCTTTGCGCAAATTCTTTTGGTACTCCCGTTTTACTTCTTGTTCCTTCTGGAAAGATCACGGCAGATCTTGTGTTTTTTTCGATATATTCAGACAAGCCTTTAATAACTGGTATTGCTTGTTTAGGGTCTTTACGGTCAATAAGTACCGATCCTCCGTATTTCAAATTATAAGAAACACTCGGAATTCCGCTACCTAACTCCTTCTTACTTACAAATTTACAATGAAAACGTCTAAAGTACCAAATCATTGCCACGATATCATACATACTTTGGTGATTTGCCACAAATATAATCGGCACGCCCTTCGGAATTGTATCTCTGTTTTCGATCGTATATCTCGTTCCCACAAGATTTGTACATCTTAAAAGGAAAAAGTTTAAATAATCAACACTTTTTTTGTGAGCCTGGTACCCAAAAACATTTAAACAAATCCACTGAATTGGGTGAAAAACAACCAAACATAAACCAAATAATAAATAGTAAATTACCGATATAGGATAAGATATAATTTTTTCCATGCTTCAAAAATTAATGCGCAAAAGTAGTAAATATATTTTTAGACTTATTAAAATTGAAAACAATAACTGTTTTTCTGGTTTAATTGTACCTTTGCACTAGAATTTGCAAATTTTTTCTGAATTAAATGAACTTTACTTACCCTAAAAACGAGCGTTTAAAGAGCAAAACCACGATTGGATTACTATTTTCTGAAGGAAAATCGGTGTCTAAATATCCTCTTCGTTTGGTTTATCGTCAAGCGGAAGAAAATTCAGAAGAAGAAACCAAGATTGGCGTTTCAGTTTCAAAGAAATACTTCAAGAAAGCCGTTGATCGAAATTACTTCAAAAGAGTTTTGAGAGAAACCTATCGATTAAACAAAAATCTGCTTTTAGATAATCTAGATCAGCAGTATTCGATTATGCTTTTTTATCAAACCAAAGACCGTTTATCTTATGACGAAATCAATACTAAAATGATTCAGTTGTTTGAGAAATTTACAACCCAAATCAATAAAACTGAAGATTCTGAACCAAAAACAGAAGCGTAAATTTCAAAACGTAAGATTATTAATCAAGTTAGGCAAAAAAATCGTAGTTTTAGCTCTAAATTGAAATTTTATGCGACATATTTTCCTTTTATCATTCTTATTTTTAATTCTTTCTGGATGTAGTAAAGCTGGAAGTGCCAATGAAGAAGCAATTTCTATACAGGCAGTAAAACTTCCTGCAAAAGCAGAAGCTGGCTCTGATTATAAAGATGCTGATCCTATAGCAGCACCAGCTTCAAAAGTCAAACAAGAAATTGAACAAAAGATTATAAAAGAAGCCACTTTACGTTTTGAAACCGATAATTTGGAAAATACTTTCAATCAAATTCAAAAAGCGGTTACAAATAGTAAAGCAAGAATCATTAACGATTCTGAGGGAAAAGATTATGGAACCATTTCTAGAAATCTAACAGTAAAAGTTCCGAGCCAAAATTTTGACCGTTTTATAAGTGACGTCTCTAAAGGTGTATCTTACTTTGAAGTTAAAAATATTTCAGCCGAAGATGTAACAGAACAATACATCGATCTGACTTCTAGATTAAAAACAAAGAAAAAACTCGAAGAACGTTATCTTGAAATTTTAAAGAAAGCCAATAAAGTCAGTGAGATTTTAGAAATTGAAGAACAAATCTCGACAATTCGCGAAGAAATCGAATCGAAAGAAGGTCAATTGAAATATTTAGAAAGCCGCGTTTCTGAAAGTACAATTACTATTGAATTTTATAAAACTGTAGCAGAAAAAGAAGGTGTCAAAATATCATATGGTTCAAAACTGTGGACTGCTGTTAAATCAGGATTTTACAGTTTATCCGACTTTTTGATTTCCTTAATCAGCGTTTGGCCGTTTGTTATTATATTTATTGTATTAGCCTATTTTATTAGAAAAAGATTAAAAAGAAGAAAAAAAGAATAATCATGTATCCGTATTTCAAGAAGAAATTTATTATACCAGTCGCTGCGGCGGGAATGTTGTTTGTTGGAACCAGTTTTAAAGAAGACTTTTTTGAAATTGCCAAGCAGATCGAGATTTTTACAACTTTGTTTAAAGCTGTAAACACCAATTATGTTGACGAAACCAATCCGGGAGATTTGATGGATAAAGCAATCAAAAGCATGTTGGGAAGTTTGGATCCGTACACGGTTTACTTCAATGAACAAGATGTTGTTAATTTCAAAATCAATAATACTGGAGAATATACTGGAATCGGCGCTTTGATTTCAAGAAAAAAAGATCGTCTGATTGTTCGCGAACCTTATAAAAATTACCCTGCAGATAAAGCCGGACTTAAAGCGGGAGACGAAATCATTCAAATTGGAGATGTTTTAATCGCCGATTTTAAAGACGACGCTTCGCAATTATTGAAAGGAACAAAAAACACCAAAATCAATATCAAATATCTTCGCCAAGGAAAACCGAATACTACTGTTTTGGTTTTGGATGAAGTAGATATTAAATCAGTTCCTTTTTATGGAAAAATTGATGATAAAACCGGTTATATCGTTTTGGCGCATTTTAGCAGAAAAGCTTCCGCTGAAGTAAAAGAAGCTCTTGAAAAACTAAAAGCAGACGGAGCAACGCAAATTGTTTTGGATTTACGCGGAAATCCTGGAGGTTTATTAAACGAAGCTATTGATATCTGTAATTTATTTGTTCCGAAGAATGAAGTTATTGTGACGACTAAATCACGAATTGAAAAACACAATAACACTTATAAAACGCTGAAAGAACCAATTGATACTGAAATTCCGTTAGCAATTTTAGTAAACGGAAGAAGTGCTTCGGCTTCTGAAATCGTTTCTGGTGCTTTACAAGATTTAGATCGTGCCGTAGTTTTAGGAAGCAGAAGTTTCGGAAAAGGTTTGGTGCAGCGTTCTGTTGATCTTACTTACGGAACACAATTGAAAGTAACCATTTCAAGATATTACACGCCTTCTGGCCGTTGCATTCAAGCTTTGGATTATGCACATAAAGACAAAAACGGTGTAGCGCAAAAAACAGATGCTAAAAATTTCAATGCCTTTAAAACCAGAAAAGGAAGAACGGTTTATGATGGCGGAGGAGTTTTACCAGATATCGAATTGGAAGAAACCAAAACTAGCGCAATAGCAACCGCTTTGACTAAAAACGATGGTGTTTTTGATTATGCTACGACTTATTATTACAAAAATCCAAATTTGGGTGATAAGATTCCAACTATTTCAGATGCAGATTATGCGGCTTTCAAACAATATTTAAAAACCAACAAAATCACTTTTGATACAGAAACAGAAGTGGCTTTGAAAAATACTTTAGCTGCAGCTAAAAAAGAAAAAATAGACGAGACCATTACTGCCGAATATCAGCAATTGTTGAATGCTTTAGAAAAAAGCGAAACGACTTTACTGGATAAAAACCAAAAAGAAATCAAAAACATGATTTTAGAAGAATTGATTAAAAGATATCAATATCAAGAAGGTTTGTATCAGTATTATCTAAAAAACAATTCGGAAATTAAAAGAGCAGTTAGCGTATTAAATAATCAAACAGAATATAAAACGATTTTAAAAATGTAGTGAATGAAAATAACTCTAGCCTTGATTGTTTTTTCATATTATACCGTCAACGCACAGCAGAGACCTGTTGAAACTCTTTATTTTGAGTTTGACAGGTATGATTTGACCGAAAAGCAAATCAGCGTTGTATCTAACTTTGTGAAAAATATAGACACTGCTAAAGTAGAGTCTATACAGATTTATGGCTATTGTGATGATCGCGGAAACGATGAGTATAACTTTAGATTGTCTAATAATCGGGCTAATACAATTCAGGATCTATTGATCAAAAAAGGATTCAAGCAAAGTAAAATTGTTATTCTGGAAGGAAAAGGGCGTGTTGTCGTAAAAGCAGATACGGTAGAGAATCTGTACGAAACACGTCTCCGAAATCGGCGGGTTGACTTAATTGTTGTGAAAAAGAATAGTTTCGGAAAAGGAATCCATACTTCTTTCAAAGACGATTTAAAGGTTGGTGATAAAATTTGTCTCGAATCTATTTTATTTGATATCGGAAGCGCCAAACTAACTCCCATTTCTAAAAAAGAACTTGATAAAGTTGCTGTAACACTACAAAATCACAGGAGTTTAAAGTTTGAAATACGCGGGCATGTCTGTTGCACACCCGAAATCTACACCGACGGAATTGACCGGGCAACAAGAGAAAGAAGGCTTTCTTGGAATCGCGCCAAAACTGTTTTTCATTATTTAATGTCCAGAAAAATATCAAAAAGCCGCATGACCTATATGGGCTGCGGCAATAAATATCCTTTAGGCCGAGGCGATAATTACGATCGGCGGGTGGAGTTTGTGATTACTAAAATCTAATTTAAGATGCTAAGGTTCTGAGTTGCTAAGATTCTAAGATTTTTTTCAAAGATCTTGCAGATCTCCTCACTTTTTGATTACTCTCTTATCATTTCTATGTGCTCAATATCATCTTCTAAATACATTTCGCTGGTTTGGACAAAACCGTGGCTTTCGTAGAATTTCTTCAAGTACAATTGCGCGCCGATGGTTATTTTATCTTTTGCAAAATTGGATTTAATTTCAGCAATTGCTTCACGCATTAATTCATGTCCCCATTTTCTATCGCGATAATTTTGATCTACAGTCACTCTTCCGATAGAAGCGTTATCAAAACTAATTCCTGCATCAAATAAACGAGAATAAGCTACGATTTTGCCTTCAAACTCTCCGATTAAGTGCAATGCTTTCTTGTCTTTGCCATCAAGGTCTAAATAAACGCAATTTTGCTCCACTACAAAGATTTCACTTCGCAATCTAAGCAAATCATATAATTCATGAGCAGTTAATGCCTCAAAAGGCTTTATTTTCCATTTTAATTCCATTCTTTCTTTAAGTTTTGCCACAAAGGCACAAAGATGCTAAGTTATATTAATTTTTTAGCTGTGCTAAAGTTTCTTTTAGAAATCGCAAAGACACAAAGTTATATCCAATAGAAATAAAACTTCGTGCCTTTGTCTCTTTGCATCTTTGTCACTTAGAAAAAACTACTTTTTCTTCATTACAATTTCCATGCTTTTATATTCAGATCCGTTTTTCATATCGAACATTTCCATTTTTCTCGTTTTCGGATCAACGATTGTATAGACTTCTCTATATGGAGATTTCTCTCCGTTGACTGGGTTTACCATTTCGCCTTTAAATTCCATACTTTTTGCGGCTTCATTGTATTTTCCCATGGCAACCATCATTCCGGTTCCCATATTATCGATAAAAGTTGTGGTGTATTCTTGGCTGGCATTATTGTAGGCTAAAGTACTTTTACCTTCAAAAGGCTGCCCCATCATCGTTCCTTTATAAACAGCTTCTTGATAACGTCCGCCCAAAACCATTTTGATTTCGGCAGTGGTGGTTGACTTTTCTGCTTTGCCGTTTGGTTCTGTCCAGAATGTCATATCGCAATTCCAGGTTCCGACTTCATCGGCCATCATTTTATGAGGATTACCAGGCGTTGCATATTCTTGCCAAGCTTTCATTTGCGCCGCAGAATCGATTGGTTCTTCTATAAGCGGTTCTTCAGTTTTAACAGCAAGAGAGTCTTTCGCGGTAGCGGGTTCTTCTTTTACTTCTTTCTTACACGAAACAAAACACAAGGTTATTATTGCCAAGGTTGTGGTTAATTTTTTCATAACTATTTGTTTTAATGTTTGTTATGAATAAAATTACAACTTTTTTTGTTTCAAGTTTTATGTTTTATGTTTCAAGTTGATATACTTTGTCTATTTAACCGCAAAGTTCGCAAAGGGTTTACGCAAAGAACGCTGAGTATATTTTTGACAAGGCAAAGTTCTCAGAGAAATGCACATACTTACTGTGTAGCTTTATTAACTTGAAACATCAAACCTGAAACTCACAAACTTGAAACCTGAAACAAAAACCCACTATCGTTTGTCGATTCTTACTGTTTTTATGATGGCTTCAAGATCTAGCATTAGGTCGCGTTCTTGATGTGATGGCGAATATGAAAATCCTTCGATTACTAAAACACGATTAAAAGTTGGGTCTAATATTGCGTAGTTAATAAATGGTCCGGTCATGAAATCATTTTTCAGTTCCCAAGTACCTTTTGTTTCGAAAGCTTCTTTATTGTCTAATGATACATTTGAGAAATATGGCGCGTAAGCTTCACTCGTAATCATTTGCGTATTGGGTTCACGGCCTTTAATATATTTACCAATCGAATCGCGCATCTTGACGATTGCATTTACAACGTCTTTTTTCTTTTTGAAATTTCTAAGCGGGATTTGGTAAATCAATAAACTGGTATTTCCACTTATGATTTCCTTTTTTAGCCAAATGAATTTCTTTTTGTGCAACATGTATTCATATCCTGTTGGAATCTGAATGTTGATATGAAATTTGTTTTTTATGATAGCTTTATTGAGCAATGAAGCGCTATTGTCTTCTTGAATTTTTTGAATTTCTGCATCGTGAATAATTTTTATTATTTGTGGCGAATTCAATTCAATACTACAAATAATATCGTCTACCGATTTTCCGTAAATGCGAAAAGTATTGTGTGGAAGAGTTTTGCTTCGAATGATTTCGAATTTTTCTGCAGCCGTTTTTTTAACCACGATAATGCTTCGGCTATCTGTAACAAAGCCTTCAAGCAATCTTGCAGGATATTGGTTAATGGTAAAAAGCGGTTCTTCTTGAGTAAGTCCAAGAACCGGCGAGGCAAATTTATTTCTGATGCTATCGCCTACTTCACCATACCACAACTGATCGTCAATAATGACTGAAATGGTATTGGTTTTTCCAGAAACTGTTTCTTGTTTTTCGCTTTTAAAACAAGAAGTCAGGAAAAATGGAACTAATAGCAATAAAAAATGGGTTTTATTCATTTTTTTAATTTATGAAATAAAACCCAAATTTAATAAGATTTTTCTATTATCCGTTTATTTTAAGTTTCATTCCCGGTTTAATATCTTCATCTTTAATACCATTCCATTTTTTAATATCTGAAATTGTTACTCCAGGATATTTTTTAGAAATGCTGTATAAAGAATCTCCTTTTTTAACGTAATAATCTTCACTAACGTTTTTAGAAGGTGCTTTTTTCTTGAATGTATCAACCGAGTTTGATGCAATTGCTGTTGAAGCAGGCTCTTCTATAACTACTGCTGCTTTAGAAATAATAAGTGTTTTTCCTAAACCAATGTTATTTGAAGTTAAATTGTTAAGTTCTTTTAACTCCGCAATAGTCGTACCGAACTTCTTAGCAATGCTACCTAAATTGTCTCCAGCTACCACAACATAGTCCATATCAACAGCTGTTGACTTTTCTTTTTCTTCAGCAGAAGCGATTGCTTCTTCTTTTTTCTCTACAACTGCATTTGCTTTTACAGCTGAAGGCTCCTCAGATTTAATCTTTAAGCTTCGGCCAATTGCAACAGCATTTGTTTTTAAGTTATTCCATTTTTTAAGTTCGCTAATGCTAACATTATACTTAGAAGCGATTGCACCTAAGTTGTCTCCTTTTCTAACTTTATAAAATTCAAAATCGCTATTGTCAATCTCAGATGGTTTAACAATCGATTTTACTGCCGGTTTTGCTTTTGGAGCATATTTTACAGCTAACCTTGAATTAGTAAACTTCATTTCAGAATCATGCTTTACATAAGCATAAATCTGATCTTCATTTGATACAAAAGTCGCTACTTTATCTTTTGGAAGACGGATAAAATGCTGTTCTTCTTGATAAAATGGAACAACTCCTCTTTTGTATGATGGATTTAAAAGTTGAATTTGTGATTGAGGCATGTCTAATAAATCAGCGATCTGTTTGAAAGACATTTGATTTTTTACACAAACTGTATCTGTTTCAAAGTTTTTAACCACAGCTCTTTCCGGATTGATTCCGTGTTCTTTGTGGTATTCAAAAAGATACATAGTTGCTAAGAAAGCAGGAACGTAACCTTGAGTTTCTTTTGGAAGATAATTACGAATGTCCCAGTATTTTGTTTTTCCGCCAGAGCGACGAATTGCTTTAGTAACATTTCCTGGACCTGAGTTGTAAGAAGCTAAAACCAGTTCCCAGTCGCCAAAAATATTGAACATTTTGCTCATGTATTCTGAAGCTGCGGCTGTAGCTTTAAGAGGGTCACTTCTTTCATCGATATAAGAATCGATTTTTAAAGCGTATTGTTTTCCGGTTCCGTACATAAATTGCCAAAGTCCCGTAGCGCCCATTTTAGAAACTGCTTTAGGATTTAAAGCAGATTCTACAACGGCTAAATATTTTATTTCCAAAGGAACGTTTTGTTTGGCAAAAGCATCCTCAAACATTGGGAAATAATATTCTGATAAAGCCATTAATCGAGAAAACGATTTTTTACGGTTCTTAAGAAATGACTTTATTATATTTTCTAAACCTTGATTGTATTCTATCTCAAAAGGTGATTTCTGATTCATCGCCGCCAAACGCTGTTTTAGCAATTCGGTTGGGAGTTCTTCATCGACAGTTACATCCTTATTGATGGTTTGTATGTCTTTTGTTAAATCGTCGTAGATGTCGAGACTTACTAATTCATTCATCCAAAGACTATCTACTTTTGAAGCCAATTGGTCTCTTTTGAATGTACTTTTAATAGAATCTAAATACGACAACTTAATGTCTTGCTTAATCTCTTTTGAAAATTCTGCAGATTCCTGCGCGAACATCGACATAGAGAACAAAGCTGTCACCACTAAGGATATTTTCTTTACAATCATATAACATTATTTTAAAATTCTGTAATTCAAACAATTACAAGAGTTGTATTTTTGCAAATCTAAGCTCTTTATTGAAGAAAAGTGTTTAAAAAAATGTTAATTGTGATATTTTAGTCTAAAATCGCAGCGATTCCAGGTAAAATTCTTCCTTCTAACATTTCAAGCATTGCTCCACCACCAGTAGAAACGTAGCTCATTTTGTCTTCAAATCCGAACTGTTTTACTGCTGCAACAGAATCTCCACCACCAACTAAAGAAAATGCTCCATTTTCTGTAGCTTCTGCGATATAATCTCCTAATGCAATTGTTCCTTTAGAGAAAGTTTCCATTTCGAAAACTCCTAATGGACCATTCCAAAGAATCGTTTTAGAACCTAAAATTACTTTTTTGAAGTTCTCTAAAGATTTTGGACCTGCATCTAAACCTTGCCATCCGTCAGGAATTGCAGTTACGTCTACAACCTGAGTATTTGCAGTGTTTGAGAAATCGTCTGCAGCAATAACATCAACAGGAATATGAACCTGAACATTTTTTTCTTTTGCTAATCTTAAGATTTCAAGAGCAAGATCTAATTTGTCATCTTCGCAGATAGACTCACCGATTTTTCCTCCTTGAGCTTTAATGAAAGTAAAAGTCATACCTCCTCCAATAATCATGTGATCTACTTTATCTAAGATATTTTCGATAACGGTGATTTTAGAAGAAACTTTAGAACCTCCAAGAACAGCAGTTACAGGTTTTTCACTGTTTTTAAGAACTTTATTTAAACTGTCAATTTCTTTTGCCAATAATGTTCCAAAAGTTTTATCGTTTGGAAAAAATTGAGCAATAATTGTAGTCGATGCGTGTGCTCTGTGAGCTGTACCAAATGCATCGTTTACATAGATATCTCCAAGAGAAGCTAATTCTTTAGCGAAAGCTACATCTCCTGCTTCTTCTTCAGCGTGGAAACGTAAATTTTCTAATAAAAGAACTTCGCCTGGTTTTAAATCTTTTGCTGCTGTTTGAGCTGGTTCTCCAACACAGTTTTCAGCAAATTTTACTTGAACTCCTAAAATATCAGAAGCTGTTTTTAAGATATGTTTTAGAGAATATTTCTCTTCTGCTCCTTTTGGTCTTCCTAAATGCGACATTAAAATCACACTTCCGCCTTGAGCTAAAATAGCATCAATAGTTGGCTTAGCTGCTTCAATACGTGTTGTATCAGTTACATTAAAATTCTCATCCAATGGCACGTTGAAGTCAACACGGATTATTGCTTTTTTATTTTTAAAATCGAAATCGTTTAAAGTTTTCATCTGCTTGTTTTTTAATTTTTTGAAAGAATAACAAATATAGAACTTTTACAGTACTCTAAATTTCAAAAAAGCAAAAATAATCCATTAATAAAAACGAAAACGTTGTAAATTATGAAAACAAACAAAATAATTCTTAAAGATGATAAAAATTACTTGTTTAATCGTGAACTGGACTTTGTGTACAAGGACAGTTACTGATTGAGGCCAAGAAGTCAAATCCGATTGTGATTGAATGTGTTCCTGAGTTATAAGATCCAAGACCATTAAACATTAACTGGTAAGAGTATGCAAAATAGAATTTAGATTTCATAAAACCAGCCATAGGTCCCATTGCCAAAGGTTTTGGGAATTGGTCATTTAAGAAACGGTAAGAAACTCCAATCCAATAGTAATCTTCGTAACGATTGTAACGTCTGTACTTGAAGTTAAAATCGGTTGTAGAACGATTATCATTAGCAAAGTATTGTAAGAAAACCGATGGTTCGTATTCTATACGTCTGTTTTCTGCATCTTTAAAAGTGAATCCAGTATATACTTGAAAGTTAGATAAAAGATCTGGTTCATTTACTCGTTCAAGGCTAATATTCTTTTTCAATACGTTATTGGCATTGAAACTCAAATAGAATCCTCTGTTACGGTACAATGCACTAATATCAAAGTTATTATTACCACTATAGCGATTGTCAGTAGGCTGTTGCCCTCCAACTGGCGGGTTTCCATTGTTACCATCATTAAAATTTCCAGTCTCAATACGGAAACTATTGAAGTTGTAAGAGATACCGAAAGATAAATACTGCTCTGTACGATAATCTAAGATCAAGTGGTGCGCAAATGAAACTTTGGCACCAGTTTGTCTTGTATTACCATTACTATCATTATACAATGATATACCAACTCCAGAACGATCTAAAACACGAAAATCTGCGTACAATGATTGGTTATCTGGTGCGTCTTTAATTCCGACCCACTGCGTTAAACCATTGGCTCTAATACGGAGATTATCTCCAATACCAGCATAAGCAGGAGAAAGAATAAAAGGGTTATCAGCCAGATACTGGGTAAACACCGGTAGGTTTAACTCTTGGCTGTAACTTGTTGTTACAGCCATGAGTACTAAGGATAAAATAAACTTTTTCATTGTATTAATATTTTTAGATAACATCATTGGGGCTATAATTTTGTTATCTGTATAAAGTGAAATGTCCAACAAATTCTCTTGGATCTTTCGGATCATTTAGTTTAAGAACATACCAGTAATCACCTGTTGGCAATTCACTTCCGTGGTATCTACCATCCCATTTTCCACCTACTCGATATTTGGCAACTACTCTACCATATCTATCATAAATATCAAAAGTAAGCTCTTTGTATGCTAATGCTCCACAATCAGGACCAATTGTTGTACCTGTACTTCCGTTTGGAGTAAAGTAGTTTGGCATACAGAAGTCATAGAATGTACCATGAACTGTTATTGTAGCCTCACAACCATTTTTATCTCTTACGATAACCACATAATCACCTGTTTTGTAGATTCTATAGCTATTAGATGATGTAAATGGTTCACCATTGAAACTGTACTCGTAAGGAGCAATTCCGCCAGAAGCTTGAACAAGAATTGTATTAATGTCTTTGCTTTGGTTTGTAATATCAATTAAAGCAACAGGATCAACCGGAGCAACAGTAAAGATTGCAGTTGGCACCTCACATCCGTTAGTATGTCTTGCAACGATGAAGTGATCACCAGCAGGAACATTTGTGAAAATGTTACTTGGCTGGAATGTTCCATTATTGTCTAGAGAGTAATCTACCTCCGCAGGGTTTGTGTTAGAAGCATCAATTGTTACTACTACCATATTAGCCTGTGCATTGTTAACACAATCGTATGTTACTTCTGCAGTTGGGTTAAGAATTACCGCATCTGGCATATTCATTGCGAAATCTACCGGACAGTTGTTTGCATCTTTCACATAAACTGTATGTGCTCCACCTTTAAGGTTTGTAAAGTCAAACACTGTTTGTGTTGCTGTACCTAGAGTAAATGGTCCGTTTGGAACATCTAAGCTTACGCTGTAAGGTAAAGTACCACCTTTAATTTCGATACTAAATGCACCATCTTTATCTCCGTCACAAACTTCTGGAATCATTGAGTTTGGAACTTCAGTAACGATTACAGGGTTTGGTTGTGAGATTGTGAAATCGTACAATACAAAACATCCGTTTTCGTCTTGAGCTATAGCTTGGTAATCACCAGGCGCTAATTTCTCAAATAATACTTTAGTATCAAACTGGTTCAGATTTGGAGAAATCGCATATTTAATGATTCCTGTTCCACCTGAAGCAATTATCTCAAGTTTACCATTGTTCTCACCGAAACAAGTAACATCTGTTGGTTTAAATTGAGCTTGTAAAGCTAGATTTGGTTCTTTAATTTCAACCAATTCTGATATGTCATCACAATCTACACTATTAACTGCTACTCTATATGTTCCGATTGGAAGATCAGCAAATATTCCATTGTCTTGAGCAGGACGAACAGGTCCTCCAGCTCCGTTTAACAATGTGTAAGAGTAATGACCTAAACCACCTACTGCTACTGCAGTAATTACTCCTGTCGATTCTCCAGTACATTTTACAACTGCACTTGAAATATCAAGTGTAACGTCTAATGGAGTTAAAGCATTAATTTTAACTGAATTCGAGATAACACTTCTACAGTTGTTAGCGTCAAAAACAAAATACTTATAAGAACCTACTGGTACTTCAAATGAAATTGAAGATGCGAAAGGTGCTGATTTATTAATTCCATCTGCGCTATAAGTATATGGTGGCGTTCCGCCTTCAGCACTTAATGTAAGCTCTGTTCTAGTCTGACAAGTTTGTGCTCTAGACTCTACTAAAGTAGCTAACACAATTGTTGGATCTTTAATTTCAACTTCATTAGTTGTAAACTCACAAGAGAATCCATCAGTAATTGTTACACTATATCTTCCTGCACCTAATCCAGAGAAAACTCGAGATGTGAATGGTCCTGATGAAATTACAGGATTTTCAGAAAGAATATTTAAAGTATACATATAGTTGCTTCCTTGACCACCTGTTGGAGGAGTAACAGTAACTATACCTGATTTATCTCCAAAACATGGTAAAATCGAAACATTTGCACTTGCTGTAGCATTAATAGGCAATGGCACTATTAAAGTCTGACCTGTAGATGTCTCACAACCTTTAGCGTCTTTAACATTTACTACATAAACACCTTCTGTTAAACCTGTAAAGTTTGTCTTACCTGAGTAAAGTTCTACAACAACTCCATCTTTTACTAATTCATATTGGTAAGATGTATTCCAACCTCCTGTTGCACTAACAGAGATTTCACCGTCATTATTACCAGCAACACATGTGATATCAACTTTCGTTGATGTTGCAACTAATGCTTCGTTTGGCTGACTGATAGTAAATAGTGTTTCTACTGGACAAGTAGGAGGACCAACTAAAGTAGCCACTACTTTGTATGTACCAGCTCCTAAATTAGAAATTCTTTCTGGACCTGCATTTAATGATTGGCTTGAAGCTACTACTGCTGTACTTGGCAACGGACCAGTAACTACATAGTCAAATATACCTGCATCGTCGGTAGGATCTGTTTCATTGTCAACAAAAGTTAAATCAACGCTATCAGTACCACCGAAACAAATGTCTCCTTTTACTGGTACTGCCTTAATACTGAATGTATTTGGATCATACACACGGTGAACTTTTTGTAATAAACAGCCAGTATCTTTATTAAGAACTGTTATGATATATTCACCTATTCCTAAATCTGTAAATACTCCATTTGTATTTGGCGGATTACCTGGTACCGTTGCACCATTATAAGCAATTGAGTATTCTAAGTTTGTTGGTGTACCACCTGTTGTAACTACTGATACTGTAATGTTTTCTTTAGTAGCACAAGTGATTGCATCATCAACTCTTACTTTTACTTCATCTAAACGGATGAATGGGTAAATCTCTACTGATGAGTATGTTCCAACACATCCGTTAGGGTCATAAACATTTATTATGAAAGTTCCACCTGTATAATCTGTTTGAGTATATACATTGCTTGGTCCTTTGACAAGGCTTACACCATTTTTAATAAACTCATATTTATAATTAGCAAAATCTTCAGAACCTCCAGTAACACCAGTTACTGTAATTGTTGCATAATTACTAGTGTTATTGCTAGTACATAAGTACTGAACAACATCTGGTCTAGGAACAACAATTGCTTCAGGTCCTCCTACAGTTACAAGTTTAGAAGCAGGACAACCTCTTCCTGAGAACACTTCAACAAGATAGTCTCCAGCTGCTAATCCTTCAAACACTCCGCTTTCTTGAAGTGGACCACCATTGATACTATATCTGTATACAGGGTTATCATTTACTCCTGGAGTAATGCTTGCTGTAATTTTACCATCAGTGTAACTAAAACAAGTAACCGGAGTAGTAACTGCATCAAAACCATCAATTTTAGTTGGTGGAATTATTTTAACTTCAGTTGAAACTGGACAATTAGTAACTGTATCAATCACATCAATTGTGTGAGTACCAGAATTTAAGAACTCAAATATAGCTGGAGTAGTTGTTACTTGAGCTCCACCATCAATTGAATAACTGTAATTTCCTGAACCACCAGTTGCTGTAACGCTAATTCTTCCGTCACCTTCAGCACATGTTGTGTAATCTAAAATTTTAGGATCCAATTCTAAAGGCTGTAAAATGGTAACCAATGCTGGGAACTCAGTCTCACAACCAAATTTATCGCGTACTGTGATATCGTATGCTTTTGCAACGTTCACTGTAAATGATTTAGAGATTTGGAATCCTCCACCAATACTGTATGTAAATGGACCTACTCCAGTTGCAGCAGAATCGTCTACTACAATTTCATAATTTCCATTATTATCAGCACAATGAGATGTAACGTTTGCAGTAAAGTTACCTGGCAATGGATCAGTTATAATGCTTACTGGGATCGGTTGAGAGATACATCCATTTTTGTCTTTTGCATATACATCCCATGCAGTAGCAGTAGCTGGATTTAATTCTCTTGTAGCCTCTGGTTCAAATGCTCCATAAGGTGTACCTGCTGGAACAAAAGAATAGGTATAATCACCAGCTCCTCCGTGACCTAGAACTGTAACTACAGCACCAGTTCTACAATTAGCATTAACGTTACCTTCTTCTGTAACTGTTACATCGATAGGATCTTTAACTTCTACGTTGAAAGTTGTTGGGCAGTTTGTTATATCATCAACAACACTAATCTCATAAACTCCTATTGCTAAGTTAGCTAAAGTAACCTCTGTATCAGAAGTTGTAACTGGCCCAGCGAAAGCAGCACCATCTTTAGTTACTGAATAAGTATAAGTTCCTTTGAAATCAGACATTGTAAAGACTACTTTTCCGTCGTTATTACCGATACAAGATTTCGCGAAAGCGTCACCTGTAGCTTGAATTTTAACAACATCTTTTATAGTCAATATATCAGTGAAAGTACAACCATTGCTGTCTTTTACTTCAAATTTGTATTCACCGAAAGGTAATCCTGTAAACACCGCTGGAACTGCGCTTCCTGCTGTTGTTACTGTAGCATAAAGCGTTGTTGGAGCTCCGTTGAATTCTATAATATTAAATTCTAATGCACCTACACCGTTTGTAGCAGTTACTGTAACATTACTACTCAATGCTTGACAAGTAATTGCAGTTGCAGAGAATGCTAAAGCTGTCGGTTTGTTTAATGGAACAATCGGAACTGTTACTGGAGCTGTTTCACATCCATTCTCATCTTTAACAGTATATGTAACTGATAAAACTGAACCATCGTTAGGTACTGAAATACGATCTAGAGAATCATATCCTTGTCCATTAAAGTTATATTGGTAAGTTCCTTTACCACCTTTACCTACAACTACTATTTCAGTAGATGTACTACAGCTTGTGTTTCTTGTAATTGAATACTCCTCTTCTAATAAAGGCGGCTCAACAATTGTAATATCTACTTCAGCAGTACAACCTTTAGCATCTGTTGCCACAACTTTGTAATCACCTTGAGGTAAACCAGTATAAATACCAGTTGTATCTCCTGAGTTGTTTGCACCAGGACCTGTACTTGTAAGTACAAATGTATATGGAGCAGCACCACCAGATGGAACAACAGTTAAACTTCCGTTACTTTCTGTAAAACATATTACATCAGTTTGAGATGGCGTAAGAATAATTGTTCCTGGTATACTAACTGTTACAGGAGCTGTTGTAAATGTACATGGTAAGTTACTGTCTGAGATTTCAAAAGTGTAATCTCCATCAACAGTTACGAATTCTGTAAAGTCACCTGTAGCTGGTTTTGGAAGACCCACTGCAGCGCCGTTTAAGTACATTTGGTAAGTGTAGTCTTTTTTACCACCCTTAATTTCAACAACAATTTTTGCCGCTTCATTACCTACTTCACAGTAAAGATCTTTCTCTACTGTTGCAGCAGCTGTTAAGCGCTCTTCTATAATATAAATTTGTTCATCTGTACATCCATTATCATCTGTTAAGACGATTTTGTATGAACCTGCTTTTGTAAATGTTGCAGGACTACTTGTAGCTACTCCATCAACTGTAAATGATTTTACGTTGTTGTATGTTGTAGCAAGAACATCAAGATCTACTGTTAAATCTGTACCAACATAACATTGCTGTGCTGGCATATTAAGCACTGGCGCTGCATCGTAAATAATAGTTACGTTTTCTGGTCCAGCGATACATCCGTTTGCATCTTTAACATAAACATCCCAAGATAAGTTAGTTAAACCTGTACTAACTGTTGCTGGTTCACTGATAGCATATGGGAATGTTGTAGGCGCAATAGCAGTACCTCCTGGCACAACCGCGTAAGTGTATGGAGATGTACCTCCAACAACACTTGTAACCGTAATTTGAGAATCAGTATTTGTACAATAAACTTTTGTACCTGACGCTGCAATTACTATTGGCGCTGGCATTGTAATGATAACATCAGCAGATTCTGAACAATTTGTTGTGTTATCTGTTACTGTTACCGTATAAGTTCCTTCAACAAGACCTCCAACAGTAACAATATTACCTGCTGTTGTTGGTGGATTGAAAGGTAACGCTGCCGGAGTACTTGTAACTGCAACTGTGTAACCAGTCGCGCTAAAGTCAGAAACTGTGAAAGTTGCTGTTCCGTTATTGTCAATTCCGTTCGCTGAATTACAACTTACATTTGTTGATGATGTACGTATAATATCAATTGGAGCAATTGGATCTAATTTATAAGGTCTCTCGATTGAACATCCTTTAGAATCAGTAACTCTAAAGATGTAATTAACGCCTGGTTGTATATTATTAAATACAGCTACAGTTCCGTTATCAATACTTGTAGGAGAAACCATTTCGTATTTGGTAATTGGTGTATTACCACCATCAACCGTTAAAGTGATTGTCGCAACATTTAATGGACAAGTTGGAGCCGTCGTTAAAGCGAAATCAATATCATTTAATTTCACGAAAGGATCAACCGTAGCTGTACCATTAGTTTTACAACCATTTTTATCTATTACATAATAGTTGAATGTTCTTGGAGTTGTACTATTATCATCACTTACTAACAATACATTGTTATCGTAATACTCAGTACCTCCATCAAAATTATATTTGTATCCTGGAGTACCTCCTGAAGCATTTACTGTTATAACAGCTGCTCCTGGTGTTGCGCTGCCAGTTGCACAAGCATATTGAGTTACTGGAGCCGTAGCTGATAAATCAAGGTTTGGTTCACCAACTGTATAAGGTAAAGCTAGAGAACATTTTCTTCCAGAAGTCACCGTAATTGTATAGTTACCTGCTGGAAGGTTAGAGAATACATTCCCTACTTGTGTACCTGCTACTGGCGTAATAGCATAAGTATAAACTGTATCATTATTACCTGGAAGTAAGTTAACTTTAATACTTCCTGTAGCATCACCTTTACAAGCTACGTTCACAACTTCAGCATCAAAAGTAACAGCAGTTCCTCTTGGTAATGTAATTTGAGCTGATGTACTACACGCAACATTCAAATTATCACTATTCGTATTATCCGTCATGGTTACCGTATAAGTACCATCTGGTAAACCGCTAATTGTATTTCCAGCGATTACAACGCTTGCATATGTAGGCGAAATAGTATATGTAAAATTACCTGAACCTCCTGATGGCGTTAAAGTAATTGAACCATTATTAACTCCACAGTCTGGCAATGTACCAAGTTGTGGCACAACTTTGATAGGCGCATCAATTGTAATTGATTTAGAATCAATACAACCATTTGCATCTTTAATGTAAATTGTGTGAGAACCAGAGTGTAATCCTGTTACATCATAAGGTAATCCAGCAATACTTGTATAAGCATTATTACTGTCCACACTAATAGAATAAGCTCCTGTACCTGCTGTCGTTTCAGTAACATGTATTGTAAAGTTATCCTCAGCAGCACATTTGTTAACTACACTTAATGCAATTACTGGACTTGGATCTTTTGCAATAGTTACTTGCAATGGGAATGTACAACCATTCGCATCTCTAACTATAATATTCCAAAGTAAATTTGTTCCTGCAGCTCCTGGATCTAAATCTAGAACATTTCCTGAAGCAAATGTACTTGGTACAGTTGGCGCTACAGCATAAGCATATGTATAAGGTCCTGTTCCTCCTGTTGTTTTTAAAGTAACCTGAGCAGGATTGTCACAATTTGCATTTTTAATAGACTGTACGCTAGAAGTAAGTCCTTGAACTGGTTGAGTTATTTGGAATTTTTGAGAAACATTACATTCTGTTCCATCAAATTCTTTTAGATATAAAGTATAGTTACCTGCTGCAAGTCCCGTTACAGTTCCAGAAGCTGCTGCTCCTGTTAATCCTGTAAGAGCTCCGCTTTTACCAGGAACTAAAACATTTGTCAATTCATCACGAACCTCATATCTGATTTCAGATACTGAAGCTCCGTAGTTTCTAACAGTAAAGTCAATTTTACCTGAACTATTTCCAAAGCAAAGTATATCTTCTTTAACAATTGGATCTAGTGCGATAGATGAAGGAGAATCAGGTGTTGTAACTTCAACAATTGTGAAACATCCACCATTGTCAATTACTTGGAACTGATATGTTGTACCATGATCTAATCCAGTAAATGTATGTGACGTATTTGTCGTTGGACCAAATGCCGTTGCAGGTTGTCCAAAAATTGAATACGTTACTGGGTAAGCGGCAGTCAATACATTGATTGTCGCAGTAGCACCACCAACACAAGTTCCAGAAGAAGCTACACCTGTTGCCTCAATATATGGTCTAGTTTCAATACGTGTTTTTGCACTTTTGAATTCACAACCATTACTATCAACAACTGTTACATAATAATCTCCGTAAGTTAGGATTCCTGGAACCAATGGATCTCCACCAAACGTTACTGTAGTTGCACTAGTTACAACAGGAGGCACTACTTGCGTAAATGCATTGTTATAAATTGTGTATGTAAAAGGAGCTACACCACCAGAAGTAATATCAACTCTAATACTACCTGGTTTGTTATCATTACATTCAATAATAGCTGGAGTAATATCTGCTTCAATTTTAGCAGGGTCAACTAATATAATGTTTTGAGATGTAGAAACACATCCTTTAGCATCCCTAACTTGATAGCTGTAAGTACCCGCTAATAATCCTCCAAATACAGATTTTGTACCGAAACCACCACCATTGAAATTATATTCGAATGGAGCAACTCCTGCAGTAGCTGTTATTTCAACAGAACCATCGTCAAAACCATTACAAGTAGGATCTACTTTGGTTGCTGAAGCAGTAACTGTCGCTGGCGTATTTGTTGTAATAACTTTAGTAAAAGCTTTACAAGGTACACCATTAGAATCTGTAATTTCAAATTCGTATGTATTTCCAACTAATGAAGTTGGGTAATAAGGGAAGCTATTCCCTACAAAAGCAATTGGTGTTCCGCTGTAAGTTCCAGCACCAATTTTAACTCTATATGCGAATGGTGCTTTACCTCCAAATACTTCGATATCAATTCTAGCTTCAGCTGGTGAAGAACAAGTAATATCTTTCTGTGGAGTTGCAACCGCAGTTAATGGATCGTTAACAGTAATTACTGTAGTTGCAGGACAACCATTAGCATCTTTTACTGTAATTGTATATGTACCTGCAGGAACAGTAAATGTATTTGCAGGACTAGGTGTAACGCCTGTGTTAATTGTATATGTGTAAGGAGCAACTCCGCTTGTTGCAGTTGCTTCAATTATAAAATTACTTCCTGACGCTGTACATTGGTTTGTAACTTCTGCAGTTACTGAAGGCAATGGATCTGTAGTAATAGTAACATCTACTTTTTCAGTACAGCCATTAGCATCTTTTACCCAAATATCCCATTGTGTATTAGTTGTTGGGTTTAAATCTGCTGAAGCTAACAGAACATAGTCTGCATCTGTTGGTGCAACGTTATTCTGCATGTAAGCATATTTGTAATCAGGTGTACCACCACTTGCTGTAACTGTAACTTTAGAAGTCGCTGTTCCGCAATTAGCATTTACCTGAGCTACAACAGCAGATAGTTGCACAGTTGGCTGGTTAATAATAACACTTGTACTAATTGTACATAAAGTAGTATCGTCTGTAAACACTACAACATAAGTACCTTGTGTTAAGTTAGACAATACGAATGAAGAAGCGGTTAGGTTTGCTCCTGTTGCTACTCCATTTACTGTATAACTATAAGAAGTGAAATCACTTAAATCATATTTAATACTTCCTGTATTTCCATTGAAGCAATAAACATCATTTTGTTTTGTTGCTATAGCTTTAATAGAAACTAAAGCAGGAATATTTTTAGAAAAATCATCATAACAACCATTTGCATTTGTTACTCTGAAAACATAATCACCAGCTGTAAGACCTGTGAAGATTCCATTTGTTGCTCCTGTATTGTTAATTGTTGGTCCTGAAACAATTGTATAAGTTCCAGATCCTTTTGTTAATGTAATTGTAGCTGTACTAGTTCTGCTAGCAACTGGATCACAATAAATAGGCGTTACATCTACTTTTGCAATCTCTGGCAAAATAAGCGGTACTATAGAAATAGTTCCCTCAGGGCTTAAACAACCATTACTATCTTTTACAGTAAATCTTACTGTTTGTGGTGCTTGATTGTCTTTAACCTCAAATTTATTGCTAGCTTCAAATGAACCACCATTAAAACTATAAGTGTAAGGACCTACTCCTCCACCTGCTGTTACAGTAACATCTTTAGACTCCTTAACATTTGAAGTATTACATGTAAACGGATCTACAGTTGCAGATGCAGTTACCGCTGCATTTTCATTAATCGTAACTGAAGCCGTTGCTGGAGAAACACAACCTAAAGCATCTGTAACCACAATACTATATGTACCTGCACCTAATCCAGAAGGATTATTTACAGTGTAATTTGTAAATGGCGCAGTAGTCAAAGTAATACTATAAGTATAAGGCGCTTTTCCTGAAGTTGGTGTAACTAAGATGCTTCCTGTTTTTGCACCATTACATTTTACATCAACTTTACTTGTATTTATTGTTAAAACTGTAGGTTTTAGAGTAACTGGAATATCTGCTGTATAAGCATAACAAACTGGGTTTGCACTATCATTAACTCTAAATTTATAAGTTCCAGCTGCAGTTGCAGTGTAAGGACTTGTTACAGTTGTGTAAGCTCCTCCATTGAATGAAACAGCATAAGTACGAGTTCCTGTTCCTCCTGCAGAAGTTAGAGTGATAGTTGTATTTGGTGTACAAGTAACATCATCTTCTACTTTTGGAGTAATTGTTAATTGCTCAGGAACTACATAATTGATAAATGCTTCACAACCGAATTTATCTTTTACTGTTAATTTATAAGTTCCAGGTGTTAAATTAAATGTATCAGCAGTTCCGAAATTAGTACCGTCTTTACTAAACGTTGCTGGCAATGCATATGTACCTGTAATTTTTACAGAAATAGGAGTTCCTGGGTAACATTGTGCCGCAATAGGATCCATTACTGGAGCATCCTCTATTGCAATAGATACAGTTTTCTTAGTATAACAGTTATTTACATCCTTAACATAAACATCAATAGTTGTAGTTAATACAGCAGTATCAACTGTTAAAGTTGTTCCGTATGGTGTAGTTGGTATAGTAGAACCACTTGGCGCATAAGCATAGCTATAAGAACCATTTCCTCCTGTTATACCTGTTATTGTTAATGTTGCAATTTTATTATTACAACTAATTTTTGATGCAGTAACTGTAAAGTCGATTGCAGTAGCTGCACCAACTGTTACTTGTTTGCTGTCAGAAACACAACCTGTTGTACGATCTGTAGCAACGAAAGTATATGTTCCAGGTGCTAAATTTGTATAAGTAACTTTGTTACCATTAACATTTGGTGTACCTGTATTAGGTGTGAAAGTATAAGTAAAGTTACCTGTACTGCTTACATCAGAAACAGTAAATGTAGCGCTACCGTTTTTAGAACCCACACATAATTCATCTGTTTTTGCACCTTCAGCTTTAATTTTAACTGCTTGGTCAATAGTTTTTGCTCCAGTTGCAGTACAACCTCTTGCATCTGTTACTTTAAATTCATAACTACCTGGTGTAAGACCAGTAAATGTAGCCGTATTTCCAGTTTGTGCTGTTGGAATAACTGGTCCTGAAGTAACTTCATATGTAAACGGAGCAATACCAGCAATAGCTGTTAATGTAAGACTTGTTGATGTTGTATTACAAGTTACAACTGCCGGTGTAGAAATTGTAATTCCTGTTGGCGGGTTAAATGCCGGAACTTTAATTTCATTTTCAGCTGTACATCCATTAATATCTTTTACATAGAATTTAATAGTTTGTTCAGCATTTGTTAAGGTAATTGTCTTAGTAGTTACCCCATTATAATTTGTACCACCATCAAAGTTGTACGTATATCCTCCTGCTCCTCCTGCACCAACAATTGTAATTACTGTTGTAGAGCTACATGTAGTGTTAGCTGGGAAGCTACCAGAAACCGTAACCTGTGTAGGATTTGTTAATGTAACATCGTAAATAATTGAAAGACATCCTTTACCGTCTTTTACTTGATATGTGTAAGTTTTTGTATTTGTTGCACCAACAAAAGCATCCAAATTAGAATATGTAGCAGATGTACCAAAAGTACCTCCGTTAAAACTATATTCGTATGGTCCACCATTTCCGCCCGCTGGTATAACTGTAAAACTTCCGTTGTTACCATTGTAACATTTAGGGTTTATTGGCGTAGTAGATCCTGTTGGCGTAAGTTTAGCATCTACAGTTACTGCAGTTGTTAATGCCGGACATCCTTTAGAATCTGTTACTCTAAATACATAAGATCCCGTTGCTGATGCTGGGTATACATTAGAAGCTATCGATGCAAAAGGAGCACCATTAAATGATACTTCATAAGTATAACCTGGTGTTCCGTTTTGAGCAGTAATTGTAATCTGCGCGTTTGGCGAATTTGTACAATCTAACGGTTTTGTTACCTGTGCAGATGCTGTAACTTGAGTTCCTATCGCAATATTTGTGATTGGAGTAGCTTTACAACCGTTTGCATCTCTAACATAGATAGTATATGTACCTGCACCTAATCCTTCAAATTTCTCTGAAGTTTGGTAATCCACGTCATTTAAGCTGTAATAGTAAGGTGCTTTTCCACCGCTAACACTTACAACCAAAGTTGCTTTATTTCCACTATCATAACAAAGATCTGATGATGCATCTAAAGTAGCTGTAGGGGCAACTGCTCCAACAACGTTTACGATATCAGAATCTCCTGAAGAACAATCTCCAGAATCTTTTGCTACTACTACAAAGTCTCCTGTAGCAGTTAATGGTAAATTGAAAGTATCGTCAGTCTGGAATGCAATTACTATTGTTCCGTCTGGACGTTCTAATTGATATTGATAATTTGGTGTTCCACCAGTTGCAGAAGCCTTAATTACAGCTCCGTCCACACATGTTGGCTGAATTGTAACACTAGCAACAGCTGTTACAGCTGATGGAGCAGTTACACTTCTTGTATAAGTAGTAGCACAATTTCCAGCTAAATCATACTGTATTTTTACAGTATAACTTCCTGCAGTTAAATTATCTAAAACAAGAGGAGATGCACTTGTATTTTGTAAACCTCCACCGTTTACTGAATAATAATATCCTGTAGCAGTATTAAAGTTACTAACAGGAATTGAAATTGTTCCGTCAGCTTTATCAATACATGTCAAGTTACCAATAACTGGAGTATCAGCAACAAAACCTTTGTTATCTTCTATGATAACTGTAAAGTCTTTCTCTGCATCACAAGTTTCAGGAATCTGACGTACCCAAATATCATCAATCAATACGTCATTACCATTAAATTCGTTACTGTAAGATCTAATAACAAAACTTAAATTATTGTAAGCGCCAGGATTTAATGACAATTCTTTATATTCCCATTGCTCGCTTTTTGGAACTCTCCAAGGATTTGATGTATCTGTAGTCGCAACAATAGTTTCTGTACCTCCAACACCATTTAAGTTGTTAACTAATTGGATAGTTAATTTTGGATCATCATGACTAGTTGATGTTTTAACAATAAGGTTTTCTGCCCATAGCGAGATAATAACTGGTTGATTTACGATAACATCGCGAATTGGTTTACTATATAAAATTCCTCCAATACCAGCTGTACCTCCAACGTTAACACATAAAAATCTTCCTAACGCATTAGTAGGTGTCGTATGATCTTTGGCTACTATCCAAGAATCATTAAATCTAGTTCTAATTGAACTTGCTACTGCGTATTCACCATCATTTATCCATTCATCTTTATTACATTTATAATCAGGAGCTAAATGCGTCGATGTTTCATCTTCAAAACAATAAGCAGGGTTAATCCCTGGTGTTGTAGTATAAGTACCAATACCAAAATCCTCTCTTAATAAGTTACTATAAGTAGGAACTGTAGTTACTTTATACTTCACTGTAATAGTATGCGTTCCTGACTTAACATCAGTAAAAACATTATTAGTTATAGGCGTATTTGCTACATTGTCAATATAATACTCATAAGTATAATTTGTATTTTGAGGATTTCTCACTGTTACAGTTGTAGAAGCTTTACCATCACAACCATATACCGTAATAGGATCATCAATTGTTGGATCTGCAGGTTTAGGATCTAAAATAATTTTATCTGTTATTGTATAAATACATCCTACGTTATCTTTAACTCTTAAAGTATAACCTGTAGTATTTGGCATAACATTAGCCTCATTTACATTTACCCATCCTTTTCCATCACCAAAATCATATTGATATGGAGGTACTCCTCCCTCAACATTGTTAATTCTTAATTTTCCTCCTTGATTATCACCATTTGCATCTGGCAGAGTACATCCTGCTAAAGCTGCTACACCTCCAGATGCAGTAAGTGCTGAAGCTGGACCTGTAATAGTTATATTAATTGTATCACTAAAGCAATCTTTTCTTACTTGAGCATTGTTAACAGTATAATTTACACTGTATCTTACTTTAACTTTATAAACACCTGGACTCAAATTCATGAAAATAGGGTTTGCTGAATAAGTAAGTCCATCGTTAATACTATAGGCCATAATGTTGCCATTAGGTACAATATTTTCGATTCTGATAGAAGAAGTTCCATCATAACAAGCACTACTTGTAGAATTTACATCAAAAGTAGGTTTTGAAACTTCAGGAATAACAATAGAAGTTTCTGCAGAACAACCTGCGTCATCAACTACTTTAATGTTATATGTTGCTGCATTTGTAATAATAACCGGATTTGCATCAACACGTGTTGGAGATCCGTTGATAAAATAAGCATAAGGCTCTTTTCCTCCAGATGCTGATAATAACATTTTACCTTCACTACAAGATGTTAGAGGTTCTTGTAAACTTACAAATGCTTTTAACTGACTTGATGGTGCTTTTATTTCAAAATAATAAGATACGTCACATTTTGGTGCTGGAGTCTGATTTATAGGACTGCTTGTAACTCTTATATAATAATTTTTACCCCAAGTTCCGTAGCTCAAAGAATCGAAACTATAGTCTAAACTTGTAACAGGACCTTCTTGTTGTTCAATTTGTCCAGTTGCTTGATTATAAAGATAGATATAATATGGCCCTTCAAAATTTTGGATTCCCACACTTGCACTTCCTAAATCGGTTGGACAGATAGGATCAACTTTCTTACCATCCAATTTTAGATCTAATTTTCTTATTAGGATATTAGGTATTTTGAAAATACATGGGTTTGTTGTTACCCCTTTTTGTCTAATAAAAATTGTATATGCATTTGGATTATAAATAGGGAACGTATTACTGTCCTGCCATTGCCAATCTTGAATAGTTGCCTCTGGATCTGTACTAATAGCATATTGATATCCTGCAGGAACATCACGTACTGTAATGCTTCCACTGTTACCGCAAAGTATATCAACATGTTCTTCTGTTGGTGCTAATGGGTTAGTGTAAACATTAAAGTAAAAACGGTTGAAACAGCTACCAGAATAGTTAATTGTTAAACGGTATTGTCCAGCGTCTTTCGCTGTAAAATCTGGACCTGTGCTTACAGGTAACCATTTACAATCTGTACTTTCGTTAGCACAATTCTCATTCGTCGGCGCTTTACAGCTACTTGTGTCAAGTCTTTCCCAAACAATATCAGAACTATCATTAATTCCTGTTTTGATCAGTCTTGTTGCATTTGCCCCACATAAAAATATTTTTGGTAATTTTTTACCATCGTTAGGACAAATTACAATTTCATCTGCTTCAGTCAGAACTGGATTTTCAGCTGTGTCACCAAATCTTACGACAGTAAATTGCTCAAAAATAGATCTACAAGGTGCTGGCGCTTCATTATAAACATAATAAGTTCCAGGATCTTTAACAGTAAGAGTCTGCCCTTTTCCTATTTCTTTTGTTTTTTCCTTATCGCTGTACCAAGTATATGTTGAGTAACCATTTGCTGCTGTAATAGTCGTCGTCTCTGTACACAGAGTACGTCTTCTATCATATTGGCAACCTTCTACGCCTACTAAGAAGTTGGTTGCTTTCGGTACCAAAATACATCCTGTATTACTGTCCACACTTGGATCATCAGTAATTAAGAAAGAAGTATTTTGAGAACCTTTATAAGTAGCATATGCAGAGTTATCAATACTGTTTGAACAAGCTTCATCTAGCATTGTACAATCAGGGATTACCTGTACTTTGAATTTGATTGTTTTTTCAGATAAACCAACTTTTGCAATATCGTTGCGAACATCAAAAACAATATTTCTTGTAGTAGGATTATAGCTTTTTACTGTTACACCATCAGGTAATGGCAATAAATCTGCTGGGTAATTAAAAATGATATTAATAGGCAATTGATCACGAATTGTAAAAGAGGTCGCATCATCATTACCTGTATTTTTAAAACCAATTTCATAATTTAACTGCTGACCTAAATTTACAGTTTGCCCTCCAATATTATCTCCTTGTGCGTTTTTAACAATTTTGGTAAGAACAATTTTAGGTTCAATAATTTCAACCGATATTGCAGTAAAGAACATGAAATACGAATCCTGAGAAGTATTAATTCTTAACGTAGCACTCGTCTCATTATTTTGAATAATATTATTGCCATCGTTTATAACCTTAACAACTCCGGCATCATAACCTAATGTATTTTTACTGGCAGGGGTACGGCCATCCAAAATTACATCTCCATCTGTAATGGTACTATTGAAAAAGTTAGGCTTAGCAGGCGATCCTGTGGTCCACCATGAAGCAGGAACTGCTGGTGTAATCGGTCGTGCTAATGAAGATACAGGTCCCCAAGTAGTTGAGTTACCACCTTTAAATTGTAAACCGTCACCTTCTAAAGAGTTATCACCTTCTAAGGCACTAAATCCTAATTTTACATTTACATTTCCAACAGGATTTGTTCTGAAGCCACTAATTGGAATATCCAGAGGAGGATCAGTACTTCTGATCATACTAAAACCATCAAAACTAGTAATATACTTACTAGGAAGTTTTGGATCTTTATAAATTACATAAATAGTCCATCCTGCAGAGTTTCCTCCTCCAGGATTAAGTGATCCTTGAGAAGCTACTATATCTGCTAAAGTATAAAGACCTGGTCCAGCAGCCTTAACTTCTGCCGTAATTTCTTTAAAACAAGCATATGGTTTAGATAGATACGCATTATTTACACCCGATCCTCCTTCGTCCCAAATTACACTTCCTGTTATAGCTTTATAAGCGCTAGTTCCAGTTTTTAATTTAACCTTATTGATATTGCTTCTATCAGATCCTTGATAAGTTCCTGACCAATATAAAGCAGCATAAGCGATTTCGTAACAATCTCTACTAGTTTGAGGAATAGTCAATGTTGCCGAACTAGAATTGAAAGTTGCTGCATCATTATCTATGTCGATATACTTCATATCCAAGTTATCGTTCGCCGTAGTACCGGTACCTTGAGAATCAAAAGCATCATTTGGACGTTGGTTTCTTCCGCCATCTCTATTCAAGATATTGTTACCAATAACCAAAATATCTCCTTTTAAACTAGTAGTATATCTTGGATCGAAATTCTTTCTTACCTGAGCGTAAGAAGAAATACCGAGCAAGATAAATACAGCTGCAATAAATACTTTAAAAATAGTAGGTTTTTTCATAGTCTTCATTTTGTTGTGGCCTTTTTTTAATTTTTTAAGGGGCATTAAAAAATAAATCATAGCATTCTTAACATTTTATTTTATGTCCTTCTGAAACCCTCAGAAGGACTAACTTATCTATATATATATTTCTATTAATTCTCAACTTTTACGACAGCCATTCTACCGTTGTAAGGCTTGCTCCCTTTAGCTTCCAAAGCTTTTGTTGCTTCTTGTAAACCGTCGTACTTTTCATAATAGATGTAATATTTACTTGTTGTCACATTATAAAAGAAATTCACATCTGTAAGTCCTGCAGCTACTGCTTTAGTTAAAAACTCATCTCGTTTCTCAACACTGTTGTGTACCGCAAGAATCAAGTAATATCCACTATCAGAATTTTTAATATTCTTAATAATCTGCATGTTTGACTGCTCTTCACCAAAATCAAAATCATTTGCTTTCAATGGTGTGCTACTTACTTTTGTTGTCTCTTTTATACGTTTTAGAGCGGCAACGTCCTGAGCATATCTTCCTTCATCATTCTCATAAGCTGCACGTTTAATTCTACGTTTACGCTCAATTTCAGTCTCTGTTTTAATACGCTCTAAATCGGCAATTAATGCAGCGCCTTCTCTTTCCATTTTCAACTGAGCCGCTTTCAATTCGTTTATCTTTTCAAGATAAGCTCTATTCAAAGGATCATCTTTAGGGAACTTTTTACTTCTTTCGTTATAAAGATTCGTCAACTTCGCAATCTCATTTTTCATGCTGCTATTTGCATCAGCAATCTGAACTTTCAATGCTTCAATCTGACTGTTTTCTGCCGCTACACTCTTGAATGGTTTTGGCTCTTTATAAATCCCCTTTTCACTTAAATCATTCTCCTCTTTCAAATCGTTCAAGTCTTTTTGCTTATTTGCAACAGTAGCCTTAAACTGATCAAGTAAATCCGTTTGTATTTTACTTGTGCTTTCAACCGATTTTGTCAAGTTTTCGATAGCTTTTCCAGTATCATCTTTCGCTTTTGCTGCTAGTGCTGCTGCTTCCGCATCTGCCTTCGCTTTTTCAGCTGCCAATATTGCCTGACGCTCTTCTTCTTCTTTCAATCGTCTTGTCTCTTCTTCAGCTTTTAATTTTTCATTTGCTTCTGCATCAGCTTTCGCTTTTGCATCTGCTAAAAGTTTCGCTTGAAGAGCTTCCATATCTGCTTTTGCTTTAGCGTCTGCTACCAATTTAGCTTGGCGAGCTTCTTCTTCTACTCTAGCTTTTTCTTCAGTTGCTTGTTTCGCTTTCAATGCTTCGGCATCAGCTTTTGCTTTTGCTTCTGCTGCCAATCTTGCTTTTTCTGCCTCAGCATCTGCTTTTGCTTTAGCATCTGCAGCAAGTTTCGCTTGAAGAGCTTCAGCATCTGCTTTTGCTTTTGCATCAGCGGCTAATTTCGCTTGGCGAGTTTCTTCTTCCACTCTAGCTTTTTCTTCAGCAGCTTGTTTTACTTTTAATGCCTCTGCATCCGCTTTAGCTTTATCAGCAGCCAATTTCGCTTGACGTGCATCCTCCTCTTCTTGTATTTTTTTAGCTTCTGCATCTGCCTTCGCTTTAGCTGTAGCTTCTGCGTCTGCTTTTACTTTTGCATCAGCTAATAATTTTGCTTGAAGCGCTTCCATATCCGCTTTTGCTTTAGCATCTGCTGTAAGTTTAGCTTGTAATGCTTCTGCATCAGCTTTTGCTTTAGCGTCAGCTGCCAATTTCGCTTGACGAGCTTCTTCTTCTACTTTAGCTTTTTCTTCTGCCGCTTGCTTAGCTTGTAATGCTTCTGCATCCGCTTTCGCTTTTACTTCTGCTGCTAATCTTGCTTTTTCCGCTTCAGCATCTGCTTTTGCTTTAGCATCTGCTGCCAATTTCGCTTGGCGAGCTTCTTCTGCTACTCTAGCTTTTTCTTCAGCGTCTGCTTTTGCTTTAGCGTCAGCTGCCAATTTCGCTTGACGAGCTTCTTCTGCTACTCTAGCTTTTTCTTCAGCAGCTTGCTTAGCTTGTAATGCTTCAGCATCTGCTTTCGCTTTTGCTGCCAATCTTGCTTTTTCTGCTTCAGCATCTGCTTTTGCTTTTGCGTCAGCTGCTAATTTCGCTTGACGAGCTTCTTCTGCTACTCTAGCTTTTTCTTCAGCAGCTTGTTTAGCTTGTAATGCTTCTGCATCCGCTTTCGCTTTTGCGTCTGCCGCTAACCTTGCTTTTTCTGCCTCAGCGTCTGCTTTTGTTTTAGCCTCTGCTGCTAATCTTACTTTTTCAGCTTCTGCATCTGCTTTTGCTTTCGCATCAGCAGCTAATTTCGCTTGACGAGCATCTTCCGCTTCTTGTAATTTTTTCGCTTCAGCATCTGCTTTTGCTTTAGCTGTTGCTTCTGCATCCGCTTTCACTCTTGCATCTGCAATTAGTTTAGCTTGTAAAGCTTCCATATCAGCTTTAGCTTTCGCGTCTGCTGCCAATCTTGCTTTTTCTGCCTCAGCGTCTGCTTTTGTTTTCGCTTCAGCTGCTAATCTTACTTTTTCAGCTTCTGCATCAACTTTTGCTTTTTCTTCAGCTTCTAATTTTGCTTTTGCAGCAGCTTCTGCATCTGTTTTCGCTTTTGCGTCTGCTACAAGTTTAGCTTGAAGTGCCTCTGCGTCTGCTTTAGCTTTTGCTTCTGCAGCTAATTGCGCTTGGCGTGCATCTTCAGCTTGTTTTATTTTCAGTGCTTCAGCATCTGCTTTTGCTTTTGCTTCTGCAGCTATAAGTGCTTGTCTAGCTTCAGCATCGGCTTTCGCTTTTGCGTCTGCGGCTAATTTTTCTTTAAGAGCAGCTTCTTCAGCAACTTTTGCTTTTAAATCTGCTGCTGCTTTAGCTTTATTTGCAGCATCAATAGATGTTTTTGTTTTTGCTTCTGCTGCCGCTTTTGCTTTAGCTTCTGCAGCTAATCTTGCTTGTAAAGCATCTGAATCTGCTTTTGCTTTTGCATCTGCTGCTAATATTGACTGCATGTCTGCCGCTTCAGCTTTTGCTTTCGCATCTGCTTTACGTTTCGCTTCGGCAGCATCTGCTTTTGCTTTATTATCAGCAATTAATTTCAATCTTGCTGCTTCTGCATCTGCCTTCGCTTTTTCTGCAGCAGCCAATCTTGCTTGTCTTGCTACTTCTGCATCTGCTTTTGCTTTTTCAGCCGCAGCTAATCTTGCTTTTGCTGCAGCCTCTGCATCTGCTCTTGCTTTATCTGCTGCCAATTGCGCTGCAGTTTTCTGTGGCGCTGGAGCCGTTTTCGCTGCTTCTGCTTTTGCCTTAGCTGCCGCTTCTGCATCCGCTTTCGCTTTTGCGTCTGCTGCTAATTTCAATTTCATTGCTTCAGCATCTGCTTGTACTTTATCAGCAGCTAATTGTGCCGCTGTTTTTTGTGTTTCTGGAGCTGTTTTCGCTGCTTCTGCTTTTGCCTTAGACGCTGCTTCTGCATCTGCTTTCGCTTTTGCATCTGCGGCTAATTTCAATTTCATTGCCTCAGCATCTGCTTTTACTTTATCAGCAGCCAATTGAGCTTGTGTTTTTTGTTCTGCTGTTGCTGTCGGTTTGTTTGCTACCGCTTGTGCTCTCGCAGCAGCTGCAGCATCTACTCTTGCTTTGTTCTCTGCTGCTAATCTAATTCTACGCTCTTCTGCATCAGCTCTTGCTTTATCAGCAGCCAATTGAGCTTGTGTTTTTTGTGTTGATGCAACGGCTCTGTTTGCTGTTGCTGTTTGTGCTCTCGCAGCAGCTGCGGCATCTGCTTTTGCTTTTGCCTCTGCAGCTAGTTTTATCTTAACAGCCTCAGCATCTGCTTTAGCTTTATTATCCGCATCTAATTTTGCTTTCGCTACAGCTTCAGCATCTGTTCTAACTTTTTCTGCTGCTGCTAATCTTGCTTCTTTTACTTTTACTTCAGCTTCCAATTTTGCTTTTGCAGCAGCTTCTGCATCAGCTCTAACTTTTTCTGATGCTGCCAATCTAGCTTGTTTTGCTTCTGCATCTGCTTTTGCTTTTGCTTCTGCATCAGCTCTAACTTTTTCTACAGCTGCTAATCTTGCTTGTTTTGCTTCAGCATCTGCTTTTGCTTTTGCTTCTGCAGCCAATCTGTTCTTCTCTGTGATTTCAGCTCTGTTGACCTGTGTTGCCTCTGAATTTTTCTTAGCTGGAACTGGCTTTGGTTTTGAAGGATCAATTAACGAACCTTCTTCATCATCTCCATAATAGTAATTTCTATTTTTGAATTTGTAGGCAATGGCGAATTCATGAGAACCGCCTAGGTTAGAGAAATTGCCCATTCCTCTTTCATAATTGTATTCAATAGCAATACTTGGAGTAATATTAATTCCAAGTCCTGCTGAAACTCCGTATAATGTGTTATAACCTGCTTGTGCCCAAACTCCTTGCTGAAGTGCAAGCATCCCTAAACCTGAAATAACTGTTTTATCTTTTTTAATTTCTGTTCTAACAATTCCAGAAAATTTACTTCTGTCAAAAAAGCCATAACTGTCAATATATCCAGTATACATAGCGTGCAATTGAATTGCTCTTTCTGGATCTTCTTTTACCATTCCTGATCCAAAATTGTATAACACTAAATTGTTAATAGACAATCCAAAATCTAAAAAGGCAGTACCATAGTTAACCCCTGGATTAATCGTTAACAAAGTGCTTTTTGGAAAATCTCCAGCTAAAATACTTGTATCATCTGATATGATTTTTCCAGTATTTAAACCACTTTGATAAACTCCTGCATTTAAACCAAAAGTCAAATTGCTATCTTCTTCAAGAACGATATTGTGAGCGAAATTGACAACTCCGCCAAAAACAGTCATTAATCCATAATTCTGTTGAAATAGACCAACCGCAAATGCTTCATTTTCTCTGAAACGTCCAGAATAATTTGCCAAATAGGTTTGCGGCGCGTTTTCGAATTGAACCCATTGTCTTTTGTTATAGAAACTTACGTAAGGGTTTGACTCTCTAACAAAGCTAAATGTTGGGTTAATTAAATATCTATTAAACTTCAAAGAATTTCTAATAGGTAATGAAAACGAAACAACTCCATCCTCACTTGCGTTTTGAGAATAGAGTACATTAGATAAACCGTAAAATAACGTGATGAATAGTAAAAGTTTCTTCATATTATTTTATAACAGTTATTGATCCTTTTTTTTCACCTGTGTCGGATTGAATGACATAGTAATAAACGGGATTTACATTCTTAAAATCTATATTGTTTTGAGGCCAATCGCCTTGGTAATTCGTTACATTCAAAACCATATCTCCGTTTGAACTAATGATCATTACCTTTGTATTTGCATTTTTATATTCATCTGGAATATTCCAATAAGGGTTCATTCCGCTTAACTTAATAATGTTCGGAATAACGCTCGATGGGCCAGATTCACCATTTATTCTAAAAGAAAATTCTTTACTAGCGACACATCCAATTGCCTGAGATACTACTACTTTATAATTACCTTTAACAGATACAACATAAGATCTAGTTGTTTCGTTAGGAATTAAATTATCGTTCAAATACCACTCAAAAGTTGGTTCAGAAGCAGCTGTTGTTACGCTTACAGTTATCGTTTCTCCTTCGCTTAATTTATATCCGTCTTGAGCATCAATGCTTGCGTCAAAACTATTGCTTTCAAGATTAATACTTCCTGTACCTTTACATCCTCCAAAATCAACTTCAACAGTATAAACTCCAGATTCGTTTGTAGAATAAGTACGATTAGTAGCACCAGTGATTACTGTTCCATCTTTTTTCCAAGTATAGCTGTTTCCTGATGTAGCAGTTAAAACCGTTCCTGTACCACTTGCACAGAACGGGTTTCCTAAACTAGAATTAATAGTAACGCTAGATCCGCTAGAAGAAGAAGTAACATTAACACGATTAGAACTAAAATTCACATCAGAACATTGACCATAATCGATTTCCGCATAATATCTTCCGGTACTATTAACAACTATCTCTTTTGCTGATTGTCCTGCAATAAGAACATTGTCTTTATACCATTTGTATTTGATATTAGTGATATTAATTGGAGATGGAGTATCTGCACTAACTGAAAGAGTTAAACTTCCGCCAGAGCATAGCATAGCCGTATCATTCTTATTGTTTATAAAAAATGATGACTCGTATGGCTTGAAGTATGCAGGAAATGCAGTATTGCCTAAAGAATTTCTAAATCTTGTACTTGTTACGCCTGTTGAACTTTTTACTCTAAGACTATATGTATCAGAACCTATTAAATTGGTAGGTACTGCATATTTAATTGTTTTTTGAGTTGCAGAAACATCAACTGTTTGAAGCAAAGTTGTGGCAACAGGAGTAGTAAAATTTCCCGCAGCGTCTGAAAGCTCAACTACGAATGTAGTACCTGCGGGAAAATCTATATAACTGAAGGTAGCATAAAACTCGTTGAACGAATTACCAGCACAAAGTTTCTCTAAACCATCAAATGTTTGAGGCACTATAGTTTGGGCATAGGAACTCGATCTAGCAAATAGTAAAATGCTAAATAATATTAAAACTTTAAAAAAAGATAAAGTAATTTTTTGAATCATATAGTGCGTGTTCTTGCTAGATCTATACGCTCAAAAAACAAAATATCTATAACTGTTTCTGAGAAATCATATTTGTAGTTTTCGATTACTTCTTTTGCTAGAATTGAAGTAGCCGCAACTGATGAATTCTCTTCACAATCGTTTGATACTGTATTTGATTCAGCCGCTATAGTAAGGCTGTCCTTGGGGGTGGACATCCCTACTATAAACTGATTTAAATTGCCGTTTTCAACAGCACTAGTATTGTTGTTTTGGTTATTGCAAGCCAAAGTTAAACCGCACGCAGAACCAGCAGCCTCAGTAGGTTTTTCTGCTGTATTCTGTGCATATAGAGTTAACGATATAGGCGAAACCAAAAATATTATATATAAAAAATATTTTTTCGTAGATACCATTATGTCTTGATCTTTATTTAGGCCCGTAAGACGATACATAAATTGTGTCTGGGGACTTAATTAATTAAATTTACGTGTGGGAAATAAAAATCGAAACTATTTATCTATTACCGCTAGAAGCTGTGATTTTTCCTAATTGTAATCTAAAATCTGGTTTTTTTGGATTGAAGATATCAATGAATGTTTCTTTGTTGTCACTTTTTGAGTAAACGTTAAAGAAAACACTGTTTCCATACCAGCTTTCTAAATCTTCATTGTTAGCATTGTACTCTGTAAAGATGTTTCCATTACATAAGTTGAAGTACATTTCCTCAAATTTGATTTTTTTAAGGTTGGCATCATTGATTTCAGTTTTGCTGTCTAATAATACTGCAGGGCTGAATCCAGAGATTACACTTCTTTTCATTTCAAGAGAAGCATTTTCAGCTACATAAATAGCCTCTTTTACTAAACCTGCTTGAATGTCAGCGTTAATGTTCTCACTGTCATTAACCATTGTAATATTACTTGCAACAACTAAAGTTTGTTTTTTAGTGAAATCTGTTTCACTTTTCTTCTCGAAAGATCTAACTTCCATACAACGAGATCCGTCTTTAGTACTTGAGAAGTAAGAAGATCTAACTGCTAGAGAGTTGAAGAAACGACATTGAACTCCTTGAGTGAATTTAAAGTCGTCATTAACTGATTTATAAGAAACGAATTTTGTAGCATTTAAGTCACCACCTAAGATTCCGAAAGAATCTCCACCAGCGTAACTTACCATAATGTTTTCAAGAACAGTTTTGTTTCCAACAGCTGCAAGAGTCAAACCATTGAAAGTATCTGCACCTTTTACTTTTTTACCAGCGAACTCAATTCTTACGAATCTTAAAACTCCAGAGTTTGAAGCTACGTTGTCTCCACCGTAAGTAGTCATTGAAGGATCAAGGTCTAAGTTATAAGAACCTACATTTCCGAATTTGTTAATTGGTGCATCTCCAAGGATTACGATTCCACCCCAATCTCCAGCTTTTTTCATGCTGCGGTTTGAAGTAAATACGATTGGATCTGTTTCTAAACCATCAGCAACTAATTGTGCTCCTTTAGTAACTACCAATGTTCCTTTTGTTTCGAAATCACCAATAATTACTGTTCCTGGTTCAATAGTTAAAACAGCATTGTTTGTAACATATACGTTTCCTTGTAAAACGTAAACATTTCTTTTTAGCAACTTAGTGTTAACAGAAATGTTTCCTGCTAAAATTTGGTTTGCTTCTCCATAGTCAACTTTATTAGGCTTAAACTCGGTCCAATTGTTTAACCAATTGGTGTAGCCCATAATTCCTTTCTCTTGTTGAGCACTCATACTCGTAACCGTCAAAAGAACGCAGATCAATTGAGTAATTTTTTTCATGATAAGGGGGGTATTACGGTTAATAATAAATTTGGGTATGCGTAAATGAAAAAACTCCTCTCGAGTTTCTGAAAATTTCAGAACACTCGAGAATGAGTTGTTTTTTTATTTTGTTTTTTAAGAAGGCCAAAGCAATTTTTTACTGAAGCTTTCCAAAAAAAGATTTTAAAAAATTACTTTATTACATTTCGTTCAAATCGTTGAACTCGTGTAAAGATTTCAATGTACTTTCGTAGAATAAAATTGCCGCGATTAGATTTCCTTTATCAGAGTAAGGCATCATTTTTCTTTGGAAATCTACTGTAGTATCCAAGAATGTTGTTGTACCTACTGCCTGAGCATCTAAAACTTTTTTGTGTTCAGAATCGTCTGGAATACCTAAATCTGCCATAGTAACACCTGGCTTAGTAACCAAAGCGATGTAAGGGAGAGTTTTAACTAATACTTTGATACGCTCGATGTACAATTCCAAAAGTTCTCCCTTTTGCATACCACTCAATTCTTTTTGATCATGGTATTTACGGATAAGAGCAGTTGTACTAATGATACTTCTTGGTGCGTTTTTAGCTTGTGCTGAAGCAGCCGCAGTAGTTAAGATAAAAAAAGCACTAAATAGAATAATTTTCCCTTTCATAGATTCTTATTTTATAATTGGTTGTTGATAAAAACAAAAATATATAAATTAACTTAAATTACAACTGCAACTCCTTTTTTTTTCAAAAAAAAACCTTAAAAAAACCTTAAAAACCAGTCTTATGTCGAGAAAATGTGCGTTTTAACGTGCTTTTTGTTAAAAATGTTAATTTAAAATCCGTAAGATATTAACTATAAAAAATAAAAAATTGACTCAATAAATAGCCAAAAAAAACATACGTTTGTCGGTTTTTCAAAAAAAATATTAACAAAAACATCTTGATATTTACTAACTTGACAATATTTATTAACAAAATTCTGTCGAAAACGCACCAAAAAAGATTCAGCAAAACGTCCTAAGACTTCGTTGCGAAATTTTAAAATTATGCCTCCGAAATAATCTTATTCGGAAAATTTTTGACTACACATTTTCTTCTATCTTTGCCCAATGCAATTTTCTCAAATTTTAGGTCAAGATTACATCAAAAGCCACTTGATAAAAAGTGCTGCTTCTGGTAGAATTCCTCACGCACAATTATTCGTTGGTCCAGAAGGAAGTGGTACATTAATAACCGCCATTGCTTATGCCCAATATATTTTGTGCAGCAATACTGGCGACGAAAATTCAAACGGAAACGATTCTTGTAATCTAAAGTTTGACAACATATCTCATCCCGATCTCCATTTTATTTACCCGACCGTTACAACCGAAGACGTAAAAACAAAACCGAAAAGTTTAGATTTTATTCAGGATTGGCGCAGTTTCATTCAAGAAATGCCGTACGGAGGTTTATTTGATTGGTACAAAATTCTGGGCGTTCAAAACAAACAAGGAGAAATTCGTGTTGAAGATGCGCAGGAAGTTTTAAAATCGCTTTCGCTAAAATCTTATGAGGGCGGTTACAAAATCATGATTATTTGGATGGCTGACAAAATGAATATTGCGGCTTCCAACAAACTCCTAAAACTTTTAGAAGAACCATCAGACAAAACCATGTTTATTCTGATTTCTGAAAACGAAGAAGATATTATACAAACGATCCGTTCGCGATGCCAGGTAATTCACTTTAACGGACTTCCGGAAAAAGTAATCGCCGAAGCTTTGGTTGCTCAAGAAAACATAGATCCGAATCTAGCTAAAAAAATTGCACATCAAGCACAAGGAAATTTTAGTAAAGCACTTCATTTGTTAAAAGAAGACGATGATGATCTTCCATTCGAGCAATGGTTTGTCAATTGGGTCCGTGCCGCTTTTAGAGCAAAAGGAAATGCAGCCGCCATTCAGGATTTAATTTCGTGGAGCGAGCAGATTGCTGCGCTGGGACGCGAAAGCCAGAAAAAATTTATTCAGTATTGTATTGAAATGTTTCGTCAAGCTCTAATGCTAAATTATCAAACTCCAAGTTTGGTTTATATTGAGCCGAAAGTGGATAAATTCAAATTAGAGAATTTTGCGCCTTTCGTAAACGGAAATAACATTCACGAAATATTTAAGGAACTTTCAGATGCTATGTATCATATTGAAAGAAATGGAAATGCGAAAATAATCCTCACCGATTTATCTATCAAATTGACTCGTTTAATTCATAAAAAATAATTCAAAATGAACAATGTTGCCTCAATTTTACTTTTAGCTTTTCTAGCTTTAACTTTTTTACAATCAGGTTACGAAAAAATTTTTTACTGGAAAGATAATGTGGCTTGGCTGAAAGAACACTTTGCTAAAACTCCATTAAAAAATCAAGTTCCGTTAGCCCTATTGCATTTACTAATTTTGGAATTAATTTCTGGAATTTTATGTGTTGTTGGAGGAATTCAACTATTCACAAATAACGGAAGAGAATTTGGTTTTTACGGAGCTATATTTTCATGTATCTGTTTGTTAATGATGCTTTTCGGACAAAGACTTGCGAAAGATTACGATGGTGCGAGAACCATTGTTATATATTTTATACCAGCTGTTATGGCTGTTTATTGGTTGAATTAACCAATACAAATTTTTAAATTTTTAGAAAAAAAATGAATCCAAAACATCCTTCAGAATCTCTAACTATTTTAACTGATTTAGTTTTACCGAGCGAAACAAATCCTTTAAACAATCTTTTTGGTGGTGAATTATTAGCCAGAATGGATCGCGCCGCAAGTATTGCAGCCCGCAGACATTCGCGCCGAATTGTGGTAACGGCTTCTGTAAATCACGTTGCTTTCAACAGAGCAATTTCGCTTGGAAGCGTAGTAACCGTAGAGGCAAAAGTTTCAAGATCATTCAAAAGTTCGATGGAAGTTTTTATTGACGTTTGGGTAGAAGACCGTGAATCTGGAAACAGAACAAAAGCCAACGAGGCAATTTACACTTTCGTTGCTGTCGACGACACCGGAAGACCTGTTGAAGTTCCAGCAATTGTACCAGAAACCGAACTTGAAATCCAACGTTTTGATGCTGCGCTTCGTCGCAAACAATTGAGTTTACTACTTGCTGGAAAAATAAAACCTTCTGATGCAACAGAATTAAAGGCCTTATTTTTATAGATCAAATTTGTGACAATTTGGAACAATCAAACTTCAGAAAAAGAAGTAATTTTACAAAATGAAAATAGAGGCTATTAAAATATAGCAGAATTTTCTTATTTTTATCCAGAAAGACAAAATAATAATTTAGATATTAGAAAAAAATGAGTTCAGACAAAGAAGCCAAATTAAAAGCGCTACAATTAACGCTTGATAAACTTGACAAAACCTACGGAAAAGGAACCGTAATGAAAATGGGCGACAGAGCCATTGTAGAAGTAGAAACGATTTCTTCTGGCTCACTAGGTGTTGACTTAGCTCTTGGGGTAAACGGATATCCAAAAGGAAGAATTATAGAAATATACGGTCCAGAATCTTCTGGAAAAACAACTTTGACGCTTCACGCTATTGCAGAAGCTCAAAAAGCAGGCGGTATAGCTGCCTTTATCGATGCGGAGCACGCATTTGATAGAAATTATGCTGAAAAATTAAATGTTGATATTGAGAACTTAATCATTTCTCAGCCAGACAACGGGGAGCAAGCTTTAGAAATTGCTGAAAACCTTATCCGTTCTGGAGCTATCGATATTGTTGTAATTGACTCTGTTGCAGCTTTAACTCCAAAAAGTGAAATCGAAGGCGAAATGGGAGATTCTAAAATGGGTCTTCACGCACGTTTGATGTCTCAGGCTTTGAGAAAACTTACTGGAACTATCAGTAAAACAAATTGTACGGTTTTCTTTATCAACCAGCTACGTGAAAAAATTGGTGTAATGTTCGGAAATCCAGAAACTACAACTGGAGGTAACGCACTTAAATTTTACGCTTCTGTTCGTTTAGATATTCGTCGTTCTGCTCAAATTAAAGACGGTGAAAACGTAATCGGAAATAGAACTAAAGTAAAAATCGTTAAAAACAAAGTGGCACCGCCTTTTAAAACTGCTGAATTCGACATTATGTACGGAGAAGGTGTTTCTAAAACTGGTGAAATCTTAGACTTAGCTGTTGAATTTGATATCGTTAAAAAAGCAGGATCATGGTTCAGCTATGGCGATACAAAATTAGGTCAAGGTCGTGATGCCGTTAAAACTTTAATCAAAGATAATCCAGAACTAGCTGAAGAACTGGAAATTAAAATTAAAGATCACATTAAAGAATTAGCTAACGCTAATTAATAAGTCATAAAAAAACTATTAAAAAGCCGAGAAGATTTTAGAATCTCTCGGCTTTTTTTGTTTTCAAAAAATAAAATGAAATTTTGACGCAACCTTTTTGCCAAACCTCCATCTATTAAAAAAAACAGTTTACAATTGGTACTGCCATATATCAATTTGGATTTTTTTTAGAATTTACATTGGTTGGTTATTTGAGTAAAAACCCGTCAGCTTCTTCATCTGACGGGTTTTATCAAATTTTTTAAATTTTGACGCAACCATTTTAAATTTCCTATATCTATAATAATGTGACATTAACTTGAGTTTATAAACTAAACTCTTTATTATCAACCATTAATATTTTGAATCATGAAAGAAAAAATGGAATTGTTGTACAGTAAAAACCGAAGAAAAACCAAATTAAGATTTAAAAAAGTATTGCGTTTTATTTCAGAAAAGATAATTCACAGATAATAACTTTTGAATAAAAATAGGGGGTTTTTAATTCAAAGAAAAGCCGGTAGATCTAATCAGTCTACCGGCTTTTGTATTTTACATAATGTTTTTATAGTTATTTCTTGAAATCAACTAAACCATTGTAAATCAAAGTTCTTACTTGATCTCTCAATTCTTTTCTGTTATCGCTAGTCAAACCTTCTGTTTCTACGAATGGTAAAATTCGTGCACGCATTTTTCCTGGACTTCCGCTCAGAAATGTATATGAAAAACGTTCCTTGCTATCTGGATAAACAATTGGCACAATCGGAATTTGGTGATCGATCGCCAATCTGAATGCTCCGTCTTTAAACTCATCTAACAAAATACTCTCGTCATCTGGAACTCCCCCTTCAGGAAAAATACAAATACTTAAACCTTGATTTAACCTACTTTGAGCTCTTTTAAAAACTTCATTTTTGCTTTTAGACGAACTTCTGTCAACCAAAATACAGGTTCTTTTATAGAAAAATCCAAAAAGCGGAATCTTCACCAATTCCTTCTTTCCAACAAAAACGAAAGGATTTTTAATTAAAGCCAATGTAAGCATAATATCAGTCATCGAGGTGTGATTGGCCACTATCATGTAACTTTTGCCTTTAATGAGCTTCTGATCGCGTTTTACGGTATAATAAAAGCCCATTCCGAAAAGGATGAATTTGGACCAAATTCGAGCCATTTTAAAAAAATAAGGGTAACCTTTCTCCGAGATAATAGAAATCAATAGAAATGGCAGCATAATTAATATCGGAATTGCCATTAAAATGTAAAACCAAATACGCCAAAGAATCCAAAAAGCAATTTTAAGTATTTTCATAGTTTCAAATGTAAGAAAGAGAAATCAATTCTTTTCAAATAATTTTTATCTGATGTTTTAAAATACTATGTGAATATTTTATTACGCGGAGATCGCAAAGTTTTTCCGCAGAGTTCGCCAAGATTTTTTAAAAGAATGCTTTGCATAAGTCCGCAAAGCTTGGACTTTATCTCGATGTCTATTTTTAATCTTTTAAAACTTTGCGAAAAAAACTCTGTGAACTTTGCGCAAATTCATTATTTTTATACGAAATTCTGCGTTAAAATTATAAAATGAGCGAAAATGAAATTTCAACAATTGTAATTGGTCTTGCAATTCAAATCCATAAAACACTAGGTCCAGGTTTACTGGAAAGCGTTTACAAAGAATGTTTGTTTTACAAAATCAAACAAAGAGGTTTACACGTCGAAAAAGAAAAAGCTATGCCGTTAATCTCCGAAGAAATCAAATTAGATTGCGGATATAGAATTGATTTATTGGTCGAAAACAAATTCGTAATTGAAATCAAAACAGTTGAAATTTTAACAATAAATCACCTAGCTCAAACTTTAACTTATTTGAAATTAAGAAACTACAAACTTGGTTTATTAATAAACTTCAACGAAGCACTTTTAAAAAACGGAATCAGAAGAGTAGCAAATAATCTGTAACTAAAGACAACAGCTCGGCTACCTTCCAAAAAAACTCTAAAAACTCAGCGTACTCTGCGAAAAACCTCAGAGATCTCTGCGTAACAAAATCGTCAAAAATAAGCTTAAATCTTTACGAGCTTTGCGGTTAGAAAAAACATTCCGACATTTGCAATTCAGAAAAAAACGAGAATGGCAAAAATACTTACTGGTGTTCAAAGTACAGGAACACCGCATTTAGGAAATTTATTAGGAGCAATTATTCCGGCAATCGAGTTATCAAACGATCCAACAAATGAATCTTTTTTGTTTATTGCCGATTTGCATTCAATCACTCAAATTAAAGACGGAAAGACTTTAAGAGAAAACACTTATAGCACTGCTGCAGCGTGGCTTGCTTGTGGTTTAAATCCTGAAAAAGTTACTTTCTACAGACAATCTGATGTGGTTCAAACTACAGAATTGACTTGGTATTTAAGCTGTTTTTTTCCATTTCAAAGATTGACATTAGCACATTCTTTCAAAGATAAAGCAGATCGTTTAGACGATGTTAACGCTGGACTTTTTACATACCCAATGTTAATGGCCGCAGATATTTTATTGTATGATGCTGAATTTGTACCTGTTGGAAAAGATCAGTTGCAACATTTAGAAATTACTCGCGACGTTGCGGCTCGTTTCAACCACCAAATGGGCGAAACATTTGTTCTTCCAGAAGCAAAAATTCAAGAAAACATCATGTTAATTCCAGGAACAAACGGAGGAAAAATGAGTAAATCTGCTAACAACATCATCAATATTTTCTTGGATGATAAGACGTTACGCAAGCAAGTTATGAGTATTGAAACGGATAGTACTCCGCTTGAAGATCCAAAAAATCCTGATACTTGTAATGCTTTTGCAATTTATTCTTTGTTAGGAACAGAAGAGCAAATCGCAGAAATGAGAGCCAATTATTTAGGCGGAAATTATGGTTACGGACATGCGAAACAAGCTTTGTTTGAATTAATTACAGAAAAATTCAAAACAGAAAGAGAGAAGTATAACTACTACATCAACAACCTTGAAGAAGTAGACGCATTATTGAAAAAAGGCGCTTCAAAAGCTTCTGTAATTGCTGATGGTGTTTTAGCGAAAGTTAGAGAAGTTTTAGGCTTTCAAAAATAATATACATTTCAAACGCGACAAATTTGAATTTGTCGCGTTTTTTATTTCACAACATTTTTAAAATCCTTCTTAAAGATTTCGTAGTTTTCTTTATAACTTCGACCAATTGGAATAGTAAAACTGTCAATCATTATTTCGGCATTTCCAAAAGCTTTTACATCTTTCAAATTGACTAAAAAAGAACGGTGAACACGCAAAAATCCTTTAGATTCTAAAGAAGTTTCAAGATCACTAATTTTATATTTTGCAACAATCGGTTTTCCATCTTTTAAAACTACTTTCACATCATTACCTTGACTTTCAACAAATAAAATCATTTTCAATAAAATTTTATATTGAAGTCCTTTTGATTTAAGCATTATGAAATCTTCTTCTTCTTTTTCAAACTCAGGATTTTTACGTAAAACTCGCTCTACAGCCTTAAAAAAGCGTTCAAAAATAATTGGTTTAAGAATATAATCTACTACTTCTAGTTCAAAACCTTCAATAGCAAACTCTCTATACGCAGTTGTAAAAATCGTTTTAGGTTTATTTTGTAGTGACTTTAGAAAATCAATTCCGTTTAAATTTGGCATTTGAATATCTAAAAAAACCAAATCCACTTGCCTTGACTTTATCAATTTATAAGCTTCCAATGCATTACTGGCAGTTCCAACCAAACGCAAGTCATCGATTTTAGAAATATGATTTTCTAAAAGCTTTACTGCGAGCGGTTCATCATCAACAATTATACAATCAATTTTCATTTGCTGGAACAATTATTTCTACACTAAAAAGGTTATTTTCATTTTGAATAATGCAGGAAGCTCGGTCACCATAAATGATCTCTAATTGTTCTTGAATAATTTTTAAACCTAATCCTGAATCTTCTATATTTTCTTTTGGAATAAAAGAATTCTCAATTCTAAAAGTTGATTTTTCTAAGTCCGTTTCAACAGAGATAGCAATATAAATTTCTCCTAAAATATTGCCTGCACCATGTTTAAAAGCATTTTCAACTAAAGATAAAAACAATAGCGGAGGCACCAGATTTTGAGAACCAATTTTTTCCTCTATTTTTAATTGCAATCTCTCATCATATCTTATTTTTTCCAACTCAATATAATCATTTATCACCTTCATTTCATCATCAATTTTTATCAATTTAATTTGACCTTTGTAAAGAATATAATCCAATATGTTTGAGAGGCGACTAATAGATTCTGATGTTTTTTCGGGATCAATAATAGACAACGAATAAATATTATTAAGTGTATTGAATAAAAAATGTGGTTTTAACTGCGTTTTTAGCGCTTTTAATTCAAGTTCTGCCTTTTGTCTAAGTAACTCTGTAGAAAATTGTTTTTCGTTTCTTAAATCAAGCATAAACATAACCGAAACAAAAATAAATGATGCCGAAATAATTGGAATCATGTAGTAACAAAAAAGATAATTAAGATCTGTTAAAATACTTAAAAGATCATCCTGAGGCACGTTGATAAAAAAAGGTTCGGCGATATAGATCGTAAAAATTCTGTTTAAGACCGATATGACATACAAACTCAAAACAAAAGAAAAAGCGAATAAAAAATATTGCTTTTTATAGAACATCTTTTTTATCAGAATATAATAAATAAAATTTGCGCCAAAAATTTGAAATATCAAATGACAGAAATCATAAGGCGTAATCCTCGAAAACATTGGGTGTTTGTATTCTGCATAAATTTGGGCTTCTCCAATTAAAAATAATGCTGTCCATAAAAACAACTGAAAAACAAGGACTTGTCTGAAACTATTTTTTGAGCTCATTTGTATCATAGCTCAAAAATAAAAAATAAGAAACTATAATTTATTTCCGATTGATGAACAACCTAAATTGATGACGAACAACAAAAAAAGCACTTCAAATACAATTTTAAGTTGTTTGTCAATAAAATTTTGCCATCTGAATAATGCCTTTAAAACTTCAAAAAATCTGGATCATATTTGCCGAAAAAACGAATGAAAACTGTTTCTGAAAAATTTAACGGACTTGATCATCTGCGAACTTTAGCCATTTTAATGGTTTTGATATATCATTATCGAATGTTTTCCCATCCTGAATGGGTAGACATTTATGGAAGATTTGGATGGATGGGTGTAGATCTGTTTTTTGTTCTTAGCGGATTTCTCATCTCAAGACAACTTTTTGAGGAAATTAAAAAAAGGAGGGAAATCAATGTTAAATCATTTTATATCAAGCGTTTCTTCAGAATAATTCCACCATATGCAGTGGTATTAATTTTATACTTTTCATTTCCTGTTTTCAGAGAAAGAGAAGCATTACCTGCTTTATGGAAATTTATAACTTTTACTCAAAACATTGGACTTAATGTAATGACTTCTGGAACTTTCTCTCATGCTTGGTCATTGTGCATAGAAGAACAATTTTATCTTTTATTTCCTTTAATTCTTCTACTATTTCTGAGATTTAAAGATTTAAACTATTTAGTCTTTTTTCTCTTTTTTCTGCTGTTTATTTCTATCATAACGAGGTTTTTTACATGGCAGTATTTTATAACTCCAAACCTTGATTCTCCGTATTTTTTTAAAATTTGGTATATGGAAATTTACTATCCAACTTATACAAGATTAGACGCACTTGCTGTTGGAATATTGATTGCTTATTGCTACGAATTTTCTTTTTCAATTAGAAATTTTATCGATTCAAACGGTAATGCATTATCACTAACAGGACTCATCATGATCGGATTTTCATTATGGATTTGTAATAATCAAACTTCAGAATTGGCTTCTATTATTGGTTTTACTGTTGTGGCTTTTACTTTTGGTTTGATCGTAATGTCTGCCATTTCAAAATCATCTGTTTTATATAACTTAAAATCAAGTTGGTCGACTCAAATCGCAGCACTTTCCTACTCTGTATATCTTTCGCATAAAGGAATTATTCATTTGACTCAATTATTTTTAGAAAAATTAAATATTGATGCAGAAAACAACTTCTCGCTAATGATAAGCTTTATAGCTTGCATCACAACTGGATTTATTTTCAAGTATTTAATCGAAAAACCTTCAGCCAAAATCAAAACTTATTTATTTAAAAAAACTCTTCTTGATTCTTGATTTATTTTTGTAACTTCAAGTATATTAATTATTTAAAAGTAAAAAAATGGATAAGTATATTGAAGACTACAATGTTCCACCCTACTTATTTCAAATCCTGAATATAGTTTTTGGCTTATTGCTGATTTATATTTTATACCGATTGTATAGGCATTTCACCAAAAAATAAATAAATAAGATTTTCTGCGTTAAATTGACTCAAAAAGTTTTCCCGGAAGTGGCCTTATAACGCCTTTTAGCTCCATTCCTATCAGAATTCCAGAGAGTTTAAAAATTGGAATTTCACATTCAATAGCAATGAGATCTAATAATTCCTTTCCGTTTTTCTGGAGAAAATCGTAAATCTTTTGTTCTTCAGATTCTAACTCAACAAAAAGCTGTTTCTGAATGTTTTTGGGTTTTTCTTTAATATCCCAATTCAACATATAAATTAAATCGGCTGCACTTGTCAACACGTTTGCTTTCTGAGTTTTAATTAAATTATTACAGCCTTGACTGTACTTGTCGGTCACTCTTCCAGGCACTGCAAAAACATCTCGATTGTACTCGTTGGCCATATTAGCAGTTATTAACGATCCGCCTTTATCAGCAGATTCAATGACAATTGTAGCTTCGGTCATTCCTGCGACTATGCGATTTCGGCGAACGAATTTCTCTTTATCCGGATTTGAATCACTCCAAAATTCGGTTATAAATCCGCCATTTTCTTCCATTTTTGCCATGTACTTTTTATGCGTTCGAGGATAAATCTGATTCAGTCCGTGAGCCAAAACTCCAATAGTCTGCAAGTTATGATCCATCGCGGCTTGATGTGCTACAATATCAACACCATAAGCAAATCCGCTAACGATTACAGGATCTAGTGGAGCTAAATCTTCAATCAGTTTTTTACAGAAATCTATTCCGTAAGAAGTGATTTGTCTGGTGCCAACAATGCTAATTATTTTTTTGTTTTTAAGATCGATATTTCCTGCAGTAAAAAGTAAAATTGGAGCATCAAAACAATGTTTCAGACGTTCTGGATAACTTTCATCTTGAAAAAAAGAAACCTGAATATTATTGCTTTTAATGAAAGAAAGTTCGCGATCGGCTTTTTCAAAAATAGTCTTATCCTTCAAATTCTTCAATAGAACAGACCCAATGCCATCAACGGCAGCCAACTGAGAATTTTTAGCTTTAAAAATATCCGAAGGGCATCCAAAAGAATGCAATAATTTTTTGCCTAAAACATCACCCACTCCATCAACTTTCAATAAGGCAAGTAAACTAAATAAATCCTGATCGGTCATATTTTAAAACATTATGTAAAATAGAAAAAATATTTTTACTTTTTCAGAGCGCAAATATCACTAAAACAAAGTAATTTCTTAATAAAATTAAAGTATATTTTTTAATCGTCAGAGAAATCAACAAAAACAAAAGTGTTAAACAATTGAAAACGAATTATCTAAAAATAATTCTCAATTGTTAATAAAAATTGTGAATAAAATTTTGATAACTATACGTGATGCATAACTTTGTTACTATGAAAATCGAAGTATATATCTCACAGTTATTGTATCGTTATCAGTGTGTAACGGTTCCAGGATTTGGTGCATTTTTAACCGAAACTCATTCGGCGCAGCTAAATGAAAGCACTAATTCGTTTTTTCCTCCAAAAAAGACCATTTCTTTCAACAGTCGTATCAAAAATAACGACGGATTGTTAGCAAATCATATCGCTCAAGCTGAAAAAACGTCTTACGGTTTTGCCGTTAGCGCAATTGCTTTTGAGATTTTGAATTGGAAAAAAACGTTGGAAGAAGGAGGCGTAATCCTTTTCAAAAATATTGGAGAATTACGTTTAAATTCTGAGAGTAACATTATTTTCAAACCAAACGATCAGACAAATTATTTGGCAACTTCTTTTGGATTAAGCCCTTTCGTTTCTCCAATGGTGAAAAAAGAGGAATTCGAGAAAAAAATCGAAAAGATTGCAGCAAAAGAAAAAGATGCCGTTTTATTATACGAAAATGATGAAGAAAGCAAATCTTCAAATCCGTTCTTGCGTTATGCTGCAATTTTAGTTTTGGGACTTGGAATTACAGGAAGCATCGGTTATCCTTTATATCAAAATCAAATTGATAATCAAACACTTGTTGTAGAAAAAGCGGTTCAGAAAAAAGTGCAAAACAAAATTCAAGAAGCTACTTTCTTTATAAAAAGTCCGCTTCCAGCAGTAACTCTTTCTGTAGATTCTATTGCCGTTGAAACTGAAGAACCAACAATGCCTTACCACATTATGGCAGGTGCTTTTAGAAGTGAACAAAATGCAAAAAAGGCTTATGACCAATTAATTAAAGATGGTTTCAAAGCTAGAATGTTGAAAGAAAACAAACACGGTTTATTTCCTGTTTTGTACGGAAGTTATGCTACAATGAAAGAAGCTGAACAAGCTCAAAAAGAAATACAAAAAGGCGAAAATCCTCAAGCTTGGATTCTGGTCGAAAATCTATAAGACACTTTTAATCCTGTTCGAAAGAGCAGGATTTTTTTTTGCCTTTTTGTGAAAGAATCAAATCCAACTTAACCCTGAATATTTCTTTCAGCGCTTACAAGTTCCACGAGAAACATTCCTAACGAAATATCTTCTATCTTGCAAAAACAAAAAACAATTACATGAAATTCTTCAAAAGAAATAAAAAATCAAGCGAGAATAATTTCGAAAACTTCCCTGCAATTGGCGGTCTAATGGTTTCGAAAATGATTGTTGATCAAAACATTAAACCGCGTTTTCTATACCGTGAAAAACGGACTCGTCCCGAAGATAGCGGCTGGCGAATTTTTACAGGTTTTGAATCTGAGGAATACACTGATGATCCCAATAACGCCGGAATATATAACCCGTCAACGATTCTTAAAATTGATCCTTCGCTGGAAAATATTTTATTGAAAGAGATTGGTTCAGTTTATGAAAGAACTGATGACAACTCGGATTGGTACAAAGTCACTGATTTTGATTTGGAAGATGATTTCATGATAACTCATCGTTTAACAGAAGAATGGTCAATTGAGATTAATAATCTTTTCGAAAAATCAATTGAAGAAGACGGAACTCTATATTATACAACTGGAGATAAGTCTATTAGAATTTCAATTTGGAATTCTGATCTAAGCAAAGAAGCCCTTTTTGAAGAATATAAAAAAGAGGTTAAAAATCGAGATCAGACGAAATCTAAAACATTGCAACGATTCGAATTTTCTGATTCTGAAGTTTCTAGAATTGGCTATTTAATTGAAGAAACCGATGGAGACAAAACTTATAATCTGATTTTTGGTTTTTCCATCATAGCTCAAGAAGTAATGCAGACCGCATTTTATTTTGATGAGAAAAGCGATTTAGAATGGGCAATTTCTACCTGTAAAAATATTAGTTTCAAGGGTTAAAATCTTGTAAATAAAAATGTTCCACGTAAAACCGTTTTTTTAAATAAGCAATCTTGGCCGTTTAATAAAAAAGCCCGATTCCTAACGAATCGGGCTTTTTGTTTATCGTGAAACAATTTTTGCATCTTGAGATAAAATTTCTTTTCCGGACTGATAAACCGTCAATACTGCTGGCGGCGAATCTTTCTGACCCAAAACGATAAAATAACATCTGTATTTGAAATTGCCTTTTTTAAAATCGAAGTAATGATTTCCTCCTGTTCCGTCTGCAACAAAAATACCTTTTTCAATTACGAGATCTGGCGTTTCGGTCATTTTCTGTTTGATTGACCATGAAGCATAACGATAATTATCATTTCCTAAATCGTCAATTCTAATTCTGAATTTTGAAGTTTCGAGAATTGCAACAGGTTCTTTAAAATTTGAAATTGAAGCATTTACATTTTTTTTCTGGTTCGCGATTAATTCGTTTTTCAGTTTCAGTTCTTCCTCAGATTCATTATTGATACTGATAATTCTTCCATCTATATCGATCCACATATCGCCTTGATTCAACATGATGCCGCGCCACCCTACTTCCGACCAATCTTTTGCAGGATCAGATTTTGTTACTTTTTCGATCAAAACTTTATCAAAAATTTGATTGTATCTTTTTACAAAATCTGCTTTATCTTTTATCGAAGGAATTGGATAGACACGTTTAAACGGAAATTTTATTCGTTTTGCAATTGCTTCTTTATTGCCGGTTTTTACTTCGAGAATAAATTTCGAAATGAACTTTTGATATTCTGGTTTCAAGTCTTGCGCATTCAAAAAACACGAATTAAAAACCAAAACTGTTAGCAACATTTTAAATGTTTTCATATCAAAAATAATTTAATGCATTAGTAATTAGAATTTTGAAAAACAGAAAACAGTGTTTCACGTGGGACGTCCAAAAATCTAATTAATGCTCGCTTTGAACATTTTTAGTTCATCCCAAGTAAATTCATCTCCATATTTTTCTTTCAAAGGACTCAAAGATTCTTCTTGATAAAATTGGAATGCTTCTCTCAAAGCCAAAATTTTATCGTACGGCAAAACATCGGTGATTTCGATTTTTTTGGACTGAATCAATCTTACTAAATGACCTTCGATTGTTTGTACAGTCAATTTACGCATTCTTGCAATATCTTCAACCGAATTTTTTTCCAGCCATAAATCTAACGTTTCTTCAACTGTCGTTTTTTTAGCCGTTTTAAGCTCGTTTTTCTCTGTCTTAGTTGATTTGTATCGAACAACAGGTTCTTCGGTCCTAAAAATGTCTGTATTTGTCGTTTTAAGCTCTTCGCGAATCCTTTCTGCTTTGTTGCTTTTGTAATTTTTAATATTTGGCGACGTAAGCTTTTCTTTGCTGATTTCTTCTCCCGCAACAACAACTTCTATTAACAACTTGGCTTTCATTAATCGCAAAACGGCTTTTGTCTGAAGATCTTCCAAAAAGTTAAGCTCTTCGTAGAATTCTTTTACCTTTTTAAATTTTTGGATCTCAGCCATTTTGTAAATCAGATCATCGACTAATTTGTCCATCGCTTTGAAAAAATAATCATAGGCCGCATCTACCCTTTCTTTCACAAAAAACAAATCGACGGTTTCTTTGATGAAAATTTTATTGAGCTGCGCAATGAATTTCTGCGAAGGATCTAAAAGCTGTTCGATGATTTCCATTCGTTTATGTGCCCAAACCGCATGTTTCGTTTTTTCAGAACCGGCGGCATTTTCGTTATAACTAAAACGATGATTTCTCCATTCTTGCGCTAATTCTCCCCAATTGAAACTGTTTATCAAATAGTTGTGAATAAAATTTTTGGTTTCGAAATGAAGTGCCTTCTCCAAAGTTTCCTCTGTCGCTCTGTTCAAAGCGTAATCCATCACATCCTGGTCATTGGAAATACCATTCATCTGCATCGGAGAAAGCAAAATAAGCCCATCTAACGAACGCAAACGCGAAAGTGCTACATAGGCTTGTCCAGGGAGAAAAACTTGCGATACATCGAGCGCTGCTTTGTCAAAAGTTAAACCTTGGCTTTTGTGCACTGTAATCGCCCACGCCAACTTGATCGGATAATGCGCAAAGGTTCCCAAAACTTCTTCTTCGATATCTTTCGTTTGTTCGTTGACTTTGTATCGGATATTTTTCCATTCGTACTTTTCAACTTCGAGCGTCATGTTTTCTTCTGGAAAGTGAACAAAGATTTCTTCGTCTGAAAGTGATTTGATTACCCCCATTTTTCCGTTGAAATATCTTTTCTCAAAAGACAAGTCGTTTTTGACAAACATAATTTGCGCTCCGACTTTCAATTTTAATTCTTCTTCGACAGGAAAGATCTTTTCTGGAAAATCTCCAACCACAAATGGCGTATAAACGTATTCTTTACCATCTAAATCATTGATTGACTGTGAGTTGATAGAATCTGCTTTGGCATTATGAGTTGTCAGCGTGATGTAGCCTTTGTTCTCTTTGAAGTCAAAATCAGGCTTAACATACTGATTTAGAATAGTTATGTCTTCTGGAGTGATCTGATTGTTTCGAAGATTGTTCAAAACCGAAATAAAAGCATCGTCTGTCTGGCGATAGATTTTTGACAATTCGATATAAATCGGCGGATACGTTTGAAGCACGTGAGAATGGAAAAAGAATTTCCCGCGGTAATAGTTTTTCAGCGTTCGCCATTCTTCATCACGAATAACCGGTGGCAACTGTAGCAAGTCACCAATGAACAAAACTTGAACCCCGCCAAAAGGATGTGTGTTTCTTCGGACGGTCTGCATCATGAAATCGACCGCGTCCAACAAATCGGCGCGCATCATACTGACTTCATCAATCACAAGAAGTTCCATGTTCTTGATTACATTTCGCTTGACGTTATTCATTTTGAAATGGCGGCGAAGCGATTCTTTGTTTTCAAACTTTACTGTTTCTGTAAATTGCGCACTCACATCGTACGACGGAATGAACGCAGAAAACGGAAGTTGAAACATCGAGTGAATAGTTACGCCACCCGCATTCAAAGCCGCGATTCCAGTTGGCGCAACAACAACAGTATTTTTGTGAGTCGTTGCTATAATTTCGCGTAAAAGCGTAGTTTTTCCCGTACCTGCTTTTCCCGTAAGGAAAATAGATTTTTGGGTCTGATTGATGAATTGTAAAGTGTAAGCTGCCGCTTCTGAAACGTTCTGCATTGGGCTTGTATTAAAAACTAAAATTACCGCATTTTTATAAAAAGAAAAAACCTAAATCGCAGTGGATTTAGGTTTTCAGTAATTTAGTTAGTTTGGTAGTTTTATTTTTTAGCTTCGCCTTCTTTTGCTTCAGCTGCTGGTTTTGCATCTGTTTTTGGCTCTGCTTTATATTTATCATTTAAAGCTTTGATAATTTCTTTAGTGATATCGTATTTCTCTTCAGCATACAAAATTGTAGCAGCATCTCCAGTTCCGTAGATGTAAGAGTAACCGTTTTTCTTTCCGTAGTCTTTAATGAATTTTTTAACTCCACTAACAAGAGAATCCATTTCAACACCACTTTCTTGTTGCAATTGTTGTGCTAATGCTTGTTGTGCATAACCTAATTGCTGCTCTCTTTTTTGCAATTCAGCTCCTCTTTGCTGTGCCCAAGCTTGACCGTTAGCTTGTGCTTGACTTTGAAAATTAGCAGCGTCTTGTTTAAAACGTGAAATCTCAGCTTGTAATTGTCTACCTTTTTCTTCCGCTTGAGCTTTGTACTTTGCCTCTAAATCTTTTGCCTCAGTGTATTCTTTCATCAAAACCGAAGTATCCACGTAAGCTGTTTTTACTTCCTTTACCTCTGCTGTTTTGTTACAAGAAACTGCGAAAACTGAAAGTGCGATAATAACTAATGCTTTTTTCATTTTTTTTAAATTCTATTTTTTTAAGTATTGAAGACAAAAATATAAAAAAATCAATAGCATCAGCATAAAGTTTAAAAAATGCGCAAATTTTATGATATTGTTTTTATTTATCGAAAAAATAATAGCAATAATTCAACTTTATAGCAAATAAATGGCTGTTTTTTGAAACTTTTTCAAATCAAAAAAGCTATTTCCTCTTGTTTTGAAGAAATAGCTTTTTGATTGATTATTTTGAGTTCTATTTATTTTTTAGAACGTAAATATGCGATGAATATTCTTTTGTGCTTTTCGCTTTCCAATTTGATTTTAAACCAATGAAAAAAGCTTTGATGTAATTCATTTTTCCTGTTTTGTATTTTTCAGACAAAAGGCTCACATAAAACGAATCGAACTTCATTGGAAGTATCTTTTCTAATTCCATGTCTACTCTTTCAAAAAGCAATTGAATCGATTTTTTAGAAAAATGCCAAAAGTGAATCGGCACATCATAAGCTGCCCAAAAAGTTTGATAATGATTTGCATCAAACGATTTGTAGTTCGGAACCGCAATAATTAATGTTCCAGTTGGTTTTAATAAACGCTTCAATTCTTTAATTTGATTTTCTAAATCTGGCACATGTTCCAAAACATGCCACATCGTAATCACATCCAAAGAATGATTTTCTAAAGCACTAATTTCTTCAACAAATGAAATTCCTTTTTGCTTTGCAATATTTTTTGCTCGATCGCTAGGTTCTACTCCAATTGTCTCCCAACCGTCATTTTTTGCAGTTAAAAGAAAATCTCCAGTTCCAGCACCAATATCTAGAATTTTACCTTTTTGCGGTTGCTGGCTATTGATTAAATTCAATTTATTTTGAAGCGCGATATTTTTTACGAAATGATAGGCTTTTTCAAATAACGAACGTTTGTTGTCTGTATGCGAAATATAATCTTCGCTTTCGTAATATCTTCCCAAATTTTGAAGTTCGGGTTGTGGAGAAGTAATTAGCATATCTAATTCTTCATCATAATACAAATCAAAAATTTCTTTTGAAACAGAATGGTCTTTAACCGTAAGAAAATGTTTTTTATTTAAAACGTTCATTTTTTAATTTTATAGATATTGGGTTTAATTTATAGCAAATCCTAAAAACGAAATTTATCGCTTTTAGGATTTTTTGTTTTTAATTCTTCTTTAGCTTTCTTTTTGATCTTTTTATCATTTCTTGAATATTTCAACATATTTACAAATCTTCTTTTTGATAAAAATTCTAAAAGAGTTTATTTTCCAACTTTTAAATCTCGTCTTTGAAACGGCTAGAAATGATAAATTATTATATAAAATCATTTCGTTTTTTGGAAAAAGTTTCACGTGGAACATATTTTAGTATGCAGTCGCAGTTTCCAGTCACAGTTAAACTGAATACTAAAAACTGCGACTGTAAACTTTTTTATCTTCCCATATAAATCAAAAGCACGGAAATATCACTTGGTGATACTCCGCTTATTCTTGAAGCTTGAGAAATGGTTACAGGACGAATCTTGCTCAATTTCTGTTTTGCTTCAATCGACATTGATTTTATTTTATTATAATCGAAATTGTCTGGAATTTTTACTTCTTCCAAACGATTCAACTTATCTGCATTATTTCTTTCCTTTTCGATATATCCAGAATATTTCACCTGAATTACGGCTTGCTCTACAATTTCTTCGTCAAGTTCGTTTTCTTCGATATAAGCTGAAACTTTTTCAAATTTCAACATATCTTCTAATTCAATTTGTGGACGAGAAAAAATCTTGAACATTTTATCTCCTTGCGAAATTGGTGCTGATTCTTTCGCTTCCAAAATCGGATTTGTTTCTGCAACACTTACACTTGTTTCTTTAAAGAACGAAACCATCTTTTCCGACTCGTTAAGTTTCTTTTCCATTCTTCGTAAACGAGCTTCAGAAGCTAAACCAATTTCGTATGACATTGGAGTCAATCTGAAATCGGCATTATCTTGACGCAACAATGTTCTGTATTCTGCTCTTGATGTAAACATACGATATGGTTCTTCCGTTCCTTTCGTAATCAAATCATCAATTAGAACTCCGATGTATGCTTCGTCACGTTTTAAAATTAATGGATCTTTTTCGTGAACTTTCAAGTGTGCATTTATTCCAGCCATCAAACCTTGAGAAGCTGCTTCTTCATATCCTGTTGTTCCGTTAATTTGTCCAGCGAAATATAATCCTTCAACTAACTTAGTTTCTAAAGTATGTTTCAATTGAGTCGGTGGAAAGAAATCATATTCTATAGCATAACCAGGTCTAAAGAATTTTACATTCTCAAAACCTGCTACCGAACGAAGTGCTTTAAATTGGATATCTTCTGGAAGTGAAGTTGAAAATCCGTTCACATAAACTTCGCAAGTATTCCATCCTTCTGGCTCAACAAATAATTGATGACGTTCTTTATCTGCAAAACGATTTATTTTATCTTCAATCGAAGGACAATATCTTGGACCTAAACTTTTAATTCTTCCATTAAACATTGGAGAACGATCAAAACCTTCTCTTAAAATATCATGAACATTCAATGACGTGTATGTCATGTAACAAGAACGTTGATGCGTTAATGGAGAAGTCACATCTGAATAAGAAAACTTATCTGGCTTAGCATCTCCTTTTTCTTCGTTCATTTTAGAGTAATCCAAAGAACGCCCATCTACACGAGGTGGCGTTCCTGTTTTCATTCTTCCAGCTTCAAAACCTGCTTTGATCAAATCTTCGGTAATTCCGGTTGCAGCACTTTCTCCTGCTCTACCACCTCCGAATTGTTTTTCTCCAATATGAATTAAACCATTCAAAAAAGTACCATTTGTCAAAACCACAGATTTGGAACGAATCTCCACACCAAGTGAAGTTCTAATTCCTTTTATCTTTCCGTTTTCAATAATTAGCCCTTTTACCATTTCTTGGTAAAAATCTAAATTTGGAGTTCCCTCCAACATCATTCTCCATTCTTCTGCAAAACGCATTCTGTCACTTTGAACTCTTGGTGACCACATTGCAGGTCCTTTTGATTTGTTCAGCATTTTGAATTGGATCGCAGTCTTATCAGAAACTATTCCTGAATATCCACCAAGGGCATCGATTTCACGAACGATCTGTCCTTTTGCAATTCCTCCCATCGCAGGATTGCAAGACATCTGTGCTATGTTTTGCAAACTCATTGTAACCAATAAAGTTTTCGATCCTAAATTTGCAGCCGCAGCCGCAGCTTCAGAACCAGCATGGCCTGCACCAACCACAATTACATCATATTCTTCTAAAAACATTTTGTTTTATTATTCTCCAAAAACCG